>Ga0181533_1001085_pt1 | contig 35705 bp, 33 predicted proteins | sample PEATcosm2014_Bin_45_FD_119772 | JGI IMG/M metagenome (GOLD analysis project Ga0181533, IMG submission 119772) | Peatland microbial communities from MTU Mesocosm Facility, Houghton, MI, USA - PEATcosm2014_Bin11_60_metaG | ecosystem: Environmental > Terrestrial > Soil > Wetlands > Peat | place...
ACGCTGCAAACCGAACGCCTCACCCGCTACTACGTCAAGCGTCTCGAAGCACTCGGCCATAAGGTTACCCTCCAAACCGGCGTCGCCGCGTGAACGAAATTTTCGGAGCAGGTCCGCGCTACAAGGGCTTTCCCCAGCGACATTTGGTAGCCTCTAATCGTGGTGGATTTCTCTTGACATCAATAGCGTAGACTGATACACTAAAGGGGTATAACTGTGGGGTGCTGCCATGTCCGCGCGCGATTCTCCTTCCTCTGTCCATCCCAACCCGTCTAAAGTGCTGATTGACCATTGACCGTTTGCAATTCAGGAGCAGGAAGGCAGGATCGACGATTTGCGATTGAGAAGGAAGAAGGCGGGGGCGGGCGAAGATGAGACACCAGGAGCGGCATATGGAAGGATTTGAAAAAACCGCGGCTTTCCACGATGTATTAGAAACAAAAGGTGTTAGTTGTTTAGCGCCAAAATGTCTTAAAGCTTTATCTCATTCAAATAAGGAGAGTTAGGTTGAAATGCAAGAGCCGGGGCAAAAAAAGGGGGGCGCGGCTTTCCACGATGTACTAGAAATAAAAGGGGTTAGCAGCGGAATGGCGAAAACCTTGCCACGACTCATGTCATTGAAATTAAGTGGCTTAGCTTATTCTTGGGTAGCGCGGGGCACCAAAAAAATCCCCCCAAAAAAATCGGCGAGCGAGGCTTGAATGTTATTGAAAACAAACAGAGAGAAAATATCGGTTTTCCGGCTTTCCAGGATGTTGTTGAAAAACAATGAGTTATTGTCGTCTTTCCAGGATGTTGATGAAAATAAATATAGTTAGCAGACTTCACGCTTTCCGCTTGGAGGAGGGTAAGTTAGATGTCGAGGCGGCGGAACCTGTCCCGGCTCTATCGGGACGCCGCCAATTGGAGAGCTAAACTCGCTGCCACAATTTCAAAATGGAAGAGGGATTGCTGTGGATTTCTTTGGGAACCATCAGGGTCCAATTCGCTCGCTTTAGGAGGAAGAAGCGCAGTGTCAACATTCAGCGAAGTGTTTCGAGTCTCGGGCGCCCGTATCGAGTCACTTGTGGGGCTGCCGGAGCCCGTGCGTCCCATGGAGGCCATTCTCGAGGTGGCAGAGAGGAACCCCGGCCTCGAGGTGGAGGACGCAGCTTCGCTGATCGCCTGGGCACGCGAGCCCGAGCGGCGCGCGGAAATCCACACGGCGGCGCAGCGGGTTCGCGAGCGGGTGGCTCCGCACACGGTGGAGTTTGTCATTCCGGTTTATCTCACGAGCTTTTGCGAGAACGAATGCCTTTACTGCGGCTATCGCCAGAGCAACGCGCTGGCCGAACGCGTGCGCCTGAGCCTGGACGAATTCAGCCGTGAGCTCGACCTGATTCTCTCCTGGGGCCATCGGCAGATTGAACTGGTGCTTTCGGAGGACCCCGAGTTTGGCCCGGAGGTGCTGTCGCGCTACGTGGAGTTGACGCGCCGCAAGCTCGAGCGCTTGGGTGGCGGCGTCGTGGGACTCTGCTCGCCGGTTTATGAGCATGAGGACTACGTGCGCCTACGCGGGGCGGGACTGGAATGGGTGGTGGAGTGGCAGGAGACCTATCACCAACCCCACTTTGACCGCTGGCACGTGACCGGCTCGCCCAAGCGGGATTTCGAATATCGCTTGGATTTGTGGGACCGGGTCATCGCGGCGGGCATCACGAAAATCGCCCTGGGCGCGCTGCTGGGACTCTACGACTGGCGTTATGACGTGCTGGCCACGATCGAGCACGGCAACTACCTGCGCCGCGCCTATGGTTTGGAACCGCACGCCATCGGCATTCCGCGCCTCAAGCCCGCGCGCGGCGTGCTGGCATCGCAAAAGCCATCGCGCTTCACGGTCTCGGACGACGACTACCGTTTGATCCTGAGCCTCTACCATCTTGCCTTCCCGCGCTCGCGCCTGTTCTTCAACACCCGCGAGAATTACGAAATGAATATTTCCATGGTGGCGGCGGGCGACCTCTTTACGGTGGACTGCGACACCTTTCCTGGTGGGTACCTTCGTAATGACACGCCCGGGCAGTTTTCGACCCATGGATTCCCTTCACGGCGAGCGGTTGCCGAGACGCTCGCTGCGCGCGGGCTCAAGAGCTTGTTTCTGGAGGCCGAAACGCCGCTGCCTACTTCCGAACCGCCCTCCCGCGTTGTGCCGCCTGACGTGGTGAAATGGCGGGAAGAACATGCGCGGATTCGGGCGGCCTTGCAGGACTGGCAGGCCATTCTCGCGGGGCTGGTTCTGCTCCCGGGTGAAAATCCTACCGACCGGCAAGCGGCGCTCGCGGCGCTACGCATGACGATGCACTTCTTCAAGACCTACGCCATGGACCATTGCCGCTGGGAAGAAAACGCCCTTTTCCCTACCTTCGCGCCGAGCACCAACGCGACGGCGAAGCTCCAGGCATTTCGCGACGGGCACGAGCGCTTGGGGATCGACCTGGACAAGTTTGAAAGGCAAATGGCCTCCTACCAACTCTCGGGCGATCCCAGCGTGCTGCTGACTCTGGGAGAACGCGCCATTCGCGAACTTGGCGAGCACTTCGCCGCAGAAGAGGAGTTTGCGGCAAGGCAGTCTGTCGCCCGTGATTCGGCGTCAGGCTCCCTATGATTTTATCGAGCCCTCATCCGGTGGTAGTGGGTTAGTTTGAAAGCCATCAAAGCAGCGCAACCCTGGACGAAGCTGAGGGGGCGCTCACGAAGCGTGGACGTTATAAATGGCAGGTTGAAGAATGAGCGTACATTGCTGTGATCGAATGGACCACGATCTGAACCAAAGGTGTGATGTGCACGAGACCCGGTATGCCTGCCCCGATGCTCTGATCAACGTCGTTCGGGGTGGATACGGCCTGATCGTCCATGACGGCGGATCGTCTGTCATCGAAATAAGCTTTTGTCCGTGGTGCGGATCAAAGCTTCCGAAAATCGGCGATCTCTCCGAATTCTCGATCTGACCCACTATCCATCGTGTGGTCGGCTGGACGGGTTCAGACCTTTGTGATACAAGATTGAAAGTGTACTGCCGGGCGGCGAGCCGCTTTGAGAAATTGAATCATGTGGACTTCCAAGCATGTGGTGATCGTGGGCGGATGTGGACACGTGGGGCTCCCCCTGGGCCTGCTTTTCGCCTCCCGCGGTGTGAAAGTAACCTTACTGGATATCGACAAAGGCAAAGTCGAAAAAGTGAACCGTGGCGAAATGCCATTTATGGAACAGGGCGCTCCGGAGTTGCTCCGGCAAGTCGTGGGGAAAGGCTTGGAGGCGACGTTGGACGATGCCTGTCTGGCGCGCGCCGATGCGGCGATCGCGGTGGTAGGCACCCCCGTAGACAAATACTTGAATCCGACTCTCCGCAATCTCTGCCGGAGCGTCGATGAATTGGTAAATCATCTCCCTGATGATGCGCTGCTGGTTTTGCGCAGCACCGTCTATCCGGGGGTCACCAAGATCGTGTACGACCGGGTCCGGGCTCTGGGGCGGAAGGTGCACGTCGCCTTTTGTCCGGAGCGGATCACGGAAGGGAAAGCGCTCGAAGAGTTAGCGCGGCTACCCCAGATTGTCGCGGCGTTTGAGCCGGAAGCGATGGGAAGGGCCCGCAACCTCTTTTCTATACTCTCTAAAGATATTATTGAATTAATGCCGGCAGAGGCGGAACTCGCCAAGCTCTTCACCAACAGTTGGCGTTACCTTAATTTTGCCATTTCCAACCAGTTCTACGTCCTCGCGCAAAGCTACGGGCTCGACTTCTACCGCATCTATGAGGCGGTCACTCGCGACTATCCGCGCATGGCCAGCTTTTCGCGGGCGGGTTTTGCCGCCGGCCCCTGCTTGTTGAAGGACACGTTGCAGCTTGCGGCGTTCACAGGGAACAGCTTTTTCCTGGGACACGCCGCGATGCTGGTCAACGAGGGGCTGCCGAATTACCTCGTCGCGCAATTGCGTCCCTCCGGGCTCGCCACGAAGAGCGTGGCGATCCTGGGCATGGCCTTCAAGGGTGATTCCGACGATGTGCGCGATAGCCTTTCCTACAAGCTCCGCAAACTATTGGAAGTCGAGGCCCGCGAAGTTCTGTGCACCGACCCTTACGTGCAGGACCCTTCGCTGGTCCCCCTGGAGCAGGCCCTGGCGCGCGCAGATATTTTCATACTGGGTGCTCCCCATTCCGTTTACCAAACGCTTTCCTTTCCTCCTGACAAGCAGGTCGTCGACGTCTGGAATTTCTGGCCTAAGTCCAAAGAGAATTTACTTTCTGGGCAGGAGCGTATTTCGGTCGATAAGGTCCGATAGGTCAGGTTGCCACTGATGTCGAATCGCGAAGCGAGTGTACTTACCGGCATAAACGTTGAGGACATTCACGGCGAGCGACTTTGAGCGGATGGGGACGAAAAACAAGAAAAAGACGATGTTGGAAATAAGGCATGAGACAAGCAGTAGCGTTCTGAGCCGAGGGGCTGCGGAATCCAGTTGTTTCAGGGCCAGAAGCAGCACCGCCGCGGTCAAGAAAGTTATATAGGGCGCGTCCGACATGTAAAACAACAGCAGGAAAACTGCCCCGGGGGCGATCCAGATCCACAACAGTTTCACCGGTTCGTCGCGTAGCTTTGTGAGGGTCCGAAAGACGGACGGCAGCAAAGGCCAGAAGGCAACCGTGAGCGGAACTACAAACCGGGCCACACTCGCCATGGAGCGAAGGCTGATTCCCTGAAAGAGTGGTGAGACTTGAGTGACAACCCTGCCGGAATAAGCGACCGCAGAACCTGTACCCGACTGCACGGCAAACGCCTCCAAGGTTGGGACGAGCCACATTAGACACAAGAGGGTGGCCACGAAGAAACTGAGAAGCGCCGGCCGGAGAGGCGCGCGGCGGACGAGATAGTACAAAAACATCGGCCCAAGGAAAAGACCATCGGTGGGGCGAAATCCGGCTCCGATGGCGTAGGCGATCGCGGCCCCGAGGAGGTAAACAAGACGCGGTCGTTGGCTGTGGAGCTGCAAGAAGAGGAATACCAGAACTGGGAACAGCAACTGCGAGGCGTATGTGCTGTGGACTCCTCCGACGAACCAGGCATAGAAAAGCGCAGCGTAGACTGCCGCTCCCAACTGCGCAACCCGCTGCTGAACCAGCAGGCGTGCCGCGTAGTAGAAGGCCACGACTCCCAGAACGGAGAACGTCCAATTCAAGAATACGATGCCCCTTGCGGGGTCGGGGAAGAGGGCAATCGTCCGGTTGAAGAGCCAATATCCAGGAGGCTGAGCAATGTATGTTCGGGTAAGAGCCGCCTCGACATGTTCGGGGCCATCGGCGAAATAGAGGGGGCCCGTCGTCAGCACGCGACTGATCAACACGACGATGGCCAGCAGCCAGGGGTAAACCTCAAATTGAACGCGCGGTTCTGCACTGGGGTTGGGAGTCACCGGGTCTTCGCCTCCTTATTTCTCGCGAGGAAGAGCGCCATTGGGCCAAAGAGGCTGCCGAGCAAGAATGGAATTCGTGGGACCTTGAGTTTCGCTGCGGTCGAAGCTTCGGGCGCGGATCGCGGCCGCAGACGCGAGGCGGCGTAGCGAAGGATCTGGCCCCGCAGGGAGGGTTCCTGAAGGAAGTATTTCGTGAGGATGGCGGTGTGCGCGCAGCCGGCTTGGAAAATGGCGCGGTGGTAAGCACGCGCGTCGGTAGGGAAACTATGAAGGACCACTGCTGCCGGTTCGATAATAACTTTGCCTCCACCGAGCATTACGGCCAGGAAGCGCTCCGTTTCTTCACCGGAACCGATGCGTGTGCCCCGCCCAAAGCGTGCGTCGAACAGACCGAAGCGCTCGAGGGCCACGCGTCGGAAGGCCATGTTTAGGCCCAACCCACACATGGCCGCGCGCAGCGGAAAAGGGCAGGTGGCTTTGGGCGCCGGTAAGGACATCCGCGTCGCCGGGCAATGGGCACGGTAGAACTGCTCGAAGAGCCCGCTGACCGGATCACTGGGCGAGTCTGTCAGGGCGCTGCCGGCAACGGCAAGAACGTCAGGGTCTTCGAAAGGCTGCACAAGATGGAGCAACCACTCGGGCATGGCCCACGCGTCGTCATCGAGGAAAACGAGAAGGGGCCTGCACCCCATTCGGATGCCGCAGTTGCGAGCCGCCCCAAGTCCGCGCCTCGGTTCGTCGACAACCCTTGCGGCGTGGCGGTCCGCGATGCCCTGAACCTCGGCGTGGTGCTGCCCGTTGTTGACAACGATGACTTCAGCGCCACCTGCCTGGAAAGGCTCGAGCGAGTGAAGGCACCTCTCTAATTCCTTGAAGCGAGCAACCGTGCAAACGATGATGCTCACCTTTTTCAACAACTCGTCCGGGGCCTCCAACACTTTCTCCTTTTTCCCGTACGCGACCCGTATCCGGCGCCTCGTGCCGCCTGAGAGCGTGTTTCGGGCTGCCCGAAGGGCAGGTGTTTCAAAATTGGTTACGCCCGCAGGGCGGGGTTCAGGTCCTTGTTTCACCCAGGAGTTCTTCGTAGAGCTGGGCGAAATTTTCCATCATTTGCGCGGCACTGAAATGATCCCGCACACGAGCCTGCGCTGCTGCTCCCATGCTCCGCCGCTGCTCCGGGTTGCGCAGCAAAAGACGGAGCCGGGAAACCAAGGTTTCGACATCAGCGGGCGGGACGAGCCAGCCCGTCTCACCGTCCATGACCAACTCCGGGATACCGCCTATCGAAGAAGCGATGACGGGAAGCCCCGCGGCCATGGCATCCAGAGCGGCAATGGGGAATCCCTCCTCCAGGGAGGGCATCACAAAAACATCCCAACGCGGCAGGATCAGGTTGATATCGTCAACCCAGCCCAGGAATTCAACTCGTCCCGCAAGGCCGAGCTGGGCGGCGGTGTCCTCCAGCTTTTTGCGTTGTGGTCCCGCGCCCGCGATCTCGACGCGAAGGCCGGGAAATTCCGGTTGAAGCGCCGCCGCCGCGCGCAACAGGTACTCGATTCCCTTGAGGGCAATGAGCCGCCCTGCCGTACCCAGGATTATCTCCGAATCTGCACCATGAGGTGGGGCGGAGAAGCCAGTGGATGGAGGGTCTATCCCCGCATAGATCACTCGCGCGTGGCCATCCCCAACGCAACGGGCAACGGCCTGCGAGACGGCGACCACAGCGTCCGCGCCACGAGCCGAAAAGGACGCGGGGCTCGGTCCCTGCGGCTCCAGAATTCGACTGTGCAAATGCATGACGATCTTGGCGCCTGTCGCCGCGCGCGCCAGTCCGCGCACAGACTTTCCACCAAAATGGATGTGCACGATGTCGATGCGCAAACGACGCAGGCGGCGCCAGAATTTCCATGCCCCCACGGGGTCGCGCGCCCCGCGCCACCAGTCGAGGACGCCAGTTTGCACTCCGGCGCGCTCGAGAACACCCACCAGGGGGCCGTTCCCCGCCAGAAACCAAGCGTGGATGCGGTAGCGAGTGGGGCTGAGTCCGCGCGCCAGCGCGCACACTACGCGGGCAATACTCGAACTCTCAGGCTGCGCACTGCCCAGAATGTGCAAAACCTCGTGGGCCATTACTTTTCTCAACGGGAGGGCATTTCATCAGCCCGCGCCTTCGTAAGTCTACAGGATGTTTGTTATAGGTATGAGCAAAACTTCGAAGGGTCCACGGCGAATTCGAGCTATCATGGCGGTTGCCCGGATAATGCTCCCATAAACGGCGAGAAAGTTTAAGGACGAATACTGGAACCACGAGGGGGGAGTGATTCTCACTGCCGGTGGAGGGAGGGATTAAGAAGTGAACGAGGCCAAGGAAATTGCGCCGGAAAGTCGAATGACCAGGGTTCACACCGGCGCTTTCTTAGCTGGACTCTTCCTGCTCAGTCTTCTCTCGCGTTTGCCGCTGATTTTCTCTCCCCCGACGGACTACTACTACAATCTCGATGAACTCTCCGTCACGTACGCCGCTCTGGACCGATTTCTGGGGTTGCCTTCCACACTCCTCATGTTGCCCTCCAGCTTCCTTCAATTCTTCTTCTTGCCGCTGTTTCTGGCCGACATGGTTATACGGCGAGGGCTGCCGCTGGGCTCCACTGCTTTTCTTTCAGAATTGTCGTTACAGCTATCGCACGCTTACGTTGATCCTCATCACACGGTTTTGTTGATGCGTTGCCTGGCGGCGGTCCTTTCCAGCGCGGCGCCGGTCTTGGCGTACTGCGTGCTGGATGCTTTAGGCGCGTCGAGATGGGCTGCCATCCTCGGCGCTGCCTTGGTTTTGTTCAACCCTGTGTTTCTTCAGCACTCGGTGATGGCGGGGGCCGATGCCGTTGCCCCAACCCTCGCCTTGGCTTCGGTGTTTTGCCTGCTCAAGACGAAAGGGGGCGGCAAATTTCAGTACGCGGGATTCCTGCTCGCTGCCGGAATGGCCAGCAGGATCACCGTTGCCAGTTTTGCTTCAATTCCCATTATCTTCTTGTTGGTTGGGGATGGAGCAACAACATGGAGCGAACGGGGAAAGGCCCTGGCGTTTTTTGGTATGGGGCTGGTCTTCGGGTTTCTGTTTTGGTGTCCCTATGTATGGATAGATCCCATTCGCATGGCCAAGGCAGTGTATGGCAACGTAAACCGGCCGGAGTCTTACTTTGATATGAGAGCTTTTGCCGAGGGATGGTGGCAGGGGATGGGGGCAGGTTTCACGGTGGCATGGATTGTGTTGTTTGTCGCCGGCTGTTGGATGGTATTTCGGTACCGGTCCGCCCTGGGCCTGGCGACCCTAGGTGGATCTCTCCTGATCAGTGTACCCCTCGCCTTGCGAGCCTCGACCGTCATGCCGCGGTATTTCCTGCCTCTCTTGCCGTGCTTGGTGCTCCTGCTGGGGGTGGTGGCGAGTGAGATCTCGCGCCGTTCCCTGTTGCGGCCGGCGATGAAGAAATCCCTATTTATTTTGCTCGCCGTGACGGCGGTGCTCATGGCAGCCGAATGCGTGGAGCGCGAGCGCGAGTTCCGGGGACCCGACGACCTGAATGAGGCGCTGAAGATCATCCCGTCATTGCCTAGTGGAACGGTCCTCTACTTGCCCAATTGGCTGGTGAGTGAAGACCGCATCCTGCTTCCCCGTGAAGCTTGCGAGCGCCTTCATGCCAAGTTAGCGGATATGACCGGTGTGATCCAGTTTGCGGAGAGCCGGGGAATCCCCAAGAATGCGGCTGAGATCCTGGTGACAGACCTTAACGAGAAAGAGCAGGCGGAAGCCGCGCACTTGGCCATTGCTTGCCGGAGTGCTCCGGAAGATTCTCTGAAGATGTATCTGTATTACCAGCCGGGGGATTATGCAATTGAACGATCATTGGCGGACATGAGTTTGGAGGACGCTTTAGAGCGCGTGCGAACGCAGAAGAGTTCCGCGATCTTCGTCGAAGGCTTGCATATTCCCTGGGCAACCCCATTCTGGAAGGGAAAAGGAGACCGGTTCTGGTACAAAGGCCCGGAGTCTCATCCCTCATCGCGATAGATCATCATCAGCGGCCGCCATCACCCTGCGCGCGGCAGGTCGCGGTCTTCCGCCGAGCCAAAAAATGCCTTGATGATCAAGCGTCGAACCTGCAAGTGAAGGCGCGCGACAGGGTCAAATCCGACGCGAGACCTCCACCCGAGCGTCACTCGGGAATCTCCCGGCAGGACCCATGCCCGGCGCTGAACATGCGGATTCGTCCCCAACGTGTTCACGCCCTCCTCCGTGGTGAAGGAGAGGTCAAAGACTCTCCCTGCCGCTTCCTTTGCCGCCTCATCGAAGGGTCCATAAGGGTAGGCGAAGGAGGTGATATGTGTATGCAGAAGCTCCTCCAGGTCTTTAGAGCTCCCGGCGATCTCTTCCTCTAATCTTTGGGAGGAGAGACGGGTGAGGTCAGGATGACTACGCGTGTGGGCTCCGAATTCGATGCCTTGCTGGGCCCAAAAGCGGATTTGTTCCGCCGTCATCATGGCGAGAGAGGGATACCCGGCCGCTTCATCCCACTGGTTGGTTTGGCCCATCAGGCCGGTGACCACAAACACCAGTGCGGTAAACCCGTAACGCTGCAAGACCGGCAGGGCGTAGCGGGCGATGTCGGCATAGGCATCATCGAAGGTGAGCAGGATGGGCTTATCGGGAAGGGGTTTGCCGGTGCGGATCCATGCCAGCCAGTCTGTCGACCGAATGGACTGGTAGCCGCGGCGTGCGAGCCAACGAATCTGTCGTTCAAAAACCACGGGCGGAATGGACAGGCCCGGAACCCATCCCGGCGGAGTCTCTCCGATGTGGTGATACATAAAAACCGGCAGCCGGAGGCCAAACTCACGTCGCAAGTTACTCCACGAGCCGGCTTCCCGGGCAGCCGAGCGGATCGCCAAGGCGCTCGATTGGTATCGGAACAGCTTTACGCCCCACCGTCGAAAAAGCCCGACGCCGCGCAACAGCTCGAAAGGCTGGAGGGTTGCCAGGAACAGACGAGCCGGCGAGATGGGCAGGGTGGCAACCAATCGGCGCAAAGCCCGCATCCACCAGGGGCCCTCCGCGATGCGCGCCGCAACAGAATAGGGCCGATACTCAGGTACTTTGCGAGCGAGAAGTAAATCATTCTTGCCAAACAGCGGCGCGTCCCGGCCCATCGCGTCCCAAGTCTTTTTGACCACCACGTGATGGGTGACCGCCGTGGGGAGAAAACGAAAGGGCACGCCCCTCTTCCAGAAGCGCATGCCAATTTCCGAGTCTTCCCTCTGGTAAGGGATTGATTCATCAAAAGCCCCATAGTCGCGAAAGATCGTCCGGTGAAGTGAAGTGTTGGGGTCAATGGCGGCGTGGTAAGGCCACTGAAGCGGCGCGCCAGGGGCAAGGCTGGCCATCCAGGCATCCTCAGCTTCGCGGTACCAGTCGGTTGCCAGGGTGGCATAACTTTCAGTTGAAACCATGACGGGGCCGAAAACGATCTGGGGGGGAGAGTTCTGGTGCGCGGCGAGATGTTGGCGCAGCACATCCGGCTCGCAGAATATGTCATCGTCGAGGATGAGGATAATCTGGCCACGCGCCGCGCGAATGCCGTCATTTCTTGCCGGCGAAATTCCTCCGTTGGGACGTTCGAGCACACGCCATCCACAGCAGGGATGAAGCTCGCGTAACGCCTCCGCCGTGCCATCGGTCGAACCATCCACGACCACAATGACCTCATAGGCTTCTGCCGCGAGATCCTGTGCGAACACGGTCGGCAGAGTACGGGCCAAAACGTCTCGCTGGTTGTACGTCGCGATGACAACCGAGAGCTCAATTGCACTCATCGACTTATCCGGAAGAGAACATCCACTCTGCGCCTCGCGATATCTATGCCCTGAGGCGTCCGAAATTGTCTTTAGACGAGACAACAAATATAAGTGATCTCCCATTTCCGCAGGCTGGCTTTCCAGTTGGCAAGGTGCTGTCTAAGAGCGGCCAACATTCAACGCTTTTTTCAACTCCGTTCAGTGACTGGCTTGCGGAAGTAGACGACGGTGTCGTCGACGGTGATGAGCTGCACGTCCAGGTTGCGGCGCGCCAGGAAATCATCAACTGCGGCCTTGCATCCGGGAAAGAAACCATAGTCGTCGATGACGATGAACCCGCCCTTCGCGACATTGTTGTACAGCCCTTCCAGACATACCCTCGTCGATTCGTACCAGTCGGCATCAATATGAAGGATAGCCACCGGGCCGACCTCGGCGCGCGACGCTTCGACAGTGTGCTGAAACCATCCCTTCCGAAAGACTACGGTGGTTGGTCGTAACCCGAATCGGTGATGAAGCAGCTCCTTCACATCTTCCAAAGACGCGACGTTGGTGCCGACGGGAATCAAACGCCCATCTTTGCGCCCGCAGGCGAGTTCGTCGGCTTCCTTACCGATATCACGTGTGGTAGCCTCGGGCATGCCTTCGAAGGAATCGAAGAGCCAAAGCCGTCGGCCGGACGCCTCGGCAAAGCGACCCATGATGCCTGCGCATCCCCCGCGCCAGACCCCACACTCCACGAAAGCTCCCTCGATCGCCTCCTTATCCGCGAGGCGGGCCAGCGTTCGTATATTAACGAGGCCGGCCATAGTCAGGTATGTGTGGCCGTGCACACGCCAACTGAGCAGCAGGTTTGAGGGATGCAACAAATCCCACCAGGGCAAATACCTCCGCGATTTCCGCACCACCTGTAGGAAACGGAAAACCACGAGGAGCTTGGCCTTAATCCGCATGCTTTCTCCAATGCACTCAGTCGAGGATCTGGGCGGCCCCTTCGCCGTGCAGGCGCTGCTATGGTGTTAACTCAGCCTGCGGCTTAGCAGCTCGCAGGGCAATCAGACTCTGGTAGGCCGGATCGTGATAATCCAGATCCTCGCGCCACAGATCTTCCAGGGCATATCCATAAAGAAACGCCGTGGCCGCCAAAACGTTTCCGTAGGCCCTCACCTCCAGGCGGTCCTTGGGGAAGACCTCCTCAAACAGCCGGCGCAGGGAAAGCGTGGTAAAGCGCCAGTTGTCACCCCCGCCCTCCACCCCCGCGAGATCGGCCCTTTGGATGCCCGGCGCAGTAACCAGCAACGTGCCGCCGGCCTTCAAGATGCGGCACAACGTGCGGATGGCGGCGTGTAGATCGTAAACATACTGGAGGACCTGGGTGCAAATAATGCAGTCAAAGGTGTCAGAGGGAATTTGCTCGCCCTGGGCCAGTTCCGCCACGAGGGTGGCCTGCGGGTTTCCTTCCTGGCGATCGAGTACATCGACGCGGGTCACTTTGGCGCCGCCAAATTTGCGCGCGTAGGAATCGTCGGCGAATTCCAGCACGTGTCCTCGCACGTCGTTGGCATGCTCCGCCAAGAACTTCTCAATATAGTAGCGGTCAACAGGCTGTCCTCTGTCCCATCCCCAGTCGGCGCTGACCGGAGTTGTCCGTCGTAAGCTGCCAATGTTGGTGCGACTACGGAACCGGCGAAATAGACGCCCGAGGCGCAATTGCTGTGCCCTCAGCCAGCGGCGGGCGGGAAAAGGTATGATTCTCTTCAAGAGGTCTTTAACCATCATTGCTCATGAGCACAAATCTTCGGCACCGTGTGCAAGCGTGCTGGGCAGGAACGTCTCCTGACCCTAATCCGGGAATTGGTTCTTGGCCGGAGTTCCGCGCTCAAGGCATATTTTGACGAACGCTCCGCTTCTCGTCAACAGAAGGAGCGCATCCTTCGGGGCGGCATGGTATTCTTCCGCAGGATGGGTAGGACAATCGCCGGCGTGGATTAGCCGATGAGTGACGTGATCATCCGAGTCGAAAACCTGGGCAAACGTTATCGCATCGGGGAGCGCGAGCCTTACCTCGCCTTGCGTGATGTGCTTGCCCGCGCTATTGCCGCGCCGTTTCGCATCTTCGGACCCCGCAAACTTTCTCTCGCCAAGGGTGAGGACCAACACATCTGGGCGCTCAAGGATGTCTCATTTGAAGTCCGTCAGGGCGAGGTTGTAGGCATCATCGGCCGCAACGGCGCGGGCAAGAGCACCCTGCTGAAGATCCTGGCCCGCGTCACCAAGCCCACTCTAGGGTCCGCCCTGATACGCGGTCGTCTGGGGAGCCTGCTGGACGTCGGCACGGGGTTTCACCCCGAGCTCACCGGCCGGGAGAATACTTATCTGAACGGCGCCATCCTGGGAATGAGCAAGCGAGAGATTGAGCGCAAGTTTGATGAGATTGTCGCCTTCGCGGAAATTGAAAAGTTCATCGACACCCCGATAAAGTATTACTCGAGCGGCATGTATGTTCGCTTGGCGTTTTCCGTGGCCGCCCACCTCGAACCGGAAATACTTTTGGTCGACGAGGTCCTGGCCGTGGGGGATGTGGCTTTCCAGAGAAAGTGCCTGGGAAGAATGGGGGACGTAGCCAAGCACGGCCGCACGATTTTGTTTGTGAGCCACAGCATGGCCGCAATTGCTGCACTGTGCAAGACCGCGATCGTTCTGGATGGGGGGCGAATCAGGCGTATCGGCCCAACCCAAGATGCAATCGCGGATTATTTGCATGTGTCTATGGACCGCCACACGGGAGTATACAATGTGGAAGGACTTCCGCGTGTCGTTCCAGAGTTGACCATGCAGGTAGAGTTCCTGACCCTGGAACTCGAAGGTTTTCCTGGAAAGCTGGTTCCGGCCGAAGCTGACCTCTGCTTGCGGATGACCGTCCGTGGAAACAAGGCGGTCAACAGCTTCCGTTTTTCTCTGACCATTTACGCAGTCGATGGGACGCCTGTAGGTAGCTGCGCTGGGCCGCAGATTCACTCGATTGAGGAGGGTGAGGTGGCAACCTACCGATTGCAGCTCCCCCATCCTTCATTAGCTCCGGGCCTTTACCGGTTTGGGCTGGGAGTGGGGACGGGCAATGAACGAGAGGGATATCGCGAATTCGACATCGCAGAAGATGTTCTACATTTTGAGGTTGTGCTCCCGCCGGGACAAGACGGAACCAAGTCCGAATGGGAGAGGAGTTGGGGTCCCATACGTTTTCGCGAGCCGGTGACGACAAAGTGTGGTTAAATTCCGGCGCCCTGAACCCTTCCTGTCATCTGGAACCTAAGTTCGTTGAGTAGGTGAGCTCTGATGGCTCGCATCCCCATGGTCAGCGTTTGCATTCCCTCCTATAACCACGCCCGTTTCCTACCCGCAACTTTGGAATCGATTCTGGGCCAGACCTTCCGCGACTTCGAAATCATAGTGGTTGATGACGGCTCGACCGATAATAGCCTGGAAATTTTGCAGAGCTATGTCCGCAAATATCCCGAGATCATGCGCGTATTCACGCATCCCGGGCGGCAGAACCAAGGGATTTCGGCAACAGACAATCTGATGATCAAGGAAGCTCGGGGCGTGTATTGGTGCGGTCACGCTTCGGATGATGTTTCCTACCCAGACCGGTTCGAGCGCCAAGTGGCCTTCCTGGAAAGTCATCCCGATATAGGGTGGGTTTATGGTGTCGCCGACTACATAGACAAGAACGGCACACGGCTGGATGGACAATTTGGCTGTGACCTGTCCGCAATCCCTGATTTGGTTGAAGAGCTCATCCTGGAAAACAGGATCGCAGGCGCCACCGCGATGATTCGAATGAAGTGCATGTTCGAGGTTGGGCTGTTCGAACCTGGATTGATGTATGGCGATTGGGAATTCTTGGTTCGGCTGGCCGCACGCTATCCGGGGACATTCCTGCCGAGGGCAGTGGCAGGGTATCGCTGTCATGATTACAACACCTCCATGAGTTTTCCCCAGATTGAAAGTCTTGAACGCTGTCTTGAGAATTTCAGGTACTCACTTGATGTTATCACCACGCTGCGTAGGAAGGCAGATGCGGTGGAGGGCCAACTCGGCCGGCCACGAATGAAGGCGCTACTTGACTTGAGGAGGGCGGCGTTTCTTCTTTTGCTAAAGGACATTGAGTCAGCCTCTCTCGCGGCTGCGGATGTGTTCCGGAGCGACCCTTCGTTTCGCAAGGACTTGAAGCAACTGGCACATTGTTTAAACCGCTTCAAAAGTCTGCGTCTGGCCTTCATGATGATCCGGGATCTCGGGTACCCTCCAAGCTGGCTGGCGGATATGGATTTCATGTCCGTCTTGCTTCGGATTGGCGCACGTCGAATTTGGTACCGCTCCTGATACGCAGAGGCAAAATGCAACGGACCTTCCCGAAATCGTTGGATTAACATAGCGAAAGAAATTGCGTGGTATTCTCACCAAGCTGTAGTATTAACTTAATGGGTAGAGCGGTTGCGACGTGACCGCAAGGAATACTTATCGTCCCTGGGGACCTGCATGAGTCCGGCTGACGACGTTTATCGACGTTTTGCCAACCTAACTTTCGATGATTTGCGGAGGACGGCTCTAGACGAATCCTTGAGCCGATACGAGAAGATCGGGTGTCCCGATTCGTACCGGGAGGGCAAGGAGGGGCTCATTTTTCAGAGCATCGTCGCCAACCTGCCGTTGTTGAATGAGAGGGGAAAGTTGGTGCTCGATGTCGGTCCCGGCTGTAGTGAACTTCCCCAGATGATGGTTAACCTCTGCCGCGAACGAGGTCATAAGCTTTTGCTGGTGGATTCGGAAGAGATGCTTGCGCATCTACCCGACTACGATTTCATTCAAAAGTTTCCGGCCTTTTACCCTCAGTGCGAACCTCTTTTCAAAGATTACACCTCGAAAGTGGACGTGCTGCTTACTTACAGCGTGCTGCCGATGGTCTTCGCCGAAGGGAACGTTTGGGATTTTCTGGACCGGTCGCTGGAACTGCTGGCCGAGGGCGGGGAGATGCTGATTGGGGACCTCCCCAACATCTCAAAACGCCGGCGGTTCTTCAGTAGCGCCAATGGCGTCAGATTCCACCAGCAATTCACCAATACCCAGACCCTGCCGGAGGTGCATTTCAACCGCCTGGAACGGCACCAGATGGATGATTCCGTGATCCTGGCTTTGATCAGCCGGGCGAGAAATCAGGGGTTTGACGCCTATGTGTTGCCCCAGCCGCCTGGCTTGCCCTTTGCGAATCGCCGCGAGGACGTGTTAATCAGGCGGCCGTGAGCGGAATACACTTATATTCACTACTGTCACTGCTGCGAACGCATCTGGACCATAACCAGAAGGAGGCCCTTCTGGTCATCGGCGTTACGGCGGCCGCTTGGGCGTTTCCGCGATGGGGCTCAAACTGGTTCCACAAGACTGAGCTCGGGTGGAGCAAGCTGGCACGAAGCCGCCGTCTCGCGGTGCTGGCCGTCGGGTTACTGGCGCTGGCGGCGCGCGCCGCGATTCTGCCCATCCAGCCGATTCCTCAGCCGATGGTCGAGGACGAGTTCAGTTACCTGCTCGCGGCCGACACCTATGCTCACGGGCGCCTGACCAATCGCACCCACCCGATGTGGACCCACTTTGAAGCCTACAATATCCTGCAGAAACCCACCTACATGTCAAAGTACTACCCGGCCCAAGGGCTGATCATGGCTGTAGGGCAAGTAGTTGCGGGGCATCCTTTCTGGGGTGTGTGGGTCAGCATGGGGCTGATGTGCGCCGCTCTCTGCTGGATGCTGCAAGGATGGATGCCGCCGGTATGGGCCCTGCTCGGGGGGCTGCTCGCGGTGATTCGGTTGGCAACTTTCAGCTACTGGGGGAACAGCTACTATGGAGGGGGCGTCGCGGCCATCGGCGGGGCCTTGGTGCTGGGAGCGTTACCGCGGCTTAGGCGGACCCCACAGGTGCGTAACACTCTCCTGCTGGGCCTCGGCTTGGCCATCCTGGCCAACAGCAGGCCGTACGAAGGCATCTTTCTCGGCTTGGGCTTGGCCGTTGTGGCATCTGTGTGGCTTTTGGGGAAGAAGCGGCCGCCGTTGAGGGTGATCGTCAGGCGCGTCATGATGCCCCTTCTCCTGGTGCTGGTTCCGACGATCTGCGCCATGGGCTACTACTTCTGGCGTGTTACAGGTAGTCCTTTTCGTACCCCCTACGCCGTCTGCAAAAAGAACTACGAGCCAACGCCGGATTTCCCCTGGCAATCGATGGAAGCCGCCACGGAGCTTTCACCCCCCCAGTTAAAGGCGGGTTACTTTGAACAAGCACCCCTCTATAAGTTTGCGCACGAACATACTGTCCAATGGGCCTGGCAGAAGGCCAAGAGCCTCGTAAGCTTTTTCCTGGGCCCGTTATTGATGATGCCCGTGGTTGCATTGCTGCTTGCCCATCGCGGGAAATTCTTCCGCAGTTTGACCCAACCCAGTAAACCGCGCCTGTTGTTGTTCCTTTGCGCCCTCCCTCTTATCGGGATGACGTTGCCCATATGGTTCCTTCCGCATTATGCGGCGCCTTTGACCGCAGCGTTTTACGCACTGGTGATGCTGGCCATGCGTCACTTGCGGTTGTGGCAGTACCGCAATCAACCCGTCGGCAAGCAGATGGTGCGTGTGATCCCGGTGCTGGCGGTGGCAGTTTTGGTCTGGCAGGCGAGGATCTTGGTGCTGCAACGCGGGCCTTCTGCCCCAAGTGAGGACTTGGGCCGATTTTCGGTCCTCGCTCAGCTCACGGGGTACTCCGGTGGCCAACTTGTGGTGGTTCGGCACAAACCGGACAACATTGCGGACCTCGACTGGGTTTACAACGATGCCGACATCGATGCCGCTAAGGTGGTTTGGGCACGGGACATGGGAACTTCCGCGAACGAGGAGTTAATCCGGTATTTCAAGGACCGCCGGGTTTGGTTGCTGGAGGCGGACGAGTCGCCTCCGAAACTGCTCCCCTATAAATCTATACAGAGCAAGCGCAATCACTGATGGCGCTCTATTACCGGGCTTCGCAACCTGTGCGGAGATTGGGGCACGGCAATTATCAGGAAGGCCTTGTAACGGCGCGGTTGAAACCCCGCCCTTCCGGCAGTTCCGTCCGAGCGTGGTGAGAAATGCGGGCTGGATCAGGAGTCATGTTATGCTGGAGCCGAAATTATGCACAACCCGGCACCTCCGAAACTTAACGCATTAACAACAGCTTTTCATCCGTAACCGATGATGAGTTGCGAAAACCCAGTCCGGGTGGAGCTTTACGAGCCAAAGTACGAGGCTTGTTGGGATGAGTTCGTTCGTCAATCCAAGAATGGCGTATTCATCTTCCATAGGAATTACCTGGAGTATCATGCCGACAGGTTTAGTGACTTCTCCCTCATGTTCTTTCAGGGTGGTCAACTTCTCGCTCTTATGCCGTCGAACCGAGTTGATGACACGGTAGTGTCGCATGGGGGGCTCACGTTCGGCGGAATCATTTCCGGCCAGAGGATGACGACGATTCTGATGTTGGAGGTTTTTTCGGCGCTGATTAACGAGTTGCGCTCGCGGGGCGTCAAGAAGCTGATTTATAAGGCGATTCCCCACATATATCACATCCTTCCCGCGGAGGAAGACCTCTACGGGCTATTCCTACACAACGCCAAGCTGTTCCGGCGAGATGTTTCTTCAACCGTCGTCGCAGGTCAGAGGCTGCCACTCGCGAGAAATCGGAGGCGGGCCCTTCAGCGCGGTAAATCTCAGGGGCTGAAGGTGGCGCGGACGCAGGAGTATTGCCAGTTCATGGCTATTGCGGAGACAAACCTTCATGCACGCCACGGCGTGCGGCCGGTGCACAACGCGGCTGAAATGCAACTTCTGGCTGACCGATTTCCCGAGAATATCAAGCTCTTCACGGCGCACCTCCAGGGCGAAATGCTGGGGGGGGTTATTATCTATGAGAGCGGAAATGTCGCTCACGGGCAGTACCGTCACGCCACCGAGAAAGGCATGAGCCTCGGGGCATTGGACTGCATCATGGATGTCCTCCTGAATGAAGTGTACCCGGACAAGCCTTATATTGATTTTGGCATCTCCACCTTGGAAGATGGACGCACGTTGAACGCTGACCTGATCCAAAACAAGGAAAGTTACGGCGCACGCGCGACGGTGTATGATTTCTATGAGTTGAGCCTGGAGACATGATCACATCTCGAGTACAGGCGGCAGGCGCTCCGGGCACCGAGGCGCTTAATTCGACGTTCGCGAGTTGTCGGACCGTGCAGTTGCCGAGGATCGAAGACGTGCGCGGAAACCTTTCTTTTGTTGAGGAGAGACGCCACATTCCCTTCGCCATACGCCGTGTCTACTGGGTCTACGATGTTCCGGGAGGGGCCACGCGGGAGGGACACGCCTACCGCACCCTGGAAGAATTCATCATTGCCGTTTCCGGTAGCTTCGATGTGGCGATAGACGATGGCAAGGAACGGCAGGTCGTGCAACTGAACCGATCTTATGTGGGGCTGTACGTGCCGCCTATGGTTTGGCGCCGCCTCGAAAACTTTTCCAGTAACTCGGTGGCGCTGATCCTGGCGTCCCAGCCGTTTTCGGAAAAGGATTACTTGCGCGAATATCAAGATTTCACGCGTCAGGGGAAGAGGAAATGACTTCGGTTGACGACTGCCGTTTGCTGGACCTGCCGCGGATCGTGCAGCCTGGGCACGGCAGCATCACGCCGGTCGAAGGTGGGAAGGATGTTCCTTTTGACATCGCCCGCGTGTACTACCTCTATGACGTCCCGGGGGGAGAGTCACGTGGAGGCCACGCGCATAGGGAACTAGAACAGGTGCTTGTTGCCGCTCTGGGGTCTTTTGAGGTGGAGGTCGACGATGGTGCAAACAAAAAGACCTTCACTCTGAACCGGAGCTACCATGGTTTTTATCTGCCTTGCCTGATCTGGCGAGAACTGAAGAACTTTTCTTCCGGGGCAATCTGCCTGGTGCTGGCATCTCAGGCCTACCGGGAAGAAGAATACCTCCGTGATTATGCGGAGTTCATCCGATATCGGAATTCTTTGCCGTAGCGTGCGACAGCCTTGACGAGTTCTCCGTGCGTTAACTCGTTTGGAGTGAAGACGTGCTGAACGAAGGGTCAACAGGCACGGAGGCCGTCGATGCTTCTTTCCGATCTCGAATCTGTGCCGTCATTGTCACCTACAACATTGGGGCGGCGATTCATCGTTGCTTCGATTCCATCCAGGCCCAAGTCGGCCACGTAATCATTGTGGACAATGGCTCGGACGAAGTTACCCGCCGGGAACTGAAGAGACTGGCAGCTTCCGATTCGGTAACCTTCATCCTCAATGAACGAAATGAGGGCCTTGCGCGCGCTTTCAACCAAGCCGTGCAATGGGCGCGGGGCAAGGGATTCCAGTGGATCCTGACATTGGATCATGACAGCGAAGCTACTCCCGGCATGGCCGACAAACTCGTGCGGGCGTACGAAACCCTCGCGCGGCAGGGAATACAGAATGTGGGTGTGGTGGGCGCCAATCCCTTCGACCAAAACACCCAACGCTTCACCACGGAACGTTGCCCGAGAGAGGGCGGAGGAATGCCTTGCGAAGAGGTAGACGTCATATCCTCCGGGAGTTTGATCCCGCTTCGAGTGTTCGACGTTATAGGTTTATATAACGAGGATCTCTTTATTTATTACGTCGACGATGATTTTTGCCTGCGCCTGGGACGGGGCGGATTCCGGGTCTTTCTGTGTCCCGAGGCCGTATTGTTTCACAAAGAGGGGTCGAAAGAGGCCAGAAGGTTCTTTTGGCGACATGCGTTCTACGACCATTGCGGAAAACACGCGCGGTACTACCTTATGCGCAATACGATCTACATGATGAAAAAGCATGATCTGAGCCCCAGTTACAAATACCTGATGGTTCGCAGACTTGCCAAAGACCACGTGAAAATTCTCCTGTACGACCGAGAGCGATTTTCGGTCTTGTGGTTCAGCCTGAAAGGCTTGATGGATGGTTTTAGAGGCAGGTTTGGTGAATTAAGCTCCGTGAACGCGACGGCCCGGCGAGACGGTTGATGCCGCAGGTGGCGTCACCATGGCAGTGTTGCTGCCGCGGGCGCTTGGCTCCGACTCCCGAAATGGCAGGTTAAAAGCTCCTTTCTTTATTTGGGGATTAGGTGGAAGAGACACATGCTGAGCGTAGTGAAAAGACTTATTCCCTCCCCGGCTAAACAACAGATCAAAAAATATCTCGCCAACAGAAAGAAGGCGCGTTTATTCGGGGCCCTGGCTCCACTTGTCCCTGGGGTCGAAGACATGTTCGACGGCTCGCACACTTTGGACGATTTCAAGTGCGTCGGCCAGGAATTCCTTAAGGTTTATAAAGAAATATGTGGCCTCCAAACTGACGAGAAGATCCTCGATGTCGGCTGCGGAATCGGGAGAATGGCATTACCCTTGACTCAGTATGTCAATGAGGGAGCAGTGTACGAGGGCATTGACACAACAAAAGCGGGGATCGATTGGTGTCGTGAAAAGATCACCCCTCGGTTCCCTAATTTTCACTTCCAGTGGATCGATGTTTACAATAAGGAATACAACCCGCGGGGAAAGTATCAGGCCTCGGAATATAGATTTCCTTTTGCTGACGAATCATTGAGCTTCGTGACCCTGGCCTCTGTCTTCACCCACATGCTGCCTGAGGGCTTGGAGAATTATCTGTCGGAAATTTACCGCGTATTAAAGAGAGGCGGACGGTGCTTGATCACTTATTTTCTGCTTAACGAAGAATCATTGCGGCTCATTGAGGCTGGCGACAGTACACTCGATTTCAACCATGTGTTTGATCAGTATCGCACGATTTCTCGTGAGGTACCCGAGAAGGCGGTAGCCTTTGACGAGGGCTGGATTAGAAATCTGTACCGGAAGCTGGGACTAAAGGTGGCGCGTCTCGATTACGGGTCATGGTGCGGACGAGAGAACTATTTGAGCTACCAGGACCTGGTTTTAGGGGTGAAGGAATAAGGCGTATGCAATGTTAAATGGCAATCTCAGTTTACAGACAACACTTTGATGGAGACCTATCCCCCACCTCCGAGAATCGCCCCCTTGCCGGTTACACGCCCCCGGCCACGCTGGTCGGTGATGATTCCGACCTACAACCGAGCGACCTATCTGGAAAGGGCACTCACGAGCGTGCTGTCACAGGATCCCGGTCCGGAAGAGATGCAAATTGAAGTAGTTGACGACGCTTCCACAGTGGACGACCCGGAGGCGTTAGTGCGGCAAGTGGGGGGTGATCGGGTGAGTTTTTTTCGCCAGCCGCGGAACCTCGGCCTGGTCGGCAGTTGGAATAGCTGCATCGAGCGGTCGGTGGGCGAGTGGGTGCACGTTCTGCACAGCGACGATGTGGTGTTTCCCGGCTTCTATGCGACTGTTAAGTCGGCGCTCGAAGGAAGGGACGACATTGGGGCCGCTTTCTGCCGATGGGTGATGATCGACGAGAAGGAAGCGAGGGTCTGGACTTCTGATCTGGAGAGGCCCACCCCAGGGGTTCTAGCTGATTTCATGGACAAAATCGGCGTTTCTCAGAGGATATCGACTCCCTCCATTGTGGTTCGGCGCAGTGTCTACGAGAAGTTGGGGGGATTCCGGAGTGAACTATCCTCCACGGCAGACTGGGAAATGTGGGCGCGCCTTGCCGCACGTTGTCCCATCTGGTACGAACCCCAAATCCTGGCAGCATGGCGTGTACACTCCCACTCCAAAACGGCCTTGGTGGTGAAATCGGCCGAAAACGTCGCGGATGACCTGCGTTGCCTCGCTGTGATTCGTCCCCTCTTGCCTGCCGAGCGGGCGGAGAGCATGTCGCGAAAAGCCCGAGAACTTGTTTCGCTGCGTGCTCTGAACGAAGCTTCTTGGGCCTGGGGCGAGGGTGACTTTGCAATCGCCCTTCGACAGGTGCGGGAAGCCCTGCGGTGCCACATTTCGCTTCGGGTGATGAAGTCCCTGCTGTTGCTGCCGGTTAGGATCGCCCAAGACGCCGCGCGTCGGGCTCGGGCAAGGAGAAAGAAATAAAGGCCCCAGGAAAAAGCTGGTCACGCTGAGCGCCTTGGCTTAACACCGGCGGTCAGGGCAGGATTCAACTTCCGTGTCCCTGGGAATACTGCTGCGCCAGCGAGGTTTGAAGTGCCTCTTCAGATTGTTGATGGGGCCCTCGAAAGCCCACCACGAAAACTTGCCAACCCCAAAGAAGAACAGGCAAGGAGCCAGAATATGGACGATGACTAGGGTAAGCAGGATTGCGCCGCCCAGTATGCTCGGATGATGGAACCAGTCCCACAGAGGAGGGCGATGGATATATCTCATAAGGTAGGGTTGGACGATATCCCGATAAGGTCCTGCTATAAGAGGGTAATGGATGACGTACATGGCGTAGCTGTATTTACCACAGGAGCGCAGCCAACCCACTTGCAGGAACTGCTGCAATCGTGATCTCGACCCTGTGGTGGCAACGGCGCGAAGCAGAAGTCCGGTGAAGAAAATAGCCAGCGGTAAAGCGCCGAAGACAAACGCCGGGCCGTCGCTGCTAAAAGACCTATTAGCCACGCCCAAGAGGCAGAATATGACCAGGCCCGGATAGATCAAGTAATTCAGGCGGGGGATCAAAAGGCGCACCCAATTCTCATCGCGAGCGATCAACGCTGCAAGCGCACCCAGGCCCAGGGCGTCGAGATGAGAGGTTGTGAAAATGAATCCATCTACTCCTTTTATGTAAAGCAGGATCCGAAGGATTGGCGCAACCAGGGCTAAGGCAATGCAGATCTTTGCCAGAGTGCGCCGGCTGGTCATAAAAATAACGCACGGCCAGACGAGATAGAACTGTTCTTCCACGGCGAGCGACCAGAAGTGATAGAAATATCCAATATCCTGCCCGCGAAGCCAGGCCCAGTTTCCGAGATAGAACCAGTACCAGAGCTGAGCGGTGGAGAATTCCTTGGGCAAAAATGGCAGGCCCAGTTTCCCCAGAAGGGGGCAGAGAATGAACCCGACAAAAAGCGCGGCGTAAGACAAGGGCAAAATCCGCAGGGCACGCCGCAAATAAAACGAAGAAAAGTAGTTCTCCGCCCCTTTGCTGTCCAGAAGAATTCCCGTGATCAGAAATCCCGACAGCACAAAAAATAACTCCACCCCCGTCCATCCACTGCCCGTGATACCGAAAAGAAGTCTCTGTGACAGGCCTGCGAAAACACCCGGAGCCCAAGAAAAATGGAAAATCAAGACGAGCAGGATAGCGATCCCGCGGAGGCCGTCCAGCGCCGGCATGTGACCGGAGACAACGCGGCGAATCTCGGCGGAGGGCATTACCCCCGGCGCGTTGCCCTTATTGGATTCAAATTGCACCCGCATGTCCGTGAGTCCAGCTTAGTACCTGGCAACAGGAAGTGTCACGCGCCGGCGCGCTGGCGCTGATCGCGGTGGGATGGAATTATAGACGCCTGAAAGCAATTTTGCCTCAGGAAATCACAGATTCCTAGAAAGGGTCCTAGGAATGGCTTTGGCTCCCTAGTTCTATTTTGACAGGTTTTGGCTGTATGATACCTCCGATTGCATTGTTCCCGCGCGTCTTTGCTTCGTTCCTCCCCTGTCTCCAGAGGAGGCTTCCTGGAGGAGAGCCCGTGTGCGTCGAGAAGTTATGTTGCATGGTTTGGGGTGGGGATGGCTTCTCAGTCCTTCGTCCGGGGATGAACGAGGCCGCAACCGGCTAACATTCACGGCGTCTGATAGTCCGAACTGGAGGATAAGGCGACTTGATAGGTGCAGCGGAGACTTTAGCAGGAGGCTTGCTCGGCCTGCTTGCCGCCGTCGGCGTGGGCTGGGGATTCATCCGTCTGTTGGGACCCATTCCCAGTCGCTGGCGTTTCGCGGTGTCGCTGCTGAGCGGTGTGGCCATCATTGATTTGGCCGTGATGCTGGTTCTATCTCTTGGCGGTGGCGTTGGGGGAGTGAAGGTAGTAGGGATTGGCGCGGTCGTGGTCGGGTGCGTTGCCCTGCTTGCGTCCTGGAAGAAAATGTCCTTCATTTCCAAGCTTAAAATAGCGAGCCATCCTGACCGCTGGTTCGTTGCCGTGATCGTGGCTGTTTGTGCCCTCAACCTCCTCATCGCCCTTGCGCCCTCCACCAAGATCGACGAACTGCACTACCACATGCTGATACCCAAACGCATCTTGCAAGATGGCGGCCTCCATCTTTACCGTCAACCGTTTGAAGCGGCGATCTTCCCGCAAACCGCCTTTCAATTGGGGCTCACGGCCGAACACGCAGCCGGATTCCCCGAGGCTGGCAACGTGGTGAGCTGGGGTCTGGGTATCACGCTGATTCTTCTGGTGGCAGGAGTGACCACAGACTTGACTGGGAGCGCGACGGCCGGATGGATGACGGGCGCCATCTCGGCGGTTGGGCTCTATCCAGCGGTGTGGCACGTCACGAGTGGACCTCACGCGTTGGGAGATCTTGCCACCGTCACCGCCTGTCTCCTCGCCCTGCTTCCCGATACCCAGACCGGTGAACTGAAGCCGGAGGCGAAACTGATTCTCCTGTGCCTTGGCGCTTATACGGCGGCTTCGACCAAGATCGCGAATCTGCCCGTGGCAGCAACGGTTACTCTGGTCGGCGTCCACCGCGCAGCAGCTCAACTTGGCTGGAGGAAGTCCACGGGAATTGCCCTGAGTGTCTGGGGCGCATTCTACGGTCCTGTCCTATTGTGGACCACGCTGCAATGTGGATCACCGTTGGGGTTGGCAACGGCTACGTTGTTTCACTCCCGCTACTTCGGGCCGGAAACTGTGGCGCGAATGGATTTGGCAAGAACAGTCGGACCTGAGGGCTGGAGGGCGCACCTGAGCTGGCTGGCCCCGTCAGTCTCGGTGGGAGTCGTTGCCGCCTTTGGCGTTGTGGCAATTGCAGCTTTGCGGCGCGGGAGCGCCTTCAGAATCGTTGTCGGGCTCGTCTGCGGGCAGGCTCTGCTTATTTACTGGCTTTTGCCGCACGAGTTTCGATTCCTGGGTGGACTCCAATATGTGGTGCTCATCCTGGGCGCATGGGTATTCTGGCCGTCCCAGCTCGGAACGCGCCTCATCCGGGGATGGTGGATAGTCCTCTTCGCGATGTGCCTTCCTTGGCTGGCCTTGCAGGTCTTCTATGCCAAGCCATTCATCACAGTTGATGCGGGGATCAAAAGCCGAGACTCCTTCCTGAAGGAATACGTCGCCTTTACAGAAGACTTTCCCGTTCTTGACCGCATTTTGCCGGCGGATGCGGTGCTCTATGTGGTGAATTCACGTATCCCCTCCTACTACGCGCCACGGCCCGTAATATTTACCTTGGAAGACCTCCGAGGAGGGGGGGCGTTATATCGATTCACAGTTGGATCGAACCCCCCTTTGCAGCAGTCCTCTCTCTCCTGTGCGGAGACCGTCTACGAGAACAACAACGCGGTCGTGGTTGCCTTCCGCACACCGGACAGGGTTCCCGAGCACGGATCGCTTAGAGTTGAGCGTTGTGACGTGGTTCGCCCCGATCGGCCTGATTAGGTGCATAGTTTGCACAGGGGAAATCTCTTTGTGTGCCGCCAATTGGGCATAGAATGACCATCCCTCCCCCGCTGGGCACGGGTGGCGCGAAAGCCGAACTCCGCGTGTGGCTGCGTGTTTACTCATGAGCCACCGGACTGCTAGAATGGGAATCCGGTCGATCCTGAAGCTTTTTCGCGAAACGCTTTACAGCCTTTCCCTTGCGACTGTGCCCCGCGAGCAGGTTCGCAGGGCGGGGGGCATCTACCCATAAGCGTTAACTTAATGATTGACACGGAGAATATCCGCCCCTATGATGAAGGCATGTCACAACTCGTCAAAGAAGGGGCAATTGACTTCGACAACTGGGCCATTCTTCGCACGTTTCTTCCTCCGGGATGGGAAGACATGGCCCGCCGCAGTGGGGCACTTCGAAGAGTACGTGACTTCCCTAATGCGGAGGCGCTGTTGCGCGTCCTACTGCTGCATGTGGCCAACGGCTGCTCGCTGGCAGAGACCGCTACGCGGGCCCGTGAACTGGGAATTGAGGTCAGTGCGGTGGCCGTCTTCAAGCGGCTTCGAGCTTCCGAACAGTGGCTCCGTTGGCTGGCGGAACAAGTACGGAGTGTCCAACGGCAACCGCTGGAGAGCCAGGGGCGGCCCGTCCGTGCGGTGGAGGGAACCTCGGTCTCCGAGCCGGGCAGCACCGGCACGGACTGGCGTATCCACTATGTCGTCAACTTAGCGGATCTGCAATGCGATTTTTTCGAGCTGACCGGCGTGAAGGAGGGCGGCGAAACCCTGCGCCGTGTGCCGATCCAGCCGGGTGACATCATGATGGGGGATCGAGTCTACGCCCGTCCGGTGGGAGTAGCGCACGTCGTGAGGGCTCAAGCGGACCTGGTGGTCCGGCTGAATCGACAAGCCCTTCCGTTATTTGACGGCAAGCAAGAGCGGGTGCACGTATTGCGGCTATTTCGCCCCCTCCAAGTGGGGCAGGTGCAGCAGTGGACAACCCAGGTTCGACATCCCCAGGGCGGCTGGATCCCGGGCCGTTTGGTCGCCCTGCGGCGAAGCCTGCAGGCCACCCGAGTCGAGCAACGCCGCTTGGAGCTTAGGGCCCGTAGGAAGCAGCAACAGGTCAGTGCCGAATCGTGGGAAGCGGCCCGGTATTTTTCCGTTTGGACCACGCTGCCCGGCACCTTCTCTGCCGTGGCCGTGCTGGAGCTATATCGGTGGCGCTGGCAGATCGAGTTGGCGATCAAGCGCATGAAATCGCTCGTGGGGTTGGGCCATCTACCGAAGAAAGACCCCACCAGTGCACGCGCGTGGCTCCATGGCAAGCTGTTCACGAGCCTGCTCGTGGAGCGGTTGGTAGAAGCAGCAAACGCATTTTCCCCCTGGGGATACCGATTGGATGCCGTTGAGGCGAAGCCGCTGGCGGGAAACTGAATTCATGTTTCGCGAGCTCTGCATGGCGATCTTGCCGCTCCATAGCTTGACTTCTACATTTTGTGACTGGGATGACATCGTGGAGCGGCTGGCCGAACCGTCGCGCAAGAGGGCTCGTTATAGCTTCTGTTAAGTTAACGCTTATGGGGCATCTACCCCGGGGCGCGCATTTCATGACGGAACCGTTTCAAGACCATCGTAATAGTGAACAGGCCGCAGCACGGATGACGCTCGCACGCCGGGTATTGTTATGGCTACTTTTCTTTTTGATCTGCCTGGGGTTGGGATACCCGGCCCTGAGCCGTTATGACCCCACGAAAATAGAGGGAACCTCTGACGTCGCAGTTTACCGCGATATCGTCATGGGCCGCCAACCCCAAAACGCCGTGGGGGAAGCGGGGCCCCGTGCACGCCTTGCCCCGTCGGAAAACTACTACCGTGTACTCGTGCCTTACGTCGCCAAGCCGTTTTATTGGCTGGCGAAAGGCCGGGTGCAAAGCTTTGATCCCGCTCTCTTAGGGCTGCTGATGGCAAATGCGCTCTTCACCGCGACCACCGCCAGTCTATTGGTGACGGTCGGGCGCCGGTTGGGGTTCAATTATTCGACAGCTCTACTGGCCGCCGCCTTGTACCTCCTGAATTTTGCTGTTTCTAACCTCAATTTGGTTGGACTGGTCGATTCCGGAGAAGGCTGTTTTGTGATGGCCGTGGCTTGGTCGTTGCTAACCGAGCGCTGGTTTTTGCTGCCGCTCTGGGGCGTATTGGGCGCCCTCGCCAAGGAGACCTTCGCGCCGCTTTCCACTTTGTTCGCGATCGGGTGGTGGTTGGCGGAGGCGCGACCGAGCCAGCGGCGGTTCTCCCGCCTCCTCTGGGTCTGCGCCATGTTGTGGATAAGTGGCTACACGGCGCTAATAGCCATTGCAACTGTTGCTAAGGGTTGGATTTGGCCTTGGGAGTTTGCTGGCTCCATGCGTGGAAATGTCGGACTTCTTGTCGGTTTGCGTGGGTGCATTCTCAACCACGCTTTCTGGTATGTTTTTATCTGGTTGCTCCCCTTAGGAATCCTGCGCTTGCGCCGCTTGGCCCGGCCCTGGGTTCTGGCCTCAGGGGCGGCTTTTTGTGGAGCCTTGGCGCTGGGAGCCTACAATAATGCCGGGGGCAATACGACTCGCGCCCTCTTCAATGTGGCCGGACCGATCTTGAGCCTTTCCGCGGCGATATTTCTGGCGGAGCCGGGTTCAGGGAACGACTTATCTGATGAAGCGATCCAACTATCTTAAGGTTCTGGGAATCATTTTTGCGCTAACCTTGCCGCTTTCTAACCCCTATGTACATGGCGATGGAATAGCCTACTATGCCTATGTAAGATCCCTGTTAGTCGAGCACCATTTGAACTTCGAAAGCGATTGGCGCCACGCCAATCTTAGTTTTCGCATCCACAGCGTCAATCCGCAAGGTCAAATCGCTCCCGGGTTTTACACGAGTACGGGCCATGTAAAGAATGATTATGCGGTGGGCGTGTCCATGCTTTGGGCGCCCTTCCTCGTTCCCGTTCATGCCGGTATCTTGGTTTTGCAGCGACTCGGTTTCAACGTTTCCGCCGACGGCTTCTCCAAACCCTACGTGGTCACTATGGCATTGGCGACGGCCCTTTACGCTTTTGCCGGGCTCTGTTTTTCCTTCCGATTCGCCAGCTCCTTCGTGCCGGAGCGATGGGGTTTCCTGGCCACGCTGGGCATGTGGTTTGCCAGTTCTCTGCCTGTCTACATGTATTTCCTTCCTTGTTATTCACACGCGCATTCGGTGTTTGCGGCCGCACTTTTACTTTGGTATTGGCGCCGGACTCGCCACCAACGATCCTTCCTTCAGTGGATGATTCTCGGCCTTCTGTCGGGTCTCCTGCTCGATATCTATTATCTGAACATCGCGATCCTGCTGGTGCCTCTCCTCGAGTCATTGCAGGGTTACGAGCGAAATTGGCGTGCGCCCGGGCATGACTGGGGAGCGACGCGCCGTCTTTTCTTGGCCAACATCGCATACTCCGGAGCGACCCTGGTCGCTTTTCTGCCGACGCTCATCACGCGGCAGATCATTAATGGCCATCCCTTCGAGCTGGGATACGATAACCTGGATTTTTCCCAGTGGATTCATCCGGCGCTCTGGCAACCCCTCGTTTCGTCCAATCATGGGTTGATCACCTGGACGCCCATCGTCATCCCCGCCATCGCCGGCTTGGTGCTTCTCCGTAAGTACGACCGGGAACTGGCGGTTTATTCGCTCGCCGCCGTCGTGGCCCTGTATTACATTGTGGCCTGTCACACGGACTGGCACGGTCTCTCATCGTTTGGCAACCGGTTCTTCATTTCGTTGACTCCCTTTTTCATTCTCGGCCTTGCCGTCACGCTTCAGGAAACCGCGCGCTGCTTTAAGCTGGTGCGTTCGGCATCCGCAGCGATGGCGCCGGTGATTGGCGCCCTGATCCTTTGGAACTTGGCGTTCATCTTCCAGTGGGGCACTGGCCTGGTTCCGCACGTGGGGCCGATTTCCTGGCGACAAATGGCCTACAATCAAGTCGTCGTGGTTCCTGCCCGACTGGGCGGCGCCTTGAAATCCTATTTCACCAACCGTGCAGGGATGATGCAGCGCATCGAGCTTCAAGATGCGCAGCGCTTGCGGAACGAGTGAGACAAGGTTTTCGGACCGGCGATGCGTGGGTAGCGTGGAATGGCGATCCCTCCTATTGACACGCAGAGGCTGCGCTTCTAAATTATAACCTTGGGTATCCCCAAAAACTTCCGTCGCGAGGACATCGCCATGGCCAAAGGTCCAATCACCGAGCAACAGTTACAGGAATACGATTTGAATGGTTTTGTGCTGGTCAAGAATCTGTTTGATGCCGAGGAGGCCGCCCTGCTCCGGCGTGCCGCCAAGGAAGACCGGGAACTCGACCAGCATTCGTTCGGCAGAAAGGATGGAGAAGGTGGGGTCACGCGCCTCTCCTTGTGGAACCATCCCGGCGACACACTGTACGGAATGTTCGCGCGCTGCGAATCCATGGTCAACTCCGCGGAAGAGCTCTTAGGCGGCGAGGTGTACCACTACCATTCCAAGATGATTATGAAGGACCCCAAGGTGGGGGGCGCCTGGACGTGGCACCAGGACTATGGGTACTGGTACCAAAACGGAGTTTTGTTTCCGTTGCTTTGCAGCGCTTTTATCGCCGTCGATCGGGCTACAAGGGAGAACGGATGCATGCAGGTCCTGCGTGGCTCGCACCAGATCGGGCGCATTGATCACGTCCTGACGGGCCAACAGGCCGGCGCGGATATGGAACGCGTGGGCGAGATTCAGAAAAGGTTGGAACTCGTCTACGTTGAAATGGAACCGGGCGATACTTTGTTTTTCCATTGCAACCTTCTGCACCGGTCCGATCAGAACCATTCTGACAATCCGCGCTGGTCGATGATTTGCTGTTACAACGCGGCGCGCAATGATCCCTATAAAGAATCCCACCATCCGCGTTATACCCCGCTCCAGAAGGTGCCGGACGCTGCCATCAAGGAGGCCGGCCTGCGACGCTTTAGCGATGCGCACACGGACGTCGCGTGGATGGACCCTGCAGCGGATGAAAGCGCGCGCAGCCTGGAGAAAAAATAGTTCCCTCGGGTTTGGGAGGGCTTCATGAGCGACGGCAACACCATTCCGCTGCGGCACACGCTGGCCACGCTCGCTTATCGAGGGGGCAAAGCGCTGCGCGGCGCACCCGCTGAATTTGCCGAGTTTCGCGCCGGCGAGACCACTCGCACTCCCGCGCAAATTCTGGCCCACCTCGGCGACCTGCTCGACTGGGCGCTATCGCTCGCCGAGGGCAAAGAGGCTTGGCACAATTCCCCGCCGCTCACCTGGGAGCAGGGGACGGCTCGCTTCTTTGCCGCGCTGGAAGCCTTCGACAAGCGGCTTGCCTCTGATGTACCGCTCGCCTGTTCCGTGGAAGGACTCTTTCAGGGTCCTATCGCGGACTCCTTGACGCACGTTGGCCAGATTGCCATGCTACGCCGCCTGGCCGGCTGCCCCGTGCCCGGCGAGAATTACTTTAAGGCGGAGATTACGGCAGGCCGAGTGGGCCCTGAGCAGGCAAAGCCGAGGTTCGAGTTCGAATAGCTTCTCCTTGCCCATAGGGGACGAGCCGCGGACCTACAAATCAGGTCCGCGCTACGGCGGCTTGACACGGTGGGGCAGATAAATTACATTGGGATTTACTTCCCATGCCTATGAATGATCAAGATCTTCGGCGGGACAAGCGTGTGACGTGCACGATGCGCGCGCCATTGGCGCCCGATCCCTCCAGTGTGGACCTCATCGAGGAAGCGTCGACGATTGATCTTTCGGAGTCGGGAGTTCGACTCCGATTGCACGGGGAAATCGAGCCGGGCCAGATTGTGGATGTTTTCTTGAGCAAGCACCCCGAACCCTGCCGGGTCGTGTGGACCAGCCCGGGGGGCGTCGGCAAGGAACTGATTGCGGGGCTTGAATTTATCTATTCCTTGCCCCACCCGCGACGTCCCCCGACCCCTCCCTCAAGCAAGTTCGAGCCCATCAATTAACCCTGGGTATATTCTTTGTAGATACAGAGGCTATCATTCTTCAGGAAGGGATTCCTCGTACTCTTCGAGTGCTTGTGCGGCGTGTTCAGTTTTCAGTTTGAGCACATCAAGCTGGACGGCCAGTTCGGGGAGGAGGTCGTGGTAAGAAGGACTGCCGAGCTCGTGGCGCTTTAGTCTGCGGCGCAGGGCTTCGACCGCATGAGCGTACTCTTCGACTTCATCGAGCATTTGTTCGATGGTTGACAATGACGGAACAGATTTCGTAGCCATCCCTCACCAGTCTCTTTTCAGGCGCCTCGTTAGCTGCGCCACGGTTGCCTTCCAGATTTCAATTTCACGTTGCCAGTGCCCAATCAGGGACTCGTCCGAGTCGGCCTTGGAAAGCTCCACCCGAATCTTGGCTTCGTGTCCCGCGATGATCTCCGCATACGCGGAGATTTTCTTCCTCAGGTCTTTGTTGCGTCCCATCGCGTGCTTCCATTATAACATCATCGCCAGCAGCAGGCATCGCTCTGGCTCATTACATCAAGAGTCCCTTTACCCTTTATAATTTACACTTTACACTTTAACATTCAGCATCACCACCCCACCGCCTTCCCCTGATTCTGCTCCTCCAGCCACTTTTCCAGCGGGGCGAAGTAGTCGCGGATGGCCGTGGCATCCATTTGCCGCTGGCCGGTCAGGGCCTCGAGGGCGTCGGGCCATGGGCGGCTTTGGCCCATTGCGAGCATCTTGGCCAGACGCTCCCCCGCTTCCTTGTTCTCGTAAATCGAGCAGCGATTGAGCGGCTCCGTGCAACCAGCGGTTTTCGCCAGAGCGCGATGAAACTGGAATTGCAGGATGTCCGCCAGGAAATAGCGGGTGTAGGGAACGTTGGCCGCCACGTGGTATTTTGCTCCGGGGTCGAAGTCCTCCTCGCTGCGCGGCGTGGGCGGGGCAACCCCCTGGTACTTCAATCGCAAGGCCCACCAGGCTTGGTTGTACTGCTCGGGCGTGATTTCACCGGAAAAGACCTTCCATCGCCATTGATCGATGAGAAGTCCAAAGGGCAAGAAGGCGATTTTTTCCAGCGCCTTTTGCATGAGCAGGCCGAGGTCCTTCGAGGGATCAGGAGCCTTGTCGAGCAGCCCCAGTTTCACCAGGTATGGTGGGGTGATGGAGAGCGCGATGGTGTCGCCAATGGCCTCGTGGAAACCGTCATTGGCGCTATCGCGAAACAGGTAAGGCTGGCCGCGATAGGCCCGCTGATAGAAGTTGTGCCCCAGTTCGTGATGAATGGTGGAAAAAAACTCGGAGGTGATATCGATACACAATTTCACGCGCAGGTCTTGCTCGAAGTCCACGTCCCAGGCGCTGGCGTGGCAGACCACGTCGCGGTCGCGCGGTTTGACGAACATCGACCGTTCCCAAAACGTCTGCGGCAAGGGCGCGAATCCGAGCGAGGTGAAGAAGTGCTCGCCGTAGCGGACCATGCCGAGAGCATCTGTGTTGCGACTCTTCAAAATCTGGGTCAGGTCGTAGCCCGGGTCGGCATTGGGCGGCGCGACAAGGGGATAGACGTTGTCCCAGGTTTGCGCCCACAGATTGCCCAGTAGATCGGCCGGTATGGGGCCGTTGGGAGTAACCACCTGGGCGCCGTATTTCTCGCGCAACTTCCACCGCACGTAGGCGTGGAGTTGCAAGTAAAGCGGGCGCACCTGCTCCCACAGCCGGTCCAATTCCCGCGCGAAATCATCCGGAGGCATGTCGTACTTCGAGCGCCAGAGCGCGCCGGTGTCTTTGAATCCCAGTTCCCTCGCCCCCTGATTCGAGAGATCAACGAAGCGCACAAAATCCTTGCGCATGGGCCGCGCAATCAGGTGCCAGCCCACCCAGGCATCGCGCAGTTCATTGGGGTCGCGGCTGGTGGCCATCAGACGCGTCAGGTCTTCAATATCCAGGCACTTGTCTTTGCCGGGAGGGCACCACTTCCCCTTGCCGTAAGTGCCCTCCATGCGGGAGGCAATCTCGGTGATCTCCGCACTCTGGTGGGGATCGGCGGGAGTGGGGAGCACCAGGGAAACCTTCAGAAGCAGCATCTTGCGAGCCAGGTCGGCAGGCGATTTCAGGCCGTCGAAACGGGTGGCCTGTTTCGCGAAGTCAACCTGCGCGGCAATGGCGCGCTCGTCGGCCTGGGCCGCCAGGATTTCCGTGTCGTCGGTGATGTACGTGGCCTTCACCCAGTCGGCACGGCTGGCGTTCACGCTCAGTTCAAGCAGTTTGGCTTCGGCGTTCTTGATGAAGGCTTCCGCCTCTGCCACCGTCGGAGGCTGCTTCGCAGATGATTTTTCGTCAGCGTTTGACATGGAAACCACTCCCAACAGGATGACTCCGAAAACCAGTCCTATGAGATTGCAAGCTCCAAACCCTCGGATCATGCTGTCCCCCTTTCCCCCCAGTCCGGGCAACGAACAAGAGATGATAGCCCAAGGCGCAATAAGTGTGAAAAAAATTGGCCCTGATGCAGGGCAAGCCCAGCCCGTACAAGATGTGTTGCTGGATTGCGCAGAGCGCAGCTCTGCGATTGGCGTCCATCTCCCGCGCTAAAACGCAGAGCTGCGCTCTGCGCAATCCGGTCAGCTAGGTCTTTGACCGCATGAAAAGATTCTATAATGTATTGTTTTTGAGGAATATTTGGGCCTATACTGGGGCATGTCGCGACGCCCCCTTGAGGTAAAGGTATCTCCCGAAGATCAGCAGCA
>Ga0181533_1001087_pt1 | contig 35671 bp, 26 predicted proteins | sample PEATcosm2014_Bin_45_FD_119772 | JGI IMG/M metagenome (GOLD analysis project Ga0181533, IMG submission 119772) | Peatland microbial communities from MTU Mesocosm Facility, Houghton, MI, USA - PEATcosm2014_Bin11_60_metaG | ecosystem: Environmental > Terrestrial > Soil > Wetlands > Peat | place...
AGGTGGCTCCCGGAGGATTACCATCCCACGAAAGGGTTTTGTTCTCCGGCGCTTTCCGGCGGCCTAAAACAGTCCCCATGAAAAACGAACCGCAAACTTCGCCGGCGCAGGCGCTCGCCTTGGAGCGTTTTGCCTTCATCACCCCAATTCAGGAGCTTTTACGCCAGGGTTTTCTCCTCTCGGTGGCCCTGGAGCAGGTGAGCCTTCGTCCCATGACCTTGCCCGACGGCAGCCAACGGCTGCGCGCCCGCCGCACCATCGAGGATTGGGGGTATGACTACCAGCACGGCGGCTTCGCCGCGCTGAGTCCTAAGGAACGCACCGACAAGGGCCAACCCCTGGGTGGGGCCACCAAGTGCTTCGAGGCGCCTTTTGTCCATGACCTCTGGATGACCGACTTCTCCCCGGGTCCCTATTTGCAACCCGCCCAGGGCGGCAAGGCCCTGCCCACCTTCTTGTGCGTCATCATCGACGACCACTCGCGCCTCATTCCCTATGCCGCCTATCGTTACTTGCGGGCCGACACCCAAGCCTTCCACCAGACCCTCAAGGAAGCGGTGCGCCGTCGCGGCCTGCCCGCCAAACTCTACACCGATCAGGGCGGCCCGTTCACCAACGACCATACCCGCATCGTGTGTGCCAACCTGGGTATTCGCCTGCTCCACGCCAAGCCTGACCATGCCTGGAGCAAGGGTAAGGCCGAGCCAGTCATTTTCACCATTCAGCAAGACTTTGAAGCCGGCCTGCGCCTGGCAGGTTGTGCGGCTCGGTCAACTGCGGCCCACAGCCCCAAGTGCCAACCCAGTGTTCAGCGAGGCTGGTGGGATCACCGCTGTCCGCGGCCACGATTTCCTCAGGTCCTTCGACCTCAAAATGGATGCGGTCGCCAGCGCGCGGCACGGTCCAACCGCTCTGATCGATACGAGTTTCGATTCGCCTTGCGCGGACTCACCCGATAACCTTCGATCTATGAATGAACGTCCTCCAGCCGGCTCCAGAAACAAGACCGCAACGCCGCCGTACAAGAATCGCGATCTCTCTCCCGCCGCGCGCGCCAAGGACCTGCTGCGCCGGATGACCCTCGAGGAAAAGGCCGCCCAGATGATGTGCGTGTGGCAAAAGAAGAGCGAAACACTGCTCGACGCCCAAGGCAAATTCGACCTGGCGAAAGCCAAAGCTGCCTTCAAGAAAGGCCATGGCCTGGGCCAGGTCGGGCGGCCGAGTGATGCCGGCGCGCCGCCGGGCGAACCGTGGAGAGGTCAGACCGCCCGCGGCATGGCTGAACTCACCAATGCAATCCAGAAGTTCTTCCTCGAGCACAGCCGGCTGGGCATCCCGGTCATCTTTCACGAGGAGTGCCTGCACGGCCACGCCGCTCGCGAGGCCACCAGTTTCTGCCAGCCCATCGGCCTGGGCGCCACGTTCAACCCGGAGTTGGTCGAGGCCCTTTTCACCATGACCGCATACGAAGCCCGCGTGCGTGGGACTCACCAGGCACTCACGCCGGTCGTGGACGTAGCGCGCGATCCGCGTTGGGGGCGCGTCGAGGAGACTTACGGGGAGGACCCTTACCTGAACACCCAACTCGGCATGGCTGCGGTGCGGGGCTTCCAGGGCGACGCTTCGTTCCAGGACAAGAAGCGAGTCATTGCCACGCTCAAGCACTTTGCCGCCCACGGCCAGCCGGAGTCGGGAATGAATTGCGCGCCGGCGAATATCTCTGAGCGGGTGTTGCGCGAGACGTTCTTACAGCCATTCAAAGATGCCGTTCAAAAGGCCGGCGCCATCAGTGTCATGGCCTCCTACAACGAGATTGACGGAGTGCCTTCCCATGCGAACAAATGGCTGCTGCGCGACGTGCTCCGCAAAGAATGGGGCTTCAAGGGATTTGTGGTTTCCGATTATTACGCGATCTGGGAACTGGGCTACCGCCCTGAGACCCACGGGCACTTCGTGGCGAAGGACAAAAAGGAAGCCTGCCAACTCGCCGTCGAGGCGGGCGTGAACATAGAATTGCCTGAACCCGACTGTTACCTGCACGTCGTGGAACTGGTCCGCAAAGGCGTGCTCAAGGAAAGACAACTGGATGAGCTGCTTGCGCCGATGCTCTACTGGAAATTCAAGCTGAGCTTGTTCGACGATCCCTACGTGGACCCCGAGGAGGCCGAGCGGGTGGTCGGCTGTGAGGAGCACCGCCAACTCGCGCTCCAGGCGGCGCGCGAGACCATCACCCTGCTCAAGAACGAGAACCACCTGGCCCCGCTCGAGCCGTCGAAGCTCAACACCATCGCGGTGATCGGCCCCAATGCGAACCGGATGCTGTTGGGCGGCTATAGCGGGCTGCCCCGGCAGAATGTCACGGTGCTCGACGGCATCAAAGCCCGCGTGGGTGGTCGCGTCCAGGTGCTCTATGCGGAGGGCTGCAAGATCACTCAGGACGGCTCCTGGCAACAGGATGACGTGGAGCCCAGCGATCCCGAAGAGGACCGCCGGCAAATTGCGGAGGCGGTGGAAGTCGCCGGGAACGCCGAGGTCATTGTGCTCGCGCTGGGCGGCAACGAGCAGACCTCGCGGGAGGCCTGGTCGCTCAAGCACTTGGGGGACTGCGCCAACCTGGACTTGCCCGGCCGCCAGGAGGACCTGGTCCGCGCCATGCTCAAAACAGGCAAGCCGGTCATCGTCTTCCTGTTCAACGGCCGGCCGCTTTCCTTCAACTCTATCGCCCGGGATGTTCCCGTCATCTTCGAGTGCTGGTATCTTGGGCAGGAGTGTGGCCGCGCCGTCGCGGAGGTGCTGTTCGGCGACCACAATCCCGGCGGGAAACTCCCGATCAGCATTCCTCGCTCGGCGGGTCACCTGCCGGTCTTCTACAATTACAAGCCCTCCGCTCGGCGCGGCTACTTGTGGGCCGAGGTCTCGCCGCTCTTTCCCTTTGGCTTCGGCCTGAGTTACACGGCCTTTGCCCTCCAAAACGTCCGGCTTGCCAAAAAGCGCCTCCGCCGCGGCGCCTCGACCCAAGTGCTCGTGGACGTGACGAATACCGGCCCGCGTCCGGGAACCGAGGTGGTGCAAATGTATGTTCGGGACCGGGTCAGCTCGGTGACCCGTCCCGTCAGAGAGTTGAAGGGCTTCAAGAAGGTCTCGCTCAATCCAGGTCAAATGCAGACCGTGGCACTGGAGATCACGCCCGAATCGCTCGCCTTTTACGATGTGAACATGAACTATGTCGTCGAGCCGGGCGAATTCGAGATTTTGATCGGCAATTCCTCGCGGGACGCCGATTTGCAGAAGGTCATCCTCACGGTCACCGACTAAGAAAGGGCGCCTTATGTCCAATAACCCAAACCAAAAGCTCTCGTTTTTTGAAAAGGTCGCTTACAGCGGAGGCGATGCCGCCGCCAACTTCGTCTTCATGACGATGATCCTTTTCCAGTTGAACTTCTATACCGACGTCTTTGGTCTGACCGCCAGCGCCGCCGCGGCCATCCTGTTGGTGCCGCGCCTCTGGGACGCGTTTTTCGATCCCATCATGGGCATTCTCGCAGATCGCACCCGGACGCGGTGGGGCAAGTTCCGGCCGTGGGTGCTTTGGACCTCCGTGCCCTGGGCGGTCGCGATGATTCTGGCCTACACGACACCCCGGGGCTGGAGCCTTAGCGCGATGATCGCCTACGCCGCCATCACCAACGGGTTGCTCATGACCCTTTATTCCATGAACAACATGCCCTACTCGGCGCTCGGGGGCGTCATGACCGGCGATCTGGATGAACGCACGAAACTCAATTCCTATCGCTTCGTCGCCGTCAATGTCGCTCAATTCGTCGTGGGCGGTTTTACGCTGCCGTTGGTGGCGAAGTTCGCCGCCGGCCACGACCGCCAATACGGCTGGCGGATGACGATGACTCTCTGGGCGGGGATCTGCCTGGTGCTCTTTCTGATCACCTTCCTGGCCACACGAGAGCGAATCGAGCCCGTCCAGGAGGAGAATGCCTCTCCCAAGCGGGATTTCCTGGACTTGCTCAAGAACAGTCCCTGGCGGGTGATGGGCATCATGACCCTGGTCCACTTCGCCATCCTCTCCTTCCGCGGCGGTGCGCTCTACAACTATTACCATCATTACGCCGACAAGGGCGCCATGTACGATTTCCTCGCCAAACTCGGCCTGACGGGCGCGGCCGGCGTTTCCGGCGGCCTCCTCGAAACGCTCGGCTACCTTGTCCACGGCGACAAATCCAACGTCGCCGATGTGTTCAACAGCATCATCAACATGGCCGGCACCGCCACTACCATCCTGGTCATCCTCCTCTCACCGCCGCTTTCACGGAGATTTGGAAAGAAAGCGGTCGCGGTTGCGGGATTTGGAACGGCCAGCCTGGGCACGTTCGCGTTTTATCTGCTCGGCCCGGCCAACGTCGTTGGCATGCTGGCGCTCACCATTCTCATCGCCGTCTGCTATGCGCCGACCATACCGCTGGTCTGGGCTATTTTCGCCGACGTAGCGGACTACTCGGAATGGACCGTGGGCCGCCGTTTCACCGGCATGGTTTTCGCCACGATTGGCTTCGCCCTTAAATCGGGGCTCGCGCTTGGCTCGGCCTCGTTCCTCTGGATTATGGGGGGCTTTTTTAGGTACGATACCCAACTGCCCGATGCGCCCGAGGCAATTGCCGGCTATCGTTTCACCACCGGGATTGTAGTCGGTTTGCTCTTCGCCATTTGCACAGTCCTGCTTGCGGCCTATAAGCTCAACAAAGAAATGACTCTCAAGATGGCCGACGAGCTGGCGCAACGGCGCAAGAGAGCCGCTGACCAACCCGAGTATGCCTGAAATCCGAATCCGGTAGCTGCGCGACGCGGTTGATTATTTCTCCAAACTTGAACCTCATGACCTCGCGAGCCTCCGTTTGACCCCGAACGGCGGTCCATCGGCACCATGAAAAGAGACGCTCATATTTTAGCCATTCCCAATGAGGACGGTTTCGGCCCCCCTGCCTTGCTGTGCTACGTGGTCAAGGAGGTACTCAAACAACGACCTGATTGTCACGTCACGATATGGAACCAGTCTCGCCATCTCTTCAACGAGAGCCTTTACCGGGATTACATCTGCCAAGGCCGCGTGAATGTTGTTCCGGTTTGGAATTTGATTCAGCTCGACAAGGACCGCGAGACGGGGAACGTTTCTATTCCAGGAACGCTGCGCCTGATTGGTGATTATCGTTCCGCCAGCGATCACTATCCCCTAATCGCAGCAACCCCCATGTTCGACCTTGTCGTTGAATTTGGAGTTCCTGCTGCAGCTCGCTGGGCGGCCATACGCGGGTTTCCATCGGTCAGCATCTTCGATCATAGCTGGGCGAAGACGCTTCAGATGATACTTGAGGATGCGGACAAGAAGCTCTCGGCAGCAACACTCGTTTCGGATACCGACCGCGCGCAGTGGAAGAGACTCGTCAAGGACATAGCTGACGATGAGGGTTTCACAAAGAAACTCGTGCTGTTTCCTGAATTCATCACCCCGACTGTATTCCTCGATCATTGGAAGAAAACGATCGTTCCTTCTTCGATTAGCCATCTTCCCGGCGTTCTTGGCGGCCGTCCTGCGTGGGAGAGGTCCGATGCGATGAAACATTTTGGCCTCTCTGCGGAGGGGGATATTCTAATGATTCAGGGCGGGGATACTGCGGCGTGCGCCCAACTGATTCTGAAACTCGTCCCTGCATTCCTGAACGACCGGGAACAGCTCGAAAAGTTGGGCCTGAACGTGGTGATATTTGTTCCCAAGTGCCTGGAAGACCATTCCACAATCCGGTTGTTGAGAGACCAGGGGCCGAACTTTCAACGAGTCCGCGCATTCTCGCCTGTTCCGGGAGGAACGATTCAGGAGGTGCTTCCATTTGTTAAACTCCTCGTCACCAGGGCGGGGGGCGGAACCGTGAACGACGCTGTGGCCTGCCGAACGCCCTTTGTCTGCATCCCGGAATCGACGCAATCGCAGGTTCAAGCCATCTTCGATGCCTGCATACGCCGTGGAATCACGCGCCCCATCCTCTTCGACCCGGCCAAGCGGGCAAAGGACGCTGAGAATGCGATCCTGAGAGCATTCCAGGCACCGGCCAACGCGAGGCTGGTCGAGAACATGAAGGAGATTTCGGTTCGAGCTGAAGAAAAGCTCGTCCAGCAGGTCCTCGCGGCACTTTAGGCACGCCTGACGGAAGAAGAACGCCGGGAGCACGCCCGGAGAAGAATCGCGATGATTGACCCGCGCGCCCTAATCAATCAGCCCGCGGCCTACGATATCGCTTCGACAATGGCATCGCCCATTTGTGACGTGTTGACCCGGCGGAGGGTACTTGCGCCAGCGGTGAAAATGTCAGCCGTGCGGTACCCCGCAGAAATCACTTTTTCGACGGCGGTTTCGATCGCTTTGGCGGCTTCCTCCAATCCGAAGCTATAGCGCAACATCAAGGCGGCAGCGAGAATCTCCGCGATTGGATTGGCCACATTCTTCCCCGCGATGTCGGGCGCAGTGCCGCCGGCAGGCTCGAATAAACCGCAGGTCTGCCCGTCGCGCCAATAGCCGAGGCTGGCGCTCGGCAGCATCCCCAACGACCCAACCAGGGCCGCGGCTTCGTCACTAAGGATCTCTCCGAAAGTGCTCTCACAAAGTATGACGTTAAACTGCGTGGGTCGTAGCATCAGTTGCATGGCGGCTGTATCTACCAGCATGTTTTCGAGGCTCACTTGCGGATATTGATGACTTGTTTCAGTCACTATGTTCCGCCAGAGGATGCTTGTTTCCAGGATGTTGGCCTTGTCAACGCTGGTCACTTTCCTTCGACGGAGCCACGCCGCGCGAAAAGCCACGTGAGCGATCCGTTCGATCTCGGTCGCCGTCAAAGCCATGGTGTCCACCGCCCGCAAGACTTCTTGGGGTGTGGTGCCTGTTTCTTTAATCTCCATCACCGGCTCGGTCTTCCTGGGGTAGGCATAGTAGAGACCGCCCGTTGATTCCCGCACCATGAGAATGTCAATCCCGTCACCCTGACGTTCCGGCCGGAGAGGGCAGGCATCCGCCAATTCAGGATAGAGTTTAACCGGGCGAAGATTGGCAAACAACCCGAGTTGCTTGCGCAGCCGCAACAAAGCCCGCTCCGGGCGCTTCTCTTTGACCACTTCCGGGTCCCGGTAGTATAACCCTGCCGCGCCGACGAGAACAGCACCGGAGTTCTTGCACAGGGCCACGGTGCTGTCGGGCAACGCCTCCCCTTCCTTGTCGATGGCCGCCCAACCTATCGGCCCTTCCGTAATCTCGAGCGTCAAAGCGAACCTCTTTTCGACGGCCCGCAATACCTTGATCGCTTCCCGCATGATTTCCGGGCCGATGCCGTCACCCGCCAATGCGGCGATCTTGAGTCCAGTTGCTTTTGGCGTAGTTGTGCTCATAGTAATTGACCGGAGATTATTTCACTCATCGCTGAAAAGCAATTGTTTTTTGCCCGGTTTCGGGCACGAATCCGGCCGCTGTGATCCAGCCGCAATCAACATTCTCATGGCCGTCAGGAATACCGGGTGCGCGGCCAGATTTCCAGTGGGCGGCTAAAGTCGTGAGGGCGCTTGCGTGATGCCCCTTCCGTGGGCTATCGTGTTGCCGCAACAGGAAGCCCAAATGAAAGCGGAAGTCGTTGAATTCGGGGAGATCGGTCAGCTCCTGGGTTCAGTAAAGCGCGGGGAGACGTTCGCGGTTTTGCACGTGACCTGTTGATCGCCGGCCGGAGAATACTATCCCGGTTTTCAACCGGCCGTAAAGTGGGGCAGGCAGGATGCCTGCCCCACGACGGCTCGCCATGCGAGCGAAGAACGGAATAACTGTATGGAAGAACCCGAAGTTCCCACGGAGCATCTGCAAGAGGAAATCGGTCACCGCGTCTCGCACGGCGGCGAGCAGTGGACGCTCGGTGTCGCGCTGACTTGCGCCCTTCTGGCCGGGATGGCGGCTGTGGCCTCGATGAAAGCCGGTCACTATGCGAATGAAGCGATGATGTTGCAGATCGAATCTGCCGACCAATGGAATTACTTTCAGTCCAAGAGCATCAAGGAAGCGCAGTTGAAGACCAAAGTGGAGATCCTTGACGCACTCGGCAAGCCCAGGTCAGAGGCGGACAAGAGCAAGGCGGCGGAGTACGGCCGGGACAAGGAGCAGATCCAAAAGAGGGCCGAGGAACTAAGCAAGGAGGCCAAGCATGATCTCCACACGCACCACATCCTTGCGCGCAGCGTCACCATGTTTCAAATTGCCATCGCGGTAGGGGCCATTTCGGTCCTGACAAGAAGACGCTCATTCTGGTTCGTCAGTTTAGGCTTCGGGGTGGTTGGGCTGCTCTTTGTGGCACAATCGTTCCTGTTCCTCAGCGGCCATTAGTATGCCTCCGCCAGCAGGGTGACGGGATGGACGACGCGGAGGGTCAATCCGCGCTGTTTGGCGCCGTTGATGAGCTGGAGGAGGCAGCCGGGGTTGGCGGTGGCCACGATGGCCGCGCCGGTGGACTGGATGTGGTTGAGTTTGCGCTCGAGGAGTTGGCCGGCCATTTCCGGTTGGATGAGGTTGTAGATGCCGGCGCTGCCGCAGCACCAGGAACTTTCCGGCAACTCGACCAGCTTCAGGTTGGGAATTGCGGCCAGGAGCCGGCGCGGCTCCATCACGATTTTCTGCCCGTGCGCCAGGTGGCATGACTCGTGGTAGGTCACCACTTGCGGCGGGGCGTGGCCGGGCGGCCGGATGCCGATGAGGGCGAGCCACTCATGGATGTCCTTGAGCTTCTTGTCCCAGAGCGCGGCGCGGTCCCGGTAAAGCGGGTCGTCAGCGAGGAGGGTTTCGTAGTGCTTGAGGTGGGAGCCGCAGCCGCCGGCGTTGCTGATGATGGCATCGAACTGGTCCGGGGCAAACTGGTCAATCTGTTTTCGGGCAAGCTGCCGAGCCAACTCCAATTCGCCGTTGTGGGCTTGAAGGGAACCGCAGCAGTGCTGCTCGGGCGGGGTGACGACCTCGCACCCGTTGCGGGCCAGGACCTCGACGGTGTCCCGGTTGATGTCGCTGAAAATCAGGTCCTGCGCGCAGCCGGTGAGCATGGCGACACGGTAGTTTCTCGGGCCGCGGGCGGGCGTCACGGGCGCAATGAGGCCGGCCGAGAAGTGCGGCTGGATGTCCGGGGTCATGGCCTCCAGTTCGCGCAGGCGCGCGGGCAGGAGTTTCAAAAGCCCGCTGCGGCGCAGCAGGGCCTGGAGCCCAAGTTCCTGCCAGAGCCGCAGGATGCCGCCGAGCAGTTGAAGCCGGTTCAAATCCATGAACAGCCAGCGAATGGCGAAAGCCCGGACCAGGTTGCGCACGGGCGAGCGCAAGACGCCGCTGGCCTCCGCCTCGGCGCGGGCGCACTCGAACAGTTGGGCGTAGTTGACGCCGGCAGGACAGGCCGTCATGCAGGCCAGGCAGCCAAGGCAGAAGTACATTTCCCGGCCGAACGCCAGGCTTGGTTCGAGCCGGTCCTCGGCAATCGCGCGCATGAGGGAAATCCGCCCCCGAGGACTATGGCGCTCGATTTTGGTCGCTTCGTACGTCGGGCACACAGGCAGGCAGAGACCGCAGTGCATGCATTGCTGCACGACCGAGAAGTCGAGGTCCTTCAGGTGCGACTGGCTGGTCTCGTTCAATCGAACATCTTGCCCGGATTCAGAATTCCCTTTGGGTCGAGCGCGCGGCGGAGTTCGCGCATCACGCGCACCTGGGCGCTGCCGGCGAATTTGGGCAGAAAGGATTTTTTGGAAACGCCGATGCCGTGCTCGCCGGTGATGGTGCCGCCGAGGCGAATGGCCTCGTCAAATATTTCTTTGAATGCCTCTTCCACGCGCCGCATTTCCCCGGCGTCGCGCTCATTGGTCAGGAAGGTCGGATGTAAATTGCCGTCGCCCATGTGGCCGAAGGTGCCGATGCGCAGGCGGTATTTGGCGGCCACGGCTGCGATGAACCGGATCATGCCGGCCAGTTCGCTGCGCGGGACGGTGGCGTCCTCGAGGATGGTCGTGGGGGCGACGCGCGCCAGGGCGGAGAAGGCGCTGCGGCGGGCGGAGGCGAGGTTGTTGGCCTCGGCGTCATCCTTGGCCACCAGCACCCGGGTGGCGCTGTTCATGCGGGCCAATTCAGCCATTCTCGAGGCCTCTTCCGCAACGGCGGCGGGGTGGCCGTCGGTTTCCATGAGCAGCAACGCCTCGCAATCCAGCGGCAGGCCAACGCGGGCAAAGTCCTCGACGCAGCGAATCGTCGTGCGGTCCAGGAATTCGAGCGTGCAGGGAATTATGCGCGCGGCTATGATGTCGGACACCGTCTGGGCCGCCTGGTCCATCCGGGCGAAAGTCGCAACGAGGGTGCTTTTGGCGGGCGGCTTGGGAATCAGCCTGAGCAGGACTTTGGTGATGACGCCGAGCGTTCCTTCCGAGCCGACGAAGAGGTCCCGGAGGGAGTAGCCCGCAACGTCCTTGACGCACTTGTTCCCGGTCCAGAGGACTTCGCCGTCCGCCAGGACGACCTCGAGGCCCAGGACATAATTGCGCGTGACGCCGTATTTGAGGCCGCGCAGGCCGCCGGAGTTCTCGGCCACATTGCCACCTAAGGTCGAGCTCTTCATCGAGCCGGGGTCGGGCGGGTAGAACAAACCCGCCGCCGCCGCCGCATCCGCCACCTCCGCCGTGGTGATGCCGGCTTCGGCCAGCAGTGTCAGATTCGCCCGGTCCAACTCGATGAGTTTGGCCATTTTGACCAGGCACAGCACGACGCAGTCGGGGCTGGGCAGGCTCCCGCCGCTCAAACCGGTGCCGGAGCCTCGGGTGACAATAGCGGTCCGCGTCTCCTGCGCCAGCTTCAGGACTGAGGCGACCTGCTCCGTCGTCGCGGCCAGAGCAACACACCCCGGCATCTGTTGCAGCGCCGCCGTGGCATCAAAGGAATAGGCGATCAGGTCTTCCTTTTCCGTGAGGACATTTCCAGGGCCGATGAGCCGCCGCAACTCAGAGACAATACTTGCCGCCAATGCCATGCTGCCAGCATGGGACAGCCGGAGGGCGGGGTCAAGGGAAGGAGCGTGTCCCTGGTGATTGTTCATGTTATTTGTTCGTCACGTCTGGCGAATTTAAGCGAATTTAGGCGAGTTTAGGCGAGTTTGAACCGGCGGCGGGTTCGGCGACGGGCGGTGGTTGAGAAGGGACTTCGTCCTCGAGGCCGGACTTTGGGGAGTTCCACCCATACAGGATCGCCCGGACACGATCGAGCTTTTCTTCGTGGGTCAAGCCGTCATCGTCTTGGATGGCGCTGAGGTAAGCGCGCAGGTTGGGGAGTTCCTTGGCGGACGCAGCGGTGGCGTCGTAGTCAAAGTGGGTTTGCGCCAGCTTGAGGCGGGAGCGGCGGATGTCAATGGCCTCGCCGGCGAGGAGGAGCTTGATGAGGGGCAGGACGGGCTGCAAATCGCCGGGTTTATCGGCGACGAGGTTGAAGGCGGTTTTGGCGGCGAGTTTTACGAGGGCCGCGCGCAGGCTGGCGGCGCACACGGGCAGCTCGTTCAGCTCGAAGGCGGCGACCTGGGCATCGACGAGGTCTTCGGCTTGCCGCTCGAGGGCGCGGCGGCGGCGGAAGCGGCCGACGCTGGAGGCGGTGGCCTAGAGGCCGAACTCGCGGCGGAGGCGCTCGACGGTTTCGGAGTAGCCGAGGTTTTCGTCGAACAGCCAGGTTTCGAGGGTTTCGCGTTGCTCGGGTGTGAGCTGGTTCCAGGTGGAATCGCTGCGCATTTTGCCCATATCCATGATGGACTCGTCATTCATGGGGGGTATTGTATTACTATGCTATACAATATGTCAAGAGCGATTTTCACTTTTTTTGCGGCCATCGAAACTAAGGAGGCGGTAATAAATTAAGGTGGCAACCTGGCTGGTTTTTTTGGCGGCTGGCGGCGTTGCTCGCTCGTCACAGAACCCTTGGCTATGCTCCATTATGCGGACATCGATATTATGCGGACATGGGGCACAAAATGTTCAATTGACGGGGGTTTTGGCGACTTCATGTCCGCATAATAATTGAGTCTTTGAGGCGATGATTTATCTCGGGGGCGATGAAAACCATCGCCTTTAATACCCAAGTCGATTCTCTGATCGAAGATTATCGAGTTCACTTGCTCAACGCAGCGGGTCTGACCCCGGCTACCTGCAAATGCTGGACCTTCTACGCCCGACAGTTTTTGCGCGCTCAGTTCAAGCCCCGGGGTGCTGGTGTGGACTGCTCGGCCTTGAATGCCCAATCGCTGCTGGATTACTTCCGCAAACAGAGCCAATCCTACGGTCCACCGCGCTTGCAGGCTATGGGGTGCGTCCTGCGCTCCTTGTGGCGTTTTCTTTGCCTGAGCGGGCGCCATCCCGAAGATTTAAGCGCCGCCATTCCCCGCATCGCCGACCGTGGACGGGAGGATTTGCCCACTTATCTGAGCGTTGAGGAACTGGAGCGACTGCTGCGGGAGGTAGACCCCAGCACCCCGGCTGGCAAACGGGAGGGAGCCGTGCTCTTGTCCCTGGCCCGGTTGGGATTGCGCGCTGGAGAGGTGGCGCATTTAACTTTGGAGGACCTCCATTGGGAGACCGGGACGTTGCGTTTGGCCCGGACTAAGGGGCGCCGAGAACGGTGTCTGCCTTTGCCCCAGGATGTGGGCCAAGCCATCGCGCGTTACCTGCGCCAACGTCCCCACGGTACGACCTCTCGCCGGGTGTTTCTTACTTTGTACGGTGGGCGCCCCCTGAGCGCCAGCGCGGTCAGCGCCCTCAGCGTCGCGGCGCTCAAGCGAGCCGGCCTCACCCGCGTCCGACCCGGGGCCCATCTGCTGCGCCGCACGGTCGCTTCGCACTTGGTGCAACGGGGAGCCAGTCTCAAAGCCGTAGCCGATTGGCTGGGCCATCGCAGCCTGAACACCACCCAGATTTACGCCAAGGTGAATCTGCCGATGCTCCAATCCGTTGCCTCACCGTGGCCGAGTTCGGAGGTGCCTTCATGAAACCCTTCTCCTCCTTGACCCGGGCCATCGATTTCTACTTGGACACTCGACGCCAATGGGGATTTGCCTTGAAGACCGAAGAGCGAATGTTGCGCCAACTCGCAGCCTATGCCGACGAGATCCATCACCGCGGTCCCTTGACCACCGAACTGGTCTTGGCCTGGGCCGTTCTGCCGGCGAAGGCTTCGACTCTCTGGTGGGCTACACGTCTAGGTGTGGCGGGGCGATTTGCCCGATTCATCGCGCCCTTCGATCCCCGGACCCAGGTGCCGCCTTCCGGGATTTTCGGCCTTGAGGGCCGGCGCCGCTCAGTGCATCTGTACACTGCCCAGCAAATCGCCCAAATTCACGACGCCGCTGCGACTCTGGAACCGGTTGAGAGCCTGCGTGCCGCCACCTTCCAGACCTTCTGGGCATTGCTCGCCTGCACCGGCCTGCGCGTGGGCGAAGCCTTGCGCCTCCAAGACGCCGACCTCGATCCCCAAGCCTCGACCCTGACCATCCGCCGCTCCAAATTCGGCCGCTCCCGTTGCTTGCCCCTGCATCCGAGCGCGGTGGCGGCCTTGCGCGCCTACCAGGAACAACGTCAGCAGTACTTTCCCGCGCTGAGCGCGCCGCGCTTTTTCCTCACGCTGAGCGGAAAGCCTTTGTCCTATTCCCAAGCCGAAAAGACCTTCCGCCGGTTGCGTCGGCAACTGGGCTGGCAGTTCAGCCCAGCCCCCCGCTTGTACGATCTGCGTCACACCTTTACCACAGAGCGGTTGTTGGGCTGGTATCGTCAAGGCCCCGAACCGGTGGATCAACACATCTATACCCTGGCCACTTATCTGGGACATCGCCACATTCGCCACACCTACTGGTATCTCTCGGCAGTGCCCGAACTCTTGGCCCTGGCCAACGCTCGAGTAGCGGCCGCGTGGGACGTTGCCCAAGGAGGCGCCCATGTCTCGTAAAGCCCTGGCCCGAACCTTGCCTGAGCTAATCCAGAGCTTCTTGAGCCAGGGCCTGCCAACCCAACAGTGTAGCGTTCCGCGCTCTTTCGGTGAACTTTTTCCATCTGATTTCGTGGTGAAACGGGAAGCGATGGCGGGCTGTTGTGTGGTAGTTATGTCGGTTTGGCCCGTGGAGGTTTTTACACAATGGGGTGTGGGGGTTTTTGAGGTTTAATCGCGTGGAGTTTCGTCGCAATGGGGCGCCTGGGACTCAGAACAGGAATGCTATTGCCGCCAAAAAGACCTGCTGAAAAACCCCCCGCTTCTCATCCGAATCTGGGCTCACAACTGACCGCTTGGCTGGCCCACATCCGCCTCGCAGGCCGGTGCCTGCCCAGGGCAGCCTCGTTCAGTTTGAGGCCCCCAACGCTGGACCCGCCTCCAGGCACCAAAGCCAGCACTGCCAACTACCCCAAACCCTACCCGGTTTTCCCCTCGCCTGCGAGGTCGGCGGGCGTCCCGCCCGCGGTTCCGGCTTTGTCAATGGCCGTGCTTCCAACGGTCGCATTTTGGATTAGTTCCCGACGCGGTTTCAGGTTATGATGGGCCATGAAGTATGAGTAGGCCCAAGCCGTACCGGCCGGTGCAAATCCGCCAACCGCTGCCCCGCTCGTTTAAGGATTTGACCCCGGCCAAGCACTTTAACCCCCGAACCTTCTTCCGGGAAATGGTCTGGAAGGCCCTGCTGACCCGCCGCACCGGCACTCAACGCCGCCCCGCCTTCCCCAAACTCTCCGCCGGCCAGGTCGCTATCACCTGGATTGGCCATGCGTCGTTCCTGGTCCAATTCACCGACCTCAATGTGCTCATCGATCCGAATTTTGCCAACTGGCTCTTCCTGCTCAAGCGCCTCAAACGCTCCGGACTGCGGCTCAGAGACCTGCCCCCCATCGACCTGGTCCTATTGACTCATGCCCATTTCGACCACTTCCACAAGCCGACCCTCCGCCGTCTGCCCCATCCCAAGATCGCCGTCATGCCCTGGGGCATGGGCGACCTGGCCTACAATCTGGGCTTCGGGCGCATCGTCGAACTCGAATGGTGGGAAAGCTTCTCGCATCGCGATTGGACTGTCATGCTCACCCCCTGCAAGCACTGGGGCGCCCGCGTCTTGCGAGACCATCACCGCGGCTACGGCGGCTTCGTCCTCAAACACCAAGGCCGCAGCATCTACCACGCCGGCGATAGCGCCTACTTCGAGGGCTTCAAGGACATCGGCAAAAGCTGCGCGCCGGAGATAGCCCTCCTGCCTATCGGCGCCTATCACCCCGCGTCCTTTCGCCGCGTCCACATGGGCCCGGACGAGGCCATCCGCGTCTTCAAAGACCTGCGCGCCCAATGGTTCGTTCCCATGCACTACGGCGCCTTCCGCCTCTCGTTTGAAGACATGGACGAACCGCCTCGCTGGTTGCGCCAACTCGCCGAAGAGCAGGGCCTGACCCGCAAACTGAGATTCCTCGAAGAGGGCGTGCCGCACGTGTTTTAAACTCTTGACACCCCAAGGTCTAGGGCGCTACGCTCTTGCCAGCTACCATTAGAAGTGGGTAGGTTTGCTTTTATGCGCTGCCCCAAATGCGGCTGCCAGGACGATAAAGTGGTCGATTCGCGTGGCTCACGCGAAGGGGCCACTATCCGTCGACGGCGGGAATGCATCGCCTGCGGCTATCGGTTCACGACTTATGAAGAAATCGAGCGCGTTGGCCTGGTGGTGCTCAAACGCGACGGACGCCGCGAGGAATTCTCGAAGGAAAAACTGCTCCTGGGCATCAAGAAGGCCTGCCAGAAGCGCCCAATCAGCCAGAAGGTCATTGAGGACTTGGCCGAGAGAATCGTCAATAAAGTGACCGATAAGTACGAGCGCGAAGTTCCGGCCGAAGACTTGGGGCGCCAAGTCATGCAGGGCTTGCGCGAGATTGACCATGTCGCTTACGTGCGTTTTGCCAGCGTTTATCGGCGTTTTCAGGAAGCTACGGACTTCGTCCAGGAAGTCAGGAAACTGGAGGGAAAAACATGATCGCACTCGCCTCGGATTGCCTGTTGTTCCAGTTGGCCAGCGGAGAAAGCATCCCGCTGTCAGCGGAGATGATTTCGATAGAGTTGATGGGAGACACCGCGCGGTGGTTTGACGCCGAGTTCGTCCGCCACGCCGCCAACGCGGTCTTTCATTATTTCAAGCAGGACCTGGAACGTCGGACCGTGACGATGGGTGAGTTTGCGGGCGCCCTCGAGAAGGTGCTTCGGGGATTCAAGCCGCCGGCGCCCGGCCCGAGCCCTTCGCCGCCAGGCGTCGCAGAATCGGACCTGGGCCGTTTGGCGCGCGAATCGGCAGAGGGCCTCGAGTTGTTCTTCTTTCCGCGATTGCGAGAGGAGTTGCGCCACAAGTTGCGGCAGGCCCCGCGGGTGGTGCGCTTCCGTGGTCTGCGCTCGTGCGTGATGCAGCTTGCCGGGGCGCGCCGCTGGACAGCGCGCTGCCAGAGCCTCAAGGAACAGATCGTGGCCTTCCTGCGCGGCTGCCTCAGCGCCGAGGCAGTGCAGACGCAGTTCTCTCTGGTGGTCGAGTGAACGCATCAGCCGCCGCGCCTGCCGAGCCAAAGTTCGTCCAGGGCCTGGGCCTGGTGGACTCGGCGATGCTCGTGGCCGGCTCGATGATCGGTTCCGGCATCTTTATCGTCTCGGCCGACATCGCGCGGCAACTCGGCTCGGCGGGATGGCTCTTGGCCGCCTGGGTGGCGACCGGCCTGCTTACCTTGAGCGCCGCGCTCAGCTACGGCGAATTGGCGGCCATGATGCCCCGCGCCGGCGGCCAATACGTCTATCTCCGCGAGGCGTACAGCCCGCTCTGGGGCTTTCTCTACGGCTGGACGCTCTTCCTGGTGATTCAGACCGGCACCATCGCCGCCGTGGCAGTCGCCTTCGCCCGTTACCTGGGTGTGCTCGCGCCCGGCGTTTCCCCCTCCGCCTGGATTGTCCCGCCTGTTAATCTCTCCGCCAACTACGCCATCAGCCTCTCCTGCCAGCAATTGACGGCCATCCTGCTTGTGGTCTTGCTCACGCTCATCAACGCGCGCGGGCTCCAGCTCGCCAAACTCATCCAGAATGTCTTCACCTCCGCCAAGGGCCTCTCCCTCCTGGCGCTCATCGTCGTTGGCCTGGTCATCGGGCGCAACCCCGAGGCCCTCAAGGCCAACTTCGCCGACCTTTGGACCCCGCGCGGCGTCTCGCCCATCCACCCCGATTTCTCTCTCATGCCCACCGTGGCGGCCACCTCGGGCGCCCTGGGCCTTCTCGTTGCATTTTGCGCCGCCCAGGTCGGGACGCTCTTCAGTTCGGACGCCTGGAACAACATTACCTTCACCGCCGGCGAAGTGAAGAATCCGAGACGCAATCTGCCTCTCTCCCTGGCCATCGGCACCGCTGTGGTCACCGCCCTCTACGTCCTGGCCAATGTCGCTTACCTGTGCCTGCTGCCCCTCGGAAAAATCCAGCGCGCCCCTGACGACCGCGTGGCGACGGCGGCCATCGAGGTCGTCTTTAGCGGCGCAGGACCCGTCATCATGGCGGTCGCTATCATGATCTCCACCTTCGGGTGCAACAATGGGCTTATCCTGGCCGGCGCGCGGGTCTATTACGCCATGGCGCGCGACGGCCTGTTTTTCCGCGCCACCGGCAGGCTCAACAGCCGCAGTGTGCCAGCCGCCGGCCTGGCCTTGCAATGCCTGTGGACCGCCCTGCTCATCCTGCCGCGCACCCGCTTGCGCGACCCCCTAACCCGCGCCCCGCTCCTGGATGCCGCCGGCCTCGAACAATACGGCAACCTCTACAGCACCCTCCTGGATTACGTCATCTTTGCCGTGCTCATCTTCTATGTCCTGACCATTGCCGGCCTCTTCACCCTGCGCCGCAAACGCCCGGATGCCGAGCGGCCCTATCGCGCCTTCGGCTACCCCCTCGTCCCTGCCCTCTACATCGCCGCTGCCTGCGTCATCATGGCCGTGCTCCTCCTCTACAAGACCCAAACCTCCTGGCCCGGACTGCTCATCGTCCTGAACGGCGTGCCCGCTTATTTCCTGGCCACGGCCACACTATCGACGATCGGCCAAATCGCTTTTTCATATCGCGGCAGGATTTCGCGTGCCCACTTCTGGGCTGCCCTCTGTTGCCTCGTCGTAGCTCATCTCGACGTCGTCCTTACGCTAGGAGCGTTCATACCGCCTCATCTGCCGGGCATAGCCAGCGTATGCTCCATCGCGTGGCTCACCTTGTTCGCCTGGGTATTGGTGGCCATCCAAGTGAAGCGCTGGCACGATCTGGGCGTAACAGGATGGGCGGTTCTCATCAGCCTTGTGCCCTTTCTTAATGCCCTCGTAGCCCTCATCGTCCTCGGAATGATGCGTGGCAAGCCGGGTGCAAACGAATTCGGTGCAGACCCGCTTTCCGTTCCCAAATGAAGCCTAGCGTGCCACCGAGGCCAGCGCCGCTCGGCGCTTACCGTTGCGCTTTCGCGGGCGGCTCGCGCAGCCTGCTCCGCCGCCGTCCGTCAATCGCAGCCCGTGGGCGGCAGCGCGGGGCGCCTGCGCGTGGAAACGGCGAGGCTCGATTTGAGTTTGCGGCAGCCCGAGCTTGAGATAGCTTGAGATTATGAGTACGGCGGAATTGATCTATGAAAGGGCCAGGGCGCTGCCAGACCCGCTCCAAACTGAGGCGTTGCACTTCGTCGATTTCCTCTTGTCGCGTCTGGATGCCAGGCTCGAGGACACGGAGTGGGCGAAGTTCTCCGCCAGCCAACTGGAAAAGCAATACTCGCCTGCCGACGCAGCTTACGACCAGGATTGAGTGGGTATGCGCTATGCCCAGGCGGATATCTTGCTGGTTTCTCTGGCTTTTAGCAGCCAGACTGGCATCAAACGCAGACCAGTGATGGTGGCTTATGATTCAGGGGATGACGACATATTGGTTGCTCCAATAAGCAGTCACGGGGGCAGGACTTCTTTTGATGTGACTGTCGCGCAATGGCAAAGCTCCGGGTTGCGACTTCCTTCGGTCGTGCGAGTTGACAAGTTGGCCACCGTCGAAAAATCGGCTGTGATCCGCCCGCTTGGGAGAATCGTTCCTTCGGACTGGGCGAATGTCAGGGCGGCTTTGCAGAGGCTCCTCGAGACAATTCTTCCCGACTGAAGCTGGCGGCCACATTTCCTTGACTTCCACACTCCGCTAAAGCATTAACCGGGAGCAATGAACAAACTGCCCATCCAACCGCCAAATCCATGAACCTGTTCCGACGAAAAAAGGTCACCGATCTCCAGGCCGAGGCCCTGACGGACCAGAGCCTCAAACGCGCCTTGGGGCCGGTGAATCTGACCACCCTGGGCATCGGGGCCATCATCGGGACCGGCATTTTCGTCCTGACCGGGACGGCGGCCGCCCAAAATGCCGGCCCAGCCATAGTTCTTTCCTTTGTGTTCGCCGGCCTGGCCTCGGCCTTCGCCGCCCTTTGCTACTCCGAATTCGCCTCCCTGGTCCCGATGTCCGGCAGCGCCTACACCTACGGCTACGTGACGATGGGGGAGATCTTCGCCTGGATCATCGGCTGGGACCTGGCCCTGGAATACGCCGTCGGGGCAATCACTGTGTCAGTGGGCTGGTCCGGCTACGTCATCTCGTTCTTAGGAGACTTCGGAATACACATTCCTCCGCGACTTTCTGCCGCCCACGGCAAGGAACTCGTCCAGGTCTCCGCCGCCTTGGCCGCCGCCTTGAAGGTGAAGGTTGGATGGATCGTCTTGAACACAGGTCTGGCCGATCAAATCAAGGCCCTCGGCGTCGACCCGGGCGCCCTGCCGCACGTCACCGCTATCTTCAACCTCCCCGCCGTCTTCATCGTTGCCTTTGTCACAACGATGCTCGTCATCGGGATCAAGGAATCGGCCGGCTTCAACAACGTCATCGTTTTCCTCAAGCTTGCGGTCGTGCTTCTCTTTATCGTCGGGGCCATCCGCGCGATCAACCCGGCCAACTGGCATCCCTTTGTCCCGCCCAACATCGGGCACTGGGGCGAATTCGGATGGTCGGGCGTCATGCGGGGGGCGAGCCTGGTCTTCTTTGCCTACATCGGGTTTGACGCCGTCAGCACTGCCGCCCAGGAGGCCAAGAATCCCCAACGCGACATGCCCATCGGAATCATCGGCTCATTGTTGATCTGCACGGTGCTCTACATCCTGGTCTCGGGCATCGCCACGGGCATCGTCCCCTACGCCCAACTCGACGTGCCCGAACCGATCGCCCTGGCTGCCGACCGGGCCAATATGGGCTGGATGGCCCGCATCATCAAAATGGGCGCCATTGCCGGCCTTTCCTCCGTTATCCTGGTCATGATGCTCGGGCAAACTCGAGTCTTCTGGACCATGTCAAAGGACGGTTTGCTGCCCGAATTTATCGGCCGAGTCCATCCCCGGTTTAAAACCCCCTGGCTCGTGACCATCGCGACCGGCGTGGTCGTGGCCTTCTTCGGCGCGGTGATGTCCGTGCGCGACGCCGGCAATTTATGCAACATCGGCACCCTGCTCGCCTTCGTCATCGTCTCCATCGGAGTGCTGATTCTCAGGGTGCGCGAGCCGGACCTTCCTCGCAAGTTCAAGGTCCCCCTGGTCTGGCTCGTCGCCCCGCTGGGCGCCATCTCCGCCTTGGCCTTGATGGCCGCCCTGCCGCTGACGACCTGGATTCGCCTGGGCGTTTGGTTTGCCATCGGCATGGTGTTCTATTTCGGGTACGGAGTGCGCCGCAGCAAGCTGGCCCAACCGCCGCCGCCGACGCCCCTCAACCGCCGCCAATAAGGGGAGCCTGTCCCAAAAGCCCCGCCAACGGAAGACTTCGTCGCAACCTCCGTCGCAACCTTTGTCGCAACCCTTGTCGGATTGGCCAATTCTCGACGAAGTTGGCGGCAAAGGTCTCGACAAAGGTTCGGAATCGCAGGTCTTGGGACACGCTCTACGTGGTCTGGGGCCCTGCCGGATGACGCCCGCGCGCCCCCCCCGGTTTTTTTGCAAAACGGGGCTTGCATTTCCGCGAGGTTCCCGTAGTTTGTCCGAACCTGCTTGGAAGCGAGCGTAGCTCAGCCTGGTAGAGCATCACGTTGCCAACGTGAGTGTCGAGGGTTCGAATCCCTTCGCTCGCTCCAACAAAATCGAGGGTTTCCTCGAGCACCCCCCGTTTTGCACCACTTTTGCATCACCTGGCCGCCCTGGAACTCCAGGGCTCCTCATCCGCTTCCTGGATTCAGCTAAGATTTTCTTCTCATGACCTGCCATTCCCCTCCGTGCGGGGTTGGGCAGCCGGCCACTCGAAGCCCGGTTGCGCGCGCGCTCAAAAAACCTATAATGTGGTATGAGCGGCGGCGAGCGCGTCGAGTTACCGAGCCGACTTTGACATGGCTCTGGTGTTCGTCCTCCGGCGACCCGGGGTGCTACCGCGTTTCATTCACTTTGAGATGGTGTAAAGAGCGATGCTCTTGAGGTCCGCCTCCGCAGCCCCGGCCAATTCGTAATTGGGCATCTCACCTGCGCTTTTTGCGAGCGGCGTGAGCAAAGATTTCGGACGCAGTGCGCCGAGTAATGGCCCCGGCTTGCGCGGCCCGGATACGGTTTTCGAGGAGTTGTTCCAGCTCTCGCAGAGCGGCGTGCTCGGCCTCGCTCGTGGCCAGCGTCCGTTCGAGCACGTAGTCCTTGATCGATTGTCCCCGAAGCGCAGACATGGCCTTCAGTTTTTTATGTTCCGGATTCATCGGAATGCGCCTCAGCGGCCGGCGACGGCCGGGGACCCCCAATCCAGGTGCAGGACCACGAGCTCTTTTCGAATCAAAGCGAGGTCCCATAAATGGATATTCCCGGTTTGGTAAATCACCGCCAACCGGGTGCCATCCGGGCTGAAGCTTAAGTTGGCAATTTCCTGCGCTTCCGGAGGCTCAAGCCTCGCCAGGAAGCGACCGGAAGCCGTCTCGACCAAATGCACAAGGTCACGCTCCAAGGCCACCGCGACCATGGAGCTGTCCTGTGAAAATGCCAAAAAACCCCAAGTGCCAACCGCCGTCTTAGGTATCGCGTAGCAAGAGCGCCACGTGGCAGTGTCCCAAAGCCGATACTCGAAGTGGTCACCGACCATCAACCACCTATGGTCCGGACTGAAGGCAGATCGGCCGCAGAATTCCTGCGGTATCTCTTTGACTTGCTTAAGATCGCCGAGGTCGAACACCTTGACCGGCATTGTTTTCTGGGCTGCTGTGGTCGTACCGACGTTCAGTGCCAGCAGGGTCCCATTCTCGCTTAGGGCCGATGACATCCAACCGGCGCCGACATCTCGCAGCACCCGGTCCCGGCCATCGACCAGCGAGGTAATATGAAGATCGTGTTCCGCAAAGTATGTTAAGACTGAATTGCGGCGGCTCAACCCGATCTCGCCAGCCGGCGTTTGGCAGATGCTCCTGCTCGACCTGAACGCTATCTTTCCGGCCTGGGATTCGGACCTCGGATCATCCAAATTCCACTCTCTGACACCGTTGTCACTGGCTACCAGGCAATGGTTCGTGCCGGGGCCAAACAAAGCCCACCGGGTCCTGTTCTCTGCTAGAAACGCGATCACTTTTCCAGAAGCTAAATCCCATATGCGCGCACCGTCCTCGTGCGCAGCGATTAGAAGCTTGCTATCCTGGCTGAAGTCGCAATTTTCCCCGGGAGCGAAGTGCGACTCGTCACCGGGGCGCAACAAGCGGCATTCATGCGCCAGCTCAAGCTCGGTCACGGTTAGCTTGTCTTGCTCCGATGCGTAGGCCATGCGGCGGCTGGTCCCGCCAAAGTCGGACACCAGCCAAGAAGCTGCGATTCCGAAAACTTGCCGGCGAGACGCAGCATCCCATATCCGCAAATTCCCATCCCAGCCGAAGGTGCCCAGAAAATCGCCGTCCAGACTGAAACTCGCGTTTCTCGCCGCTTTGCCATGGCTTCCCAGCAGGGGCACCCTTTCCTCGGTATTGAGGTCCCAAATGTAAACGTGACCATCGTCGCAAGCCGTAACCAGCTGGTCGCCTCGCGGACTCCAGCCGAGGCCGGCAACCGGCGCTGGATGGCGAAGCCGCCGACGGGGAGCGGCGCTCTGGAGATCCCAGACCAGCACTTCCCTGGTGGCTTGGCTTGAGGTGGCCAACTGGCCCTGAGGGCCAAAACAGAGTTTGTAGGGAAGGCTCTGATGATCAAATGAGGCTACGATTCGCTCCGCCAGGAGGCTGTAAATCACAATAGGGCAATGCTCGTCGTGATTTTCGGTGAGCGAGACTGCCAGCGTATGGCTGTCGGGGCTGAACTCGAGGGTTCGGCAGAAGCGGCCTTCGAGATGCTCAATAGGGCGCTTGCGTTCAAGGTCCCAAATCTCCACCTCGCGAACCTGCGCTCCGGAAGCGACGGCTAACCACCGCCCGTCGGTACTAAACTCCAGTACCGCTCCGTAGTCCGGCAGAGGCGGATCGAAGCCTGGTATTTGGAGAACTTCAGTGTCATTCGTAAGGCGCAGGATCCGAAACAGGCCATTGGTTTCGAGAACGCCATAGCGGTCGTAGGTCTTATCGAAGTTCACGATTAGCGGGCCCTTCGGGAAGGCTGAAGTGCGCCGCCAGGATTTTACTGGCTGCAGGTCCGATAAAGCCAGGCAGGCGATAGCTTCATTACGCAGCTCAATGGAAGGTCGAAACAGGGCAGCCTGCTTCAGCACCTCGATTGCTTCAAAGCGCCGGCCGGGCCGCCCGCTCCATCTTTTCGCCTGAGCCTGAGCCAGGTAACTGTTCCACAGCTTTTCTTTGGTATCGGCTTCAGCGACCTTGGCACGGTAAGCCTCCTTGATCACTAAATAATAGGGCAACAGACCCAGCAGCATGACCACGGCGATGCCGATGGCAAGTCGCCGAGTGATTTTGAGACGCCTCTCGAGTGCGTGCTTCTGGCGCACTGATTGGCCGCTGTGCAGGAGAGCCAGATCGGCAGCCATCTGCTCAGCCGATTGATAGCGGTCCGCGACCGCGGGGGCGCAAGCCCGGAGCAGCACGGCGTTGAATTCCATGAGCTCCCTGGAGTCCGCGTCCAGCGCAAGACCAGAGCGGGGCTCCGGGAACTCATTCCGGTCCTTGCCCATGCTGGCCTCGTAAAGAACTTTGCCAAGCGCATACAGATCCGCCTGGGGCGAGTTTGGCCCTTCCGGCGGCATGAAACCCTCCGTTCCCACAAAGGAGTCGGCATTGGCGAAATGGGTGACCAACCCAATATCGGCCAGCTTTGGAACGCCGTTGACGAAAATGATGTTGGATGGTTTGACGTCCCGGTGGATCAGCCCGTTGCGGTGGAGATGCCCGGTCGCCAGGCACAGACTGATGCCAAGCGAAATGCACTCATCCACCGGCACCCGGCCATGGGTCTTGATCTCATGGGCCAAGGTTCTGGGCACATAGGCGACCGCATCCCGGACCATATCCGGCCCCAAGTCGGCATTCCTCGACGCGCGTTGGGTAATCGCATCGTCCGCCAGTTCCATCACATAATAAAAATACCCCTGGGTCTCGTTGCGGCCGATGTGCAGGACATCGACTAGGCCATTGTTAGCGCGCGAGACGGGCTCGTATTTCCGGATCCCGGCGAATTCCCGCTCATACGGGCGAGGGTCCTGGAAGCGGTCGCGATAGACGACCTTCACGGCGCGCCAGGTGCCGAGCGTGTTGCGCGCCAGCCAGACCTCGCCGTAGCTGCCGCAGCCGATGCACCGGACCATCTGGTGATCCGGGACGTCGGGTGGCAAGCCGCCGGCCGGGCCGGGCTGCCGCCCGCTCAACCCGAGCCGGGCCTTGACCTCCTCCGCGCACATCCCGGGGATCATAAGCTGATGCCCTTCCGCCCGATGGACAAGCTTGGCCCGAAGCGGGAGTAAAGCCGCAGCAACAGGCGGCGGCGGACAACCTGGGTGCCCAGCCGGGGAGCTGCCGCGTATTTGCGATAGCATCGCCGCCCAGGCCACCCTTTGGTCATTCTGAGCGCAGGCTGCAAAATGAACCGCAAAGAACACAAAGAACGCAAAAACCGAGGAAATTGAGGCGTTTCTTTGTGATCTCTGCGTTCTTTGCGGTTCATTTTGCCACCGGTTCTAAGCATCTTCCGACGCCTCTTCCCGCTCGAGCCTCCGGGCCGCCTGCTTCACGAGCCGGGCAAGCCTGTGCTTCACCACATAGACCTTGGCCGCGCTCACGCCCAGCAGTTGGCCGATGTCTCGCGCCGGCATGTTTTTCACGCTGTGCAAATAAAAAATCTGGTAGTGCTCCGGCTTGACAACCCGTTTCACCCGTTCCAAGGCCGCATCCACGAGGTTTTTCTCCCATTCCTGTTCCCACACCTCCGCGAACGCCCGCTCCGCCGCCGTGTCCGGGATTTGGAGCCCCAGCTCCTGAGTCGCGGTGTCCGAGGGCAGCGGCTGCGCCTGGCGCGTCTGCCGCTTCCGCAAATGGTCGATGATGCGCCGCCGCGTGACGTGCATCAGCCACCCCTTGAAAGAGCACACCCCCGGCTCATACCGGAATTCCGGCATTCGGCGCGCCACCCCGATGATGGTCTCCTGCACCGCATCCTCCGCTTCCGAATCCGACAGGCCCGCCTTGACAGCTGCGCAATAGATCAGCTTCCAATACGTGTCGAAAAACTCCTGCCAGGAATCATGGTCGTCGAGGTCGCGCAGGCGCTCCAGCAGCGTGCGCCGGGTCGGCACCAGCTCGGAGCCGGTTTTGGCGGCGTCGGGACGCATCTTGGTCATCTCAGCGACATTCATCGGGGACTCAACCCGGTACCTTACGACAAGATGAAACAAAATCAATCCTTATCTTTTTTGTAAGATTGCCTGGTTTGCTGCGATTGCTGTCTCTGGCACGCGGAGCGCCCGGCCGCCGAGGCGGGCGCGCGCCCCGGAACGAAACAACAAATGAAAAGACCGATAGCGAGATTGCGGACTTCGCCTAGCCGCGCGTTGGCGGCCGGCGAGAACACAAGGGAAAGAATCAAACCGATGAAGAACACAAGATCCATCAGCAACTGTCTCGCTTTGGCGGGACTCATCCTCTGCTCCACCGCCCGCGCCGACATCGTGGACGATTGGAACGCGAATCTCTTTAGCGCCGCCAAGACCGCCGCGCAACTGCCTCCCCTCGAGGCGCGCATCGCCGCCATTGTGCAGATCGCGGTGTTCGACGCCGTCAATTGCATCGACCGCAGATACGAGCCGTATTTCGTGACGGACCTAGCCCCGCAGGGGACCCGGGCCGATGCCGCTGCCGCGGGCGCGGCCTACACCGCCTTGAAGGCCCTCTACCCAGCCCAGGCCGCCGCATTCGACGCCGAATTGGCCGTTTCGCTGGCAACCCTTTCTGGGGGTGGTGGCGAAGCAGGCGCCTCCATTACGAACGGCCTCAACTGGGGTGAGCATGTCGCCACATTGATTCTGGCCCTGCGCAGCACGGATGGCGCTTCCGGCACCAACGCGGCTTTTTTTGGCGGGACCGCCCCGGGCGTGTGGCGGTCGCCCCCTACGGCGACGGCGGCGGACGGTACCTTGCCCGCCGTCCTGCCTCAGTGGCCTCACGTAACCCCGTTTGCGATGACTAGCCCCAGTCAGTTCCGTCCAGGACCACCTCCCGCGCTCACCAGCGTGGAGTACGGGACTGATGTCAAGGAGACGGAGTCCCTTGGGCGCGTTGACAGCACGACTCGGACGGCGGAGCAGACGCAGTTGGCCCTGTTATGGCAGGCCGTGGGCCCGGTGGACGAGTTGGGCATTGCGCTCTCGCTGGTGCCTGACGCCAGCCTCGTTGATAAAGCAAGGCTTCTGGCGCTCACCTCGATCGCCTTTGGCGACGGGCTCATCGCCATCTTCGATGCCAAATACACCTACAACTTGTGGCGGCCGTACCATGCTATCCGCCTGGCGGACACCAATGCCAATCCATTGACGGTGGCGGATCCCACGTGGACCTCGCTTATTTATCCCCCGCCGCGCCACCAGGAGTACCCTTCCGCTCACGGCATCGCCACGGGCGCCGTCATGGAGGTGCTGGCGCGTGAACTCGGCGACGAGAATGCCTTCACATTGAGTTCTCCGGGTTATCCTTCGTTCACGTGGACCTTCGCCCGGTTTTCGGATGCCGCAGCCCAAGTCAAGGAGGCGCGCATCTGGGGCGGGCTCCACTTTCGCAATTCAGTCAACGTCGGGGGCCAGATGGGCGTGACACTCGGGGACTACGTGGTGGACAACGTCCTCCGTCCGCTTTCCACAAACCAAAGCTACATTGACGCGGCGGTCATTGATCCCAGCAGCACGTATGCCGGGAAAACTTACAGCGAATGGTCAGCCTCTTGGTGGCAGTACCTCATGGGCCTGCCAACGACCAATAACCCGCTGCTCCATGATCCCGCGCACCCCGTCATATCCATGAGCACAGGCCAACATGGACCGGTCTGGTTCACCGGCGGCGACTTTGGCGGCAAGGGACCGAAGACCCAAAACTACACGAATACGGTTCCAGGCGGCGTCGCGCTGTTTCTGGGGATCGAGTCGTTCGAGTGGGACAACGCCGACTGCCCTAACCCGGACACGGCGACGCCGGCCCAGCTCCTGGCCAACATCATGCCCGAGGAGAATCGCGCAACCAACATCATTTGCAGCATTGACGGTTTTCCGGTCGAGGGGCTCACCAATGTCATGACCACACAATATCGCGTGCAGGCGTCCTTCGATTTCACCTGCCCGGCGATCCACAATTACGTTCATGATTTCGAGAGCATCGGGAGCGAATCTTGCTATCAAAACACGAACGGAATGCCATACACGGTGCATGGAGCGGCGTCGGACGGCGTCTTCCTGATGATTGCGCCGCTCTCTGTCGGGCAGCACATAATTCATTATGAGAACTATTACCCGGGATATGGGTTGATCCAGGATGTCACGCACTATATTACGGCCGAGCCGGTCGCGTTGACCGTAACGCCGGGCAGCCCATCGGGAAATCTCGCCTTGAGCTGGCCGTGGACGCTGGACGACACTTCTTATGGAGCCGGAGCTTATATCCTGGAAGTCAGCCCAAGCCTCCGTTCGCCAACCTGGCAGGCTGCCAATCTGCCGGCCGTTCTTGCGGGAGGTGTGTATCGAGCGACAGTGCCCGCCGGGCAGGCCAATCAATTCTTCCGGCTTCGCCTCAAGAGCCCCTAATGACCGTGCCCCTCGGGCGGGCTCTGCCCGCGGGGCGGGAAAGCCCAATGGAAATCAATGAGTGCCAACTCAAAAAACAAAACGATTATGAAGACAACAACATCACTTATTTTCGCAGCTGCAGTGTGCGTAATGGCTCCGCCCGCCAGTCGCGCTCAGGTCACGCTCACTAAGGTCACGAATGGCCCTGTTGTCAGTGCCCAAGGGCATTTCACAGGTTTTACGTGGGCGGATTTTACCGGCTCGGGGTTTCTGGACTTGTTTGTTTGCGACTACGGAGGAACAAATGTGCTTTACCATAACAATGGAGATGGAACTTTCACGAGCGTCACGCAGGGCAATCCGGTCCAGGATAGCGCCTACCATGTTGAAAGCTCGGTGGCGGATTACGACAACGACGGCGCCCTCGACCTCCTGGTTGCTTCGGGCGTAGATGCTCCATCAGCGGGACATGTTGTGCTCTATCATAACAACGGCAATGGAAGCTTTAGCGCGATTAGCGCCGGCGGTGTGGCAAACATTCCGGGTTTTTTCGAGAATTGCGCCAGCGCTGACTATGATAACGACGGATTTGTCGATATGCTCATTACCGATGACGGTGATTCAAATAGCGACGGTGGCCACAACTTGCTGTTTCACAACAACCGGGATGGCACCTTTAGTCGAGTCATGTCGAACGCGCTAGTGTCCAGCGTCCTGGACGCCACCGGCGCATGTTGGGTTGACTATGATAACGACGGATTTATCGACTTGTTTATCACTTGTCAGCCGCCGAGCGCCGGTGTCAGCCACAATTTCCTTTATCACAACAACGGAGACGGGACGTTCACGCCGATTCTCACAAACGCCGTGGCCAAGGATGGGTGGCCAAATGGAAGCTGGGGCTCGGCATGGGGAGACTACGACAACGACGGTCTTCAAGACTTGTTTGTCACTGGTCTTCAAATGGGCAACCGCCTTTACCACAACAACGGAAATGGCTCCTTCTCTAACATCACCTCTGGTCCGATGTTGTCAGCGCCTCCGGGAGGTGGGGCTCGTTCTTGCGCATGGGGCGACTACGATAACGACGGTTACCTCGACCTCTATGTCTGCACTCACGACGCGACAAACCAGCTCTTCCACAACAATGGAGACGGCACCTTCACGCAAATCCTCAGCGGAGACCCTGTCAATGATGGAGGGCCGGGCATTGAAAACGAGGTCTGCGGCTGGGTGGATTACGACAACGATGGTTTTCTTGATCTCTTTGTGAACCACCCGAACATTGGTGGTGCTCCAACCTCCCCTCTGCTCTATCATAACAACCGCAATTCTAACGCATGGCTTGAAGTAAAACTGGTCGGCACTGTCGCCAACCGCGCGGCGATTGGCGCGAAGGTGCGAGTCCACGCGGCGATTGGCGGAAAAACCTTCTGGCAGATGCGCGAGATAAGCGGCGGCAGCGGCCGAATGAGCCAGCCGCTGGTCGCGCATTTTGGCTTGGGCAACGCGACGAATGTGGACACGTTGCGCATTGAATGGCCTTCGGGCGTGGTGCAAACCCTGACCAATGTGGCCCCGAGGCAAATCCTGACGGTCGTGGAACATCAGCCAGGGGTTGCTGCCGCCCCTGAATTCTCGAGCGTCTTGCGTTCAACCAACGGCGCGGTCAATCTCTCTGTCACCGGCGCCGCCAATCGGCTTTACCTTCTCGAGGCCTCGACCAACCTTGTGAACTGGCTGAAGGTGGGTGTCACCACCAACACGACCGGAGTCGTCGGCTTTACAGACTCACGGGCTGCGAACTACGACCGGCGTTTCTACCGCGTCTCCATCCCGTAACAGTCCGGGTGATCCATGCCCCTCAACGGAATCGATGCCATCCCTTCGCCTAAGCCAGCGGAAAGCCAAGCGGAAGCTCCAACGGCTTTGGCTGCCGCTGATGGCCGAGCCGGCGTTCTGGGCGGGAGCCATGCCAACGCAGGTTGTGACGAAGCCCCTTACCTACGAGAAATGGGAATTCAGTCGTTCCGCGGATTGCCCCGGCGACCCGCTCAACGATGTGGCAGCGATGGGGCGGGTCGGGTATTTGGAGGCCATGGCGTGCCGGCGGATGAAGGCCCGCGCCCGCCTGGTGGATTCACTGCTGAAGGTGTGCCGGGTGGCCAAAGCGGACGGCTATTGGCGCGAGCGTTATCACCTCAAGCCCGACGGCTCGGTGTCGGCGGACGACTCGCAGAAGTACTGCGAATACGCCGCGGTCCCGGTGCGGGTCGTGTCCGACAATCGAGGAGCGTTCTTTGCCTGACGTTGCCGGGCCTCAAAGGCCTTTACGCAGTGCGCCAGGGCCGCTTCGAGCACGAAAGCCAAATTGAAAAAGCCTTCTCCGCGCGGGTAGAGAGTGGGTGGGGATTATGCGAACATCCACTTCCCGTCCCCCTTTGCGCGCAGGAAGGGGCAAGAGCCCCGGCCTGCACCCTGTGGTTTATGGCCAGTTTCCAGCAAGAAATAGTAACAAATAGTAACAGCAAAACGGGTTAAAATGGCGAAAATGGGCGCAAAATGGCGCAAAGGCCACTTTTGTAAGTCGTTTATACGCAATAAATAGCGATTTCTTACATTAAAAGTCGAGGGTTCGAATCCCTTCGCTCGCTCCATCCTCAGATTCCTAGGAAATCTGCAAATTCCAGGGAAGAAAAGCCCGAAAGTAAGAACAACGATTTAGGTTTTGGCTCGGTTTCGGCGCATGAGGTCGTCAAACTGGAGGGCCTCTTAGGACGGATTTGACCCGTGATGGGACTGAAAAAGCGAGGGCGGCTTGGGTGCTCCGGTTGGCCGCACCGCTCTGCCGTAAGCTCAACCGACCGCACCCCAGAGCAAGGGTGCTGGGCGCCTGATCGACCACAGTTCAGAAAACGGGGCCATGGGAGCGGGCCATCACGGTGCCAGGCAAGAAAATCGGTAATGAGCGCCAAGCCAACTGATAAAATCCGAAATTATCGCCTTGTGTTCCGGATGGGTTCCTGAGTAACACATTGGAGACGGCGCCGGTTTTTCCCAAACAGCCGATGAGATCAAGACGAATGACACCCCAAATCACGCAGACAGTGGTCATGCTCGTTCTGCTTTTAGCCCCTCAACTCGCCGCCTTCGCCCAGGGCACGGCCTTCACTTATCAGGGCAAACTCGCCACCGGCGGCAACGCCGCCAGCGGCAATTATGACTTCACCTTCGCCCTCTGGAATGCCAAGACCGGCGGCGCGCAACAGGCCGCGACGTTCGCCACGAACGCGGTGCCAATCACCGACGGCTCTTTCCTCGTCACGCTGGACTTTGGGACCGCCTTCACCGGCAGCCCCCTCTGGTTGGAGATTGACGTGCGGACCAATGGCCCAGGCCCGTTCACCACGCTGAGCCCCCGCCAAGCGCTCACGCCCGTGCCCTATGCATTGTTTGCCCCAAACGCTGGCTCCGCCACCAGCGTGGCGCCCAACTCCGTCACCGTTGCCGGGATTCAAAACGCGGCGATCACGGCCCTCAAAATCGCCCCGGGCCAGGTCGTTAAGTCCCTCAACGGCCTGGCGGACAACGTGGCGCTGGCAGCAGGCCCCAATGTGAGCCTGGCCACGAACGCCAACACGCTTACGATTTCCGCCGCGGGGGGCACAGCCAGCGGAGGGTGGAGCACCAGTGGCAATGCCGGCACGAGCCCGACGGCCAATTTCCTTGGGACCACCGACGGCCAACCGCTTGTCCTCAAGGCCGGCGGCGTCGGCGTGAACACGAACAACCCCCAGACCGCCCTCCACGTCAATGGCACTGTCCTGGCCACCGGTTTCGCCGGAGATGGTTCGGGCCTCACCAACCTCTCGGCCAGCGTGTCGGCTCCGTTCACCCTCAACCCGCTGGCCGTCACCAACAACTTAGGTGCCGCCACGGGTGTGGCCGTTTCGGGACATTACGCCTACTTGACCAGCCACCCTGATGGCGGCTTCCTGGTTTATGATGTCTCCAACCCGGCCCACCCGGTCCTGGTCGCCCAGAACATGGACCTCCCCTCGTCACCTACGGCCGTCGCGATCTCGGGAAACTATGCGTTTGTTTCCGCCGGGTCGCTCTGCACCGTGGACATTTCCTCACCGGCCAACCCGGTGATCGTTTATCAGGGCGGAAACAAGTACTACACGTGGGGTATCGCCGTATCCGGCCAACTGGCGGGTCTCGCGGCCGATACCGATGGCCTGTTTCTCTACAACATCTCAGATCCGACCAAGCCGGCCGTCCTCGCGCAGATTAAGGAACAGCACGGCGGGGTGGCCAATGACGTGGCCATCTCCGGCAATTTCGTTTACCTCGCCAACGAAAACGACGGCCTGCGCATCTACAATGTGGCCAACCCCGCCATGCCGGTGAATATCAGCCACATCACCGATGGCATCGCGAATGACAACGGGAGCGCCGACGGCATCGCCGTGTCCGGCGGCTTCGCCTACTTGGCCAATGACCAGGACGGCCTGCGTATCTACAACGTTTCCAACCCGACCAATCCCATCCCTGTCGGCTACGTTTCCGAGGTGATCTCGGGATCGGGCGGATCGGCCAACGGCGTTGCGATCTCGGGCCGCTACGCCTTTGTGGCCAACTTTTCGGACGGCCTGCGGGTCTATGACGTGTCGGACCCGGCGCATCCGGCGGCTGTTGGCGCGGCGCCCAGCGCCGGGGGGAGCTTCACCTGGGCGGTGGCGGTCGCGGGCAATTACGCCTACACCGCCGATTATCTTGGCGGTCTCGCCACCTACTTCGCCGCCCCCCTGGCGCAAGTTCCGGGCGTGGTCGCCGCCACCGGCTTCATCGGCGACGGCTCGACTCTGACCAACCTCAGCGCGGCGCAGATCAGTGGTCAACTCTCCACCTCCGTTCTCGGCGGGGTTTGGCAAGTTGGGGGCAACTCTGTCAATAACCCGACCCGGAGCTTCCTCGGCACCACGGACAATGAGCCTCTCCAGTTTAGGGTCAACAACCAGCCCGCGCTCACATTAGCGACCAATGGGTCGCTCGCCATGGGGTCCAACCTCGCCGCCAGCAATTCCATCGCGCTGGGCGACGGCGCCTCGGCCGGCGGACCCGACTCGGTCGCCCTGGGTTTTCACACCCTGGCCAGCCGGGATTTTGCCACCGCCATGGGGCGCCAGTCCAGCGCTGGCGGATTCGCATCGACGGCCCTGGGCGCCGGCACGATTGCCAGCGGAGACTATTCGACCGCGATGGGCAGCAGCACGGTCGCCGCCGGCACCAACTCCACGGCGATGGGCGACCAGACCACCGCCAGTGGCCTGGACTCGACGGCAATCGGCGTTGGCAACACGGCCAGCGGCATCGCGTCAACCGCCTTGGGCGGGGCCACCACAGCCAGCGGCGACTGGTCCACCGCGATGGGAGGGAGCACGACGGCAAGTGGAGACTACTCAACGGCGCTTGGTGCCCTCTCGGAGGCTCATGGCAAGGCATCCTTCGCTGGCGGGTGGCGCGCCAAAGCCCTGCACCCTGGTTCCTTCGTCTGGGCGGACAGTTTGGACCAAGACTTCTCCAGCGCCACCAATGACCAGTTCCTCATCCGAGCCGGGGGCGGCGTTTCCGTCTGGGGGGATCTCCAGGTCACCGGCAACCTCCAAGCCACCAAGGGCATGCCAAGCGTAAGCTGGGACCAGCAAGGCTCCTCAGGGAATACGGTCGTATCGGCCGACAACGTGGTGCTCGCCTCTTGCACGAACACGCAGCCCGCGCCCGGGTTCTTCGTTATCCAGGCCTCCGCCCAAGTTGCCATGGGAAATGACTCCGATTTCGTCTTGACACTGACGGGCAACACCGACCCCGCCTCTGCAACGATTCTGACGTCAGCGGAGGCGTTCAGTAGCCTAAACATCTCAGGCTGGAGCGCGCTGCTCGGATCTCCGCCCACGTTGAGTGTGGTTTCCAAGACCACTGTGAGCTTGACTTGGGTGACGCCCACCTCGGCCACGGGTGCGCCGATGTTTTTTCACATTTTTGGGAACTGCATCTCAGGGACAAGCACTGTCTTTAACCGGAACCTGACGGTGATGTATTTCCCAAGGCCGTGGGATGGAAACGGCGGCAGCGGCGGCAGCCCGGGCAACGGCGGCAGCCCGGGCAACGGCGGCAGCCCGGGCAGCGGCAGCAGCCCGTAGCATTAGCCCGTCAAAGTCGCCCCGGTCGAGCGTGAGGAGGACGTCGGCCCAAGCCAATCCCCTCGCCACGCTCGGCTTTCGCGCTTCGCACCCTTGCCGACTGGCGAAAAGGAGAGCGAACAGGAAACAGCAGGGTGGCTCTCAGGCGCGCACCCTGTGAGCGGCCTCGACGGGCCGCTGGAAGATTCGTAGCGGTCCGCCTCGAAAGGAAAAGCTAATGGCTGACCCCTCACATGAAAGACCACTTACAAAGTGGGCGAATCCCTCTGCGAACCTGAGGGCGCCAGGAGAGCAGGCTTTCTCCCTGTGATCGGCGAATTACGCCTGCCCGCCTCACCCCCGTGGGCCGCATGAAGGCGGCCCAACTGAATTCTTGCAGTAACAAATAGTAACAAACGATTGGGGTAAAATGGGGAAAAATGACACAAAATGGCGGAAAGAGCACTTTTGTAAGTGCTTGTAACGCAATAAATAGCGATTTTTAGCATCACGAGCTGAGGGTTCGAATCCCTTCGCTCGCTCCAATTCTTCCTCGGAAATCTAACCCCATGGCGTCTTACCGCCGGTTCCAGAGTCCTTCGGCAATAATCTCCGCAACTGCGCCGTTGTTTTATCTCGATCGAACTTGCGGTTCGCGACGCCAACGGTCAACTCCTTCCAATCCGGCCCGTCGGTTGCCGGCTCTATCCCGTTCAAGCGGAGAAACACGATGCACGCGCCGAGAGCGGTGCGTTTGTTGCCGTCGATGAACGGATGGTTCCTGCAAAGGTAATACAAATAAGCAGCCGCCACTTCCGCCAGGTCGGCATAGGGTGATTGGCCGCCAAAGCTCGCCTGAGGCGCAGCCACGGCGGATTCCAGCAAGGCCATATCCCGCACGCCGTCCAGCCCGCCGAACTTCGAGATGGCCTCGGCGTGAACCTCGCGCACGATTTCCACGGTGAGATGGAAGCAGTTGTCCGGCAGGACCCTCACGCCAGCTTCCTCATCGTGCGCGCGTAGTCCTTCATCGTCGACTTGACGATCCGGGACACTTCGACTGGCGATGGACGCGGGCGGAGCGGCGTGAGCGTGATGGTGCCACCGCCGTGAACCTCGACATTCACCTCGTCGCCGATTCTGAGATGGGCCAGGTCCA
>Ga0181533_1001089_pt1 | contig 35644 bp, 26 predicted proteins | sample PEATcosm2014_Bin_45_FD_119772 | JGI IMG/M metagenome (GOLD analysis project Ga0181533, IMG submission 119772) | Peatland microbial communities from MTU Mesocosm Facility, Houghton, MI, USA - PEATcosm2014_Bin11_60_metaG | ecosystem: Environmental > Terrestrial > Soil > Wetlands > Peat | place...
CTGGGGTGAGTATTTTTTCGACGTTTCGGATTGCCAGGTTTCAGCACTCAGGTTTAGCATCCAATGGTTTTGCGACGCAAAAACGAGTTCGACCGCAGCCTGACACATCCATGAGTGGAAGTGATTCTCAGTCCTTGAATCCAGAAGGCCCGGAGGAAAGCTCATCCGGCCAGGAATCTGAAATTCAGGTCCGGCCCACTTGGCGCCGGCGGCATACCTGCCAGGAGCAGGAGGCGCGGTCGCCTGATAACGGGTGGGAGGGCAAGAGCATCGGTCGCTATCAGGTTCAACGTCTGCTCAGCCCCACTCGCGGCGGCTATGTGGAAGTGTACCAGGCAATCGATACGAAAGCCTCGCTTGGACGACGCGCCGTCGCCCTCAAACGGCTCTGCGTGGGACCGCATGTGTCGGCCCCGGACAAGCAGAACTTTCTCAACGAGATTAACAGCCTGGCGAAGATCTCGGCAAACTACGTAGTGCCCGTTTACGATGCGGAAGAGATGGAGGATAGCCTTTTCTACACGATGAAATTCGTGGATGGCAAGACGCTGGTTTGGCACCTAAAACAGCTCCGACCTCCTATCAAGCGGCGGGTGGAAATATTCATCCAGATTTGTATCGGAGTTTCGGCCATGCATGACGTTAACATGGTCCACCGGGACATCTCGTACCGGAACGTGATGGTGGATAACCGGGGGGACACATGGCTTGTCGATTTCGGGATGGCCAAGTTGCTGGATCGGCTCTTGCCAGGCCAAGCGGCCGAGGATTCGCAGAAGGGCACGGCCATTTTTATGGCCCCCGAGCAGTATGTGGGCCGTGGGGATGTGACCGTGAAGGCGGACATTTATTCCCTTGGCATTATGCTGTTCTGGCTCGTGACCGACGTTTTTCCGTATGAGGACGCGCGATATTCGGGAGGGAGGAAACGGACGAAAGACCAAATTAATCTTCGTCAGATGGAGTATATCCACTCCCACCCGCCTCAGGCGCCGTCCAAAGTCGCCCGCGGCATCCCTCGGAGTTTGGACTCCCTGGTTGTGTCCTGCCTGGCACGGGAACCAACGGCTCGGCCCTCGTGCGAGGAGATCATCCGGAGTGCTAAGGAGATCTGCCGTGAACTCGCTCGGGCTGAACAACGGACCTGGCGCAACCGGGGCCTGCTGCTGGGGTTTACAGCGGCTGCCGTGATCCTTCCGTTGTTAACCATCGCGCTGGCGGTCATGCTGAACCTCCAAGTGGGTCGGAAGAACGCGATTGAGGCCATAGCCGCCAATACGGACCGGATGAGCCAAAGGACGATTCGGTTCCTGCAGCGGGAAACCAATCGCCTCGCCTCGTTAACCACGTCCTTGACCGCCGAACTGGCTCAGTCGGCCGACCAACTCAAGACGGCCCAGGCCGCAGAGGCCGCCGTCGCGAAATCGCTGGCAACCGAACAGGCCATCAACTCCAGCCTGGCCGAGCGCCTAACGGTTTGGGAGAGCACCTGGTTGACCCGCTCCAACGAGTTCGCCCCGTTCGAGCTGTGGCTGCCGTGGGTACCGGCCCCAGGGGGTGACCAACCCGCGCCATCATCTGCACCAGGACAAGTGCCTTAATGGGCGTGGTCCGTCACCGGTGTCGAGAACAAGAAAACGATCCCACCGGCGACGATCTGGTCTCCGGACACGAGGGGCAGGTCCCGGATTCGCCTGGGCTGGGGCTGCTTCCCGGGTCCAGGGTTTACCCAGGTCCCATTCGTCGAAGGGGCAGGTTTTCCTCGTGGTGGATCGTTGAGCATGTAATCGCCATCCTGCCGGCAAATTTGAAAATGATAGTGGCTCAACTCGATATTGGTATCCGTATCCGGAAATCTCCATTCATTGACGCCGTCCGCTGCTTTTTTCCGGCCCTTGACTTTGGGCGGCTCATTCATCCGCCCGATTAGCAGGGATTGGCCGATTCCCCGGTATTGGAAACCGTCCGCGCAGTGGCAGATAAGCACGGCGCCATCGGGCGGTTGCTTAAATGAGGCCAAGGCGTGCCGCAGCTGCTCTATCCGTTTGAACCGTTCCTCCAGCGAGCTGGCTTCTTGGCGCAGGGTCCGGCGAATGGGCAACAGGCGTAGCGTCTCTTCCTGCAACATGCCATTGCAGGTTGTTCTGATCTTCGCCACGTTCCCGGAGGTTACTCCGAATTGAAGGCCAATGTCCTTGTAATCACGGTCGCCTTTGGATGTCTCGACAAAGATCCTGTAGGTCGCCGGATTCACGCGTTTGGCCACCTGTCCCATCGCTTTTTGCAGGATCGTCTCCTGCATCGCCCGATCCACTTCATTGATGAAATCCTCCTCCTGCTGGTGCAGAAGTTCTTGCATTATCTCCTCGGGTGTTCGGGGGTCGTTTTCCTGCCCTTCCAGAGGAGCCGGATCGCTCGTTAGAATTTCTGGGTCCAGCGGAGAAGTGAGATGGCGTTGGCGCGCTTTGACGACGTTCCAAGCCTTGTTTTCGACGAACTTCATGAACCAGCTTCTGAAAGATCCCCTCGTCGGGTCGTAGCGGCGGGCGATTTCGTTTGGGAAGGCGTCCTCGAGGAGCTTGCGGTTCCGGCGTGACAACTCGGCCTCCGGCATCACCCGGGCGGAGAGTTCGCGCGTGATCGGCCGGAGTTCCACTTGGCTAAACCGCTCCGGGTCATAGAGGCCACGGTCGCCCAGCATGCCGTTGAGCTCATCGAGCAGCACCGTCTTCAATTCGGGCGCGACTGAATCGGTGCCGGAACAGGCCGCTATCGCCTGACCAGCGGAGGTGGAGAGGTGATCGCGGAGGTAGGCGGAAATGGGGTCCGCCGCGGCCTTGAGTTTGGCGAGGAACCTGGGCAGGTCCTTCAGGTCGCTCGCGTAAAACGCTGGCGTTTCCAGTTTGCGGAAGAGCGTGGCCGCCGCCTCCTGGAAGACGTCCTCAGCGGTATGGTCATCCAGACCCATCTTCATGGCGATATGTTTGGCCAGGCGATAGTAGGGACCCTTTTCTTTCAAGAGCAGGTCCACCCATCCCGGATGCAGCGAGTTTTCGAGCATCTCCTCAGTTGGTTCCAGGGAGGCTCCGTCGGCCGTTCCCTGGCTTTGTCGTTGCTTAGGTGCCATAGGCGGTGTCAGGTTTGTCACTTGGATAAATCCTCGAGTGCGCACATCAAATCGGTGCCGGCCGGGCTGGGAGTGACGCGGCGATGACCGAGTAGAATCTCCAGCGGGTCCGCCGTAAGATCATAGTAAAAGACGGTGGCGTCTCGATCGATCTCAAGGCTCCCGCCATCGACGGCAAGACCAAAGTGCAGGCCAGACACCGTGGCGGCGGAACTCGACGACTGAGCCTTTAACGGGACGCCACCGAGTCCCGCGTCGAAGCCCGCCAGCGTGGCCCGAGCCTCACCTCCGAATTTCACGCCGCCTTCGAGCCAGTCGGGCATCGATCTCCCATGCCCGAGCAACAGCATTCCAAACGATTTGTGATAGCCAATCTGAAGGCCCAGGCTGATCCGGGTGGAGGTTAGGAAGATGGGAGGCCCCCAGTGACTTGATTTTTGGCTCTTGAGCATCAGCACACCGTGGCCGCCCTGGTAACCCAGCCCCAAACTTCCCTTGGTGGTGGCCAACATCACGATGCCCTGTGCATGGCGCAAGTCCGCCTTGAAATCGACCCCGTTTGATCTGCCGGCCATGGCCCTGAGCCCAGCTTTCATTTGGGAAAGACAATCGTCGCAATCCGTCTTGGTGGCGGCACGCGCAAAGAATGCCGGGAACAGCAACGGGATGGCAATCATCAGGACTTTCGCCGCAGGCTGCATCACCCCAGCCTAGCAAAACCTCCGCTTCTGGCAACGACTTTCGTCCCTCCCCACATCCCCACACGAATACCTGGCAGGATGGAGCTTGGACACGCGTTGGGCCCAGTCCAGGCCCGGAATCACAGGGACACGGTTGGCCAAACCACAAGATGGGCCTGGCGTGTCCCTCGGAAGGATCTCTGGGCGGCCACGCGCGACCAAATTCCAAACAAAACTGCTAAAACCGCTCCAGGGTCTCACCGCAAGTCGGTAAAAGCCCGCCACGGCGCACCCACAACGGTTGCTTTGGATTCTAAAATCGTGTTATGAAATCGAACTCGACGGCTCGATTTCAGAAGGGGGCCATTATGAACGCTACGCAAGACGCGCTCTATCGAGTCCACCAGTTGCAGGCCGAGCGGCTCGGCGAAGCGGCGCTGCCTTACGAGGAGTTTCGCTCGCGGGTGCTGCACAGCTACGAAACGGACCTCACCGGGCTCTTTGCGCCCCCGGTCGGCACGAAGCTGAAAATCCAGATCACCGTGAACACCCGGTTCAACCTCGGGCGGCTTTGCATTGCGCAGAATGTCGCCAACACTATGCCGGCGGATGAAATCCTCAAGGCCCTGGAACGCCACGCGGCCGGAGATTGGGGGCTTGTTGACCAGTCGACTTGGGCACAGAACGACCAGGCCCTGCGCAACGGCAAACGCCTTTTTTCCGAGTATCAATCCAGCGCCGGCCAGAGGTTCTGGATCGTGACGGAGGCGAATCGCGCCACAACCACCGTTTTGCTGCCAGAAGATGACTGAACCGGCGTGTGTAATCAGGGAGACGATTATGGACCCTGCTCAAGACCCCCTTTACCGGCTGCATCAAATGCGGGCGGAGCGCCTGGGCGAGGTCGCCCTCCCCTACGAGAAGTTCCGCGCGACTTTGGTCAGGAAGGACTCGACTGAGATCAACCTCCTGGTCCTGCCGGCCGCTGACGCCAAACCGAAAGCTGAAATCACCAGCAAACCCCTCTTCAACCTTGGCTCCCTCTGCGTGCTGGAAAACGTCGCCGATGCCGTGCCGCCGGACGAGATCCTCCGCGCGGTCGAGCGCCATGCCCACGGTGACTGGGGGCTGTTCGACGACCCCGCGCAAAACACCTTGGCACTGCGCAAGCGCAGTTGGCTGTTCTCCACTTACCAATCCAGCGGCGCAGTGAGGTTCTGGGTGGTGACCACTCCGGACCGGGCCATGACCTTCGTCATGTTTCGCAAGGGGGAACGATGAACTCGTCCCTCGATGCTGTCAGCCATCGATCTCAGCTGCCCCTGGCGGTGTTCGACGCGTCCCACGGCCAGCCGAACTGGGCGCAGACAGGATTCACATCGCGGGAGATGCACACGAACTTCGCGGGCTTGATGGAATTGCTCTGCCGCCTCGGTTGCCGGTGCGTTGCCACAGGCCAAGGGCTTTCATCCGGCCAATTGTCGGACGCGCGATTGTTGGTGATTCCGCCATCGACAGGCGCCTACGACGCGGCGAAAGAATCGTGGACGCCCCTCCCTGAATCCCTCTTCACCGATGACAACGTGAGGGACATCCTCAATTTCGTGCAGGCCGGCGGTCGGATGCTCGCCTTTGCCTACCGCTTCGGGGATTGGTTCACTCGGTCGAATCTACGGGAACTCATCGGCCCGCTCGGCTGCTTGCTCAATGACGACGCGGTGATCGACCTGCAAGTCCTCCGCTCCAAGAATCCTCTGGAGGCTTTCTTCGATACGCCGCGGAGCTTGTTGCCCCTCGCTTGGTCCGTCGAGAGCGTAGCCACAGTCCGGTGGAGAACCATGGCGACTTTCACCATCCTTCCTGGAGCGAAGGTTCGCCCGCTGGCGCTTTCCGAGGGCGGCGCCTGCATCAGTTTCAACCGCTCCTTGCGAAGAATCACCTTCGCCTCTCTCCCGATTGCCGTTGTCGGGTTGCACGGTCGAGGACGGTTCGCGCTGTTTGGAGGACCGCACGCGTTCGAGAACGGGAAGTTCGGACTCCTCGCGTCGCACGACAACGCGCGGTTTCTGCAAAACGTGGTCCGCTGGTTGTTGGACGACAAGCCGCCAGACCTCACGGCCGAGCCTGCGGCCCATCATTCGGAGGGAACGTTCTTTTTCTCGAACGGTCTGGATGCGATTCGGAACGATGAGGACTTCGGGAATCAACACACTCTCGCCTATGTCGAACGCCTGCTCCGCCGGACGGGCGTGCTCAAGGCACTGGCCAGGCCGGACTGGATGCCGTAGCCAAAGGCATTATCTATAATTATCTACTTGAATATGTTGAAATCTATGCTCTAATCTATGATCAGATGGTGCGTTGCGTGGCCGTCTCAGTGGTCACGGCCCGCAATGACGCTCCAACGCTATGAATGCCATCCTTTCTGCGACGTTCAGCGGAGCCACTCAACTCCGCTTTCCCCCACATCTACTCACCGTTCCCAAGCCCCGGACGCGGGTTGCCGTGTTCGGCAGCTTTTACGGCGGTTACCATGTCCTGAGCGAGTTGCTTGAACCGCCGCTCGCCGAACTTGTCACCGTCATCGGCATTGCGACCGACGATCCGAGGCAGTCGTTCACGCACGCGAACGTGCGCCTCTGGAAGTATCCCCATACGGAGGCGGAGGAACAGATGGTCACCTTGCTGGCCGTCGAGAACGACCTTCCCCTTTACACGGGCCGGGTGAAGACCCCGGAGTTCGAGCAGATGTTCGTTGAGGAATGGCACCCGGACCTGTGCCTCATGGCCACGTTTGGGCAGAAGATTCCGCGCAACATCTTCGAGGTGCCACGGCTCGGCTTCTACAACTTTCACCACAGCGACGTGTCCTGGCCGTCGTATCCCGGACCGGACCCGATTGCCGGGATGGTCCGAGACGGCAAGACCCAGGTGGTCATCACCATGCACGAGGTCACCGAGGTCCTGGACGGCGGCGCGGCGGTCGCCCGGTCGCACAAGGTCCCCCTTCCGCCCGGAGCGAACGCCGTGAAAGTCCACCGCATTACCTGGCCGCAAATGGGCGGATTCATTCGCGAACAGGTCAGGCAGGCAATTCAAAGAGGAGTGGTCCATTGACGCAGGACAACGCCGTTTGATTTGCATCATCGGATGTGAGATAACCGCCCCATCAGGAGAGGCGGGCGTGTGGGACATCAAAAACAGCAACAGCAAACACAACGGTCAGCTAATTTCTCCCACCGCCATCCTCTCCGCTTTGAAGCCGCCAGCCCGGGGCGAGGAATTCCGCCAACGGCACCGGCAACGAGACGGGCACTTCCCCTGCGACGGTCCTCACGGACAATCAGGCCACGCCCGCGCTCGAAGGCACGACGACGATCATGACTTATCCCACCCGCGCCGCGACCCTTTCTACGCCCCGGTCCTTGACGCAAAACTCTCCGCGTTCATTCGCGCGGACCGCTACGCCTCGAAGTATGTCCCCCTCAACTGGTGGACGGTCAATCAGGACGAGGGGCCAGCCCGGCGCATCGCTTGGACGCTCAAGGCCGGGGAGGAAGCCGCAATTCAAGCGGCAGCGCCCGGCATGGCGGCGCTCATTGACGGCCCCTGCTGGCTGGTTCCGGTCCCCGCGAGCGATGGCAGCCTGGCGGCCAATCTCAAACTAGCTGTCGCCATCGCCGAACTCGTTCCCGGTGTCCGTGTGAAATGCGCCCTCGCGCGTGCTCACGCCGTCGAGTCTTCTTGCGACCGCCGTTTGGACGGCCAGTTTGGCCTGACCATTGCCGAGCACGCCATCATCCGAACCGCCGGCCCCATGCAGGCCCTGCCGGTCTATTTTGTGGATAACGTGATCACGACCGGCACGACGATCGCGGCGTGCCGCCGCGCCCTCGGTTGGGGGACCGGTTTGGCCTACGCGGATGGCAGCACCTGCCGGAATACGCGTTCCCGCGATGCTGCATGATGGCCGGAAGAACATGGTCCTGACGATCTACACGGCCACGGACATGATCGATGGCGGCGAGCTCGTCACACGTTTTCGCTGCGTTCTGATTCCCAAGGGCATCAAGGCCGTCGGATGCACCCCGTTATCTGGGCGATGGTTGGACCGTTCATCCGCCGCGAGGTCGGCGCCATGCTCAACGCCGCAGCGAGCGTGCCGCCCCCTGTGTCAGTCGTGTTGCAGGACACGGCGGTGCCGCATCGCGCCGGCACCGAATGGGGATGTGCATAGCGCTTCGCGGCCTGACTGGAGGCTGAGGAATCAGGGCTCAGATCCGTTGTCCGGTGTTGGCGGAGCCTGTTGATGGCGCGCAAAAACACCATCCACTTTCCACTCGATTTGCTTGACGAATCGCCGGATTTCGAGAATAGTTCGGATCGTCCTGAGTAACGATAGACGCATGACGTGAAGCCCGCAGATCCTTCAGACGATTCAGCCGCTCCTCCCCCCGCCAACGGTCGTTGCGCCCTGCCTACTTGGCTCCGCCCGCAGGCCATTGCGCGGTGCTCCACTTTTCTGGCTCTCGCAGGTTGGATTTGGCCTCAGGGAGCAACCGTTATTTGGACCAACACGGCCAGTGGGAATTGGGTCCTTGCCGCCAATCCCAACCCCAACCGCCTCCCCCGCCTTCATCCCCTCGAATCCGCTGTCCCCCAACAAGTCAACCCCGCTGGGCAGTCGCAAACGCGAGTTATCAGCCACCCGCTTGTCGTGTTGCCGCGCCCGCACGGTCGGCGAACACCACAGCACGCGCCGCCGCCCCACCACGACCACATTTTTCACCCCGTGTCGCTTCTTGCGACCGCTGTAGAGGCGCTTCTGCCTGCACCGATGCAGCGGCCGTGGCGGCCGGCGCTCGGTCCCATCGATCATGACTTCGTTCAATTCCGGTTGTTCGGCCAACAACTGGGCCAACTGCCTGGCTTGCCGCGCCGACCGATGCAGAGGCAGCAGTTGCTTCGCCACCGCCGTCAGTTGGCGCACCCACTCGCTTACCTGTCCCTGCGTAATGCCAAAGAGCAACCCCATCACGTCCTGGGTGGGATAGGCCTTGTAGTAGAGCAGGATGAAGAAGAGCTTCTGCCGGGCTGTAACCAGGCACCCCTTCCGCCCGCCACCGGGGCGACGCTGCCGCTGACCGCCCGCAGCGGTCTTGGTGGCCCGCCCGGCCGACCAGAGCAGGTCGAAACGAGCGGCGAGGTCCTCGAACTCGCCAACCGTCAGGCTGGTCGTGGCTCGCGTCAGCCGGTCGGAGCGCTGGGCGAATTCCAGGCAAATCATGCCCTTTCCCATATCAACTCGGCGGATTCCTGTCTATTACCAATCACCTTTACTCGGCCCATTATGCACCCCAGAGCAAACCGGAATCGTCACAAAGTTCGGGGGGAACTTCTCGCCTCTGCTGCTCGTGCCGCATCGCGACACGCCTGGCCGCATTCTTCAAGCGTCGTCCCGAGGACCGCACGAACAAACAACCCACCCTCCCCAACGAACACCAAAAACTGCCACCGGTGCTTGAGGCAACCTTGCATCAACGCACTCGTGGCTTGCTTGAGCAGCTTTGAAGCTATCAAACCAATAAACCCCTCTTATGAGTGCGACAATAATGCAAACCACCCACCATGCTGCTCTCCTTCCTCTGAGCAGAAAGACAATAACACGACTCCGGCCCATACCGGGGCTTTCCTTTCGGTCGCTTGGTCGAGGTGGCATGTTGCTGGCATTAGGCTCAAGGCTACTCGCGGCGCCTGGCCCGACGTCATATTATTTTGAGAACTTTGCGGGGCAGCCCGGAGGCTCGGGTAATGTGGACGGCATAGGGAGCGCGGCGCGATTCGCGTCGCCATATGCCATCGCGGTAGACACCTACGCTAATGTGTATGTGGCGGACTTTGGGAACAACCTGGTTCGGAAGATAACGCCATCTGGAGCCGTAACCACCCTGGCTGGCTCACCGTTTACTACTGGCACCGCGGATGGCACTGGGAGCATGGCTGCCTTTTCAGGGCCGTGTGGCGTCGCGGTGGACAATGCTGGCATTGTCTATGTGTCAGACTACAACAATCAGACAATCCGGAAAGTAACGCCCGCAGGGACCGTTACAACCCTAGCGGGATTGGCAGGTACGTATGGCAGCGCTGACGGCACCGGAGGCTATGCTCGCTTTTTTAGCCCACGCGGGCTCGCAGTGGACAGAACAGGCAACGTATATGTCGCAGATCAAGGCAACTGCTGCATTCGCAAAGTAACACCCTCCGGGATGGTGACGACCCTAGCGGGCAATCCCACGATAACTAACCAGTTCGGCTACCCGGTAGGAGGCTATGCAGACGGCGTGGGCAGCTCAGCGCGCTTCAACAACCCCATAGGCGTGGCTGTCGACGCCACCGGCAACATCTATGTCGCGGACCTGGGCAACCTCGTCATCCGAAAAGTATCGCCGGCTGGGATGGCGACGACACTGGCTGGCTCACCTGGCAATTCCGGTAATGCCGACGGTACGGGCGCGACGGCGCGGTTTGCAGGGCCGGCTGGCGTCGCCCTCGACAGTGCAGGGAATCTCTACGTGACCGATTCCTGCGCAATTCGTAAGGTTTCCCCTGCCGGTGTAGTGGCTACCATAGCCGGTTCGGGCAATCGTGGAAGCGCTGACGGCGCCGGCAGCGCCGCGCAATTCGCCTATCCCGACGGCATAGCCCTGGATCCCGCGGGGAACATCTATGTCGCAGACACGGTAAACAACACGATTCGCAGGATCATGCAGAACGAATACGTCACGACTCTCGCTGGTTCAGTAGCGAGCTCTGGGAATGCGGACGGTCTTGGCAATGCGGCACGGTTCGCTCGTCCTTTTGGCGTTGCGGTGGATAGTGGGGGGATCACTTATGTTTCTGACCAAGGAAACGGTGCCATCCGCAAGATAACGCAGGCAGGGGCGACCACCACACTGGTGGGCTCGGTGGGTGGGCCGGCTGGCGTCGCGGTAGATGCGGATGGCAATGTCTTTGTGGCTGATTGGGGAGGCAACATAATTCAGAAGATCACATCTTCCGGAGCGGTGACTGTCTTGGCAGGGTCGTGGCAGACTGGCAGCGATAACGGTATAGGTAACGCAGCACGGTTTTTTGCCCCTACGGGTGTAGCTGTGGACCAGGCAGGAAATGTGTATGTGACAGACACTGGAAACAGCACCGTCCGGAAGATTACGTCCACGGGAGCAGTAACGACACTGGCAGGGTTTCCGGGCAACACTGGGAGTGCCGACGGTTCGGGGGGCGCCGCGCAGTTTTGCAATCCCACGGGCTTGGGGGTTGATAGCGCTGGGAATCTATACGTCGCTGACGGTGGTAACAGTACTGTCCGCAGGGTGACACCAGTTGGTGAGGTCACGACGCTCGCTGGCTCAGCTGGAAATCCGGGGACTGCTGACGGGACGGGGACCGCTGCCCGGTTTAATACTCCAGCCGGCATAGCTGTGGACCTTCAGGGCAACGTGTATGTGACGGACACGGCCACTAACACTGTGCGGAAGGTGACACCGGCGGGCGTTGTCAGCACCATTGGGGCTACGCCTGGAGCCAGCGGCGGTGCGGATGGCGTTGGTACTGCGGCGCAGTTTTCGTGGCCCTCTGGCATTGCTGTTGATCCGGCAGGAAAACTCTACATAGCCGATTCGGGAAACAACCGCATCAGTAGGGGCATACCTGGCCAGTGGGGTCCCATACCTCTAGCAATCGGTGCAGAGCCCGGTTCGATCTGGTTGACTTGGGCTGCCCAGCCTGGAGCCACCTATGACCTGCAATATAAGGCCGGCCTGACCGAGCTAACGTGGCAGAGTCTTTTCGGCGCAATGATTGCGGTTGACGCGACACCGGTCGTGTCTGATCCGTTGGGAGCGAACATGCAGCGCTTCTATCGCGTGGTCATGCTGCCGTAAGCACTCTCCTGTCAGGGTGTTTGCCGCGATGGAGAAACGCACCCCCTGCGGGCCCTGTGGGCATACAAGGTAGTGCGCGGTTCATCAAACCGGTGGCAGGGCGCCTTCACCTTGACCCTCCTCGCGCCGCGAAATTCCCTGCCTCTAAGAATTGCGCGCGGTTATCTGCGCCAACCCGCGTTTGATTACCGTCCCGAAATCTGGGATGATTGACGTTGCGGGAAGGCTGCTGGTTTGCAGCCTCAACTTGAACAACAGCCGGACAGCATTTCCATGAAAGCGCTGACAACCGCCACCCTTCCCGCTTCCTCATGACAGCGAAGACTGAAACCAAGAGGACGACCGACGCACTGGCCATTCTGGATCGCATGTCCGGCGAGAGTCCCGAATTGCGGCGACTCACCGAGGAGGCGCGGGTCAACGCGGCTGTTGCCCAGCTAATCTACGCCGCCCGCAACCAGGCGGGCCTGTGCCAAGCCGAGTTGGCTGAGCGGATCGGCACCAAGCAGTCGGTCATCTCGCGGTTGGAGGATGCGGATTACGAAGGCCACTCACTGAGTATGCTGCATCGAATCGCCGCGGGGCTTGGTCAATGCGTCGAAATCCGGTTTCTGCCGCCAGCAAAAGCTGCGCGTGGTCGCCGCCCCAACACGGCGATTCTGGAGCCGGTCGGCTGAGGATACTCGGCTTGAAGTTGAGAATTGTTTTGTGAAGGGGCACAATTCTCGAAAGCCTTGGAACCATTTCAAGAACCTGCCAACCTTCACCACCAGCGCGCTCGCTCGATGAACCCCAATCGAAGTGCGGCTCGTCTGCCCGAATATTCAGGCCGAGAGCGCCACTTCCGAAACCGGCGGGAGAGTCTCGCCATTCGAGATTCGTTCCGCCAAACTCCAAAGTCCCTTGTTCACGCCAACCTTGGAATCGATGCCCCGCAACGCCCGCACCGACCGGAGCCTGCCCCGGCGGTCGCGATGCGAGTCGGAGACGCCGCCACGAACCAGGTTTTCCTGCACTCGGTTCATGGTGCTCCAGAGGTCAGTCCCCTCATCTTCCGGCCGGCGCGCCCTGAGCAGCGTGTCGGCGTCGATGGGCGCGGCGCCCAGGGTGCCGTAGCGCATCGCCAGAGCGTGTTGAGCCAGCCCGAGCGATTCTCGGACCTCTAAGGCCCGCGACCGGAAGCGGCCGACCAGTTCGCCCACGCGGGGAATGAAATCCATCACGCGAAAGCTCGCCTGGACTACTTCGTCCTCGACCAGGCCGGTGTGGCGGAACCGGATAGCCTCGAATGATCCCTCGCTGAGGACCAGCCCGTTGCTGCAAATCCGCCGGAAGATGCCGGCATGGAGTTGATACGCACAACCCCGGTCATGCGAGTTGAGCAGGACCAGTTCCACGTTCCATTCGTCGAGCGTCGCCATTTGCTCCGACCGGCGGAACCGAATCATGTGCTTTTGAAAGCCTCGCCGGCTCTCGCTGCGGATGCGCTGCTGTTCCACCTCGACCGGCACCCAGTCATGCTCGCATAGCCCCGAAACGATCCGGGTTGTCGGCACGAACGTGTAGCGGTCGCTGACTCCCTGCATCGGCCCCGACGCATAAATGCTCGGCGCCTGGCTGCGGAGAGCCTCTTCGGTCAAGGCGGTTGCCTTGAAGTTGCTTGTCTCCTGCATTTTCACGGTCTCTTTCCAATGCCGCCGCCGGGGTTGAGCCGGCTCGCGCTTTGTTCTGAACTTTCTCCTTCCGTGCGCCAGGCGGCATTTGCATTCCGGCTGGAGAAATTCCCTCTCGGTCCGCTGTCCCACGGTGGGCCAGAGCCGGAGGCGAAATCCGTTTGAATGAGACGTGGAAATGGATGGTCCCCCGCGGGCGCAACCCCGCGGTGACTGCAACGAGACACCCTCTTCTACCCAATTCCATCAATGCCTCAAACAGCGTCTCATAGTCAACAGGCGCGGCCGGATGACTGCGCCGACAAGGAGTCCATGGCGTCCCTCGCCTTGAACACCGCCCTCCTATGTGGATCGGAATCGGGCTTGGGATTAAAACGGGCAGTCGGCCTGTCCTGATGGGGGTGGTTTCGAGTCATTGAGCATCAAGTTGTCCGGGGAGCGTAACTCAATCACCCCAGGGCCGAGGCACGTCACTTGGACGCGATGCCCGGGCGTAAAGCCCGCCTCTTCGAGCCAGCGCCCCACGAGACGGATTTTCGGTTTGATCAGTCCTTTGTAAGGGTCGCCCTCCGCCTCAATCTTCAGCGTCCGGGCGCTGACGCGCCGCTCTTCCGGCACCGGTGATTGCAGGCCTGCTGGTGTAGCTATGTCTGTCATCTCCCCTCCTGGTGCTCCTGCGGCCCAGTAGAACCCTGTTATATCGAGACTATTAGCATGTTTATTGCTTTCCCGTCAAACGTAGCGCCGAAGGCTTAGGCCACAGCCCATATTCGCCCCGCCTGCTGCGCATAACTGGGCGCGGCACATAACACAATCATCCCAGTGGCGATCCGACCCCGAGCGAAGCCGACATCAAGGCAACGCAGGATCTCATCCGTGCCGGCCAACTGCTCAGGATCGAAGTCCTCGATCACGTCATTCTTGGCCGGCGAACGGACGAACGACCGAGGGATTTCGTCAGCTTGCGCGAGCTCGGGTATATGATAGCTGACCCGCCCTTTCCGAGGAATCCACCGCCCTGCCGCGCCTGCGCCGCCAACGCCGCCCGCTTTTCAGTTGATCTCGGCCAACTATATAGTAGTATGGTACTACGATATAACTATGAAACAAGTCATCACCAAGGAAGAAGTGGCCAAGGCGATGGACGATTTAGTCCACCGGGGCAAACGGCCCACCTTGATCGCAATTCATGCCGCCCTGAACCATAGAGGCTCGATGTCGACGGTCGTGAAACTCAGGTCCGAGATTGAAGCTGCGGCCCAGCCAGCGACCGACTCATCTGAAGGTCTGAGAGTTTTCCGGGAAGTGTGGGCGCTGGCTGTGGAAGAAGGCCGTCAACAACAGGAGGCAGTGATCGGCGAACTCCGTGAGAACCTTCAAGCCCTGGCTGCCGAGAACGAGCGGCTCGATGGGTTGGCAGCAGCGGCCAAAGATGCACAAGCCGCCGCCGAGGACGAACTGCACCGTGTCCGCAGCAAACTCGAAACGGAATTGAGCAGCGCCCAGGCGGGTCTGATCCAGGCAAGCGCCCAAGCCGCGGCAGCACTGGAAAAGCTTGCCGAGGCACAGGCTTCGCATTCTGCCGGGGTTGCCGCCTTGCAACGTGACCTGACCAACGCCAATCGGGCTGCCCACGAGCGGGAACTGGAACTGGTCAAATTCCAGGAGCGCCTGAAGACGAAAGGTGGTCCGCAAAAAGGGACCTGAACCCCAGCGGCCTGGGGTGCGGCGCTCGGTCCTCGTTCATTCCGTCGCCCCGACTCCTCCATCCGGCAGGCTCAGCACAGGTTTAGTCGGCGGGCGGGCTCCTTCCTCGAAAGCCCGCACCGGACGTCGCCGCAGCCGAAGAACCGATCTTGGGACAGGCTCCAGGCCAGCTAATTTGCGCCGACGGTTGACCGCCCGGAGCACGCAGCAGAACTGTGCGCGCACCGGGGCGTACGGCTCGAACCGGAGGCCACGCAGGGCGAAGCAAAGCTCTTCGATGCTGAGATGAGGCGCCGCTGCTTCAAAGCGGGCTTTCAGTTCGGCAAAGCGCTCGCGGTCAATCCTGACGGAAGCGTGATACTTGCCGCCGCCGCGGGCAGGCCGACATCCGATGGAATAGCCAGCGAATGAAATGGGATTGCGGCGAACGTCTCGCAACCGGGTCGCCTCGGCGGCGAAAAAGGGATGCACACCATGCGTGACGATGATGACGTAAAACCGCAGGAAGCGAAGGTAATGGAGGTTCGCCCGCCCCTCTCGCTTCCGCCGGGCTCGCGCCCACTTCGACATAGCAATGCCGTATTGCCGCAAGATCTTCCGGTCGGTTTTCGCCGGGTCCTTGTGCTCGGGAATTCTGCCCGCCACGTAGAAGTAATACCCCTTGGAAATATAGGCCACGGCCAGTTGCTGGACGAAGCCAGCAACTGACGTGGCCACGCATCGATACTCCATACCCGAACCTCCAAACAGCGTTATGCCGTTCGAAAGGTGAGAGGTTGCTTTTGCGGGCGCAGCCTCCCCAAAGCCCAAATCCATTGCGCCAAATTGATTGGCTGATTACTCATTCTGGGCAGGCGCCAGCAAAACCAACAGCGCACAGGTGCAGTCGGGCGCGGTCGGCGGACGAATGGCCGTGATTCGAGCCGCCCGCGCGCGCTGTATTCCTCTATTGCCGTTGCACAAATATAGCAGTAGCGCGCCTGCGGAACCTCGTTTGCTACCCTGACATCATCGCTCACTCCAATTGTTGCGCCGCCTTCAAATGCCCGTTGCCTGTCCCCAGGACCGGCCATTTGAACGCAGTTCCCCTTCCGGGAAATGGACAGGCGGAGTGTTTCTCCGCCTGTCCACGACCTCATTGAGACGGGTTAATCCCGTCACCCCTTTCGTCTGTGCAAATGCGCCCGGCACCACCCGTTAGCGCGCACACGTAGCTTCAACTGCCGGCTGAAGCTGCGCCGGGCCTTGCGGCCCGCTCCTACTCAAGGCACTCTCATCAAAGTGCGGCATTTGAATCGCCGGTTAACAACACCGGCACCGGACACCACTCCGGCCGCCACACTCCTTGCGCGGTTATTCTTGTTCTTCACCACAGCACTCACGTTGGTAGGACGACGATGCGTCCGGGCCTGCCAGGCATGTCCGAAGCTCCCGCTCCGGCACAGTTTCCAGCGCGCCACCACGCGCTGATTTCGATCATTCGAATACAGAAGCGATGATCTACCCGCCCTGGCCAGGCGTTTCCGATTTGGCTCCGTCTTTGCTGTCGTTTACTGGCAAGGGCTTGCGCCCCTCTCATCGTTGAGCTTTTCACGGTCTGCTTTTGAGGCAGAACCCCGAAGGTTGTCAGCCTCCGGTTCCTCGGTGTCGCCACCGGGAAGCTCCCGACGCCAGCGTGCGTTAAACGAACCTGTCGAGCTTTTCACCCGAATGGCCTTGCGGCTATGGTCCGAGTCCCGCCGGGGGATTTGAAGCGCCTCTCAACCGCTTCGCACCCGCTTTGAACAAGACCGACCCACCGCCTTGCAGCGGCGGGCGTGTCCCGCTCGCCCGCATTCGCGGACGCGCTGAGCGCATGAGATAGAATCTGGCGATTACTCCCGGTTGGTAGCCGGGGATTACTTCCAGAAGCCTCTCTCGAACTGGACGACCCACTCTCGTGGAAATCCAGCTCTACGGGACATGAGCATGACGGTTGGTGATCCCGTCTCCTTAGCCGGATGGTGAGTCCGGTTTGCTGGGCGCTCACGCCCGTCTCAATGAAGTCAGAGAAATGCGGTTGCATGACGCTGACGTTTGCCGGGAGCAAAGAACCTCCCAAAGCAAGCCGGTTCTAACACGGTTTGAGAAGCGACCGACAGAGAAATGCGACGGCGTTTTGAAATGCCGAGCTTGTGCAGGTGGAGTTGTGTTCACAAAGCATGTTGCCACGCCAGGCCATGGCGTGATACGACAGGCCGTGTTGCTTCACGAGGAGGAAAATGATGGTGGCACGAAAGAAGCGATTCACCCGATCCACAGGGGTCATGCTGGAAATCCCGGTCATCGATTACTTGCGCGACCTCGCGGAAAAGAAAGACCGGGACCGGAGTTTCTGCATCAATGAAATTGTGCGCGAGCACGCGCAGCGAAATGGGCGAGCCCTGCCATCGGCCACACAACCGCCGGAGCGGGAAGGAGAGGTTTGCGAGGAGCGATGAATCGTGGCCCCGGAGGCGAACGAAACGCAGCATTTTCCCGGATTCCCGGATTTTCGCGCTAACGTCACCTTCGTCCCGATTCAGTTCTTCACCGTCGTGGTGCCCCGCTGTTCACGTGGAACGGTGCGCATCGTCGGCTACGCGCTACGCAAAGTGCTGGGCTGGGTGGACGAGCACGGGAATCCCACGCGGGAGCAATTGCGATTCAGTTACCGGGAGTTGACTGCAAAGGCGGGGGTGTCTCGCGACTGCATTGCGGACGCTCTACGTGAGGCAACCGAGCGCCGCTGTTTGCGCTGCGTTCAAACAGCGGAACCCGACCGGGCGGGCCTTCCAGGGCAGAGCGGTGTTTACGAATTGTGCTGGGACCAAGACGGCCCTTACACCGACCGCCCTGCTGACTTTAAGGGCTTCTACTACCCGGAGGCAGTGGTCATCCAGGAACGTGAGCAAGGGATGGTGGTTTCCCGGCCCAAGGCCGCGCGGAAGAACATCCCGAATGCGTTCTTCGACTACTTGCTGCCGAAGGAGCGGTTGTCGGTAATTCGTGTTGTCGCGGCGCTGCTCTTTTACTCGATTCAGTGGGGACCCGGAGGTGAGCGCAAGGTGCCGGTCAGCCGTTCCATCACGGAATTGTGCCGCCTGACTGGCATGTCCCGGCACCATGTCCACGGGGCGGTCATGGCGGCCTGTCAATCCGGTTACATTGAGCAGATTGACCATGGTTGCTTCGATCCATGCGCAGGCAAGGAAAGCCGGGCGGCGACTTACGGCATTCGCTGGGCCAAGCCCATCCGGGTTGAACGCGCGCCGGAGCCGCAGGAGGCCCCCAGCGGACAGGTCGGAGAGGGTGAGCGCGAGCAGAGGCAGACAGAAACGCGGAACGTCGAACCGGTCGGAAAAAGTGAACGGGACAGGTCGGAAAAAGTGAACGGAGAGCGGTCCAAAATGGTGAACGGCATAAGGGTTAAAAGGGAACTTAAAAACGATCAATCAACAGCAAAGGGGAGCGATCCAGCCGCGGCTACAAGCGCCCTTTGCCCCGAACCCTTTGCTGTTGCCAATTCCGGTTTGGATTTCCTCTTGGAGGCTGGGTTCGACAAGGTGACAGCGGCGATGTTGGCGCGGAGGAACGCCACCGAGGTCATTCAACGGCAGATTGAATGGCTGCCTTACCGGACCGCCAATCGCAACCGACTTGGCCTTCTGCGCCGGGCCATTGAGGAGGACTGGCCCAAACCATCAGGCGCCGAACTGGCCGGAACCGACTCCGAGCTTCATTCGGCCGCCAAGCTGTTCGCTCGGCATTACTACCCCGCCTATCACGGCTTTTCCGGTGAAGCGGGCACAGAGCCGTTTCCAAAGGACATCCAGGTTGGAGTGCAATTCGTCTCGCGTCTGCTCCGGCAGGAGAACGACCCTGCAAAACTGCCGGAGTGGGGGCGCCGATTTGGCCGTTTCATGAGTGATGCCCATAAAGGCGATCCCAAAGCCAAGCCGAATCTGTCTTTTGCGCTGGTGCTCTATGGCGACAAGTTTCTGAAAAAGCTGCAAAGCGAAGGCGAGGCTCGCCGAACGGAGGCCCTTGGCAAGGCCAGAAAGGCCCACCACGCCGCGTTTGCCGGCGTTTACCTCTCTTTCCTCCGGCAAGCCGAAATCGAGTTACAGCAGGCCAAACCGTCGGTCTATGAGACCTTCTCGAAACATCGAGAGAAGCTCCGCCGTTCGATGACCAATGGTCCGCTCCTCGTATCGGCGGATTGGATCGCCGTGTTCGACACAGAGGAGAGCCGATTGCTCGCCCTGGCGGAGTTTTTCGGCAAAAACCCGCACGCTCACGTGCCGGACTTTTGGGAATGGGACGCCCGGTTCAATCCAGGCAAGTTCGGTGCAAACACAGCATCCGCGGCATCACAGGAGGCGTACGCATGAGGATCGTTGCAATCATAAATCAGAAGGGTGGGGTGGGGAAGACCACCACCGCCGTAAACCTTGCCGCTGGTTTGGCCCGTGCTGGCCACCGGACCCTGCTCATTGACCTCGACCCCCAGGCCCACGCCACCATCGGCCTCGGCCTCGACCCGGAACAGTTCACAGACCGCACCGTTGGCGACGTCCTCCTCTCAGACTCGGCCGGTGTTTCCTCGGCCGTTGTGGATACTTACTTGCCGTTGCTCAAGGCCGTGCCCGCCTCGCTCGCCCTGTCGAAGGCGGATTCACTCCTCCACAGCCGGCACTTCCGCGAGCAGCGGCTCCAACACGCTATCGAAGGTGTCCAGGGGTTCGATTATGTCCTGATTGATTGCCAGCCAACGCTCGGCGTGCTGCCGGTAAACGCGATGGTTGCCGCCAGCCAGTTTCTCATTCCCACGCAGCCCTCCGGCTACGCCTTACGCGGCTTGGGCGATCTGCTCGAAACCCTGAACAGCGTCAAACGCTTTGCAGCCGGGTGGGATTACCGCATTCTGTTGACGATGGTCATGGCCCAGGCCACCGTCACTCTTGGGATGGTGGACCGCGCGCTGGAACCGCTGCGGACCAAGCTCCTGCAGACACGCATCAGCCGTTGCGAAATCCTGAACCGGTGCCAGACCGAGGACCAACCCAAAGACGTTGCCAGCTATGCTGCGCACAGTCGCGCCGCGCGCGATTACGAACAACTCACTGCGGAGATTGAGGATCTATGGCCCTTGGCCTGAAAGACCGCCTTGCCCGCCAAGCGACTGGGCAAAGCCGCCTGACCTTCGACCCCACTGGCCGCGACGAGCCGCGATTGGCCATCTTGCCGCTGGCGCTCATTGACCCCGACCCCAACCAGCCGAGGAAGCACCTGGGGGACCTGGCCGACCTGGCATCGTCCATCCGGGAACAAGGGCTGATCAACCCGCTGGTCGTCGAGGTAGCGGAGGGCGGGCGGTATTGCCTCATCACCGGGGAACGGCGCTTCGCCGCCTGCCAGACCCTGGGGTTGGCGGAGGCGCCCTGCATCATCCGAACCGTTGCCGAGCACGCCAGACTGACGGTGCAACTCATCGAAAACATCCACCGCAAGGACCTGCATCCTGTGGAGGAGGCCCGCGCCTTCAAACGCTTGCTGGACGAGTTCAACCTGACCCAGCGTGACCTGGCCGGGAGGGTGGGGAAGTCCGTTGCCGGCATCAACCAGACCTTGCGGATTCTGGACTTGGAGCCCGGCTTGTTGGCCGTTGTTCAGACGTCTGAACACGCCACCAAATCCGTTCTGCTGGAAATCGCGAAGGAACCCGATCCCGCGAGGCAGCAAAGCCTCTGGCGGCGGGTTCAGAATGGAGAATTGACGGTCCACCAGGCGCGGACGGCCAAGCGAGCCGGTTCATCGCAACAACCAAAGAAGGTCAGGACCGTAATCGAACTGCCCGACGCCACCGTCGCCGTGAAGTTCCGTTCCGGCCAAGCAACCGCGGAGCGCGTCTGCCAGTCTCTGGAACTGGCGCTTTCCACTTACCGCAGCCAAGTCTGACGCCAAACAGCGTTTGTCCAATAGCGGCCCTCCCCGCTGAACTGGTTACGTCCCCCTTTGACAAGTGCCGCGTTTCTGCCGGATTCCGCTTCACCGACTTTTGGCTTTGAGGAAGAAAAGCGCCTCTGCCGGAGACCTCGTCCCGCTGTGCCGGAATCCCGTTCATGCCCGTGAAACCGCCGTGCGACCCCGGCGCTTTTCAAGTCAGTGCATCTGCGCTCTCAGGGGGCCGCGCGGCCCCACCGCGATTCCGTGCCCCAAACCGGCCCCCACGGAATCGCAGCAAACCCCCTTCTTTCCGCTCCGGCTCTTGGTTCGCCTGCCCGAACGTGGCATAATGCCCCAGGGCCAAGCCGTCGCCCGGCCTCTCGAAGGAGATTCTCGTGCCACTCGATCCCCATGCAACCGCTCGCGAAACCGTCCCGATCCCCGAGACCGAGACCCTCTTGTCGCACATCAACCAGGACGGAGTGCTTCCCGGCGAAGTCAAGCTCGCCCAGTTTCGCACCGCGCTCGCGCTGCGCGGCACGCCGGGGCTTTATGCGCAGGACGGCAAAGGCCCGGACGCCATTGCCTCCGTCAAGCTCTTTGACCCCTGCGGCGCCGCCACGTTCTGGCTGCTGGAATGGGACAAGGATGACGAAGCGTTCTGCTGGGGATACACCACCTGTCCTCAAGACGCCGAATATTCCTACGTCTCGCTGCGCGAGCTGGCCTTCGTCCAGGGCCGCCTTGGTATCGGCATCGAAATCGACACCTCCTTCCTGCCCACGCCTATTCGCGTCCTGCAGGAAAAACTCGGCCGCCCCCGCTCGTCTGGATAACTCCTCGATGGTCTCCCTCGTCCCGCCACACCACGCCGCCGCGCACGCCGCTTCACCAAGCAGCACTGCCCCGCGCGTCGCAGGTCCCGAGCCCGCATTCCGGCCTCCTTTGCTCCCATCGGGTTTGCTTCCATTTTCAGCCGTTGTCCCCCGTCGCTCCGCGCAACCCTCGCGCCAGCGAAGCTGTCAATCGGGTTGCTCGGCTCCGCTCCCCTGGGGGGCCACATTCGGCCTCCCATTTCTCTTTTTTCGGCATCCCTCCAACCGGGGGTGAGAGGGATGCCCTCTCAAAAAGAGAAATAGGAGATTGAAAATGGAAGAAACCAAAACCCAAAAAACTTGCGAACAAAGGATCGACCAGGAATTGAAGAGCCGCTTGGAGGACCTGCTCCCCGACGTCACGACCTGGAGCGGTGCCAGATGTGCCCGGTATCTGAAACGCGAAGGCCGGACGCCTCAGACGGCAGACGTGGATGAACTCCGGCAGGAAGTGCTCGATCTCATCCGCGAGCGCGCTTGCGAGGACCTGCTGTCCCTGGAGAAAATCACCACCTACAAGCTCTGTCTCTCCTGGGGTGGACCCGCTGACTACTTCGAACTCGATTGGTCAGAAGATTCCCGTTGCTGGGTCGGCGGACGATATGTCTTCCAGGACTGGTTCGACGGCGCTGACCGGCAAATCCCCGCCGAGCAAGTCGAGCAAATCGCCGAGGTTTATGGGATTTACCCGGAGGCGGCTTGAGCGCGCCGATTCCCGAGCCCGTTCCGGGCGCCGCCAGGCGCCCGCCCGTGCCCATCATCGGTCCCCGTCGGTCTGGCCGTCCGGCGTGAAGCCCCGCGCCGGACTTGTCCAGACCTTGTCCGCCTGTCCGTTACGGACGGACAACTGACGGACACGCGGACATCCTCGCAACCCACTCGCGCACAACGAATTGCGCGCCTATAAAGACTCCGGTTCAAAGGCCATTTGAACCAGAGTCTTTATAGCGCCCTTTCCCAAAAGTTCGATCAAAGGGCAGCCTTTCTCCAAAGTCTGATAAAGGGCAGCGTTTCCCGAAAGGCTGACCAAAGGGCGTCCTTTCCCGAAAGTCCAATCAAAGGGCAGGCTTTCCCGAAAGTCTGGTCAAAGGGCGGGCTTTTCCAAAACCCCGGTCAAAAGGCGCCTTTCCCGAAAGTCCGGTCAAAGGGCGGCCTTTCCCCAAAGTCCGGTCAAAGGGCGGCCTTTCCCCAAAGGCCGATCAAAGGGCAGCCTTTCCCAAAAGTCTCGCCAAAGGGCGTCCTTTCCCGAAAGTTCGATCAAAGGGGGCCTTTCCCGAAAGTGCCTCAAAGTGAAAGATCCGTTCTTTTGTCCGCCGGTCCGGTCGCACGGTTTAGCCGGCCCCGATTCTCGGCGCGCTCGGCCGCGCCTCACCGCGCACCGCCATCCTTAGATTCCGTCTCGCTTTTGGGCTCCCCAAGAGCGGCCTGCCGGCGCCCGGCCCCTGGCCGTTTGGAACTGGTTTCACCCAGATTTGTTCTTGCCCAACTGGACAGTTCTCCTACATTGCGTCCCGGTTTGGGGCCTCCAGGCCCGACCGAGGTCTTGGCCGGAGCGGAGGACGAACACGTATGCAAGAACGCTGGCTTTCGGTCCAAGAAATTGCGGCTCATCTGGGCGTCAACCCGGACACGATCTACAAGTGGATCACCCGCAAGAAAATGCCCGGCCACAAGCTCGGCCGACTCTGGAAGTTCCTTGCTTCCGAGGTTGACCAGTGGGTTAAAGGCGGCCATGCGGCTGCGGAGCTCGTTACTGACGCCCCCGCTCCCAAAAATAAGCCGCCCCGGCGCTGAACAACCTGCCCATGTCCACCGCCTCCTACATCCGGCGCGCCCGCACCCCGAAGGGAGTTGCCCCATGAGTGACCTCCCCTTTCCCCAGCTCCTCGACACCATCCGCTCCACCAAGGGCGCCTATCACAAGCTCACCATCATCGCGGGCCCCTCCGGGGCCGGCAAAACGCGCCTGTTGGCCCAGGTTGCCACCGACCTTCAATTGCCTTGCATCAACCTCAGCCTGCTTTTGAGCCAGCGGTTGCTTAGCCAAACCCGGCGCCAGCGTGCCCTCAGGGCCGAGGAGGTCGCGATCGAAGTCATTGACGAGCACATCCAGGCCGGCTTGTGCCTCGACGACACCGAGTTGCTCTTTGACTCCACACTGAGCCTCAACCCCCTCACTTTCCTCCAGGACATCTCCCGCAACCGGCTCATCGTCGCATCCTGGAACGGTGTCCTCGCAGTTGGCCAACTCCGCTTCGGCTCCGCTGGCCACCCCGATTTCTTCAGCCAAGCCGTCAGCGGCTACCCCGTCGTCACCGTCGCCGACGACAAACTCCAGCTTTTCCTGGCCACATGAAATACAGCGAATTGATCCAGTTCCAGCCCATCGAGTCGGTCATCGAACTCCGCCAGGCCAACAGGACGGCCAAGGCCAGGGAACTCGTCAGCACCTACGTCATTTCCGACCCGATGGCCGACCGCCTCTGCGATCTGGTCATCCCCCAGCTTCAATACGCCCAACCCCAGGACAACCGCGGCCTGCTCATCGTCGGCAACTACGGCACCGGCAAATCGCACCTGATGTCCGTCATCTCCGGCGTCGCCGAGACCACCGATCTCCTCCGGCTTCTCACCAACGAGAAGGTCCGCAAAGCCGCCCCGGCCATCGCCGGCAAGTTCAAAGTCATCCGGCTGGAGATTGGCGCCACCCTGATGCCGCTCCGCGAAATCATCACCGGCCACCTCGAACAATGCCTCGGCGAGTGGGGCGTCAATTACCAGTTCCCGCCCGCCGACAAGATTCGTGAGAACAAGACCGGCCTTGAGAAGATGATGGAGGCCTTCCACCAGAAGTTCCCAAATCTTGGCCTGCTTCTGGTCGTGGACGAGTTGCTGGATTTTCTCCGCAGCCGCCGCGACCAGCCCCTGATCCTCGACCTCGGTTTCCTTCGCGAAATCGGCGAGGTCTGCAAAGACCTTCGCTTCCGCTTCATGGCCGGCGTGCAGGAGGCCATATTCGATAGTGGCCGCTTCGCCCACGTCGCCGACAGCCTCGGCCGGGTGAAGGACCGCTTTCAGCAGGTCAAGATCGCCACCACGGATGTCAAGTTCGTGGTCGCCAATCGCCTCCTGCAAAAAACGCCAGCCCAGCTCACCCGCATCCGCGATTACCTGGCTCCCTTCGCCAAATTCTATGGGAACATGACAGAGCGGATGGACGACTTCGCCGCCTTGTTCCCCATCCACCCGGACTACGTCGAGACGTTCGAGCGCATCCCCATCGTTGAAAAGCGTGGTGTCCTGCAAATCATTTCCTTCGCCATCAAGGAGCTGGTCGCCCAGGAAGTACCCCAGGACCGCCCCGGCGTCGTCGCCTTCGACAGCTATTGGAAGGCGCTGAAGGAGAACGCCGCCCATCGCGCCCTGCCCGAAGTCAAGGCCATCATTGAATGCAGCACCACCCTCGAAGCCAAGGTGCAGAGCGCCTTCCCCAAGAAGACCTACAAGCCCATGGCCATCCGCATCATTGAGGGCCTGTCCGTTCACCGCCTCACCACGGGCGACCTGTATTCCCCGCTGGGCCTGACCCCCGAGGAACTCCGCGATGGCCTGTGCCTCTACCACTCGGGCGCCGCGGAAATGGGCGGCGACCCCGCCGACGACCTCCTTTCTATCATCGAAACCACGCTCCGCGAAACCCACAAGACCGTCAGCGGCCAGTTCATTTCCTCCAACAAGGACAACCGCCAGTATTTCCTCGACCTCAAGAAGACCGACGACTACGACGCCCTGATCGAAAAGCGGGCCGACAGCCTCGACGACAGCACCCTCGACCGCTACTACTACGACGCGCTCCGCCAGGTCCTCGAATGCACCGACATCCCCACCCACATCACCGGCTTCCAAATCTGGCAGCACGAAATCGAATGGCAGGACCGCAAGGCGGGCCGCCTCGGCTACATCTTTTTTGGCGCGCCCAACGACCGCTCCACAGCCGTCCCCCAGCGCGAGTTCTACCTCTATTTCATCCAGCCCTTCGACCCGCCCCGCTACACCGACGAAAAAAAGTCCGATGAGGTCTTCTTCCGCCTAGCCGGCAAAGACGAGGCGTTCACTCTCAGCCTCAAGCTCTACGCCGGCGCGCTTGAGCTTGGCTCCATTTCTTCCGGCATCAAAAAACAGACTTACGAAAAGAAGGCTATCGAGCATCTCACCGTTCTGACCAAGTGGCTGCGTGAGCACCTGTTTCAGGCCGTGGAAATCACCTACCAGGGCTCGCGCAAGAAATTTATCGAGTGGCTCAAAGGCTCCGGCGGCGGTGGTAGCCTCAACATCCGCGATGCCGTCAATGCCGTGGCCTCGAAATGCCTTGCCGAGCATTTCGTCAACCGTGCCCCAGAATACCCCCATTTCTCCACCCTCATCACCTACGGCCGAGACGGCAACGCCCAGCAGGCCGCCCAGGAAGCCTTGCGCGGCATCGCCCAACCCAACCGCTCCAAGCAGGCCACGGCCGTTTTGGACGCCTTGGAACTGCTTGACGCGGAGAAGCTTGACCCGTCCAAGTCCCGCTACGCCAAATACATCCTTGCCCTGCTCAAAGCCAAGGGCCAGGGCCAAGTCGTCAACCGCCAGGAAATCATCACCACCCTGGAGCCGGGCATCGAGTTCATGGCCCCAGACAAGTTCCGCCTTGAACCCATCTGGACCACCGTCGCCCTGGCGGCGCTGGTCTATAATGGCGATGGTGTTCTCGCCATCCCCGGCGCCAAGTTCGACGCCACCAATCTCCCCGGCCTGGCAGCGACGCCAGTAGCGGACCTGCAAAACTTCAAACACCTGGAGCGACCCAAGGACTGGAACATCCCTAGCCTCAAAGCCCTGTTCGAGTTGACGGACCTGCCGCCGGGCATGGCCATGCAGGTGACCCAGGGCGACGCCGTTCCCGTGCAACAGCTTCACAAGGTCATCAATGAGCGCGTTGAGAAACTTGTCCGCGCCAACCAGCAGCTTGCCAGCGGCATCCCCTTCTGGGGCCAAAACCTGTTCACGGAACCGGAAACCGAAAAGCTCTCCGCCCTGCTCGCCAAGGCCAAGGAGTTCCTCGAAAGCCTCCAAGCCTACAACACCCCCGGCAAACTCAAGAATTTCAAATACGACGCCGCCGACATCAAAGGCTACCAGGCCACGTTCACGCGTCTGAAGGAAGTGGAGGATCTTCAGGTTTTCTGTGGCGAACTCGCCCAGTTCACCCAATACCTCTCCGCCGCCGAGGCGGTCTTGCACGAAAACCACCCTTGGGTCACCGAGAGCAAACAGAAGCGCGGCGACCTGTTGACCGAGATTCGCAAGCCAGCCCAGCGTGAATCCGAAACCTTCAAGGCTGACGCCCTGAAGCAGTTGAAAAGGCTCAAAGCCGGTTACATCAAGGTTTATCTCGACCTCTATGGCAAGGCCCGCCTCAGTCTCGCCCAGGACAAAGAGAAAAAGGACCTGCTCCAGGACTACCGCCTCAAACATCTCCGGCGCCTGGCCACGGTCAACTCCATCAATTCCGTCCAACTCACCGAGTTCGAGCGCCAGCTCGACAAGCTCAAAACGGGCACCACCCTAACGGAAAAGGACCTGGAGAACGATCCCAAGTCCCCCGACGGCTTCTGGCCGGGCATGGAGGACACCAGCGTCTCCGCCGGGTCGCGCTTGGCTGCCCTGAAGTCCGACCTCGATCGCATCCACAAGAGCTGGACCAAGAGCCTGTTGAATGACTTGGCCGACCCCGTCATTCAGAGCCACTTCGACCTGCTCAAGTCCCCGCAGAAAAAGATGGTCAAGGATTTCATGGCGGCGAAGGAGTTGCCCGACGACATCTCCCAGGAGTTCCTGGAGGCCCTACGGCAGGCCCTGTCCGGCCTGGCCAAACTGCCGGTCCGCCTGGATGACCTTAAAAGAATTCTATTCCCCGACGGCAGCCCGGCCACGCCCGCCGAGTTCAAGCAGCGCTTCGCCGATTACTTGGACCAACTCCTAAAGGGCCGCGATGCGGCCAAGGTCCGGCTCGTAATTGAGTAAAACTCAACTAGCCCTGTTACGAACCCACTATGGACATCGAGACTTCCAACGCCATAAAGCTCTTTTTCCCGAATCCTTCGCTGGTGCAAGTGTTTTTCGAGGCGCTGGCCAATGCGCTAGACGCTGGCGCGTCCGAAATCTCCATTCGCGTCGAAATCCAAAGCTTCACCGCACCCGACACTCTCAAAATCACAATCACCGACAACGGCCAGGGATTCACCGAAGAAAGTTTTGAGCGGTTCAAACGACTACTCAAGACGCAAGACTCCTTTCATAAGGGGTTAGGACGGCTGGTCTTTCTAATCTACTTCGCACGGATCGCTGTTGATAGCACCTGGGGAGCTAATCGCCGTACGTTTATTTTCTCGGAATCGTTTGAAGGCGCGAGCGACGTCGAGACATTCCCTTCGGAGCAACCTGATGCGACCACCTTAGTCTTCACCAATTTCATCGGCGAAAAGGTAAAATCCTATGACTACCTCAAACCAGGATCCTTGAAAGAGAGAATCATCGAGCATTTCCTGCCAACGCTCTGCGAGCACCGTCGCACAAACCGCAGTTTCACGATCAAGATCAGCCTCCAGACCGACGAGAGCAACGCCCAAAAGGACTTTTACACAACTGATGAGACCATCACGGCCGCCGATCTCCCGGAACTGACCGCAGTTACCATCAACGATCCCAGCTTTGATGCCTATGAAGGCATCGAGATGCTCTATCAGGTCAAATCCACTGCCGGCAAGGGGAGCCAACTCATCGCCGTCAACATCGACGGGCGAACCATCCCGGTCAATCTGATCCAACCCCCATCGGTCCCCTTCAACCATTCTATCGTTTTCCTGTTCTCATCGAAGCTCTTTCACGCCAAGGCCGACACATCGCGGCAAAAACTCGTGCTTCCGGAAGGCGTCTCGGAACTAGACTTGTTACGTGTGCTGCGCCGCGCAGTCGGCAAGGTGCTGGCCGAGAAAATCCCCCAGATCAGCGAGAAGAATGAGCAGACCAAAGAGCAGTTCGAGGAACGCTTTCCTCACCTTCTAGGATTGTTCGAGGAAACTACCGTTGGTCTCATCGACAAGGACGAGGCGCTTGATATTGCGCAGCGGAAGTTCTTCAAAGCGCAGAAGGAAGTCTTGCAGTGCGAAAAGTTGGACGACTCCACCTTCGAGAAGTCGCTGGAGCTTTCCTCGCGAACGCTCACGGAATACATCCTCTACCGCGACAAAATGATCCGACGGATGAAAGAGATGACGCAGGCGAACTCCGAAGCGGAAATTCACAACCTCATCGTCCCGCGTTGGAAGCAGTTTCACAAGGATGACTTCGTTGAGGGGATCTACCGCAACAACGCATGGCTTCTCGACGACAAGTTTATGAGCTTCCAGACCATCCTGAGCGAGGCCAGGATGGATACGGTCATTCAGGCTATTATTTTGCAAGACCCGCCCATTAAAGACGATGGACGACCCGATATCACCATGATTTTCTCCGCCGACCCGAATCAGTCCACGGCCGTGGATGTGGTCGTAGTCGAGGTCAAAAGGATCAGCGATAAAGAAAAGGATAACCAATTTGCCATCAATCAGCTTCTTGCCCGCGCCAGGAAGTTGATTGCCCATTGCCCGAATATCCAGCGCATCTGGTATTACGCAATCATTCCTATCAACAATGAAATGGCCGAGAGCCTGTTTCAGCAGAACTTCATCCCGATGTTCTCCAAAGGGCATGTGTTTTACAACGAGTTCAAGACTCGCCGCCCGGACGGAACCACCGCTCCCACATCCACGTTCGTCATGTCATTCGACGCAATCGTTGCCGACGCCGAAAGCCGCAACCACACCTTCTTGGAAATCCTCAAGTCGGGAATGAGGACACTGGCGAATGCCGCGTCACCTGACCCTGGACCGTCCAGCGCTCCAGCAACAACTCCGACCCCAACTCCTTAACGCCATGAGCCAATCCGCCTTCAACCTCTTGCCGAAAGCTGTCGGCCTGGTGGAATGCCTTGGCCAAACGTTCGCCAGCGAGGACGCGCGGCGCGAGCACTACCTCAACCTACTCGCCCAGAAGCTCAAAGACCCTGAGTTCCACAAGATCGAGGGGTTTCCCATCGGCAAGGACGAGGACATTCTCGCGCTGTCCGACCCGCCTTACTACACCGCCTGCCCGAATCCGTGGCTGGGCGAGTTCATCAAATGCTACGGCACGCCCTACGACCAGAAGCAGCCGTATCACCGCGAACCGTTCGCGACGGACGTGAGCGAGGGTAAGACCCATCCCATTTACAACGCCCACACCTACCACACCAAAGTTCCGCACCGCGCCATAATGCGTTACCTGCTGCATTATACTGAACCGGGCGACATCGTATTCGACGGCTTTGCTGGGACGGGCATGACCGGAGTCGCGGCCCAACTCTGCGGCAGCCGAGCGGAAGTGCAAGAACTCGGCTACCGCGTCCAACAAGACGGCACCATTGTCAGCGAAGACGGCAAACATTTCTCCAAGGTCGGCCCTCGTCGCACCATTTTGAACGATCTTTCTCCCGCCGCGAGTTTCATCGCATACAACTACAACGTGCCGGCCAAGCTTGACGCCTTTGAGCTGGAAGCCAGGCGCCTGCTCAAAGAGATCGAGGACGAGCTTGGCTGGATGTATGAAACTAAGCACAGCGACGGCAAAACAAAGGGGCGCATCAACTTTACAGTCTGGAGCGATGTCTTCTCCTGCCCGGAATGCGCAGGGGAAGTCGTCTTCTGGGACGAGGCTGTGGATGAAGGAGAAATAAAGGATGAAATCCAGTGCCCCCATTGCCAGGCACTGCTCACCAAACGTAACCTAGATCGGAAGACGGCTACTCAAATTGACTTGGTCACAAATGCGCCGATGACAAAGGCCAAGCGCAAGCCAGTTCTTATCAATTACTTCGTGGGAGGTTCCCGCTACGAGAAGGCACCAGACGGCAATGACTTGGCCCTTATCGACCGTATCGAGAAGATTCCATGCAAGGCATGGTATCCCACCAATAAGCTTGAGCAGGATACCGACCTTTGGATGGAACGCGACTACCGTAGCTTGGGTATTTTCACGATTGATGCCTTTTTCAGCAAACGAAACCTTCTCATGGCGGCCTTCTGTCGCGAAGCTATCATGCGCAGAGAGGGACGTGTGCGGGGTATTCTATGGTTCTGGTTTCAGTCCGTCCTAATGGGGTTCTCTCTCGTAAACCGTTACCTCAAAAACGCGTTTTCACAGGTGAACCGTATCTTGAGCGGCACTCTCTACGTTGGTGCCATGCAGTCAGAAGTTAGTCCGTGGTATTCACTGAATGGCAAGGTTAAACGACTGGCAGTTCTGTCCGCCATACAACATTACAGCTCGATTCTCGGGACAGGTTCGACCGTCTTGGTGCAGTGTCCTTCAAACTCAGTCGACTACATCTTTATAGACCCCCCGTTCGGCAGCAACATCATCTATTCAGACCTCAGCTTAATCTGGGAATCATGGCTCAGGCTAAGCACGCGGTTGGACTCAGAAGCTGTAGTGCATCGCCGAAAGCAGAAAGGTTCTTTAAGTCTTTCTGGTTATTCAGAGCTGATGCGTCGCTGTTTTCGCGAGTTCTATCGAATACTGAAACCGGGTCACTGGATGACAATTGAGTTTTCCAACACCCGTGCCAGCGTTTGGAACGCCATCCAAACCGCCCTCCAGGAAGCCGGCTTTGTAGTGGCTAACGTGGCCGCCCTCGACAAACAAATGGGCAGTTTCAAGGCGGTTACCACTACCACCGCGGTCAAACAGGACCTCATCATTTCGGCCTACAAGCCCAACGGCGGTCTTGAGGCCCGCTTCGCCAAGCGGGGCGAAACCGAGGAAGGCGCTTGGGATTTTCTCCGAGCCCACCTGAAGAACCTGCCCATCGTCAAAGCCAAAGGTGGTCAGTTAGAGTTGATTGCCGAGCGCGATCCGCGCATCCTTTACGACCGCATGGTGGCCTTCTACGTCGGCCATTCCACGCCCGTCCCCCTCAGTTCGGCTGAGTTCCAGGCCGGGCTGGCGGAAAAATTCCCAGAGCGCGACGGCATGTATTTTCTCCCGGAGCAGGTCAACGAGTACGACAAGAAGCGGGCGCTGATCGAGAACATCGGCCAGTTGACCATCTTCGTGGAAGACGAGCGCAGCGCCATCAACTGGCTGCGAAATTTCCTCAAAGACCGCCCATCCACCTACCAGGACATCCAGCCACACTTCATGCAGCAACTCGGGGCGAGCTGGAAGAAATGGGAAGCACGACCCGAACTCAGCGCCTTGCTTGACCAGAATTTCCTCTGCTACGACGCCACGGGCGACGTACCCAGCCAGGTTCACAGCTATCTGTCCACCCAGTTCAAGGAATTGCGCAACCTGCCCAAGGATCACACCCAGTTGAAGGCCAAGGCCAAGAGCCGCTGGTATGTTCCCGACCCGAAAAAGAACGTGGACGTGGAAACGCTCCGCAACAAACGGCTGCTGGAGGAGTTCTGGTCGTATTTGCCAGAGGGCTACAGCCCGCCGGCACTGAGCGCCAACAAGGGCCAGACGTTGCCCGGCCTGACCGTTCCGCGCCCCAAAATTCCCAAGGGCAAAAAGCTCAAGGAACTCCGCACCGAAGCCGTGCGCGTCGGCTTCAAGCACTGCTACCAGCAAAAGGATTACACCACCATCCTGGTCGTGGCGGAAATGCTCCCCGAAAGCGTCTTGAATGAAGACGAACAATTGCAGATGATCTACGACACCGCGGTGACGCGGACCGGATCGGAAAACTAATGTCTGAAGGCCGTATAATTCGGGATTTGTTGAAGACCCACGTCTGTCGGGACGAGGATGGGTTTCGTCGTGCCGCGAAGGATCTGATTGAGCGGGAGCGCAGCCTCAACCACCGCATTTTGGCGGACGACCTGGAGCGTATTCTGGTCAATGGCAGCAATGGCAGTGGGACTAAATCGGCTGGCAAGCCTGGCATACCGTGGGAAATCCCGAAAGATAAAGACAAGGGCTATCCGCTCCTGAACGTGTCCCGCCCGGAGGTTCCGTGGGAACGACTCGTCCTGCCTCCGGTGGCCATGCGGCAATTGGAGGCGGTTGCTGACGAAAATCATCGCCGTGACCTGCTGTTGGGCGGCGGATTGAAGCCAAAACAGAAGGTTCTGTTCGTGGGGCCACCGGGCTGCGGGAAGACGCTGGCGGCATCGGTGCTCGCGACCGCGTTAGCTTGGCCGCTGGCGACGGTGCGGCTGGACACCGTGGTTTCTTCATTCCTTGGAGAAACCGCCACGAACCTGCGGCGCATTTTCGATTTCATCGGGCAGGACCGCTTCGTGGTGCTCTTTGACGAGTTCGATGCCTTGGGCAAGGAGCGCGACCGTGGTCAGGAACACGGCGAGTTGCAGCGAGTGGTCACCGCCCTCCTCCAGTTGATGGACGGATACCAGGGCGAAAGTCTGCTGATCTTCGCCACGAATCACCAATTTATGCTGGATTCGGCGCTGTGGCGGCGGTTTGACGGCATTACTCCCTTTGCCTTGCCAAAGGAGCAGGACCGCCTGCTCATGCTGCGCTTGTTCTTCCGGGCGTTCGGGCATACCGACGAGCAACTTGCGGCGCTGGCTCGGGCGACGGACGGAGCGTCCGGTTCGGACATCGAGTGGCTCGTCACGGAAATCATGCGACGCCTGCTGCTCGACGGGCGGCGGCAGTTGGAAAAGCGCGACATGGACGATGCCTTGGCCAACTACCGGCTGCGAATGGACACGCTGTTGGAAATGGACCGCAACTCCGGTAGCACACCCAAGGGCAAAGGGAAAGGAAACGAATCCACAGGGAATGCCACGTGATCGACAACATCTTGCCCTCCCGGAATACGGTCAGCCCCTTGAGCGTCGTAGACGACCGGCTCCCGGACCACGCCCACAACGAGACCGTGGCGAGCATGGAACCCGTCTCCTCGAAGAAGTTGATGCGCTCGTCAACCAGCTTCAGCAGAAGCGGCGGGATTATCCAGCGGGTTTTAATCCCGCAAACATCTTCCGTGTAGCCCTGGGGGCACAAGGCGACCTCGACGAAAACCTTCTGGGCCGCATGGGGCTTCGCCTGCTCGCAAAGGACCCTAAGCGTGCGTTGGTTGTCTCAACTGACGACGCTCAACTGGGAGAAATCAGGAATCGGCTCCGCAACTATGCTGGCCAGGTGCCGCAAGGGGCGCAGTATGGTGAGCTCGATGTTATTGAAAACATTTCGTCCCTAACGCCCGACGACCGGACCGGCAGCCGGTTGCGGGAGCGTCCATTTCAGGCGCAGGAAATTCCGCCTTGTGACATCGAGGTTTGGCATACAGGCAGGAGGAACGACTGCGAGCGCTTCTTGCAAACAGTTCAAGCCGTCCTACAGCGACACGATTTGCGCATGACCGACCGGTGGACTGGTGACTCCATTTGCGTTGCCCGCGCCCGGCTGAATGAGGCGGCCTTGCGGGAGTTGCTGGAAATGCCTGAGGTGAAGGAAATTGACCGTCCGGCCCGGCCGGCTTTTGAACACGTCGAGCTTTTCCAGGCCAACGTGGGGGCAATAGACATTCCCGCACAAACACCAAACGACTTGGTGGGAATCGTCGTCCTTGACAGTGGCGTGGCTGGACAGCATCCGCTCATTGCACCCGCTTTGGGGGATGCTCAAGCCTTTCCTGACAGCCTCAGGCGCCGCGTGCTGGATGGGCCGGCTGACGGAACCGCTGATGGGCACGGCACAGGCGTCTGCGGCGTGGCAGCCTACGGTGACCTGTTGGCCGCATACCGCGCCCGGCGATTTGTGCCGACAGCCCAATTGTTCTCCGGTCGAGTAACCGACGACAACAACGAATATGACGAGGATGTTTTGTTGGAGAGCCAGCTTCAGCAGGCAATTGATTATTTCCTCAGCACCTACCCGCAAGCGCGCATCGTCAATATCTCTCTTGGAGATGCGAACAAGGTTTACGCCGATGGTCACCAAACGCGCTTCGCGGCGGCGATTGACGATCTGGCCTACCGATATGCGGAACGGGGCATTTTGATCGTGGTATCGTCCGGCAATCTCCTAATCAACGCGCATTTAGCGCCAGAGGAGATTCGCAACCGATACCCGGACTACCTCCTCGCACCGGAGGCCAGGCTAATTGACCCGGCTACGGCAGCGCTGGCAGTCACCGTCGGGGGCATCGGCATCGGACCTGAAGCAAATCGGTTTTTTGATGGTGATGTCCAGCTTCCCGTTGCTGGGGAAGCCGGGTTTCCTTCGCCCTTCACACGCACTGGCAAAGGCGTAGATGGAGCCATCAAGCCCGAGGTTGTTGAAGCAGCGGGCGATTGGATTCTGGACCGGACGCGCTTGCGAGATTCTGGCATCGTCACCACGAGCAAGAATTTCACCCAGGGACAACTACTCGTTGCCAGGGCCGGAACCAGTTTTGCGGCCCCCAAGGTCGCCAATCTTGCTGCGCAGTTGATGCGGCGCTACCCGGGCTATTCCTCTAACCTGATTCGGGCGCTGATCGTTCATTCCGCCCAGGTGCCAAGGCAAAGGCCCGAAC
>Ga0181533_1001090_pt1 | contig 35616 bp, 22 predicted proteins | sample PEATcosm2014_Bin_45_FD_119772 | JGI IMG/M metagenome (GOLD analysis project Ga0181533, IMG submission 119772) | Peatland microbial communities from MTU Mesocosm Facility, Houghton, MI, USA - PEATcosm2014_Bin11_60_metaG | ecosystem: Environmental > Terrestrial > Soil > Wetlands > Peat | place...
CCCGGCCCGCGGCCAGCTTCGGATGGTTTCCGGGACGAATATCTGGCAAAGAGAAGAGCAGACGACCCGACCGGAACCTGTAAGACCGGGCCGAGTCGGGGCTGGAAACGTGACTCGGCCTGTTCTCGTCAATCCATGGAGGGGCTGGCGGGGCGACAACCCTCCGTACCATGCGCCAGCGCCGCCACGATCCTGGTCATTCTTCCGACGGCTGGCTCTCAACGTGCCGTGCTTTTTCGCCGCCGCTGCTCGCTCTCCTTCTTCATCTCGTCCAAATCCGCGGCCGGGCGTATCTCAATCGGTCCAAGTCCATACTTAAAGCCTGGAAGCTGCGAGATAAGCTGAATGGCGTGATTGAGGTCTCGCGCCTCGAGGATTTGAAGGCCGCCGAGCTGTTCCTTGGTTTCCGCATAGGGGCCGTCGGTCGTCGCGACTTTGCCGTTTTTCCAGTGCAGGGTCACCGCGGTCTCCGGAGGCTGAAGAGCTACTTCGGCTACAAGATGTCCGTTGGCGCGCAGATGGTCGTTGTGCTCAAAGCATTCGTCCAGCACTGTGTTGCGCTCGCTCTCGGTCATCCCTTCAAATTTTCCTGGCTCGATGTATCCCAAACAGATGTATTTCATCGTCTGTCTCCTCTTGTTGGGGCCAGCAGCGGAATCTTGCGCTGCTTCGTTCATACGGCTTCGATGGTGCGATGCAGGTCGTGATGTGGATCGGTAGCGGACACTGCTACCGATCACACCAGCTTTCGATCCGTGGATGCAAGTGCGGCTATTTGTTGGCGGTCTGATTCGGCAGCTCAGCCCGTTTCGCTACTTTGTGCTGGATCTGCTCTTCGGACAGGATGGGTGCGAAGTCTTCCATCTCAAAGACCTGGCGGATTTCGACTTCGTAGTCGCCGGGGCCGCAGTTGGGGCCACGCTTGACCCACTCGATGGCCTCTTCGAGGGACTTGACCTGCAAGATCGAGAAGCCGGCGATGAGCTCCTTGGCCTCGGTGAAGGGGCCGTCGACGACGGTACGAGACTTGCCGGAGAATTTGACGCGTGCGCCTTTGGAGCTGGGATGGAGACCATCGAGGGCGAGCAGGACGCCAGCCTTCATGAGCTCCTCGTTGTACTTGCCCATTTCGAGCAGGAGCTCTGGATCGGGAAGGGCGCCTTCTTTTTCTGCCTCTGGGGTCGATTTGACGATGACCATGAATCGCATTGCGAAATCTCCTTTGGGTTGAGCGATGGTTGGGTGGCTTGTTTTCGGGTTGAGCGATTTGTTGGCTATCCTGCCTTCACCCTATAGTCGAACGGCCGGACCGGAATTCGACAAATCGTCCAAGAAATCTTGTTTTCCGTGGGTTGTTTTCTGTGGCTTGTTTCCGATGACTCGTTTCCTGTTCACTCAGGAACCGTAGCTCATCGTTCTTTTGTCCTATAGTCGTTGGGGAGACGGAAAATCGACAGCTAGAGCAAACTTTTTTTGAAAAATTGGCGACGGGCCGGACGTTCACCAGCCCCACATCAGATCGAGAAGCCGGCAAACGTTCCGTCTGTCCCCGGCTTTCCCCGACGGCCCGCCAAGATTGGCTCTGGAATGCAATCCTGCCAACCGGCTGTTTACCGAGGCGGGTGGCCCCGTTTTCGACATAGATGTTATCGAGTTGAGGGTGCCCCCGGTCCCTCGCATTTGGGGACCGGGGAGGGTGGGAATCTGCCGGCCAATCCCCACTCCAGTTTCTATTTCAACTGCCGAATTCGCTCCTGCAGGAATTGCCGCTCCGGTTCCTGTTGGGTCAGCGCCAGGGCTTTCTCATAAGAGGACCGAGCTTCGGCTGTCCTGCCGAGCCTGCGGCACATATCCGCACGGGCTGAATGCGCCAGGTAGTAATTCGCCAATTCGCCATGTTCCAACACCGCGTCGATATGCGCCAGACCGGCCTCTGGACCATCGCGCATGGCAATGGCCACGGCGCGATTTAGCTGTACCACCGGCGAAGGCTGAATTCGTACCAATCGGTCGTAAAGCGCAACAATCTGCCGCCAGTCGGTCGCAGCGACCGATTCCGCCTCCGCATGAACGGCCGCAATCGCAGCCTGCAGTGTGTAAGGGCCGAAGCGGCGGGAGTTCAGGGCTTTCTGGAGCAATGCCACTCCCTCCGCGATCTGCTCCCGGTTCCAGAGCGAGCGATCCTGGTTCTCCAGCAAAATCAGCTCTCCGGCCGGAGAGGTTCTCGCGGCGTGACGGGATTCCTGGATCAACATCAGGGAAAGCAGCCCAATTACTTCCGGCTCCGGCTGGAGGTCGGTCAGCAACCGGCCCAATCGAATCGCCTCGCCGGTTAGCTCGGCCCGCGTAACCTCCGCTCCCGCCGCGGCCGAATAACCCTCGTTAAAGACGAGATAGATGACCTGAAGCACCGCGCCCGCCCGCTCCGGCAATTCCTGCGGCGTCGGCACCTCGTACGGAATCGGTGTCTCTCGAATCTTTGCCTTTGCGCGCACAATGCGCTGCGCCAGTGTGCTCGGAGTGATGAGGAAGGCCTTTGCTATCTCCTCGGTTGTTAGCCCGCATACCTCACGCAAGGTGAGCGCAACGTGCGCTTCCGGCGGCAGAGCGGGATGGCAGCAGGTAAAGATGAGACGGAGGCGGTCGTCCTCGATTTCCTCTTCCTCGATTCCCTCATTCCGGCCAGGCGCCTCCCCGATGCGCGCGTCGTTGACACGCGCCTCGGTGTAGAGCGCGAGGTTCCTCTGTGCGCTGTCGAAGCGCGCCCGCCGGCGCATTCCGTTGATAGCTTTGAAGCGCGCGGTTGAAATGAGCCAGGGGCGCGGTTTAGCCGGTACGCCGGCCTGAGGCCACGTGTCCAAAGCAGCGGCAAAAGCCTCGTGCATGGCCTCTTCGGCGACATCAAGATCTCCGAGCAGGCGCGCCAGCGTAGCAAGAATCCTGCGCGATTCGGACCGGTAAAGCGTCTCTATGGTTCTGCTGAGCTCTTCGGGAACTTTCTGCGGCATGCACTTCAAACTAACAAACGAACGTACTCCACACAACTCAAGCCCGGCTCGCTGTTTATCCACAATTCAATAAGAGGCCGATGCGCTGATTGAGGGCGGCCTGAGCTGGTGTACCAGCATTGGTCCTCGTAAACGCCGACGTGGCTGGGAGGAATTCTGGCTTCACGCTAAATCGCCGAGGCCTATCCGGAGATCTGGTACGGCATCTGGAGCGGCCCCGACTCCTATAACTCGGTTCTGTCCAGCCATCCCGGCCAAACCCAGTTCGGCGAGCCGCCGGTGGACGGCAAGCCGTCGCCATCGGACTGGGGCGTCAACTGGACCGACTTCCCGGTCATGAACATGCATCCTCACGCGTGGCCGCTCTACAGCGCCGCCAAGCTGCTGTGCATCGACTTCCACGAAGACGGCGTCGACTTTGCCCCTGCGCTGCCCCTGCCCGAGTACAAATTCTCGACGCCGTTGGTTGGCTTCAGCAAGTCGCCGCAGGGCTTCGCAGGCTGGTATGCGCCGCAGGCGAGCGGGAATTGGAGGATTGAAATCCGATTACCGGAGGTCGAGATTGCCGTGCTGAAGCAAGTCAAGGTGAATGGAGCGGTTGAGCCCCTCCCTCGGGGCGCAAAGGCAATCAGGTTCAGCGGCGAGGGAAGCCAAGAAAATGCCCTGAACTGGGAAGTCAGCTAGCATGGAAATCCTGGAAACGCGATTTGGGCTCGATCGTATGCTTTGCGCGCCGGCGCCTCTTCGAGAGGCATTTGCGCGCAAGCTAGAACAGGAATCGACCTGACCGCAAAAGGAACCAAAATGTGCCGCCTTTGTCGGATTTGCACCGGCAGCTGCCCACAGGCAGATGAATCATCAGTAGGCAAGGCCGAGGTACCTGGGCCAAGCATCCTCGGTTGATGCCAAATCGCCAACCCACGCGCCGACCAAGATCTGGAATTCTCATGGGACCGGCAATAGAGGCAAAAGCCCCCACTTCCCCCAGCCGAAGCATTCACTGAAAGCAGAGCCGATGTTTCACTTTGCCGACTCAACCGTTTACCGCTTCCCGTTCTTCCACTCCTCATACGAAATGCGCGGAATCGTTATGAATGCGTCGCGGGTGCGGACGTAGTTCCCCAGCCCGTTCATGCGGCCGATAGCATGCAACTCGTCGGCTTTGATGTAGGATCCAGTCGGATCCACGAACTGGTCCTCAACATAAGTTGAGACAACGCGCCCCAGGATGATTCGGGAACGGCCGATTTCCATCGTTGTGTACTCGCGGCACTCGAGAGCGGCGTGCGCCTCGTGGAGCTTGCGTTCGGCGTAGCGCATTCGACGGCGCCGGGCTTGGTTGAGCTTTGGGTCTGCGGCCACCCAAAGCGATGGAGTATCGTCTTGTCTATCGGTTGTTTGCCGAAGAATTGAAGCGGAGGGAACTTATGCCAGTCCAGAACGCATTGCACTGTCTTTTGGTCGGAGCGCTCGTTGCCTGCGCTCCGTCTGTGCCCATTGCAGCGCAGTCAAATTCATCTTCGTTGAACGGGACCTCGGCACCGACGACATCGATTGAGCGTGCATCTGGATATGACCAGCCGCCGAAAATCATTCTGGATGTGATGCACGCGCCCTCACCGCCAACGCCCGAGGTGAGCCCGACACAGGACACGATTCTGATGGTGTCCTGGCAGGACTACCCGTCGATTTCACGGGTGTCGACCCCTTTCCTGCGCCTTGCGGGCGTGCGCGTGGAGCCAAAGAATCACAGCAAGCACGACACTCCAGGCGGCTACGGCATTACACCCTGCGCCACGGGCTTCGATCTGGTGCACATCGCCGATGGCGCGCAAACTCATATCGCGCTTCCCGATGTCGCGTGCCCCGGCGAGCCAATCTGGGCCGCTGACGGAAAGCGGTTCGCGTTCGTGAATATCGCTCCCGAGGCGGTCGAGCTGTGGATCGGCGATGCAAAGACCGGCGAGGTACATCAAGTGCCCGGAGCGCATCTCAACCCCATGTTCAACGACGAGATGCAATGGATGCCTGACCAGAAAACGCTCTTGGTCAAGCTGGTGCCCAAGGGGATGGGCGCGCCGCCGCCCGAACCAATCGTGCCGAGTGGTCCGAGCATCCAGGAGACGGGAGGCGAAAAAGGACAGAGCAGCACGTATGAAAACCGCGATACGCTGGGCAGCAAGCATGACGAAGATCTCTTCGATTACTACGCGTCCTCGCAACTGGCTCTCGTCGATGCGGCCACCGCGGCCATCACGCCGGTGGGAAAGCCTGCGAATTACGAATCGCTGGATCCCGCGCCGGATGGACTGCATATACTCGTCACCGCAATCCACAAGCCCTACTCGTACGTCACCACGTACGATCGGTTCCCGCAGGAAGTGGAAGTCTGGGACGTATCCGAGCGTTCGCACGTTGTAGCCCATACCATCGCGTCGCTTCCACTGGCGGATCGCGTTCCCATCGCAGGCGTTCCGGTGGGTCCGCGCGATTTTTCCTGGCGCCCGACCGAAGCGGCGACACTCGTCTGGGCAGAAGCGCTGGATGGCGGTGACTGGAACGTGAATGTACCGGCTCGCGACAAGATCATGCTCCAGAAGGCGCCGTTCAACTCACCCGCTCTCGAAATCGCGCGGACCGAGCAGCGTTATACAGGCTTCCTTTGGAGCGACCATCCGAACGTTGCTTTTTTGAACGAGTACGATGAGAACCGGCACTGGAGAAAGACCTTCGTCATCGACGTCGATGATCAACAGAGAAAGCCCCAGTTGCTTTGGGATCTCTCTACGGACGAGCATTACGCGAATCCCGGCAATCCGGTGAGACACCAGCTCGCGAACGGGTTCCGGGTGGTTCGGCAGGATGGTGATTCGATCTACCTTTCAGGGGCCGGCTCTTCGCCCGATGGGGATCGGCCGTTCCTCGATCGGCTGGATCTTAAAACGCTGAAGTCCGAACGTCTGTTTCGCAGCGATAAGACGTCCTATGAGCAATTTCTTTCCTTCACCGGGCCGGACGCTGGGACGTTCCTCACCTGGCATCAATCGCCGACCGACCCGCCGAATGCATTTGCGCGAACGCTTGGGAATTCCCTCGCTGCGCCCACACAAGAAGCGGCCTTTGCTTCAACCGGCGTCGCAATCACCCACATTCCCGATCCGACGCCGGAGGTGCGCGCAATCAAGAAGCGGTTGGTGAAGTACAAGCGGGCCGACGGGCTTGACTTGTCGTTCACCCTCTATACACCTCCCGGCTATCAAGAGGGCACGCGCGTCCCCGCCATTCTTTATGCATACCCACTCGACTATGCCGACCCTTCGAAGGCCGGCCAGGTTGTGGGTTCGGAGGAAACCTTCACGCGCCTGCGGCAATATAGACTGTTGCTCCTCGCGGGCTACGCAATCATCGACAACGCTTCGTTCCCCATCATCGGCGATCCGAAGAAAGCCTACGACACTTATCTGGAACAACTCGTCGCCGATGCGAAGGCCGCAGTCGATGAGGCGGTGCGGCTTGGCGTTGCCGACCCCGAGCGCATAGGAGTCACCGGGCACAGCCACGGCGCTTTAATGACCGTAAATCTGGTGGCCCATTCCGACTTGTTCCGGGCCGGTGTGGCTACCAGCGGCTCCTATAACAAGACGCTGACGCCTTTCGGTTTCCAAAACGAGCGGCGATCGGTTTGGGAGGCGCCGGATGTCTATCGCAAAGTCTCCCCTTTTTTCTCCGCCGACAAGTTGAAGACACCGCTGCTGATCGTGCATGGCGGGGAAGACGCAAATCCCGGCACTATACCGCTGCAATCTCAAAAGCTCTACGAAGCAATTCGCGGCAACGGCGGTACCGCTCGCCTGGTGATCCTCCCGCACGAGCCGCATTTGTATGCTGCAATGGAGTCGAACGAACAGCTCATTTACGAGATGCTTCGCTGGTTTGACAAATACGTGAAAAACGCGCCGCCGCGGTGAGCACGCCCCCCGCGAGCCTTTTACAGGGAAAGGCGCTTATACGTTCAGCGCCGTGATCGAGCCGTTCAATGGCTCGTCTTTCCCCGCAAAGATTCACCGGCCCTGTTCGAGATTCTCGGCCAACTGAGAGCCTCGTTTTTGGAGAGCAAACGCCAGAATTGGCCCTGCCTCTCCCGCGTAAACAGGAAACGGCTCTGGGTGGGAGCCCGAGCCGTGTGTCCGCACTGCGCGGCACAATTCGCCACGACGGTATGCCTGGACTGCGGAGAACAACGTCCCCTGCAGAACTGGATTGTTGACGCCTATGCGGGCCTTGGCGCAGCGAGCGGCGGTTTTCCGGCGAAAAGCGGCCGCTTTGCCGGCTTCATACGGCTCAATGGGAACCTGCACCCAGCCGCACGGAATTGTGCCGTCTTCCGGCCGCAAATGCAGAGCCGGTCCCGCAATACCGCAGCAGAGCAGTACAATTCGAGCGAGCCAGCGCTGAAAGAGGATATTCCCATTTAGATGCCTTCACCCTGTGACCCATCCCACGAAGTTGCCGGAGAACGATTGATAGGGAAGGGGACTGGAAGGAGCCGGTGCAATCGCTGAAGAAGGCGGAGAGGAAAGCTTAGGTCTGGATGGAACCGGTTGTGAGGTTTCGCTGATGATTGAAAAGGAGCTCTGAGATCGTGAATCTGTTTCGAGGCTTGCGACCGTTCGAACGCGCAGGCGCTCTGCGAGACGTGCTGGCTGGGGTCGTGTTGGCGGCGATGGATATCCCGCAGGTGCTGGGGTATACCAAGATCGCCGGCATGCCGGTGGTGACGGGGCTTTATACGCTGCTGTTGCCGCTGGTGGCGTTTGCGGCTTTCGGCTCGTCGCGATATTTGGTGGTGGCGGCGGACTCGGCGACGGCTGCGATCTTTGCAGGTGGGATGGCGGGCATGGCGACGCCGGCCGGGGCGCAGTATGTGGCTCTGGCAGGGGTCGTGGCGCTGCTGACGGCGGTAATTCTGCTGCTGGCGCGGCTGCTCCGGTTGGGGTTCATCGCGGACTTTCTTTCGCGGACGGTGCTGGTCGGCTTTCTTACCGGGGTGGGTCTTCAGGTAGGGATCTCAGTACTGAGCGAGATGCTTGGAGTGCCGGTGGATTCGCGCCGGCCGGTGGTGCAACTTTGGGAGGTGGTTCGCGGACTGCCGCGGGCGCATCTGCCGACAGTGGCGGTGGTGGCGGCGGTGCTGGGGTTTGTGCTGTTGTCGCGGCGGTTCGTTCCAAAACTTCCGGCCGCGCTGGTCGCCGTTGTGGCGGCGATTGCAGCGAGCGCCGTGCTGGATTTTGCGGGTCATGGGATTGCGACGATTGGGCCGGTGGTCGGCGGTTTGCCGCACCTGGGATTGATGGGCCTGATCAGCCTCCGTGGGATGAGCTGGAAGGAGGTCGATCTGCTGATGACGGTGTCGGCCTCCTGCGCCGTGATGATCCTGACGCAGAGTGCGGCGACCGCGCGGATCTATGCCGCGAAACACTACCAGGAGGTGAACGAGAATATCGATCTGTTCGGGCTTTCGGCCGCGAATGCCGCAGCGGCGCTGAGCGGAGGGTTTGTGGTGAATGGAAGCCCCACGCAGACGGCGATGATGGAGGATGCCGGTGGGCAGAGCCAGTTGGCGCAGGTCACGACGGCAGTGGTCGTGGGGCTGGTGCTGCTGTTCCTGACCAGGCCGCTCCAGTATCTTCCCACCTGTGTGCTGGGCGTGCTGGTGTTCCTGGTTGCCCTTCGGCTTATCGATTTGAAGGGCCTGCGCAACATCCGGGAGGAGAGCCCGCAGGAGTATGCTCTGGCAGTGATGACGGCGGCTGTGGTGCTGCTGGTGGGGGTGGAGCAGGGGATCGTGCTGGCGATGGTGGTGTCGCTGCTGCGAGTGGTGCAGCATAGTTATCACCCGCACAGCGGCGTGCTGGTCGCGGATGGAAGCGAGACCTGGAAGCTGGTGCCGGTCGCGCCGAATGTGGTGACAGAGCCTGGGCTGGTGCTGTACAGGTTTGGAGCGGCGCTCTTTTATGCCAATGCCGGGCGGTTTCTTGAGGAGGTGTCCTGCGCGGTGCAGCCGATGCCGTCGGCGGTGCGCTGGGTGGTGGTGGATGCGGAGGCGATGACGCATGTGGACTACACGGCTGCGCGGGTGGTGATGGAGCTGAAGAAGAATCTTACAAAGGCTGGAGTCGAGCTGGCGTTTGCGCGGCTGCCATGGGATCTGCGATCCGAGTTCGATCGGCATCATCTGACGGAGGCGATAGGGCCAGCGCGAATCTTCAATAGGCTGCATGATGCGATTGCTGCGTTCGAGGGGTTGGCGAAGCCGCCGGAGGGGAAGGACAGAGAGACGATCGCAGACGGCACGGCGCGGGACTCGGTTGGCCCGCCGGGCGAACAATAGCGCGATGAGGAGCATTGCCGTGGCATGGCTGCTACGGCGATCCAGAGTCGTTCTGCCGATTCCTGGAACATCGTCGCCACCCACCTGGAGGAGAACGTGGCCGCGGCGGGAATCACGTTGCCGGACGAGTTGTTCCAAAAACTGTCGGAGGTGAATCCGCCGCCGGCGAGCTTGCGATGACTCCGCACCATTGACCCCCCCGCAGGGCAAACCATCGAACACGCCTAAATCCACGTCATCCCTCTGCGGGTCGAAAATTCACCAGATCCTAAGTCTCATGACGGCAATCCGCGCGCGTTGATGACCAAAGTCGCACCGAGCTGCACATTCATTGATTCCAAAGGAGATAGAGTTTCCAGCATTTCGCACTGTGTGGCACCCAAGGGCACCAGATCCGACACCAAACCGACACCAAACCGACACCAACAACCCGGCCCTGAGGAGACCCTCCTCAGGGCCGTGGTTAACTGCTGGCGAAAAGCCATTATGGTGGCACAGCGCTCGCCCAATGCCTCTCTCCTGGCCGGATTTTGGACCGCAACGCCATCCGCCCCAGTGTTTTGAACGGGCTTTAGTGAGTTGTTTTTGATCCGCGCACGTACTTGAACTGGTTGCCGCCTACGGGTTCCCGGTCGCTGAGCGGAGCCGTTTTTCCCCCTCTGCCCGCGCCGGCCATCTTGAATTGCCAATCCCCGCACTCCCGGAGAACTTTTGAGCCCGGAGGCTCGCATTCGCCCGGAGCGGCGTAACCCATACTCCATTGCCACCCTGCGCATGCTGCTGGCACGTTCCCTGCTCAAGCAACTCTGCCGATGTCCGTCCTGCGGTGCCCGACATTTATAACACGGTAGTATTAGACTATTACCCGCCCGCGCTCTTGACCTTCACAGAGCCACCCTAAGTAGATACGCGCTGTTTGCGGGCGAAAAAACGACGGTATTGACTATTGATAGGGTTATGGTGTCAGATTCTCATTTTCAGTTTACGGACTACATTTGGTTTCCTATGGAACAGATTATGTGCATGGGGTAACAAGGGTCGAGGTGGCTTGAACAGAGTCAGCGAAGCGGGGGGAGCCTGCCGCAAACATTTCTTTGGACTTGGAGGAGACGTGAAAAGCGTGCTTATTCTCGGAGAAGAGCGGAAGTGCTTGCCGCAGTTCTATTGGATGCTACTGCTCGCATTCCTGCTCGTTATGCAGGCAGGATCATTTGGTCAAGGTTATTTCGGAACTGTAACCGGCGTGTTGACTGATTCGACCGGAGCCCTCATCCCGGGGGTAAAGCTGACCCTGACCGATCAAAACAAGGGCTACACGTTCAATGCGACCTCGGACGGAGCCGGCCGCTATCTCTTCCGGTCCATCCCTCCGGGCGTGTACTCGGTGACCGCGGAGATGACGGGTTTTGAGAAGAGCGTGCGCACCGGCATACGCGTGGACGTGAATCAAAACGCCACGGCCAACATGAGTCTCAAGGTCTCCAGTTCCTCGCAGACCGTCGAAGTCAATGCGCAAAGCCAGGTGCTCGATTCGCAGGACGCAACCACCGGCCTGGTCATCGATAGAAAATTCATCAACGATCTGCCGCTGGTCGACCGCTATGTCATGGATCTGACCATGCTGACACCGGGTGTGACCGAGACCGACGATCAGTGCTCCGTCGGCTGCACCGGGACCAACTTCGTCTCCAACGGCAGCCGCAATTCCACCGCCGACGTGCTGATGGATGGCGCAACCATCACCAACTATGAGCCCAACGGCGGCGTCACGCAGGTCACCTATACGCCCTCTCCGGAGGCAGTGGACGAATTCCGCGTGGAGCAGTCGAACTTCAGTGCAGAATACGGCTTTTCCGGGGCGTCCGTGGTCAACATGATCACCCGCTCCGGATCGAACAAGTTCCATGGCAGCGCTTACGATTTCGTCCGCAACACCATCACCGACGCCAACAACTGGTTTAACAACCTGAACGGAATCCCCATTCCGCCGGTGCACCGCCACAACTTTGGCGGCACGGTCAGCGGGCCCATCTTCAAGAACAAGACGTTCTTCTTCTTCGATTACGATGCTACGCGCCAAAGCTCGATGGGCACCTACCAGGCCGGAGTTCCCTCCGACGCCGAGCGCAACAATGGGGACTTTGGCGAAGTGTGCACCGCGCAGGGCGGAACGTTCGATGACGCAGGCCTGTGCTCGGTGGCCGCGGGACAGATCTGGGACCCCTATTCCGGCGCGTACCAGGCCTCCGCCCCCGATGGTTCCGGTGGCGCGGGAGCCTACAGAAGTGCGTTTATTCCCTACAACAACATTGGCAACTATGCCAGCCCCGGCAATCCGAAGCTGGCCGGTACGCCTTACCAGTTATCCGGCGGACCCGGCGATCTGATTGACCCCATCGCCCAGGCGATGATGAAGATGTTCCCGGAGCCCACGCCGAACATGGCCAATCCCACCATCTATGACAACTGGATTGCCTCCGGGGCCAGCCGCTATCCCAATGACCAGTTTGACGTCAAGATCGACCACCGCTTCAACCAGAAGAACCTGATGAGCGCGAAGTATTCGCAGCAGTGGAGCAGTTCCGTCTCTTACAACTGCTTCGGCAACTTCGCCGATCCCTGCGCCGGTGGTCCCAACAAGAGCACCGCGCACCTGTTCACCTTCAACGATGAGCACACCTTCACACAGACGCTCTTGCTGACCACCACTGTGGGATTCACGCGGGGAGCACTGCAAATACTGGCCTACAACGGGGCAGGCGGGGTGGCCGATCCGGTCAGCAAACTTGGTTTTCCGGAATATCTGAACTCGAACGGGTTCAAGGGAGTGCCCTCCATGTTCATCGACCAGGGCACATACTATTCCGCAGGCTACACCACCATTGGGGGCGACCCGTACGGCAATTACAAGCAGGGCCAGGATACGGGACAGATCACCGTGGCGCTCAACAAGGTGCTGGGCAACCATGAGATTAAATTCGGCTTCGAGGGCCGGCAGCACCAGCAGAACTACATCCAGACCAATGCGCCGAACGGCATCTTCAATTTCGATCATGGCGGCACATCGCAGTGTCCAAACGATTTCTCCACCTGCGGCGGCGACGGCATGGCCACCTTCTTGATGGGCTATACGGACGGCGGCGGTTACTACGAAATCCAGGATCGGCCGGCTACGGAGGACCGTCAGTACGCATGGTTTGTCCAGGAAAACTGGAAGGTCAACCCCAGATTGAAGCTGAATTTCGGCTTGCGCTACGAAGTGTCGATGCCACGAACAGACCGTTTCAACCGGCAGAACTGGCTGGATCTGAACGCGCAGTTTCCGGTCACTGTCCCGGGGCTGACCCTGACGGGCGGCGAGGTGTTCGCCAGTTCGAAAGAGCGCAGGATCGTGAATGACGATTGGAAAGACATTCAGCCGCGCTTCGGTTTTGCTTACCTGCTCGATCCGAAAACCGTGGTTCGCGGCGGGTACGGCATCTACTACTCGCAACCCCGGTCTGGAGCCACCGGCGTGGCGCCGTATGGCTCCCAGGGCTTTAACCAGTACACCGGTATGATCACTACGTACCAGAACGATGGCGCAACGCCTTACCTGCACTTGAACAACCCGTTCCCCAACGGATTGATCCAGCCGGCTGGAAGCTCACTCGGCTTGATGAACGATTATGGATACGGCGCCAACGGACCGCTGCGCAACATCACCAACACGCCCTACGAGCAGAGTTGGAGCTTCGGGCTCGAGATGCAGTTGCCTGCGAAGATTCTGACCAACATGATGTACGTCGGGAAGAAAGGCACCCATCTCTATTACTCCGGCGACAATTACATCAACCACCTGGGCCCCGAGGTGGAGGGTTACAACGCGAATCAGATCAATAATCTCACTACCATGGTGAACAATCCCTTCTACGGAATCGATACCGACCCCAATAGCTCTCTTTCTTCTCCGCAGGTAGCCGAGTTCCTGCTGCGGATTCCGTATCCACAGTTTCCCGGAGGCGTCACAATCGAACCGCCGCCGATCGCAAACTCCGAATATCACGCGATGCAACTGACCGCGGAGAAGCGTTATTCGAACGGCCTGCAGTTTCTGGCCAGCTTCGTGTGGTCCAAATCGATAGACGACGCCTCGGCGCCGGACGACAACACCACCTGGCTGGGCGGTTTCTCCAGCCTCGTGGACCCCAACAAACCGTGGCTGGAACGGAGTCTTTCCACCTTCGACATTCCCTACGTCTACCAGTTCAGCTATACCTACGATTTGCCGGTGGGCCATGGCAAAGCATTCCTCGCCCACATGCCGGCCGTGCTGGATGCCGTAATAGGCGGGTGGAAGACGAACGGTGTATGGCGGATTTCGTACGGCCGGCCGCTTCCCTTTTTCACCTACGACGGAGTATCACTGCCGACCTATGGCGGACAGCGGCCCAACATTGTCGGCAGGCCGAAGCGCACGAGAGGTCCCGACTCCAACTGGATCAATAACTATTTTGCCAATCCTGGAGTCTTCCAATTGCCGCCCATCTACACATTTGGCAATGCTCCCCGGGCCACGGGAATGATACGGACGCCCACGGCCTTCAACACCAACATGTCGGTGGAGAAGGAGTTTTCTCTGGCGAAACTGCGTGAAGGGATGACCTTTGAGCTCCGCCTCGAAGCTGAGAATGCGCTCAATCACCCGGTCTTCGGCACACCGGACACCTCCGTCGACGACCCCAACTTCGGGGTGATCGGTTACACGTCCAACGGCCCCCGCCAGGTGCAACTCGGAGGGAAGGTGAATTTCTAAACACATCGATGAATGTATGTGGAGTCCTCAGACACTAGTACCGCGACCGTGTGGATATGTCGTCTCCCAGGTCTCAAAAGCGAGACCTGGGGCACCCAAACTCGTGGGCGCGATTACGAAATCACCGAGTCACGGCACCAGGGCTGAAATGCGCCCCAATAAACGGATGAACTTACTCCACGTTGCGTCGTCCATCAAAGGCGTATCCCAGAACTATGCACGGGCCGCAATTTGGTGTTGCAAAGCTGCCCCGCCGCACCCGCGTCAACATGGAGACGATTCCGTGGAGGGAAACGGAAGTCCCGCTTGCTCCTTCCGGCCACCCGGCTCGAAAGTTGCCCAGAACCCCTCAGATCGTCCGCGGAGGAGCGGGATGGGCGGGGCTATCGGGAGCTGGTTCGAAGCGTTGTGAAGGTTTTGGACCAGGCTGGCGTAGCCCTTCAGCCGAGCAGTTCTTTGGAGGGGAAGACCAACCATCGAGTTCAACGGCAGAATTGATCTACACCGTGGAGGCCCCGTTGATTCTCTCGCTGGCGATTCCCCAAAGACGAAAGCGGGCCCGACGCACCCGCCGAGCCCGTTCTCTTTCAAACCGCCTGCACTATTTGCAGCCGGCTCCACCCTTCACCGAAGTCAGCTCCTGCTCACTCGCCGTCAGAGTCCGGCTGTAGCATTGTCCACGCCTGTCCTTCCAGGTATACGTCTGCCACGTCTTGCTTCCCGTTGGACCAAGAAAATTCCCGTTGGAGTCCCAGTTCAACGTGTCGGTGGCGTTTACCTCGTTGTCCAGTTGGCTGGCATTGAACCCAAAGCCGTTCACGCTCTGCGCCTCGTTCACCAGGTCCTTCTGGTCCGACGTGGTGGTCTGGGAAAAGCTGCCGTCCGAATTCACCACAAACGAATAATCCACGGTCAGCGGATAGCTGAAACGCTTCTCGGACGTATTCTCCAGCCAGCCGTCGCGGGTCGTCGTCTGCGAGTCCACAGTCGTCAGTTGCTGAGCGTTCTGAATATCCGTGGTCGGGCTAACATCAAACGTCTGATTACTAGAGAAGTCCACTCTCTGCTTCACTGTGGTCTCCACGCGCCCATGCGACGTGTTCACGTACCCGCTGATGGCAAACGTGCGTTTTGATGTCACCAGCACATTGCCAGTAAATATCGTTCCCGTCGGGTCAACCGTGATGTTCTCCGTCACCACCGGCGCCGGCGCGGCACTCAGGCTGTTGCTCAACAATCCGCCCGTCAACTTGTTCGCCCCGTGATCGGTAAACACCAGCAGGTTCGCCGTTGCCAGGAAGTAGTAGTCTGCGTTGTACACACCCACACCCACGGTGTGCGTGCTTCCGTCCCCAAGGACTCCCGCAAACGGCGTCAGGTCCACGCGATACGGCTTGAAATCCAGCGTCTGCACGCCCGGTATCGGCTCCCAAAGATACGGATCGATGCCACCCGTATAAATCCACGGATACACTGGCGCTACTCCGGCTGGCTGCCCGTCGATCGTCACCTCGGTTTCGCGAAAAGCCGTGTTGCCGCAGCTCTCCAGGTTCGTCGTCTGGTCATTGGGAACGCAGAAGTACCAGAACTCGTCGTTCGACTGGCTCTGCGCAATCACGTCCAGATACACGCTCTCCACGTTGGTTGGAAGGCTCAGCACCTGCGTGATCTGGTCCGACGTTGTGTTCAGGGTGCCCGCATCGCCGCCCGATCCTTCCACCGGCACCACGATGTCCGGCGTCTTCGGCGCGGGGTCTCGCCACGATGCCGGATAAAACTCCAGCGCCGCGTTCGCGTAGATGATGCCGTTATAAGTCACGCCACCATAAACGCCCACAAAGTTTCCCAAGTTCGCCTCGCCCGTCTCGGCCGTCTTGAAGATTGCCGACAAATCAGTCACATCGCGCTCCACATGCCACGACGGACTCAGCGTCGAACGCGGCTCGGCGGTCGTGCCGTAGTAGATGTTCGCGTGACCCAGGTAGAACGCCGCTGTCCGGTCATACTGCCTCCCCGCCGTCACTGTGAAGTCGGCCGTGAATACAACCTTCGACCACGGTCCGGGGCATGCCTGCGGAGGGCTGTAGCTATAGGTCTTCGGGGTGAAGTCCGCGAACTCCAGATTCTGAAACAATTGCACCACGCATGGCTTGGTGTGCGGCCGCGCTACCGGCGGCTCAGCGGTAATGGGATTCGAAGAGCCAACCTGTGGCGTGCCTGGCACCAGCACTACCTGGGCTTGCACCGCGCCAGCCGAGGCTGACAACAACACGGCCGCCGATACGAACCAGCGGCTCACGCGAGCGATGGGGGAATATGCTACTGACCAGTACATCGGGGTTTCCTTTCAGTCGATCAGGTTCGTCATTATATTAACGCTGAGGCGTAAACGGCAACCCCCCGGGAGCTGCCAAGTGGGACTCTCCCGGCCGACTCTCGCCCGGTGGGGAAAGCGGCGCCACTGGACAGACTGGAGAGCCTCCCGAATCCACTGTACGGCAGCACGCTCCTGCTCCCCATGAAGGCGGCCATGGCCGCGGAGACTCCGAGGTGAATGGGCACAACTGGTAGCGTTGTGGTACCCCGCAATTGGCCTCGGTGCGGGCGGCTTGGTTGGTTCCAATCGGGTTTTTGACGAACCTCACGGAGAACCTGGATAGCTTCCACTTTGTCCGTGATGCGTTGGCAGGGCCCACCTCGTATGGCGCGAAAACGACCGCAAAGCTTGTTAAGCCAGCCCAGCACGCGAATCATGTGCCATCTCCACCCGGCGCATTTGAATCTCCAGGTCGATTGTGGGGATCTCCGTGCCGCAACCCTGTTGATGGCTACGGGTGCAATGGCAGAGGTCTGTAAACCGGATGTGTCCGCTCTGGCCGAGTTCCACACCGGCAGCGACCAACACGCCGTAAATATGCTGCGCATATGGGCTGGCGTAGGCCCTCATCCGGGTCAGCTCAGTCCGCAGCTTTGGTCTCTTCTTCCGGCCAGAGCGGCGGCTGGACGGCGCGGGTTCGTTCATGCTTGAGGTCGGCGACCATCCGGGACCAATAGACGATGCTGCGCTCAGTCCGCGCCAGGCGCTGCTGCGCTTCCTTGAGCTTGCGTTCGGCGTGGCGCATACGCCGGCGCCGGATGCGGTCGAGTTGAGGATCTGTGGACATGCAAATGACGCTTCAAATCTAAACCCACCGCACACTGAGCGGCTTTCTGGGAGGCACCAGCCGATACGAGTACTTGCGCTCTCCGAGCATCACGCCACCGTGAACGATGTACCCCTCAGGGATCGATAGCGCCTGACGGACGGGAGCATAAACTCGAGCTACGCGGGTCAGGTAACCGGCCCAGCAGACGCCAAGGCCGCGGGCCTCGGCCGCCAGCTCAAGAAAGGTCAGGGCAATGGCGCAATCCTGTTTCCCCCAGCCATAATCCGCAGGCGTGCAGACCATGATTACCGCAGGGGCGTCACGCAGAATAAAGTCATACCCCTTTTCCCATTGCGCCAACAGAGCCGGACTGATGCCGGAAGTCCGCAGCCAGTTGATCGCCTCCGCAGACAAGGCGTGCACCTTAGCCCCATCCTCCACGACGATCCAGTGCAGCTTCTGGGAGTTGGAGGCCGTTGGAGCCCGCCGGGCCACGTCCAGCAGCGCCTCCAATGTCGCGCGGGCGATGGGTCGATCTTGGAACTCCCGCACCGACCGCCTGCTCATCAGAAAACTGTCGATAAGTGCCGGACCTGGCAGCTTCCTGGGCGCGGGCAAGAAGGGTTCCTGCGGCAGGCCAGAGTGAGCCAGAGCATCGTGGGGACATACGGCAACACAGTGGCCGCATAGAATGCAAGTATGGTCCGCGACCTCTTCAGGAAATCCTTTTTCATTGAGAGTAAGGAACCTGGACGGACAAACCGCCACGCACGCGCCGTCTCCCTTGCACAGATTTGTATCAACTGCGATCTGGCTCACTATCGGTATTCCCCCTTGCTACCTCCCGGCCGAACGACCGAAAGGCTTTGGGTGCAGTGTACGCCCGATGGGGTCAAGAGTACCCCTACGGCTTCCTCGACTTCAGCTTGATCATCTCGTCATCCACGGCGAACCTGCCGTACCCATGATGGTGGATGGTCTTTGGATGCTTCTGTGCCGGATCAGTCCAGGCTTTGATGACTTCCAGGACGAACAGGTTGAACTTGTTCACGAGGCGGGTATCGACGACCCGGCATTCGAGGTTGGCGAAGCACTCGGCAACCAGGGGTGGCGCCACGCGCTCGGCTGGCGCCGGCGTCAAGCGGAATCTCTCGAACTTGTCCACGTCCCGCCCCGAGTAGTTGCCAATACCCACGACCTTGGGCGCAAGTTCCACCGCCGAAAGCTGAGTATGCGCCGATACTCGAAACCCAGGAAAGTGAAGCTCTCTTCCTTTTTCAGATCCACCATCCGACTCTTGTTCTCGTTGATCGCAACGTGTAGCTTCGCGAACTCCTCGCGCAGCCGCCAGTTTATCGCCTTCACCAGCCAGTCATGTTCAGGGAGCATGCCCGTGCGGAGGTCCGCCGCAGTCTAACGAGGCGCAGATCGATCCGGTATGAAGGGGTTGGGTGTGTTGGTGGAAGAGTGAGTACTGTTCAGCTTTTCGCACAACTCAAACTCATGCTGCGCGCGGTCGCGCAATCCCTCACGGCGGTAAATCTGGCCCAATTTGAAATGAAGTCCTGAGGTGTTCGGCGCAAGTGCGATAGCCTGTTCCAGTTCGGCTTGCGCCTTCGGCAGATCCTTCTGCGCCTCGTAAACCCGGCCAAGTTCCTCGTGAATCTTGGGGTTATCCGGGGACAGTGCAGCGGCCTTTATTAGGTATGGAATCGCGTGGTCGAAATCGCTCTCATCGGCAAGCAGTGTGCCGAGATTCAGGAATGGTTGCGGATCCGCAGGGGCATCACCCTGCCAGTCGATGGCGGTTTGAAATGCCGTCTTAGCATTCCCCAGGTTGTTCAACTCGCGCCATGACAATCCGAGATTGTTTTCTGCCTCAATGTATTTGGGGCGCAAGGCCAGTGCGCGTTCGAAGCTAGACACCGCTTCAACAAACTCGTTCTCGTTGTACTTGGTCCGCCCCAACAGATACCAGGCATCGGAATCGTTTGGATTCTCGACGGCGACTTCTGTAAACCATTTATCGGCGTCGCCATAGTCGCGCAGCAATACGTAATCCGATGCTACAGTTTTCAACTCATCGGCTTTGGGGTGCCTTACGCGTGCGCCGGCAGTGAACGCGGCCAGCGACTCCACCGGCTTCTGTTCGCGAAACAGCACATAGCCGAGCAGGAAATATGCCTCCGCGGAAGCTGGATGCTGGCTCACATAGCTGTGCAGAGCGGCCTCGGACTCGGCCAACTTCCCTTCAGCGAGCAACGCGCGCGGCTCCGCCAGCGGATCCGCAGACTGCTGGCAATAGCCTGCAAAAGCGCAGAAAAAAGACAGAGCGAGCGCGCACTGCCCGATTCGCACCATCGCGCTAGTGCGCGGCGTTCTTGATGGTATTGGCGTCATTTGCCTGTCCCGCCACGGCTTCGCTGGCCTCTCTCTGCAATTGTGCGTAAGCGCGCATTTCCCGCTGCGCCTCGGCGGTCTTGCCCTGCGCCCTGTAAACAGAGGCAAGGAGAAAATGAATGGTTGGCTCGGCAGGGCTATCCTTTATGGCCATTTGCAGATCGGGCAACGCATCGCCCTGTTTGCCCAGCCGGATGAGCGCGCGGGCCCGATCCACGCGTGCCTGCATCAGCGTGGGACAGCGTTCGATGGACTGATTCAACTCAGAGAGCGCATCCTCGCTGGAGTCGTTGGCCTCAAGCATGGCGTTTGCCAGCTTCCAGCGTGCGGTGCAATTGTTCGGGTCGTTCGCCAATTCGGCCTTGAACTCATCCTGCGCCGACTCCCACTTGCCAATCAGCCAGTAGGCGTTGGCCATGTGCATATGCGTTCCCGGCTGGTGCGGAGCCATATCGATTGCTTTCTTATATTCCACCAGGGCCACATCGTAGTTGTGCATGCTCTCGTCGATCTCGCCGGCGATCTCATGCGCAACAACCGAATTCGGATCGATCTCATTGATCTTCTTGAGCGCGTCTTCCGACATCTGCAGATAGGTCTTGCCGAGCAGATACCATCCCTCCTGGTTTTTCGGATTCCGTTCCAGGAAGTTATTCAGGAGTGACGCCGCCTCACCATACTTCTTGACATTGATGAGAATGTGCACAAGTATCATCTCCACATTGTCGTCGGCTGGGTTGGCGCTTTGGGCGGCCCGGAGGAGCGGCTCCGCTTTCTCATTCACACCCAGTTGAAAATAACTCATGCCTAACATGGCCGACGCGGTGGGCATATCCGGTTGGAGTTCCAATCCCCGCTCGAGCACCTCCGCGGCGTGGGTATAGTCATGCTCGTTGAAGTAGAGCATGCCCAGGTTGTTGTAGGCGGCGGCAAGATGCGGCGCCAGTTTGATCATGGCCCGGTACTTTTCGATGGCCGTGGCGCTGTCGCCATGCTGCTGGGCCGCTTTGGCCTGCGCATACAACTGCTGCACCTCAGGCGTAACCTCGTCGTTCGCCTGCCCGGCGAGGGCCGCGGTTGCCGGAAAAACAAACATCCAAACCGCCAGCAAACGCAGCGCCGGTTGAAGCCATGCCCTGGTCCATCTCATCTTCATGCCCCGTCATTATAGTTGATTCCCATCGATGCCAGAAGGCAAGGCCGGCGCATGCCTTGACTTATACCGGTTCTTCCAATGCCGAAAACAAGAGTCACGGCTGCAAATGAGACCACAAGAAAAAGCCGGGCTGCTTTGGAGCAGCCCGGCGGAGGTCGGAGACGTGCAGGTGGTGCAATTCGCGATGCAAATTCGCGCCGTCGCGTTTAGAACTCCAGGCGGAAGCTGACCTGGCCCTGGCGGTTCGATATATTCGACCCTTGGCTGGTGACCTGGCCGAAAGTGCCGTCGCTCGCATTGTTGTCCGGACCGTTGAATTGCGTTCGGTTGAAGGCGTTGAAGTAGTCCACCGTGAGAATGCCCTGCAAGCGTTCCCCCATGTAGAAGTGCTTTCTGGCATTCAGGCTTTCCATGGCGGTACCGGCGTTTCTCATCCCCGCATAGTTTCTTTGAGCGTTGCCCAGGACGTACTGCGAAGGAGTCAGGGTGAAGGCGTCCGGGTTGAACATCTGCGCTACAGGAATCTTCTTCACGAAATAGTCGCGCACGCGGCTATAGGAGGCGGTGCTGAGACTGACGGAAGAATTCCGGTCGGGACGATCGAAGCCGTTCGGGAAAGGCGAGCCGTTCTCGTAGGGTCCATTGGCCGTTCCGTTTTCATAGTCCAGGATCCAGCCGACCTGCCAGCCGCCCAGGATGTTGCCGGTAACGTGGTTGTTGAGATGCTGCTTGCCTGGGCCGATCGGCAGTTCGTAGGTTCCGCTGACCTTCAAGGTCTGCGGTTCGTCCGCATTGGAAACCGCCCATTCCGGTTTCTGGTTGTACTTGTTGATTCCGCCCGAGGTGAAGCTGGAGAAACCGCTGCTTGTAGTGTCCATCAGGTGGGAAAGCGTGTAGCCCGCCATGAAGGACAAGCCGTTGGTGAAGCGCTTCTCAATCTCGATCTGGGCGCTCTGGTAGTAGGTTGTCCCGTAACCTTCAAAGTTGTTGAAGATATACGAGTACTGAGGATAGGGCACCAGCGCCTGGGCTACGGTCGCCGACGCTCCGAAGTCATTCACAAAATTCGCGTAGGGTAAGGCCACGCCATCCACCGATGTCTGGCCGGCCGCGAACGTATCCGCCAGTTTGGACCCCAACGTAGCATCGTATTTGGGATCCATTTGATCGATGCGGTTATTCTGGCTGGGCAGATGGATGATGCGGTTCCCCACCCACGCGGCGGTCACGAACATGCTGTATGGCAGCTCGTGCTGCACGTTGAGGTTCCACTGCTGGCTATAGGGAGCGTAGCCGTCCTTGCGGCTGAAGGCGTCGATCTGGGTGCCGGCGCCTAGCCCAGGGCTGAACGGTGTCGCCGTCGGGTTGGGCATCAGGTTGGTATCCCAACTGCCGTAGCCGGACGTGAAGCCGCCCGTGCTGTTGCGCGTAAAGGAACCGGTCAGCAGGTTGCCGTAGTTGACCGCGACTTTGTTGGTGCCGTACTCATAGGCGCCGCCATTGAGGAACGCGACGTCCAGGCCGGCCTGTACGACGGTCTTGTTGCTCAGTTTGTAAGCAAAGCCGAGGCGAGGGCCAATATGTCCCCAGTGGATATCGGCGTGAGTGTATCCCGCACAACCGGTGCAGTTGCCGAATTGGGTTGCAGACCCGGCGATATTGCTGGCCGCCGGATCCGTTCCCGGATGGTCGGGGTCAAAGAAGACGATCAGGTTGTGGTTTTCGGTAAACGGCCTCATGATATCCCAGCGCAGCCCGACGTTCAGCGTAAGCCTGGGCGACAGCTTGATGTCGTCCTGGACATACGGGGAAAGATCCAGGTTGCGCAGGCGCAGTTCCTGGGAGTTGCTGCGGTTGGCCTGGTCCGGAATGCCCAGCAGGAAGCTGGCGAAGGCGCTGCCGTAACTGCCGAAGTTGGGGTCGGTTGGATCGTGAACCGAGGTGGTGCGCTGGCTGAAGCTGAAGTGTCCGCCCTCGGTCTGTTCCTCATTGTCGTCCTGGTAGGTGCGGCGGAATTCGGCGCCCATGTTCAAGGTATGGCGCCCCTTCGACCACAGCCAGTTGTTCACAACAGAGACGCCTAGTTTGCGGTTGACGGACTGCAGCCAGGAGCCCTGCGTGCCCCAGTCGGTGAGCGAGTGTTCGCCGTCCCAGGTAATGTAGGGCGGAATCACGCCACCCGATATGGCCGGGAAGCTGTAGTTGGTCTTGTTGTATTGGTTGTTGATCTCGCCGATCCAGCCGAAGCCTGCGGTCATGACCAGATGGGACGAGAGTGCATTGTTGTAGTTCAACAGGAACACGGTGCCGTAAGCCGGCTCCCACTTCATGCTGTTGAGCGGATTGGGCGCGACGACCAGCGGGTTGTTGTCGAAGCTCCAGTTGCTGAAGGTGTTGCGCCACTCGCTGTAGTGGAGGCTCTGCGTGGGCGTCAGGTTGTGGTCGGCGGTGAATCCCCACACATGCTGAATGTGCGGATTGATGAAGGGAGCATAGCTCTTGTTGCTGTCCAACCCGCCCACGCCGCTGCCCGGACGGTCGGGATCGGGAATGAACGGAATCAGCAGCGCGGAATTGGCGCTGATCCGGTTCGGGCAAATGACGTTGAGCACGCCATTGCATTGAAACTGCTGCCCGGTGGTCGGATCGTAGATGGGAATCAGGGCGCCTGTGCTGCCATTCACAAAGTCGGTGAAATCGCCCGTCTTTTCCAGCTTCGTGGGCACGGTCGAAACGCTCGTATTCTCGTTGTTCTGCTTGTACCACTCCTGGCTGTAGTGGCCGAAGGTCTTGTTGCGGCCGTCGTAGACCTTGGGAATCCGGATGGGGCCCCCAATGCTAAAGCCGTAGTTGTTCTCGTGGTCCGGGGCCGGTTTGGTGGAGCCTCCCCATGCTGGGCCGTTGAAGAATCCCACCGAGTCGAAGAAGCTGTTGCGGTTGATTTCAAACAGGTCGCCGTGGTAGCGGTTGGTGCCCGACTTCATCTGATAGGTCAGCGCGCCCTGGCCGAGGCCGAACTGCGCGGAAAAGGTGGAGCGCTCCACGCGATATTCCTCCACCAGTTCGAAGGGCGGATTGTAGTTGGTCGTATAGCCTTCGGTTTCAGACTCCGGAACCGGAATGCCGTTGTAGACGATCTCCTGTTCGAAGTCGACGCCGCCGCTGGCGCGGTGGGAGAAGGTGTTGCCGGTGGTTCCGGGGGCCAGGAACTGCAGTTGATCGATCTGGCGGCCGCGGCCTGAAACCTCTTCCGGCAGCGCCGCGACGACGATCGGCTCGATGGTGCTGCCCAATTCCGGCTGGGTAGTGTTCAGCGCGATCTCTTCGGCGGTGACTGAAACGGTTTCATTCGCGGCGCCGGCGTGGAGAGCAAAGTCGATCGTAGCAGCCGTACTGACCTCGACGGTCACCCCCTGCTTGACCTCCTTCTTGAATCCGGCGGCGTCAACCGCCACCGTATACTTCCCCGGCTGAACGCCTTTGAAGGAGTAGGTTCCCGCACTCTCGGTCACCGTGTGATCGGCGACCGAAGTGCCTTCGTTGGTGATGGTTACGTGGGCGCCCGAAATCACGGCGCCGCTGGGGTCGGTGATTGTGCCGGTGATGCCGGCGCTGGCCTGCGCGGAAGCAGGCCGGGGAGCCAACAACATCAATCCCATGATTGCCAGAGCCAGTGCCAAGGCAACCGGTGGAACCGGGATCGACAGCGGCGGCGAAGAGCGATCTTGGAGCTTGGCTGCTTGTCTCATTTGGTCTCCTTAGATTGGTTCTCAAGATCAGTTCTCAATCTTGATTGGGTTCTTGAGATCAGACATGGGTAACGGGAAATGGTTGACCGGAGAGTGGTTCTCAAGATCGAGGTTCAAATCATAGGCTCATCGTCTACGACAAGAACTCCTGCCTTTGTGCCAGCCATATTTCGCCCCACGACGTGCTTTAGTGCTCAGCAACGGGGTCAGTGTCATATTAACCGAATCCTAAATCTGGTCAATATGGGACACGTATGCCCGAGAATATACACCTGTGCGAGGTTGCACGGCGAGCGTTGCGCTCGCTCCCCTTATGAAGGCATTATTGGTTCTCAATCTTGATTGGGTTCTTGAGATCAGACACGGGCAACGGGAAATAGCTGACCGGGCTGTTCTTGGTGTCGCTGGAATCGATACCATACTGCGTTGGGAACGATTCCTTAGCGAGCGATCCTATTCCGCCCGCAGAGCACTGTCAAGGGATTTCTTGGGCCAAAAACTGCCTTTCCCCCAATGTGGCTCGGCTGTTGCCCTGCTCCTGTTCCCCCTCCGCGTCCCCGCCGCATGCGGATCGTCCGGGGGAACGCCTTCGCCGCGTATGGTCCTGAAAGAAAAGACCTTGGGCAACAGGTCCGGCTCGGGGTCCGGCCTGGGTGAAGCCGCCCTGGCGCTCTTCGAAGCGCGCTCCAGGGCAACGGCGCCTCAGGGATGGCCGGTCCCCGGCGATGCTCCGGTTGGGACCGGCTCGTCCACCTGAATCTGCCGGTCGCCCTTTACGTTGGTGAGGGTCTGCACGATGCCGCTGGGCCAGCGGATCTCGATGCTGTCGGCCACCGGGCTATCGCCCAGTCCAAAATGTACTCGAGGATCGCTTGAGGAGAGGTAGCCGCCCGCGGTCGTCGCCGTAACCCATTGCGAACCCTGCTTCGTCGTCAGCTTTACCACCGCGCCGATGCCGTCGCGGTTGCTCTTGTGCCCGGTCAGATGCAGCGTGATCCAGTGGTTCTGGGTGACCGTCCTGTTGAGCAAAATGTGCGCCGCGCCGCCGTTGGTCGAGACCACCGCATCGATGCGTCCGTCGTTGTCGATGTCGCCGATGGCCATGCCGCGGCCCACCCATGCCTCGTGAAAGATGTCGCCCGAGATCGGGGAGACATCCACGAATTTCTTGCCGGTATTGCGCAGCAACATCATCGGTTCGCGATAGCGAAGCATGGGAGAAACCACTTGGATGTTATCCATATCGTGTCCCTGCGCGATGAGAAGATCCTTCCAGCCATCGTTGTCGTAATCCATGAATCGCACACTCCAGCCCGAATGGAGTTGCGACATGGAGCTTATGCCGCTTAAAAGGGAGGCGTAATTGAAGGCTCCATCACGGTTGTTCTGGTAGAGTGCATATCTTTGGTTGGCCAGGTCGGTCACCACCATGTCCGGCCAGCCGTCATTGTCGTAATCGGCGAAGTCGACGCCCATGCCTGCGTACGTCTGACCTTCGGAGTTAACGGCAACCGCCGCCTCCAGGCCGACTTCCTCGAAGGTTCCATCCGCCTTTTGATGGAAGAGGAACTCCGGCATGGAGTCGTTGGCCACAAACAGATCCATGCGCCCTTCGCGGTCGTAGTCCGCCATGGCAATTCCCAGCGCCTTGGCCGGTTTGTCGAGCCCCAGTTTATGCGAAACCTCGGTAAAATGGCCGTTGCCGTCGTTGTGATACACGAGCATGGTGATGGGCAGGAAGACGTCGGGATGGCAAATTCCACGGTATCCCTCGCGGCGCTCGCCGCACCAGACGTCCTCCCAGTCCCAGGTAACGTAGCGCGCCACCACCAGGTCGAGCAGGCCGTCGTTGTCCAGGTCCACCCAGGCGGCCGAACTGGACCAGCCGCTACCGCCAACTCCAGCCTTCTCTGTCACATCCGTGAAGGTGCAGTCGCCATTGTTGTGATAAAGGCGGTTGCCTCCATACGCGGTCACAAAAACATCTTCGTATCCATCGTTGTCGTAGTCGGCCACGGCCACCCCCATGCCGTAGCCAACCCCCTTGAGTCCCGACTTCTCGGTGATGTCCTCAAAGGTCCCATCGGCCTTCTGGTGATACATGCGATTCCAATACTCCGGCCCTGTCTTTTGCGGAATGAACCCCTTGGGCGTGGGATCGGTGTACGGCGCGCCGTTGACCAGGTAAATATCCAGCCGGCCGTCGTTGTCGCAGTCGAACAGCGCCACGCCGGAGCCCATGGTTTCAAGCAGGTACTTGCGCGAGGTGTGCAGCGCCTGGTGGAGAAAATGCACGCCTGCCTGCTCGGTAATGTCCACAAAGCGCGCAGGGACCGCAGCCTGCGTGGGAGATTGGGTCGAAGACGGCGCACCGGCCGCGGGAGTCTGCGACTGAGCTACGGCGATGAATGCCAGGCACCCGCACAATGATCCCGCCAGTTGAAGCAAGGCTGAGGGACGCCATGTGCTCATGGTTTAGCCCCCGGCTTTGAGGGCTCAACCGCGGCTGGGGTCGTCGCCGCGCAGGGCTTCCCGCCGCACAGGGCTCCGGTAATTCCCTGCATTTCTGTGATGGTGTAGATTCGGTCGACGGCCGGCAGCTTGATGGTCTCCTTTGCCCCTGATGGCCAGTGGATTTCGGCCGTTCCGGCGTCCGTTGCATCCCCCAGCCCGAAATGCGGCCGTGGATCGTTGGTCGAAACGTAGCTTCCGCCGCTCACCACATCCTGGCGTTGGCGCATGCCGTTCGCCGTCAGGTAGACCGTGGCGCCCACCGCGTCGCGTGGACTCTTCGGCCCGCCCACCAGCTTCAATTCCACCCAGTGGTGGTGATCGGGATTCACGTTCCGCAACAAAACCGGCGGTCCGTCGATAGGATTGATAATCACATCGATCTTGCCGTCATTGAAGAGGTCGCCGAAGGCCGCTCCACGTCCCGAAGTGAGCACCGCCAGTCCTGACCCCTCCACTGCCGGCACTTCTTCAAATTTGCCATCGCGGGTATTGTGGAACAGCAGCGGCCTCTGCGCGTACGAGCTTCCCCAATCCCGATTGTCGGCCGCGGGGTAGATGTGTCCGTTGACGAACATCAGGTCCAGCCAGCCGTCGTTGTCGTAGTCCAGGAAACCCGTCCCCCAGCTCAGGAAGGGAATCGACTTCTTGCCAAGACCAGCGGCCATGGAGACCTCGCTGAAGCTGGCGCCGCCTTCATTGCGGAACAGCAGCTTGGACTCATCGGAGAAGTCGCTGATGGCAAAGTCAACCAGGCCGTTGTTCAGGTAGTCGCCCACGGCAACGCCCATCGCGGCCACCTCCCGGCCGTCCTCGTTCAGCGCAAAGCCCGAGGTCAGGCTTGCGTCTTCAAACGTGCCGTCGCCGCGGTTGACAAACAGATAGCTCAGCGTCGAGTCGTTGGCCACGGCCAGGCCGACCTTGCCGTCGTTGTTCACGTCCACGAAGACGGGAGTCAATCCGTAGTAGTGGTTCACGGGGTCCGCCACGCCCGCCTTCACCGTCACGTCGGTGAAGGTCCCGTCGCCATTATTGTGGAACAGGTGGTCCGGCTCACTCTGCAGGCCGCGTGGCCCGCACATCACCGGGACCCCGCGAAACTCGCAAAGATTGTTGCTCGCCGCCTTGGTCCTGGCATAGGGCAGGTTGTCCCGATCGAAGTGCACATAGCCCGTCACAAACAGATCCAGCCGGCCATCGCCGTCGTAATCGCCCCAGGTCGCGCCCGCGCTCCAATTGCCCAGCGTGACGCCCGCCTTCTCTGCCACATCGGTGAAGGTGCCGTCGTGATTGTTGTGGTACAGCCGGTTCTTGCCGTAGTTGGTCACAAAGATGTCGGGCCAGCCATCGTTGTCGTAGTCGGCGATAGCCACGCCAAAGCCCCAGCGGTCGTTGGTCACACCGGCCTTTGCCGCCACATCGGTAAAAGTGCCGTCGTGGTTGTTGTGGAACAAGGCGGCGTGCGGCGGCGTTTCCTTGCCGTCCAGCGCGTTGAAGGTGGAACCGTTGACCAGATAGATGTCCAGCCAGCCGTCATTGTCGTAGTCGATGAGCCCCACCCCGGAGCCGTTGGTGTCGATGATCAGCCGTTTATCAGCCGCCCCCATCACGTGGTTCCAGCCGGAGAGTCCGGCTGCTTTGGTCACATCCTCGAAGACTACCGGGCCGGAATCCACAAAGCCGCCTGCCGTGATGGGCCGCTTCATTGAGTCGTAAACCGGTTTCGAACCGCCCGGATTGCTGCCCATTCCGCTCTGGACCCGGGGCACTGCCTGCGCATCAACAGACGCAACGGACGCGGCGGGCACAAGTAGCCCTGCGATCAACGCGCAGGCAAAGAAACGGGGAAACAACGGCAACAGGGTCCCTCCACCGATTGAGTCTATCGCAGCGACCCCGGCGGCGGCATTCCAGTCAAAGTGGCTCGATCCCAAAGTGTTTACCGCGTCACGACCATTGCAGCCGACGCTGTGGCCAGCCCGATGTGCCGATGCCTTAATGGGCAGAAGCTGCGTGGAGAGGCTTCACCGGTGCCTTGGCGGGGGCCGTCGCTCTGGCGGCGCAGGGCTTGCCGCCGCACAGCGCGCCCGTGATGCCCTTGCCCTCGGTGATGGTGTAGATACGGTCCACCGCCGGCAGCTGGACCATTTCTTTCGCGCCGGAAGGCCAGTGAATCTCGGCGGTTCCAGCGTTGGTTGCGTCTCCCAGGCCAAAGTGGACGCGCATGTCGTTCGAGCTGAGATAGCTGCCGCCGCTCAGAACATCCCCGCGCTGGCGGATGCCGCCGGCAGTGAGATAGACGGTTGCTCCCACGGCATCGCGCGGGCTTTTGGGGCCGCCGACCAGATTCAGGCTCACCCAATGGTTGTGGTCGGGGTTGACGTTGCGCAGGAGCAGCGGAGGACCATCGAGATTGTTGATAACCACATCGATCTTGCCGTCGTTGAACAGATCGCCGAAGGCGGCTCCGCGCCCCACCGCGACTTCCGCCAGGCCGGTTCCCTCGACCGCCGGAACCAGCGCAAAGGTTCCGTTGCGCTGATTGTGGTAGAGCAGGGGGCGCTGCGCATAGCTCATGCCCCAGTCGGGGTGCCGATCGACCTCAGGATAGACATGTCCGTTGACGACCAGCAGATCCTTCCATCCGTCGTTGTCGTAGTCGAGAAACCCATCGCCGAATCCGACAAATGGGCCGGACCGCCCGCCCACGCCGGTGCGCGCGCTGGCATCGTCGAACTCGCCGCTGCCGTCGTTGTGGAACACCACCGTGGAGTCGTCGGAGAAATCGGTGTTGACCAGGTCCATGTGGCCGTTGTTCTCGTAGTCCCCGGCGGCGATGCCCATGTTGGAAACTTCGCGGCCATCCCCGTTGAGCGCGTAGCCGCTCATATAACTCTGGTTGTCGAAGGTGCCGTCTCCCTTGTTGATGTAAAGGTAATTCGGCGTGGAGTCGTTGGCCACCACGAGGTCGGGCCTGCCGTCCCCGTTCACATCCACGAAGAGCGCACCCAGGGCGTAGTAGCCATTGGGATCGCTGACGCCGGCCTTCTTGCTCACGTCGGTAAAGGTGCCGTCTCCGTTCGAGTGGAACAGGTGGTCGCCCGCGCCCTTCAGGCCCCGCGGGCCGCACATGATGTTCTGGCCGCGGTACTGGCACGCGGAGTTCTGCACGGCCTTCGTCCCTGCCAGTGGCGGATTCTGGAAATCGTACTTGATGTATCCGCCCACAAAAAGGTCAAGGCGGCCGTCGCCGTCATAGTCGCCGAAGGTTGCCCCGCTATGATCGACAACGATGCTGCCCGATCCTTCGTCGAGGGCCACGCCGGCCTTTTCAGCCACGTCGGTGAATGTGCCATTGCGATTGTTGTGGTAGAGGCGGTTCTTGCCGAGGTTGGTGACGTAGAGGTCGGGCCAGCCGTCGTTGTCATAGTCGCCGACCGCGCAGCCCAGGCCCCAGCGGTCATTGGCAACTCCGGCCTTCTCGGTTACGTCGGTAAAGGTGCCGTCGTGATTGTTGCGGAAGAGCGCCGCATGGGGCGGCGTGGCCTTGCCCGAGAGCGCATCGAAGGTCGAGCCGTTGACCAGATAAATATCGAGCCAGCCGTCACGGTCGTAGTCGAGAAGACAGACGCCGGAGCCCTTGGCTTCGATGATCACGCGCTTCTCTGCGGTGCCGGTGGTGTTGCGCCAGCTTGTCAGGCCCGCCTGGGCTGCCACATTTTGCAAGACCACGGGACCGGTTTTCACGGTGCCGCCGGCGGTGATGGGGCGATGCCGGTCGTCGAACTGAGCTCGCTGCGCAACGCCGGTGGCCATGCCTTCCTGTTGCGCGGATTCCTCCTGGGTGGTCGCGCTGACCATGGCGCCTGGCTGCGGTTGCTGAGGCGCTGGCAATTCGGGCGCCGATTGCGCCCCGGATGTAACCGGCAGAAGAACCGTGCAGATCAAAACCCCTGAAAACAGACCACGCACATGCAGCAACGAGAGTCCTCCACGGTTTGCAGTGTATCGCAATGAGTGTGGTCGCCTGCCTGAAGGCGCCTCAACGGAAGAAAGCCAGCCTGTGTTTCGGCAGGATGGTTCTCTCACTTTCGGCCAGTCCCGGCTCATGACGGAATTCCTCCTGACCGCAGCCGAAAGCGGCCGGTCTAATCCCTCAGAGAATACCCGCATGCAACCGGCCCGGTGAGGACAGCGGCCTTTATATTGGTGTGCGCACGTCAATGCGACATGGGAATCACGACGGGTTGGCCGCCCGGCGTATACTCTGGGTGTTTTTGAAATGGCCCTTCGAGGGAACTCTATGTCTTTTTCTTTTCACTCCTCCTCCCCCACTCGGTGGATCAGTTGGATCGCGATGGTTCTGCTTTGTCCGGCCATCTCTGTTTGCGCCCAGGTTCCAGCGTGTCCGGCCGTTGCCGATCGTGCCGTCACTGCAGCGGACACAGCCTACAGCGAAGGCCGCTATGCGGACGCGGAAGGCCTGTATCAGCAGGCATTGGCGCACAGCCCGCAGGACGTGCAATTGTCCGCGGCGCTGGTGCGCACGCTCCTGCACGAAGGCAAAGTCTCGCAAGCAGCCACCCAGGTAAACACAACCCTCGCCGCGAATCCTCATGCCGCGGCAACGCTCACCGCGCTGGCTGAGGTTCAATTGCGTGAGGGGCAGCCCTGGCTTGCGCTGCAGACGCTCGACCAAGCCAAGGCCGCCGACGCCTGTTATGCACGCGCCCACCTGATCCGCAGCCGCGTGCTGCGCATTGACTCCATGTACGCCTCGGAACGCACGGAGTTGCAGCGCGCCTACGACATCGATCCGGCAGACCCTGACATTCAGCACGCATGGCTGCGTATCGTGTCGCCGGCGCATGAAATCGAGGGCATCGATGAGTCGCTCAGGACGATGAAGGATCTCGATGCGGAGACGCGGCAGAAGGCGGAGGCGTCGATGCATTCGTTGATGCCACTGCTCTCTGAGAACTCGCAGACCTGCCAGGTTCTGCCGGCTGTGGCATCGGCCACATTGCCGCTCCAGCCTACATTTGCCGACGTAAAGCACATCGACGGCTACCGGCTGGAGGCCGAATTACCGCAGGGCAAGTCCAAACTGATTGTGGATACGGCCGCTTCCGGCCTTTACATCAGCAAAGCGCTCGCCGACCAGAACGGCTTCAAGCAGGGTGCAGGCGATCCGGCAGGAACTGTCCGCGCCGACAGTGTGCGCATCGGGCCGCTGGAGTTCCGCGACTGCATTATGGGAGTGAGCGATACGCCGTTCGCGGGCAAGGCGGATGGCTTCATCGGAACCGACATGTTCGCTCCCTGGCTGATTACGCTCGACTACCGGCTGGCCAAACTGACGCTCTCTCTGCTGCCGCAGCAGGCCGGAACACTGCCGGGAGACCGCTCTGCCTCGCCTGAACTCGCGGACTTCACCCCGGTCTATCACCGGCGGCAGTATCTGCTGGTTCCTCTTACCTTCGGAAACAAATCGCGCAAGCTGTTTATTCTTGCCACGGGCATGCGCTTCAGCGCCATGACTTCGGAGACGGCACATTCGCTCTCTAAGATGACCGTGAATTTCACCAACACCGAGCAGACCGCGACGGGCACCAAGGTGCAGTTCTATCGCGAGATTTTCGATCTGCAGTTCGCCAATCTCCCGCAGATTCATCAAGGACACATCCTCGAACTCGATCCTTCCGTCATCGATCGCAACGCTGGGTTCCAGATAGCGGGTATGTTGGGGCTCGACGTCCTGCAACCGCTTACGCTTCATCTCGATTACCGCGACGGCCTGGTGAAGTTCGAGTCCACCGCGGAAGGGGTTTCGCCAGTCTTCTCGAAGGGTACGATGATAGCGTCGGCATCGACCGCGCCGGAGAGTGACAACGGCAAGCCTGCGTGCCAGCCCGGCGACAACAGGGACCGTTCAATCGACTCCACTATTGAGGCAAGGGTAACGGGCGGGTTGGACTCGGGGCATTTGAAGCCAGGCAAAGAGATTTGGGTGAAAGTGGTATACGGATTGGTCTTCCCAGGTTGCACCCTGGACGCCGAGTCGATTCTCTATGGCCACGTGACATCTTCAACCTCTTCAAAGAATCCCAATGCCTCGGAGTTATCGCTGCTGTTCGATCATGGCGATTGTGCCGGCCACGCGAAAAGGGAACTCCCTCTGCGGCTCATCGGCCTGGTCGGGCCTCCGGATGAGTCGGAAAGACTGCACGACGTAATGCCTACTGAAGTAGCAGGAGGAGCCAGGCAGATAGGAGGATCCGGACGGGGGAGTGACACCGTATCGGGCACAAATGGTCGCGACGACAACCTCAATCCATCAGGCCCTCCCCATACTGTGCATCCGGGAATCGTAGTCCGCATGCCGTCGGTAAAGCTCGAGCCTGAAGGAGGCCCTGGATGCAGCGCCAGAATCACGAGTGCGAATCGCAGCGTCCAGATAGGCACGGGGTCAGAACTGATCCTGACCATGTCAGGCCCGGAGTAAGAGCGGGGCAGGCTGTGTTTTCCTGAACGATACTCGTTCGAATCGCGGATGAGGCTAAAACGCTGTGCCGCTCGGTGCTTCACGGAGCGGTTCCTTCGATGCGTACCGCGCCAGGTGCGCCTTGAGTCTGGCTTCGAGTGCGCTGTCTCCCTGTTGCGTAGCAAGTGCGAGACCCTGCTGTTCGATCTCGATCGCTTCGGCGAAGTTCCCGTTTTCGGCATGAGCCGCGGAGAGTGTGTCGAGAACAGCAGGGTCTTTACCTCCCGTCAGCTGCTTCGCTCTCTCAGCCAGCGAAAGAGCTTCGCCGCCATTGCGGACAGAAGAATCCGGGCAGGTCGCGAGCAGGCTCGCGGCCAGATTGAGCGCGAAGAGCCGATTGGGTTCTTCCTCCAGCGCCAGACGCAATTGCGCGAGCGAACCGGAAAACTCGGCCTGCATGTAAAGCGCGTAGCCAAGATTCTCATGCCCCTGCGCGAAAGCGGGCCGGATGCGAACCACATTCTGCCAGGCATCTATTGCCTGATCGACGCGATCTTCTTTCGCAAATATAACTCCTAAATTGTAGTAAGCCTCAAAGAAGTCCTTTTCTGCTCCAACGGCTTTCTGAAAATAGGGAATCGCCGCATCGGACTTTCCCGATAGTCCCAACGCGATCCCCATCCCGTTGTTTGCCCTGGCGTCTGCGGGATCCATTTCAAGGGCTTGCTGCCACTTGGTCAGTGCGCCGGCGATATCACCCTTTCCCTGCAAGTCCATTGCTTCATCGATAACTCGATAAAAATCAGACGCCGGAACAACGATGTTCTCGATACCGCCGGGCGGAATATTCACAAACTCTGGAATGTTCACGGCCCGGTTTGCGGCAGTCGAGTTATCGACATAGATGGGCGGACTGTCATTCCCTTTGGCGTCGATGTGCGTAAGAAACATCTGCGTGTAAGGGGAACGGCTCTTGGAAGAGAAAACCAGCCAGCGCCCGTTGGGCGAGAAGCTATGCCAGGAGTTCATCCGCGACGTGTTGGCGCGCATGCGGCGCGCAACTCCGCCGGCCGCCGGAATGATATATAACTCACTGTCCGGGCGCATCAACTGTGCGTTCCGGCACTTGACGAAAACAATCCAGCGGCCGTCGGGAGACACCTTGGGAAAGTTGTTGCTCATGCCATTGTTCGATGCGCCCGCAATCGGCTCTGCCTTGCCGCCCAGTCCGCCATTGAATGGAACCCGGTAAAGGCTGTACTGAATCTGCACCTCGTTCGGGTCGTTGGCCTCGAGCGGCAACTTCTGTCCCTCTGTGTAGGGATCTTTCGCTTCTGCACGGGCAAACACGATGTATTTTCCGTCAGGGCTCCAGACGCCATCGGTTTGAACGTAGCGTGGATCGTCGGCGCCGGGCAGCGGCTGCCTGCGGCCGGTGGCACGGCTGTACCAGGCAAGAATGCCGCGGGTGGGATAAAAGACCTGGAGGAAGCGATAGTCCTTGAAGTTAGTTACAAAGTAAGAGCTCGGAATGTTCTGGTCCTGCCCGGCAAAGGTGGACAGGACATATTGACCGTCCGGCGAGACTTGCGACATGAAGCCGACGCGCGACTGGCCGACGCGCAGGTCGGTGTTCCATGAGATTGTATCTTCGTTGCGAATGGACATATGCTTCTGGACGGGAACGATGGCGTACAGGCCTTTGTCGTTGCCGGGGCCGTCCACGTCCATGCCCATCGTCTTACCGTCGGTGGAGAAGGAGTGACAGTTGCCGCACGTATGCAGGTCGTGGATCAGTACCCGGCTCTCGGGCTGGGCTATGTCGCGAATCCGCCAATTGATGAGATAGAGCAAGGATGGGGACAACGGCTGAACGATGCCCTTCTTGCCCTCGGAAGGCATCAATGGAACGTCGCGATAAAAGATGGGCGCGCCCACCGGATCCCTGGATGTGGACAAGGTGACGCGGCCTTGAG
>Ga0181533_1001091_pt1 | contig 35589 bp, 36 predicted proteins | sample PEATcosm2014_Bin_45_FD_119772 | JGI IMG/M metagenome (GOLD analysis project Ga0181533, IMG submission 119772) | Peatland microbial communities from MTU Mesocosm Facility, Houghton, MI, USA - PEATcosm2014_Bin11_60_metaG | ecosystem: Environmental > Terrestrial > Soil > Wetlands > Peat | place...
AAAACGACATTAACGCCCATGACTTCCGCAATCTTATGACTCTCCTTGATTGCGCGGAAGTAGTATCCCATTTTCGAAGTGGCTACAAAATAACAAACAGCCAGAGACAACAGAAGAAAGGCAAGCATTATGTAGTAATAAGGCAGTTTCGAAGAGTTGAATAGAAAATTGGCGAAGGATTCGTTCTGCATGGACAACGTCAGTCCTTCCGCTGCCCCTACCGTTTGCCAGTTGTTGAAGACGATCCTGACGATTTCAGCAAATGCGATACTGGCGATCGCAAAATAGTGGCCCCTCAGGCTGGAACAGGGATATCCGATAGCTGCCGCCACCAGAGCGGCGGCGCAACCCCCGGCGACGAGCCCTATCCAAGGGTTGACCCCATGGGCAACTGACAAATAGGAAGAAGTATAAGCGCCAATGCCGAAAAAGGCAGCTTGCCCGAAAGAAAACATACCGGCATAGCCGCCCATGATGTTCCATGCTACTCCCAGCATTCCGAACATGAACACAAGGATCATGACGTGAATATGAACGGACTGGCTGATAACCAGGGGAAAGGCAATGAGCAGCAATAGGGTGGCAACTCCCGCAATAACCTGCCGAACAGTGAAATTACGCATGCATTACCATCCCAAGAGCCCTTTCGGCCTGATCCAGATTGTTATGAGATATATGCTGAAGACAATGGCATACTTGTAAGACGGGTCAAAGAAGAAACCACCTAACGTCTGCGCCAACCCTACCAGTATTCCAGCGATAAATGCCCCCTCAATGCTGCCAAACCCGCCAAGGGCCACGACACAAAAAGCGATAGTCCCGAACAGGCCTCCCACTTGGGGATAGATATAGTAATAAGTGGATAAAAAGGCCCCCGCTACTCCGACGAGGGCCGTGCCGATTCCAAAAGAAAGAGAGTTGATGCGCTCAGTATTGATTCCCATGAGCAGAGCCGCATCGCGGTCCATCTCGGTCGCCAGAATCGCCTTGCCTGTTATCGTCCTTGTCATGAAAATCAACACGCAGACAGAAGCGATAATGCTCCCTACGGAAGCCGCAACTTTGGGAACACTGAGAGTGATACCGCCGACTTGCCACGTACCCTGGAGCATGGTTGCCGGCAATAGCCGGAAATCCGGTGTCCAGAAGAAAACAGCCAGATTGGAGATAAAGATACTTACTCCGAAGGTCACTACCAACTGGGCCAGCATGGGACCCTTCATCACCTTGCTCACAATGAAGCGGTAGATCAGCGTGCCCATGATAAACATCCCGACAAAACATATGGGAATCGAAAATATGGGGTCGATGCCGTACAGGGTAAAGAGCCAGAACGACGTGAACATGCCGAGCATCAGGAATTCGCCATGGGCGAAATTCACGATGTTCATGACACCCCAGATAAGCGTCAAGCCGATGGCGACCAGTGAATACATCAGGCCGATTAATAAACCATCGACAAGCTGCTGAAGCAATTGATCAGGCATGGATCGGCTCCGCTCCTACTTTCTACCTTTCCACTCCGGGAACGGCCAAACTACCGGCTTCGAAGCCGCGTCAAAAGGCCAGACCGTTATATATTCCTGATTAAGGACCTGCACCAGCGTTCCCCGCGCGTAGATGTTCTGGTGAGATTGCGGGTCGAACTTGATCCCCTGCCACGGGTAAAGAACCTGGTTGCCGGTTATATTGGTCTCATTCAGCGCTTTTACCATAGCTTCAGGATCCGTGGACTTCGCCCGGTTGATGGCATCGGCAACAACAAATGGGGCCATGAAGCTCCGAGCGGCGTTTTCACTCATGTCTATGCCATATTTCTTTTTGAAAAGGGTGTTGACCTTGGTCACGAGCGGTTTATTCTTGCCAAGATCGAGGGCAAAGGTCGACCGGACAATTACGTAGTTGCCATCGGCTTTTATCGCATCCAGGTAGCCCGGCTCGATATAACCCGCCATCGTCAAAATGCCTTTGGGTTGAAAGCCCTTTTCCTTGAAAGTCTTGGTAAAGAGAATGGCATCCGTGATATACGAAGCGTGCATCAAAACGTCCGGTTTGCTCACGATGAGCTTGCTCACTTCGCTGGTCACGTCCGTTGCGTTGGCCGAGTACGTTATATCAGCAACGACTTTGTACCCGAATTCCGCGGCAAATCTCTTGTAGGCCTTGCCGGCCTGCGAGCCGAATTCCGTATTCTCGTAAAGCACAGCAACGGTCTGGACTTTCTGTCCGGTCTTCTTTTCCAGGTCCTTCAGGAACTGGAACTGGTCGCGGGCAAAAATATCGTCGTGGGGGCTAACCCTGTAAAAATACTTATATCCTCTGTCCGTTAGTGTGGGAGAGGAAGAATCCGAACACACGTATGGAATCTTCAGCCTTTCGGTAATCTGGCTGGCGGTTTTCGTAACGGCACTCTGGTAGGCCCCGATCATGGCAACTACTTTTTCCGAGGTGATCAACCTTTCGGCCTCGGACATGCCGTTTCTCGGGTCCCCCTTGGTATCGGCATACACAATCTCGATCTTTGCGCCTCCCAGGTTCGGCAGCCCCGCGGTCTTTGCCAAGGGGAGGTCAAGATCGTATTTCCCGTTAATGATATCCACCGCCAGATCGACGCCCCTCTTGCAATCCAGACCGGTTGAAGCGATATTGCCGGTCAGCGGATAGACTGCGCCGATTTTGATGACCTTCGGTGGTGTTTGCGCGGCCACGGAACAAACCAAGATCAGCAACAACGATAATGCGGCGGATAAAACTCTGACGAAACTTCTCGATGTCATCTCGCTATTCCTCCCACTCAAATTTTTTCCTATCTCGAACCGCACACGTTCCCCAGGTGCTTAACAGAAATAATTCCAACTGTCTGGAGCAGCGAAAAGAAATAACACATAAATGTCTCAAAAACAACGGCGGGGATTCTCCGTCGGGCAACCTCGCTCCTGCTTGTTATTACCGTTGTACCTCAGCGCCTCCGCTTACCTGGCGACAAGACCTTCTCGCGATTGTGCTCGAGTTACAGGCCGCGCGGAATCCTGCCACTTTTGGGTAGCGCGAAAGCGGTTTCGCGATCCAGGAGACGATCTGCTTTCTTGAGGGCCGCGATTCCGTGCTTCTGGTCTCTGGACCATTTCGGGAAATCGGCGGCGTGTACGACATCCAGCCAGGGTAGATGGGTGTTTGGAATCGGCACGTTTCCATGGATCGATTCGCCCCGTTGAGGAAGCTAAAGATTGGCGACGACACGTCCGCAACAGGCGCATGTGCTCGAAAGCCAGCGCCTTGCCCTGTTATTCTTCATTAGGAGGCTGCTGAAAAACTCGTCGCAGTGTCATCCTGAGGTCGCGCCGGTTTTGCGCGACCGAAGGATCTGCTTTTGTTCAGCACGCACAAACAGCAGATCCTTCGCTCCTCCACCCCAGCAACGGCAAAAGCGGCCGTCGCCGGGGACCCCGGCTGCGCTCAGGATGACACCTCGGAGAACAGTTTTTCAGCAGCCTGTTAGGTCTATTTGGAGATGACGGTTCCCTTTGCCTCCCATCCTTAATGCCCAGGGCCTGTCGAAGGCATTCGGAGCGGCGCCTCTGTTCCAGAACGTCTGGTTCGCCGTCGCTGAAGGCGATCGCATTGGCCTGATCGGGCCGAACGGCTCCGGCAAATCGACGCTGCTGCAAATCCTGATCGGGCGCGTGCCGCCGGACAGCGGTGAGATCGCCGTCCGCAAGCTTGCCCGCCTCAGCTACATTGCGCAGGAGTCGCAATTTGCCCCGGGCGAGACCGTCCGCTCGATCATTCAACGTGCGCTGCGGGCGGTAGGCGTACCGCACGCGGAATGGGAGGGCCGCGTTGCAGAGACGCTGGGCCGCGTGGGATTCGACGACTTCAATGCGGATGCCACGGCGCTATCCGGCGGCTGGCGCAAGCGCGTAGTGATCGCCGAGGCCCTGGTGCAGGAGCCCGACATTCTGCTGCTGGACGAGCCGACCAACCATCTCGATCTGGACGGCATTGAGTGGCTCGAAGGCTTGCTGCAAAGCGCGCCGTTCGCCTGCGTGGTCGTCAGTCACGACCGCTACTTCTTGGAAAACACCGCCACCTCGATTGTCGAACTGAACCGCCTTTATCCGGAAGGCGTTTTTCGCGTCGCCGGCAACTACAGCGCCTTTTTGGAGAAGAAAGAGGAATTTCTGGAAGCGCAGGCGAAACGGCAGGAAGCGCTGGAAAACCGCGTGCGCAGTGAGATCGAGTGGCTACGGCGCGGTCCCAAGGCACGCACTTCGAAGTCGAAGGCGCGTATCGACAAAGCGCAGGACCTTATCCGCGAACTGGCGGACATGGATGCGCGGGCGCGCAGCGCCTCCGCCAAGATCGATTTCTCCGCCACCGATCGCAAGACCAAGCGCCTGATCGAAATGCGCAAGGTGAGCTTTCGAATCGGCGAACGTGCGCTGTTCGAGGACCTCGACTTCATCGTCACCGCCGGCATGCGCGTCGGATTGGTGGGGCCAAACGGCAGCGGGAAAACCACTTTGCTGCGCCTGTTGCGCGGTGATCTGCCGCCATCGACGGGAGAGATTCGCCGTGCCGACTCGCTGCGTATCGTGCACTTCGATCAGAACCGCGACATCGATCCCACGCTGACGCTGGCGCGTGCGTTGGCGCCCGACAGCGACTCCGTTGTGTATGGCGAGCGTGTGATTCACGTCGCTTCCTGGGCGTCGCGCTTTCTTTTCACCGCCGAACAACTCAACCAGCCGGTGTCGCGGCTCTCCGGTGGCGAGCGCGCCCGCATTCTCATCGCCAAGCTGATGCTTGAGCCGGCTGACGTGCTCCTGCTGGATGAGCCTACCAACGACCTCGATATACAAACGCTGGAGATTCTGGAAGAAAGCCTGCTTGAGTATCGCGGCGCGCTGGTGATGGTAACCCACGATCGCTACCTGTTGGACCGCGTTTCCACGGTGGTGTTAGGACTCGACGGCATGGGCGCGGCCGAGCGCTTCGCCGACTACTCGCAATGGGACGCATGGCAAAGAGCACGTAAGCAGTCGTTGGTGGCTGAGTCCCGGCGGCGAGATCGCACTCCAACCGCGCCCGCCGCGACCTCGTCCGGAAAAAAGAAGCTTTCCTATCTGGAAGCGCGCGAGTTTGCCAGCATTGAGCAACGCATCGCCGAGGCCGAGCAGGCGCTGGCGGCGAAACGCGGCGCCTTTGAGGATCCGGCGATCGTCTCCGATGCGCCACGCCTGCTGGCCGCGGAGGCAGAGATGCTCGCCGCGCAGAAAGTGGTGGACGACCTCTACGCTCGCTGGGCGGAGTTGGAACAAAAAGGCGGTTAGAGAGACTGCTGAAAAACTGTTCTCCGAGGGATCGGCTTTATTTTCAGCACGCGCAAACAGCAGATCCTTCGCTCCTCCACCCCAGCAAAGGCCCGGCCGTTGCCGGGGCCCCCGGCTGCGCTCAGAGCTTGTGACTTTTTCGGACGGTGCCCCACATCTGCCGTAGTTAGCAGATGTGGGACTTGGGCGCCAGTCGAACTACCCCACGTTAGCCCAGTCACCCCAGCGAGCCGAGCCTCGCCGGGGGCCCCGACGCGGGCGAACGTGGGGCACCAAGCCGAAAGATTCATCAATAAAACCCAGCGCGGCGCGGAGCGGGACAGTCTCATGGGATGCTTCGCTGGCTCAGGATGACACCTCGGCCTTCGCGAAACTGGTTAATCCGAGGTACTATGGAGCGGATATGAGGGCACGATCACATACGCATCTGCTCGACGATATTGGCTGGAACATCCTCAGCGAGCTACAGGAGAACGCTCGCATTCCATTTTCCGAGCTTGGGCGGCGCGTAGGCTTATCGACTCCGGCGGTGGTTGAGCGCGTGCGGCAGATGGAAGATGCCGGAATCATTCGCGGCTTCCATGCGGAGGTCGATCCGGCGAAACTTGGCTTCGGCGTCATGGCTTTCATCCGCGTCAAGGTTTCCGGAGGCAAGCTGCGGAACTTCGCCGAGCTGGTGCGGATATGTCCGGAAGCGCTGGAGTGCCATCGCGTGACCGGCTCCGAGTCGTTCATCGTCAAGGTCGCGGTCACGGATATCAATCACCTCGAATCGGTCATTGATTCGCTGATGCCGTACCTGGCGACGACCACCTCGATGATCCTTTCATCTCCCGTCGAGTGGAGCGCGGTGAAGCGCCGGGTGCAGCCGCCGTTGGGCGAAAACGGCAGCACCGAATAATGTAAGGAAAACGACCATCAATTCCGCAATTCAGAAATGATCGCCTTCTAAAACCTTCAAATCATACTGTACTAAGTCACCAGTGAACTCCTACCATTAAGTTTGTTCATTCTGGAGGACGTATGGACAGCGCTCTCATCTATCTCGACAACGCGGCCACGGTCTGGCCGAAGCCGGAAAACGTTTACCGCTTCATGATCGATTTCTACCGGGAGATGGGCGTGAATCCGGGACGCAGCGGCTTTGACAAGGCTCTGGAAGCCGGCTCGCTTCTGGACAGGCTGCGCCAGCGGCTGACCAAATTTTTCGGCGGAGATGAAGATGCGCCCGAGCGTTTATGCTTCGGCTATAACACCACCGATGCGCTGAACCTCATCATCAACGGATTGCTCGCCGCAGGTGACCACGTCATCACCACCAATCTCGAACACAATTCCGTTATCCGGCCCATCAATCATCTGGTCCGCGATGCCAACGTCGAGGCCACGTTTCTGCCGTTCGATGGCCAGGGTTATGTCCAGCCCGACGATGTTGCCCGCGCCATGCGTCCCAATACCAAGCTGGTCATCGTCAACCACGGCTCCAACGTCATCGGCACGATTCAGCCCATAGCTCAAATCGGGCGCATCTGCCGCGAACATAACGTCACGTTCGCCATTGATACCGCGCAAACGGCCGGAATTGTGCCTATCAATATGAAAGAAATGAACGTGGACGTGTTGGCCTTCACCGGTCATAAAGCATTGATGGGCTCGATGGGAATCGGCGGCCTGTGCGTTCGCAAGCACGTTGAGATCCGCCACACGCGGGCCGGGGGCACCGGGGTGCACTCCGCCCACCCCTATCATCTCGACGAGTATCCCTGGCGCATGGAATACGGCACGCCCAATATGGTCGGCATCGCCGCGCTCTGGGCCGGACAAGAGTGGATCGAGGAACAGGGCGGGGTCGAGGCCATCCATCGGCGCGAGATGAAGCTGGCCGTCAAGCTGGTCGACGGTCTGCGGCAGATTGAAGGCGTCCGCATCTATTGCTGGGATACGGCTGACAACCACCTCTCGACCGTCACCATCAATATCGACGGCATCGATGCCGGCGACGTTGGAACCATGATGGACGTAGATCACAACATCGCCACCCGCACCGGTTTGCATTGCGCTCCGCTGCTGCATACGCAGTTAGGCACGTTGGCCATCAACGGCGGCGTACGCTTCTCGATCGGAGCGTTCAACACCGAAGAGCACATCGACGCCGCGATCAACGGGGTTCGGGCGATTGCGGCATGGTCCGCCGAACGCATGTCGAAGCCAAAGGCTACTGCCGCCCGTGCGGTCGCCGCGAGATAGAGCGGTTGCATAATGGCGATTAATAGCGCTTGAGTTGTTCCCCGTGGCTGTGTCTGTCGCGAAAGCGCTGTAAAATGCAACACTCAAAAAAGACCTCTCACAACTGTGATGTGACCCAACACACATCAATGTTTAGTCACCTATAGCACCTTACCAACGGTTCCTTTTCAGTACTCATTAGGCAACTGGAACACAGGGCTCCCGATTCATTGGGCTCCTAGGACGGAGTCTCCGGACTCTCGTTTTCGGGCGCGTAAAGTTCGCAAGTTGTTGGCATCCTCGGGGGTGTCAACCGGCAGTCAGCCAGTACCAAGGTCTAGCTATGGCCAAGTTGGTTCTCGCCGCTGTATTTGCCTTTACTCTTCCTCTTTTTTTGCCGATAGCAGGGGTTTCGATCAACATGGGACTGCTGGCCTCAGTCGGCATGGTGGTCGGTTTTTTGTCAGGGCTGCTTGGCGTCGGCGGCGGATTCCTCATGACCCCTATCCTCATGATGATCGGCATCCCGCCGATTGTTGCCGCTGCCTCCGATACCAACGCAATTGTCGCGACTTCCGCTTCGGGGGTGGCTGCCCATTTTCGGTTGAATAACGTCGACTTCAAGATGGGAGGCTTCTGCCTGCTCGGCGGCCTGTTCGGTTCCGCGATCGGTGTGCAGGCCGTAAAGATACTAAGGGCGCGCGGAAATGCGGACTTACTCATTAGCGTCATGTACGTGGTGGTTCTGGGCGGCCTCGGCGGCTTCATGGTCTACAACAGCCTCGTAAAGTTGCGCCGCGGGGTAATGGCGCCGAAGATACGCAAGGCCGGGTCGAATGTGTTCAGCACCTTCCTGGCCCGCCTGCCTTTTCAAATGGATTTCGCAAGGTCCGGCGTGCGCCACTCAGTCCTGCTGCCGTTCGTCCTTTGCTCCATGGTTGGAATCATGACGGCCCTCATGGGTGTTGGCGGCGGTTTCATCATGGTGCCGGCGATGGTTTACCTGCTGCGCATGCCGGCGCACGTGGCGGTGGGAACCGATTTGTTTCAGATTCTGTTTACCTGTATAGGCGTCACGCTCATGCAGGCTGCCAGCAATCACACCGTTGATGTGGTGCTGGCCTTGATGATAGCGGCCGGGTCAACCATCGGCGCTCAGCTCGGCGCCCGCGTGAGCCGGCACATGCGGGGCGAGCAGTTGCTGATTGTGCTGGGCGTTTTGGCACTTGTTGTGTGCCTGAAGATGGCGGTTGGAATCGCATTGCCCCCATCGAACCCGCTTTCTGGCGCTGGTGGGCATGCCATGCTGAAGGCGGCCGATCACAACGCAGCACTGGTTTGTGTGCGGGATTTCGTGAGGTCATCGTTATGGCATTGAGATCACGGCAAGCCATGCTCACGTATCTTGTCCTGCCCGCGCTGGCAGTCGTTTTGGCCGCTATTGTTTGCCCGAACGCCTCCGCGGAAGTAACCCCGCCGGTCACATTGAAACTCTCACCCGAAACGATCGAGATGGGGGCCTTCTACGACGGCGCAAGGTTGCGAATGGAGGGCAAGGCCCCAAGCGGCTCGAAAGTAATGGTGGTCCTCAGAGGAGTCTCCAAAGACGAAGTCTTTAACAAGAAAGACCGCGTCGGCCCGATCTGGATCAATGTCGACAAGGTGCACGTGACCGGCCCGCCTTCGTTGTTCCTGCGCTTCAGCTCCGAGGATGTGCACACTTTCCTGGACCGGCAGACAATCGACGCCTACGCACTGGATGAGCTCTCGATCAGGAATCGGATGCATATTCGCACCGAGCACGGCTTGCGTGACCCAGAAGCTCTGAGGTTGATTGGCGATCAGTACGTGGATTTGAAAAAAAAAGAGGGCAGTTATCGCCGAATAGCGGACCGGGTTCACGTGGTTGATATCGGAAATGGCGAATCGCGTTACACTTTGGAAATTGGTTGGCCCAAGTTAGCTACGCCAGGTTCGTACCAGGTGGAAGTCTATGCGTGCCGCGATGGCCGAATCGTCGGCCAAAGCGGAGCCGCTCTACAGCTAGTCGAAGTCGGGTTCCCTGCATTTATGGCGGCTGCCGCGCGAGAACATCCATACGGGTATGGCATCCTTGCTGTTATCATGGCTGTTATCGCGGGATTCGGAATCGACGCTCTTGCTGTCCTCTTAGGCGGAAAAAAGAAGCACATTCCCGCCGAGGCGCACCCGATGCCACGGCCTCAGCCGGCACACCGCACTATGGCAGCAGCGGCCGGCGCGGGTAAATCGCCCCCACTGGCGCAGGACGGCGGCCTCCCGATCTCGCAGCCCGTTCCAGCAAACCGCGCCATGGCAGCATCGGCCGGCGCAAGTGCCACGCGCAGCAGCGACATGGGGCCTTGATCCCGTCGGGCGACGCCGGGGTCCGGCGTATCGGAGACGTAAAGCCGCGGGCGGGTGTCAACACTGTACTTGATCGCAATCGACGGCAAGACGCGAGCTGAGTAGAGGAGGAGTTTCGATGTGTGTGATCACCATCTCCCGCGGGATGTTCAGCGGGGGCGAGCTATTGGCGGAGTGTCTTGCTTGGAAGCTCGAATATCGCTGTGTAGACAGGGAAGTGATCGTCGAGAGAGCTGCCGCGCACGGGGTATCGCAGGATGTTCTGCGGGACGCACTGCAAAAGCCACCCGGATTCCTGGAGCGTTTCAGCCATAAGCGATACGTGTACCTGACGCTTATTCAGGCCGCGCTGACGGAGGAGGTTAAGACAGGGAACGCGATCTACCACGGCAATGCGGGTCACCTGCTACTGCGAGGAGGACCCAATGTGCTGCGGACCCGTATCATCGCGCCGATGGAGTTTCGCATCCGCATAGCGCAGGATCGGCTCAGGTACGGCAAGGATGAAGCTGTGGCTTATCTCCAGAAGGCCGACGAGGATCGCCAGAGGTGGACTCAATTTCTATACGGCGTGAACTGGGGTGATCCTTCGCTTTACGATATTGTGATCAATCTGGAGCATATGGCAATCGAGGAGGCTTGCCACGTCATCTCGGGACTAGCGCGCGAGGCTTGTTTCGAGTTCACGGCCGAAAGCCGGAAGCAGATGGACGATCTGGTGTTGGCTAGTCGCATCAAGGCCGACCTGGTGCTCGACCCGAAGACGTCCGACTTGGAGCTCGATGTACGGTCCTTTGAAGGGGAAATCACGATCACGGGGAAGGTGTCGCGACTCAGCGAAGTCCAGGAAATCGAGCGTGTGGCCGGTGCAGCGGCCGGCGTAACCGCCGTGCATTTGGACGAACTGATGTCGTCCACACGCGATTGAGCGGCGACAGAAAGTTGGGTGGCTGCGGGTACCGCAAGGCAACGGCCGTAACGGGGATGGCGGCGTTCCAACACACACAGTACAGTGACACTTGAGATACGGCTTCCGCCGTCCTGTTCCCACGGAATCGTTGGTTGTCCTGTGTGCGGCTCGGTATAACTATTTCCAGCCCCACTTCTGGAAAACCGCGTGAGCCTGAGCCGTCTGTAGAAACGCAATAAACTTTTCCGCGAGCGCGCGGTTCGGCGCCGTTTTGGCAATCGCTATCGGCGTTCCGCGGTATAACTTTTGGGCCTCGGGTAAGCGAACCAGATCCGACACCTCGGTCAGGCGAAAGTACCACGACTCGTAGGTGATCCACGCATCCAGCGTCAGGTCTGATCTCCATTGGTCAAGCGCCTGGATACTGTTGCGTACCGACGACGCAATGTTCTTCTGGATCGCGGGAATCAATCCCGCCCTGCCGGCAAGGTCTTCCCACAACCCGACTTGGCCCGCTCCGTTCACATCCAGAAGACGAACGCCAGGTTGCGCCAAGTCGGCAAGCGACTTGATTTTCTTCGGGTTGCCCTTGCGCACCAATATCCCCGCCGGCCGCACGTACAATTCGACGCGCGATTTTTCATCCAGCATTGCAGGCTGCCTCAGCGCAAAATCGGTCAGCATGTAATCCGCGCCGCCAAAGATCAGGTCAGCATCCTGCTGTGCCTGTGAGAACCACTGTGGCTCGGGGCTGGCCGTAACGACAACCTTTACCTGGGTTGCCCTGCTGAAAAGGTCGGCGCATTCCTGGATTGGAGCGAGCGGGCCACCCGGCCCATACACGTGAAGGACGGGCTGCTGCGCCGCGACCTGTAAGCTGGTGCACAAAAGAAACGCAAATGCTGCCGTTAAGGATATTTTCTGATGCATTACTGCCTCCTTGCGCGTCTCCGCTACATAGACAAAATGCACGAATAGGGCATTGCCCTTTGCCAGACAGTTACGTGGAAGCCCCCCGCTTCGATTGCAGGCGGAGTCCAATCGGGCGACAGCAGACGCTCTGCATACACGAATAACGGCCCCCACCGGCGGCGAGTTCGTCGCCGCCCGTGGAGGATTCTTTGGTAGCCGCAGGCGTCGTTCCGTTTCCTCTGGAGCGTTTGCGCCCCGAGGCGAGTACTACTTGATGGTTGCCGCACCTATCTTGCAGACCACCTCATCCTGTGAGCCCGCACCTCCCGAACAACCGATTGCGCCGATGAGCTTGCCCCCCTCGACGAGGGGAATGCCGCCGCGAGACGCAATCATCCCGTCGAGCGAGAGTGCGTAGTTGTAGTGGCTGAGCTGGATAGCGTTCTCGAAGGCCTTGGTCTCGCGGCGGTAGATCACTGCCGCGCGCGCCTTGTGTTCCGAGACTTGGATCGAGGCAAGCTGCGCTCCGTCCATACGTTGGAAGGCAACGAGGTTGCCGCCGGAGTCGACGACGGCAATGTTCATTTTCCAATCCCGCTTCTTGGACTCGGCCACGACAGCGGAGATGGCTGCCTGGGCGCGTTCGAGCGTTATTGGGGCGCCATAAGGCACGTCGAACGGCATTATTTTCGGCACGTCATCGAGGGGATTTGGTGCCGGGGGCTGTTGCGCACTCATCGGACTAGCGACGAGCAAGGCAACGCCAAGCATAGCAACGGCGAAGATTCGTATCAGCGACATTGTAGTTCTCCTTGTTTCGGTTTATTGCGTTGTAAAGCAACAGGCGGCCAGTGCGATGGTTCGCTGTCATGGTGCCGGCGTGGTCGCCAACAGGCGAATGGCGACCCCGGAGGGACTCGAACCCCCAACCCTCAGATCCGAAGTCTGATGCTCTATCCAGTTGAGCTACGGGGCCAAGCTTGACGACTTAAGCCTTCTTTGCTGCCCTTCTTCTTGCGGCCCACCTTTTTTTCATCATCTCCGAAATACGCTTCCGTCCCGCGGCGCTCATTACACCGCGTTTGCGCCTCTTCTGAACGGCCGGTGCCGCCGATTGGGGAGATTGTGAACGAGCGCCGGCGCCACTCAATGCCTCAAGCGCGGCAATGGCCCGGTCAATTCGTACCTTTTCAGCCCGTAGATCCCTTATCAGTCTTGCCGTATCCATCTTGTCATTTCCTTTCTACACCGCGAAACAAGATACCTTGCCGACAACCTAGAAATCCAGCCCTAAAATGTGTTCTTGAACGTACTTTCTTACTTTGCTCGTACCATGCGAATCTCAAGCCCTGTCGCCGGGGCTTATAAAGTCCCCGTTGTGGCAGTCTCATTCGGCGCTTCAGCCCCGATTGCCCGGTTCGATTCGCCATCCGCCGTGGCAATCAGGTCTTTCGGCACCAGTAGGATCAACGGCAAGATCAGCGCGTACACAACGGTCGTCGCAATTACACAGTAGAGGAATCCATTGCGGGGGCTGCTGTTATAGATACTTGAGCCCAACAGGTCGCCGCCACGCGCGGAGAGCGCAAAGACTCCCTCAACCAGCATCATTAAGGTTCCTTGCAGGCCGGCCGGACAGGACCTTATCGCAAGATCAAAGTACGCCGCCGTTGCAATACCGCCCATCAACCCTATGGGCACCGCTAGTAGCAGCGCGAGGTTACCGGAGTGAATGAACGCCAGCGGAATCATCTGCGGCACCGCGATGATCGTTCCCCACCACAGCAGCTTATTCAGCGGCAACTTCTTGCAAAGAACGCCGTAGAGCAGAAATGTCGGGATGAACGAGACCGCGAATATGCCGTTATAGTACGAGTAAACAGCATCCGACGCATGCAGCTTATTTGTCAGATAGAACTGCAGCGGGGTTGCTGCCCCCGGCGCAAAGTTCCATAGGAAACAGATAAGAACCGCTGGATAAATCGCCCGGTGTTTCAGCAGCCGCTTGACATCTCCCAGGAAATCCAGTCCTCGCGCCTGCGGCTTGTCATAGGTATTGCGGAAGACAGAATAGGGTTTCCAGAAGCCCAAGAGCGCTATGAACAAAGTAAGTACCGCTACCAATGAAAAAGTCGCTCTCGGCGGCACATGTTCGGATATGTACCCGGAAGCGAATGCCCCCATAATGACAGGGACAGAGCTGACCACATTCCACAGCGTGCTCAGGCGGCCGGACATAAGTTTCTCTTGGCCGATTAAGGCGATCAAGCCCTGATAGGCTGCCGAGGTGAACCGCGACGCCAGCATCACCAGCAACATCCCGATGAGCAGTCCCTGGTACGAGAGGCGGGAGACAGCCATCCCGAAGAACGCAATTGCGGTTAGCGGAGCGAAAATCAAAAAGAAGCCGCGGTCCCGCAACCCCAGCGGGTTCCACAGATCCCGCATCAGGCCAAAGACGAACGCAAAATACACCGGAATGCCCGTAACCAGCCGGAATGCTGAAACTTGTGTCGCTGTTGCATGCAACTGGTTTTTCAGCATGTACGAGGTCTGGATGTCAACCAGATAGCCGCCGGGCGTGGCGAAATACACGAACAACGTCAGCCAGCCGAAGTAAATGAAAGTCTGGCCGGTGCCCGCGGAATCGTTATGAGCGACAGTATTTATGTATTGTCTCCTCACCTTGTAATCACAACAGGCGCCCGGCGAGCGCTACAGCGGCCACGTTCGAATCACAGCCGGCAGTCGTTCATTTTGCCGGCGCCGTAATTCTCTTCACGTTCTTGACCAGGAAAAGATACGAACAGGCGCCCACCAGTGCGCAGGAGCCGACAAACACAAGCGCCGGTTCGAAATTTCCTCCTCTCACCAGGTAACCGATGATGAGGGGCACCTTGGACTAACGCAGAAAGGTTGAATCTTGGCAATCTTCATGCGAGACCTCGACACGCTTTCAGCAGGCTTCCAGACCGAATTCCGTTTGAATCTCAGACAGTGGACATTGTACCTGAGCTATGCGCAGCGTTTGAGCTGAGGGAAAAGCACTGAAGGAAAGACTCATTGGCGATCGCTGGAAATCTTTTCGTAGAACAGACAGCCGCGAAGTAGCGGCTTCGCGATAGGTCGTGCCATAAAGCTCCACCAGCAGAGAGAATTCCTCTAGAATAAACGGACACTCACGGCAAAGGAGCCTGCATGGCATTCACGGTGAACCAAGGAGCGAAGATTTACTGGGACGAGGTCGGGGAGGGAACCGCTGTCTTGCTCATCACGGGGCTGGGGTTTCCGTCCGGCGCGTGGCACCGCACCCGGCCAGCTCTATCGAAGAAATACCGGACCATTGTTCTGGACAACCGTGGTGTCGGCCGGAGCGATAAGCCTGCAGGCCCCTATTCAATTGCCTTGATGGCATCAGATGCGGCAGCCGTGCTCGATGCCGCAGGCGTGGAAAACGCACATGTATTCGGCATCTCCATGGGAGGCATGATCACGCAGGAGCTCGCGCTGCAATACCCGAAGCGCGTGCGTTCGTTGATTCTCGGCTGCACGGCGGCGGGCGGTCCACAGGCGGTGCGATCCGAACCGGAGGCTACCCAGATGCTCATGGCGCGAAGTAACATGGCTCCCGAGGAAGCCGCCCGAGCAGCACTGCCGTTTATCTATCACCCGGCCACTCCGCAAAAGCTGATCGAGGAGGACCTGGAAATACGCAAGCCGTGGTTTCCCAGCCAGGAAGCATACAAGGCACAATTGCAGGGAATCCTTGCATGGGAGTCCTACAGCCGCCTGCCGCAGATCCATTCGCCCACACTGGTGATTCATGGCGAGTCCGACCGGCTGGTACCGGCAGGCAACGGAAAACTTATTGCGGAGAAGATTCCCGGCGCAAAGCTGGTCGTCCTGCCGCACGCCAGCCACATCTTTACCACCGACCAGCCGGAAGAAGCACACCGGGCGATCCTGGAGTTCCTGGCAAGTCAACCTACGGCGTAGCGGCGCTCAACAATCCCCGCGATGCTTACAGTGTGATTTCCCTCGCGGTGATCTCGTACTTAAAGCTGTCCGGATCGAGGCTGTCGAGCCGGCCGTCGACCGTTTCCGCCTGCGGATACATGAAGAAACCAACCGGCGCGCCGATCGATCCGGGCAGGGCAACATCGTGGGCGAAATTGAACGCCATCCAGTTCATCTCCCAAGACCCGAATAGCCGTACGCGCGCCTTCTTCACCATGTCGTCGTCCAGTGGGCGATTTCCGGGAGGTTCCTCAAGCACCACCTTGCGCACGTCGGCCGGATCGACAGGGACCCAGCCGTGTCCGCCGAGGTACACCTCGGCACGGCAGTGCTGTGCTTTCGTCACGTTCTCCGACGAAACTCCGAGGCTCTTGTATCCCAGCTCCGACTTTGCAACGCGGATGCCATACACGTCGCGCGCTGGAAGTCCCGCCGCGCGCGCCAGGCCAACGTAGAGGGCATTGAGATCGGCGCACTTGCCGCCCAGATCCCCGGACTCCAGCATGCCGCGGATGTTGCCAACGCCGCAACCGCGCGTCTTCGGATTCCGAAACGTGTTGTCGACGATCCAGGCGTAGATGGCGCGCGCTTTCTCGACATCCGTCTTCGCCCCTTTCGTGATCTCCGTCGCTGTCGCTCTCACGATGCCATCGGTCGGCAGGAGCTTTGTCGACCGCAGAAAATGCTCCAACTCCGCGCGCTCCGTTTTCGGCGGGTGGCCGGGCGTGGAGAGATCGACCGTATAATTATTTGTCGCGATACGGCTTGTTACCGTGAGGACCGGCCTCACGCCGGCCGGAAATTTCGCCGCGATGATTCCGAGCGCGTCAGCTTCGCTTTCGACAATCTCCGCCGTACCGCCCTCCGCGCTAAAGCGATTAGCGAGCGTCTTCTGGTAGGGCGTCTTACCGATAAGCGCTGCCGGCAGCCATACGCGGGTCATTCCGGAAGGTTTTAGAACTTCGACGCGCGTCGTCACTTCAAACGTGCGCCAACTTCCAGACGATGAGTCGTGTGCGAACAGGCGCCCCGTGTCCGGCAGGGCGAGACTGGCGGACGCAATGCCCGCGTAGCGCAGAAAATTGCGACGGTTCATAGGCTTATCCCTTCGGCTAGCGGCATTTTTAGCGATTCAGTCGGTACGCAACGTATAGCCGGGTTTGGAGTACAGCGGCCTTCCGCTTCGTGCAGCGTGTCTCCGCCGTATACTGGGTCTGCTATGGAACGCACCAACGATCGCCAGTCCATGTCCCTTGTTTGGATGCTGATTGCCGCAGCCGTGTTCGCAACCGTCGTTGCCCCCGCCCGGAGCGCCGGCCAATCACCCGCCACTTCGGAGTTGCTGCCGGGCAGCGCGGAGTTGATTCAACCTCGGGAGTTGTCGAAAGCCCTGCAATCCGGGTCCGTGAAGCCCACCGTGCTCTACGTCGGTCCGCGTTTCCTTTATGCGCAAGCACACATCCGCGGCGCCGAGTTCATAGGGCCGGCATCCGATCCGCATTCGCTTGATAACCTGCGGAAGCGCGTCACGGCTCTGCCCAGGAATTCGTCCATCGTTCTCTACTGCGGATGTTGCCCCTGGGAGCACTGCCCGAATATTCGCCCAGCGTATAAAGAACTCCAGAAGGCGGGATTTACTGCCGTGAAGGTGCTGTATCTCGCGAACAGCTTCGGAACCGACTGGGTGGAGAAGGGCTATCCCTTCGAGAAGGGCCAGTAGCGCGCGATGAGAAGAGTCGCGGTAGTCATTGCCGCCGTTGGACTGGCCGTTGCCATTTATTACGGCACACACGCTCGCCACCGGGACACGAGATCATCCACGTCACAGGCCCCGGCGCTCGCCTTGGTAGACCTCGGCGGCAACAAGATCGACACGTCCAGCTACGCGGGCAAGGTCGTGCTGATCAACTTCTGGGCAGCCTGGTGCACACCCTGCGCGGAGGAGATTCCACAGTTCATCGCTTTGCAGGACAAATACCGCGCTCAGGGCCTTCAGGTGATTGGCATTTCAATGGAGGACAGAAACAGCGCACTGCGCGACTTCTACCGAAAATACAAAATGAATTATCCGGTGGTCGCCGGCAACGAGAAAATTGCAGAGGCCTATGGCGGTATTCTCGGATTGCCGACCAGTTTCCTGATCGGCCGCGATGGCCGCATTCGCGCAAAATACCCCGGGCTGGCGGATTTCGCCAAACTTGAGCAGGAGATCATTGCCCTCCTGCGGTAGCGCGCCCCGCCCGACTCTTTTCAGAGCGTACCTTCCGCGAATCCGGTCTATTTCGCCAAGAACGCAGCCAGGCGTTCAAGCCCAAGATGAAGCTTTTTGAGATCGGTTGCATAACACCAGCGCAACCATCCTTCGCCTTCTGGGCCAAAGGCTCTGCCGGGTGCCAGGCCAAGGCCTGCTTCTTCGACGAGCAGTTTCGCCAACTGCAACGAGTCTGCGTATCCCGCGATCCGCAGAAAGACATACATCGCCCCGTCCGATTCGGGGACCTCGATGCCGGGGAGCGCGCGCAGTCCGTCGATGAGATACTGTCTTGCCGCAATCAACTCCGATCGCAGGCGTGCCACATGTGGTTCGCCATATTGCAAGGCAGCGGTGGCGGCACGCTGCACAAACTCAGGAATGCAGGATGTGTTGTACTCAATGAGGCATGCCAGATTAGGCACGATGCTCGGCGGAACGACCATCCAACCCACGCGCCATCCGGTCATGCGCCACGCTTTTGAGAAGCTGTTGACTCCGATCACCCGGTCATCTTCCTCTGCAAGTGTCAGGAAGGAAGGCGCCGCGCGGAGCCCATCGCGATAGATCAGGCGCTCGTATACGTCATCGGCCAGAATCCAGATTCCGTGACGGCGGCAGTGCTCGAAGAGGATGCGTTGTTCGTCGCGGCTGATCGTCCACCCGGTTGGGTTGTTGGGTGAATTCACATAGAGCATGCGCGTGTTGGGACCGATCGCCGCCAGCACTTTCTCAAGCGGCAGCGTCCATCGTCCTTGGCGCACTTCCAAAGGGACGCAGGTGACCTCGGCGCTCAGTATCTTTGGCATCTCGACGAGGTTCGGCCAGAGCGGAGTTATCAGCACAACATGATCACCCGGTTCAAGGATGAGTTGGCCGGCCAGCATAAGAGCCGAATCGCCGGACGAGGTCATCGCGATGCGATCGGCACCGATGCGTGTCTGGTGTAGATCTGTCAGGTAAGCCGAAACCTGCTCGCGCAGATAGGCGCGGCCCAGATTCTCGGTATAGAAAGTCTCGCCCTTCTGGAGAGAAGCAGTAGCAGCCTCGCGGATAAAGGCGGGCGTCGGCTGGTCGGATTCTCCGAACCAGAAAGGCAGGATGTCTTTGCGACTCATGGCGGCATTGGCGACTTCGCGAATCAGCGACGCGGAGAGTGCCTGTATACGAGGACGCGCGGTGGGCTGACTCCGCCGAAGTAAAGCACCGGTTTCTTTAAGCAATGGATGGCCTCTTGACGGCATATTATAAGTTGACATATCAATCTGCCAATCTGCATTAAGGTCGGCTGGTTGAGACAAATCCCCCATGCGCCAATTGGAACATTTTGGAACACAATTGTGGTTGGGAGGGATTGTAAGCGATTGAAAGAATGGTGGCCAGGGACGGAGTTGAACCGCCGACGCCAGCCTTTTCAGGGCTGATATCGTCCGTAGCTATATTGTTGAATTTATGCAGGTTAGTATCGCTTCCCGCCGTGCTTTTGCCCCATTTATTGGAAGCATAATGGAAGCAACCGGAAGCAAGGACAGGGGAGTTCGCCTCACGTACTCCCAAGCTTCTACGCCGTCACCTATTGCCTCTCAAACTCGCCAGTACCCAAGTGCCGCCTTTGCGCGAGCCATTGTGCCCTCGACTTTGCCCCCAGAGCCGATTGCAGGCGGGGGCGACCCTCGCTCCATGGTTCCGGTGCGGCTGGCTGGTACGGAGGTCACTGAGGCTTTTTGGGCCAGCGCGGCGGGGCTGTTCTGACACCGTTCCGCTTGCCACGGCGGAAAACAAACAACAATTCGACAACCGTTACGACCAGGATCCCCAGTGCCTGCCAATTGTGTAGCAGGTGGTAGCGTACAGGCCACGCAAACCCCACTGCAAGCACCAGGATCAACAGATTCCCAATCACCGAGAATGCTCGGGTGAGCCCATCGCTGTGCCGGGCGCGAGATACGTTGAGGAACCCGCCGACAATCACGGCCGCCGCTGTTCCTGACAGCGACAACGTGAGATGACTGGACGACTGGATGCGGAAGTTCGTAACCGACTGAGCTACCCCGAGGGCGATCATCAGCCAGCCAAAGATTTGGTCAAGGGCGTTCATCTCAGCTCCCGCTTCGTCAGGTTAGCATCTCGCGGAACCGAAGCGAATCTGGCCACCAGATTGCACAGGATGACGCGAACGATTTGCCTCTCCCTCCGGGCACACATTGTACTGCCGAGCTTATGATGCTGTTTCTCGTCTTTGGCATTTGGCGCTTGGCCAAAGGAATCATCTGAGGGCCCCTACCCCGACCAAAACCAGCAGCCGTTTGCCCCTGGTGCTCTTGGCATCGGGCCTAGTTCGAGAACTCCTAGAGCACGATTTCGGCTGATGAGCGGCACAAGATTCGAGCCCGGGAGGGTCAAATCTGCAACAGGTTTCGCTGCAAAAGCATGTGGTGCTCTTGAGAAAAAGCGTTCTCCTGCCGCCGTTGGACTTCTAAGGCTCAGGAGCAACCGAGGGGTCTTCATCCGAAATCGTCAAGTGCTCGCGCGCGAGACTCGAAGCGCAGGCAGGAGACAGGTGGTGTGAATCATGCAGTCCGAAGCGGTACTCAATTGGTGCAGGTATGGCTCTCACGGTTGACTCGAAAAACCGAACTTACAGTGGAAGCAGGGGTAAGATGGTACGAGGGTACCTTTGCCGGGTGCTGGTCAAATGGGGGTTCACGGGAACGACAGGAAGTGAGGTTTTTTAGGAGACTCCGATGATGCTTTTCTTAGGCTTAGGCCGTATGGGTTTACCAATGGCAGAGCACGTGCTTCACGCGGGAGCCGAAATTGTAGCTTACGACCCGAGTGACGCGCGTATGAATTTGTTTACAGAGGCCGGGGGTAACGTGGTGACTGATCTGTCGTCAGGACTGATGGAAGCACGGTCGATCGTCATTATGGCGGGAACAGAAGCTCAAGTCGCCGACATTTTCTCCCGGGCTGGCGGAATATTCGCATCGTGTTCAGCAGGCACGCTTGTTCTAAACATCAGTACTGTTGCTCCTGAATTCCTCCACAGTCTCGGAGAGAGAGCAAAATCTCATAGGATCCGCGTCGTCGACGCTCCCGTCTGCCGTGCCGAGGCGGCGGCTAAAACCGGAACGCTTTTAGCTTTTCTCTCTGGCGCGAAAGATGATTGCGACGAAGCGATAGAACTTATGCGTCCTTATTGTTCCGACTTCCACTATGTTGGATCGCGGCTGGGCGCGGCCCAAGTGGCGAAAACGGTAAACAACCTCATTCTCTGGGCCACTGTAGTCGCTAACTATGAAGGACTACAGTTAGCAACTTCATGGCAACTTGACACTGAGTCGTTGCGCCGAGCTCTCACCACCAGCAGCGCGGATAATTGGGCTCTCCGTCATTGGGACCGTTCCGGCGAGTGGCCTTGGTCCATCAAAGACATGCAGATTGCCCTGAAAATCGCAAAGGGGGCAGGCGTTGAGCTGCCTCTCAGCGAAAAAGTAGAACAGCTGGTAAAAAAGGTTAAGGTGCTGAATCACGCTTAGGGCAGCATAAAAAGTGCTCCCATTATGCTTTAATTTCCGATAGGGAATTACTTACCAGAGTAGATAATTTCATAGATGCCGTTTGTTCGAAGGTCTTCCGGCCGATGCACCTCACCGCCCGCCATTCATCGCTCGTTTCGCCAATCTCTTGTAACGACGAAATAAGACAAAGAGCCGCGAGAAAAGAAATTGTAGATATTGCTTCGTGAATAAACACCGTGGATGAGCTTCGGTTCCGGGAGCTTTCCTAAGCGCACGATACAGCTCGATCACCAATGGCGCTTCCTTTATACCGCCCTATTGGAGGCACTAGGCGCGGACCATCTTAGCTTTTGACTTGACAATCGCATTGCGAGTGTCGTATAAAAACTGCTCATTTCTGGTTGAGCGGATCGGTCACGGGTGAATCTCACTCGCAGAGTTTATCTACTCCGCTTCGCACTCTGATTCGTTTCACTGACTACAAAGCAGGCGGACGAACAACATCGAGGAGATACAGTGAGCAACTCGGACGGTCACACCGGCACCGCGTTAGCGGTTTCTACTACCGCCTCTGCATCCTGGCGTGTTTTCATGGCAGCCTATCTTGGATGGATTTTTGATTATTACGAAGTGTATTTCCTGACAATCGTCATCGTACCAATGTCCAAGTCCCTTGGGTGGTCGCCAGCACAGATTTCAGTCATTTTGAGCGCTCAGCTGGCCTCATTCGCTGTTGGCGGGGTCCTCTGGGGGGTTCTGTGCGATCGCTTCGGCAGGAAATGGGCTTTGCAGCTCTGCATACTCCAATATTCGATTGGAGCATTGGCCCGTGCATTCACTCCGAATTTCGCATATATGATGTTCTTTACAATTTTCGGTGCGATTGGGATTGGTGGCGAATATGGTGTAGGACAGACACTAGTAACTGAGACCGTCGGGAAGGAGCGAAGAGGTGCGTGGAGCTCCATGCTCTACAGCGGGATATTCATAGGTATTGTGCTCGCAGCCGCCGCCGGTGGACTGCTCCTGCCTCGCGTCGGATGGTCTAAGTCTTTGTTGATCTCCGCCCTCCCGGCGCTCCTGGTCGTCTTCATCCGATCAACTACTCCGGAATCAGCACTCTGGGAACATCGCAAACATACCGGCGACCACATAGTGCCAATATCTCAGTACGCTAAAGCATCGTTCCTTCGTCCACTTGCACTCTGCTACGTGACGGGGACACTACAATACGTAGCTTACTACGGAATTACAACTTTGATGCCAACATATCTGATTAGGGTCGCCGGGTTCTCTCTTTCAAGAACATCCTGGTGGATATTTTTTACCGGGATTGCCGGGTTAGCAGGCGCTACGCTTGCAGCGGTTTTTGTCGACCGTCTGGGGCGACGCGCAACTCTATCTATAGCGGGGATTGTAGGAGCCGTAGGCGGGGTCTTGGTATTTGCATTTTGGTCTCACCTTCGGTCGCTAACAGGGATTTTACTTCCCTTTTCTCTTCTGTACGCGGGGTTTGGGGCATCGGCTTCCGTGTTCGGCTCGCTGTTCTCGGAAGTCTTTCCTACGGCACTTCGTGCAACCGGGATTTCGTCAGCCCTGCAGCTGGGAAGAGGAACTACTTTCATCGCACCGCTAATTGCAGGCGCTCTGTACCCTGTCGTCGGCTACCCGCCGCTAATCATCGCCGCCGTTGTTCTTATGGCATTGATGGCCGCGATTGCCTGGCGGTTTCCTGAAACGGCAGGAATGGAAGTGAACTACTAAGCTCAGCCAAGGCGTACAGGACTGCGTCTGCTATTGTCAGATGCAGAGAGTGGCATTAAGGGAGCTATGATGCAATACGACCTCGTGATAAGCGGCGGAACCGTCGTATTTCCTGCCGAGGGTTCGGTTCCATGCGATATTGCCATTAAAGATGGACAACTTGCGGCGTTTTTAGGCACGGGGCACGGCGTCAGTGCAGCCGAGGTCATAGACGCTTCAGGGAAGCATGTGATGCCGGGGGTCATCGATGGTCATGCGCATGTTGGCTTTACGGGAAAGATGGCAGAGGATTTCAGGACGGAAACCTTTGCTGCGGCAAAAGGCGGTTGCACGACAATACTTGCTTATATTCTGCAAAAGAACGCCTATGCGGCAGAACATCAATGCTACGTAGACATGGTCAGGGCAAATGCGGTAGTGGATGTTGGGTTTCATTATAATATAGTTTCTAAGGAGCAGTTAGAGGAGATCGACACATATACACAGAAGTTAGGTGTATCGTCGTTCAAGTATTTGATGACCTGTAGGGGATCTGAAAGCCAGCGCCTCGGGCTCAAGGAGGTGGATGACGGTCTGTTGTATGAATACTTTCAGAAAGTAGGCGAGTTGGGTGGAGTTCCATGCGTACATTGCGAGAATATAGAAGTGTGCTGGACTATGCAGTCAGAGAGTGAGCGGAACGGGCTGACTGGGTTAACGGCCTGGGATAGCTCACGACCATCACATGCGGAGGCCGAGGCTATCTTTCGCGCTGTCTTTCTTGCGGAAAAGGCAAAATGCCCCAGAATTTATATCGTGCATCTTTCTTCGAAGGAAGGCCTTCAGATGGTCAGGTGGTTACGGAAGAAGGGGCTTGGTATTGAAATTATCGTTGAGACATGCCCGCATTATTTGGTATTAGATGTAAATTGCGAGGCCGGAGTTTTGGCGAAGGTTAACCCTCCCCTAAGGCACTCCGTCGACAACGAAGCGCTTTGGGACGCTTTATTCGCGAATGAGATCAGCACGGTGGGGTCTGACCACGTGGCACGCCCGAAATCCACAAAGGAAGGCGGTATATGGAAGGCAAGTCCCGGGTTTCCCGGATCCGGTACGATGCTCCCCCTGCTGCTACACGAAGGCTTCCATAAGCGAAGGCTTCCTATGCACAGGATTGCTGAGTTAATATCGGCAAATCCGGCTAAGAGTTTTGGGTTATATCCGCAAAAGGGGGCGATGCTACTGGGTGCCGACGCGGATCTGACTATTGTGGATCTCAATTTGGAGCGCTCAATAAGTTACGAGAATAGTGGATCTGTTTCAGATTATAGTGTTTATGAAGGCAGGCAAGTGAAGGGGTGGCCCGTGCAAACGCTATTAAGGGGTTGTGTGGTTATGAGAGACGGCGAGATTACCACGCAGCCCGGCTCTGGAAATTATTTGGCCAGGCGTGCTCATGGGAATTCCTGCACACCTCAATAATCATAGCCAAGCGAGGTGGCTAGTTCATGACTAATATTTGGGATGATGTCATACCTGAAGAGGATCTGCTGGTATACCAGGAATCAGGCTTTACTGGGGCCAAAGTTGGAATGGGCACCAGCCCAGCTCTGCTTATAATCGACGTACAGTACCGTACTGTCGGCGATAACAAGCCAATACTTCAGTCGATCAGAGAGTCCGGCTACAACACTAGTTGCGGAGAACGTGCGTGGGCTGCGGTCCACAAGATCAGCGAGATTCTCAAGGTCTTTCGTGAAAAGGGGTTCCCCGTGGTTTACCCGGTCGTGGAAAGGAAAGACAAGTTTGACGCCGGGCGCTGGGCTGATAAGATCCCGGGCCTTGGTTCCGGCGAAATCCACAGAGTCGGAAATAAGGGAACTGAGGTCGTAGCTGAGGTTGCTCCTGGGGAGAGGGACATCGTCATCAGCAAGCGATACGCAAGCGCCTTTTTTGGTACTCACCTGATGACACAGCTGAACCTTTTGCGAGCCGACACGCTGATCATTACAGGGTGCACTACCAGCGGCTGTGTCAGAGGCACAGTCATTGATGCCTTTTCGTACGGCTTCAAAATCACTGTCCCTTACGACTGCGTCTATGACCGGAGCATCATTAGTCACAAGATTAATCTTTTTGACATGAACTCGAAGTATGCCGACGTAATCAGCTCTGAGCAGGTCGTCGAGCGCATTAAGCAGCTACCCGGCCGCCTTGATTCCGCGGCTCATGCTCACACCGTACGTTGATGAGGACGCTCCTGCCGTTCGCCACAGTAAATACGAGTGCGTTCTTGAACAGTAATGGCAGCGTTGTCGATAAAGCTTTCTATCCAGTGAGGCGGAGGGCCAAAAGCGGATATTAGGGCTCCGCTTGTGATCCGAAATCATGTTCGGTTGTGTGCGGATTTAGGGGGAGCAGGTCAATGCTGCAGTTTCTTGCCACGCCTTCTGACGATGAAATCTGCCAGACAGCCGCCCCCTTTGTTGGGGGGCTTTCGAGGATGTGGGAGCACGCCAGCGGGTGGGGCAGTCGTAGCGCGGCATCTTGCATTTCGTAGGCATCGAAGCGTACGGCACACTTACGGCACACCCGCGCGAATGCTGCCAGGGCCGCATCGACGTATGTCGTAGCCGGCAGCACACATCGTCTGCGCCGAGTGCTCTGAAAGATATGGGGCGAGTGATCCTCACTTGATTACTCGTGTACAGGCGCGTGCATTCGGGCTTCAGGGGGAACGAAACCGGGAATCAATCGATCAAATGTTCGAGCTGGCAATTCTCGTGCAACGGAGTTCGACGTTTGGCAGCGACTCAGCATAATTGCCTAATCGCGTGGATTGGCTCCGGGAGATGCGGTAATGTTTTTTGTTCAGCTTCCGAGGCATAGCGAGAGATATGCGAGCAGCGTTCTATACAGAACAGGGTCCGGCACGCGATGTGCTGCGGGTTGGGCAGCAGCCGACACCAGAGCCGGGCCCAGGCGAGGTGAGGGTCAAGCTGCGAACTTCAGGGGTGAATCCCTCCGACTGGAAGGTACGCCGGGGTGGGTTCGGACGTGGGTTGGTCGCTCCGTTAATCATCCCGCACAGCGACGGTGCAGGCGATGTCGATGCCATCGGCGCAGGTGTGCCAGACCGTGTCGGCGAGCGCGTTTGGATCTGGAATGGACAGTGGAAGCGACCGCATGGCACGGCCGCTGAGTATATTGTTTTGCCGAGCACCCAGGCTGTTCATCTGCCCGATAACGTTGATTACTCCGTGGGCGCCTGTCTCGGCATTCCGGCCCTGACCGCCATTCAGGCGGTTCGACTGGCGCAGGTCGAACCGGGTTCATCCGTCCTAGTCACCGGAGGCGCCGGCTCTGTTGGTCACTATTCCATCCAGCTTGCAAAGCGGCGTGGTGCGCGCGTCATTACCACCATCAGCAGCGACGCCAAAGCGGCACACGCTCGTGCCGGGGGAGCGGACGAAATAATCAATTACCGCACCGAGGATGTCGCCGAGCGGGTTAGACTGCTCACCGCGGGCCGTGGAGTCGATGCGGTAATCGAAGTGGATTTCAGCCGGAATGCCAAGTCTTATCCGTCAATACTACGGCCACACGGTACGGTGGTGATCTACGGCAGATCAACAAACGAATCGACGTTGTCCACCGCCTGGCTCATGCAGGGCAGCATCACGCTTCGCTTTTTCCTTGTCTACGATCTTTCGGCGGCTGATCGGGAGGCAGGCATCGCAGAACTCACTCACCTGTTGAGGAAGGGCCTGCTTCTCCACACTATAGCCCGACATATGCCGCTCGATAATATCGCCGAAGCCCACGACATAGTCGAGCGCGGTGACGTCATCGGCAATGTGGTGCTCGACATCGCTTGAATTGGCAACCCGAAACCGCCAGTCTTCATGGACACAGCAACGCGGTCACCCACGGCAGACCTTCACGCTTGACAATCGAGGGCGCGGCGGAAATCCCGGCGTGGCTAATTGTCTAAGCCGATTTCGGTTATACTGTTCGGCGCCGGAAAGCCAAAATGGAAATCCTAGTTTAAACAGCAGGAATACGCACCGGGACGCATTCTAGCGGCGACGCGGAAGCTGCCTATTCCCAAGTGGATAAGATTGTCCGATATCTCCGAGCAATCGAGGTGGGGCATACCATGGAATGGATAATCGGTACTCTTACAATGTTACGGCGTACCGTCGCTGCGATTGCGCTCGTGATCGCTCTGACGGCGTCTGTTTCAATGGGTTTCGCGCAACAAAGTGCGCCGCCCCAACCCGCAGCCAATGCCACGGCGCAAGCGCCCGCCTACCCGGCGGATGTTTATCCGGATTCCGGCTTCAGACTTCCCTTGCCTAAGCGCGACGAACTAGATGCCGCCGGCAAGAAAGTCTATGACGACATTGTGGGTCCCGGCAACCGTTCCATCGCCGGTCTGCGGGGACCGCTTGGTGTGCGCGTGTACAGCCCGCGGTTGGGCGAGCTCTCGAGCGCTCTCAGCCAGTATCTGCGCTTCGAGTCGGGGTTACCCGCAGGTCTCCGCGAGTTGATCATTCTGACGACGGCGCGAGAGCTTGATAACCGGTTTGAGTGGACCGCGCATGAGCCTGTAGCGATACGTGCAGGCCTCAGCACGGCTGCCATCGATGTTGTGAAGTATCGCAAGTCGACCGTCGGCCTTCCCGAAGAAGAAGCGGCCGTGATTCTGTTGAGCCGGCAGATTTTCCAGAAGCGCAAAGTCGATTCGGATACCTTCGCGCGGGCGCTCAAAGCGTTTGGCAAGCGCGATCTGGTCAATATTGTTTCGCTAATGGGCGTTTATTCCGCGACTGCCATCCTGATCGACACATTCGATATGCGGCTGGGCCCGGATCAGGCGCCGTTGCTGCCTTTGCCGTAGCAGCGGAAGAACGCGTAAACAGGAGTCTCCAATCCGCACGATCGCCGAACACTATTTTTGCCGGCAATCTTGACAGTGGCGGCCTCGTAAAGGGATAGTGTGGTAGCAAATCGATATACGTTAAGGTGAGCGGTAATCGCACGTCCAAGATGACTCTCGGAAGATGCGACGTTCGCTATACGCATCGAAGGAGTCCACATGTGCGTTCCGGCTCAATCCCAGCCTCAGGATCGTTCTTCCGGTTCGAGCGAAATCGAAGCTTGGCGTCAGAGCGCTATCCGGAAAGCCACATGGCGATTGGTGCCACTTCTCGCGGGTAGCCTACCTCTTTTAATTACATCGACCGGACCAATGTGGGCTTTGCGGCTTTGACGATGAATCGAGACTTGGGGCTGACCGCCACCCAGTTCGGCTTCGGCGTTGGTGTCTTCCACATCGGCTATTGCCTGTTCGAAGTTCCGAGTAATCTTTACCGGGAGGAGGAGGGTATTTGAGATGAAAGCTTGGGAAGTTAGTCCGTTCACCACAGAAGCGGCGGCCGGCAAGCTGAACTTTGCATCCGAAGTCCGGATTGCGGATTGCACGCTGCGAGACGGCGAGCAGCAGGCAGGTATCGTGCTAACGGCGGAGGACAAGGTTGAGATCGCTCGTGCGCTCGACCGGCTCGGGGTCTACGAGATCGAGGCCGGAATGCCAACCTCGTCCAAGGAAGATCGCACTGCAGTAGAAGCGATTGCCGGAGCTGGTCTGCGCGCCAAAGTCAGTGCGTTGGCACGGGCGCGCCGGGACGACATTGATGAAGTTGCAGCTTGCGGGGCTTGGGGCGTAAGACTCAGCTTGCCGATCAGCAATATTCAACGCCTGAATAAGTTGCATCTCGATGACGCGCAGTACCTCAAACTTGCTTTGGAGATGACAGCGTACGCCAAAGAGCGCGGGTTGGTTTGTATCTTCAGCCCGTACGACACAACGCGGTGCGATTTGGCTTTTCTGAAGCAAGTATTGGGGGAGCTTGGCCGTCAGGGCACAGTCGACCGCGTGCGCCTCGTCGATACGACAGGGTGCGCGACCCCGCACGTTGTGCGGTATCTGGTCGCGGAGATGAAGCAGGCAGCCGACATCCCCATTGAGGTCCATTGTCACAATGATTTCGGATTGGCCGTCGCAAACACGATAGCAGGCGCGGAAGCCGGAGCCGAATATCTCTCGGTGACAGTCAACGGAGTTGGGGAGCGGGCCGGAAATGCTTCCCTTGAAGAAACCGTACTCGCGTTAAAGCTCTTATACGGGGTAGAAGTTGGTATCCATACCGAGCAACTCTACCAAACCTCACAGCTTGTGGAGGAGCGAACGGGAATTGCGCTTCAGGCACACAAGGCTGTCGTTGGACGCGGCGCCTTTGCCCATGAATCGGGTATGGTAGTAGCCGGCCTGCTCAAGGAACCCTTTACGGCGGAGTGCTACATTCCGGAACTTGTCGGTCAAAAGCGTCGTGTCGTGCTCGGAAAAAAATCCGGCGCTGCCTCCGTGGAAGCAAAGCTGAGGGAAATTGGATTGGACGCTACGAACGAGCAAGTGCAACGGATGCTGGAGGCTGTAAAGCTAGAGGCGATCAGGACGAAGCATCCGCTGGATAATCAGCAGTTCGCGGCTATTGCGTCCTCCATTCTTGATGCCTCTGGCATTGTGAAACTTACATAGCCACATCCGTTGATCTCTAAATAGTGGGAGGATTGGTCTTCATGACGAGCGTAGGGACTCCAGCACCAGCGTACCCCGGCCTTAATGCGGCCACAGAGGAGTTGAAATCGCTGTTGGGCAAACGCGCGACTACTGCGGCGGCGGTTCGCGAGCAACACAGCCACGGTGAGTCGTATCACACTCCCGCAGCTCCCGATGTAGTCTGTTTCCCGCAGAATACTGAGGAGGTCAGCGAGATCCTGAAGATCAGCGCCAAGCACCAGATTCCGGTAATTCCCTTCGGCGCAGGAACCTCGAACGAAGGTCACGTGCATGCGGTGCGGGGTGGCATCACGATTGACATGCGAGAGATGAACAAGATAATTCGCATTAGCCCCGGGGATCTTGACGCAACCGTCGAAGCCGGAGTGCTGAGAAAGCAGTTTCAAAAGGCTTTGAGCAACACTGGGCTCACTTTCTTTGTCGATCCAGGTCCGGACTGCACGTTGGGCGGCATGGCTTCCACACGGGCCTCGGGCACAGCTGCGGTGCGCTACGGCACGATGCGCGAGAATGTGCTGAGCCTCAAGGTTGTGTTGGCAGACGGACGCGTGATCCAAACCGGCACTCGCGCACGCAAGTCATCCGCCGGATATGACTTGACTCGCCTATTCGTCGGTTCCGAAGGAACGCTTGGCGTCATTACCGAGGTCACGCTGCGACTGCATCCGTTACCCGAAGCAGTGGGGACGGCCGTCTGCTCCTTTGAAACCCTTCATGGAGCTATTGAAGCGGTCATCGAAACGATTCAGCTCGGTGTGCCGGTGGCGCGTATTGAGTTGGCCGATGAAGTGACGATGGATGCGGCCAACCGATTCTCGAAGATGAACTACCCGGTGGCGCCCACTTTGTTTTACGAATTCCATGGTCGAAATACTGAGGACGTCAAGGACCAGGCAGCAATGGCGCAATCGCTTGCGGAAGAACACGGCGGTAGTGGCTTCGAATGGGCGACGCAACTGGAAGATCGCGAGAAGCTCTGGAAGGCACGGCACGATGTTCACTATGCGTTTCTGGCGCTCCGCCCGGGGGTGGGCCAGTCCTGGGCACATGACGTATGTGTCCCTATTTCCCGCCTGGCCGACTGCATTCTGGAGACAAAAAAGGACAATGTCGGCGCACCGTTTCCGATTCCGCTAGTTGGCCACGTGGGAGATGGCAACTTCCACATGACTTACGTACTTGATCCAACAAACGAAGCAGAAGTTGCAGCGGCTCATAGTCTCGATGACAGGATGGTCAGGCGAGCGCTTGCCATGGGCGGTACCTGTACTGGCGAACATGGGATCGGGCTAGGCAAGATGAAATATCTCGAGCTGGAGCACGGCCCTGCGACGGACGTGATGCGCGCCATCAAGTATGCACTCGATCCTGAGAATCGAATGAATCCGGGAAAGATGGTCGAGCCGCACACCCTATTTTGAACAGCATTGCTAGCTTTTGCTATTCGTCACAGATAGCAAGGCGCCAGGCTTCGTTAAAGAAGAAGTTTCTTTGGGTTGCGAACTGGCCAGCCGGCTTCAGAAACGATGACACTGATGAGGCATCGATGATCGAAAACTGCCAAGGGGACGCCATAATAAAGAGAGGGCATAAGAAATGAAAGTCACTAATGTCGAACCTATTGTCATCGCTGCGCAGTTAGACAAACCATGGAAGATTGGCACCGCTGTGTTCAGTACGATGAGCGCCACGCTGGTGCGGGTGGAAACCGATGAGGGGATCAGTGGAGTCGGCGAGTGCCTGACGCGTTTCGCTCCTGAGGCCGCAGCTGCGGTAGTGGAGAAAATACTCAAGCCGGTGGTGGTTGATCAGGATCCCTTCGAAGTGGAATTGATATGGGACAAGATGTACGGCGTAATGAGAGGCCGGGGCCACTCGAAGGGCTTCGTGTTGGAAGCCATGAGCGGCGTCGACATTGCCTTGTGGGACATCATGGGCAAAGCCCTGGCCCAGCCAGTCCATCGGCTTCTGGGCAGCTACGGGAGGACTACGCTGCCAGTTTATGCCTCATCACTTCTCTTTAAGCCCACGGAGGTGCTCGTCCGTGAAGCAGAGGGACTAGCGGCTTGCGGGTACAGCGCGATGAAGTTGAAGGTGGGTCAGGGGGAGAAGGCTGACCTTACGAACGTGCGGGAGATTCGTCGCGCACTGGGCGACGGAGTGAAGCTGATGACCGACGCCAACTGTGCTTTCGACACTCACACGGCAATGCTGCTGGGCAGACAACTGCAAGAGGCGGGAGTCTATTGGTTCGAGGAGCCCGTGGCGCCCGAGAATCTGGACGGCTACTCCAAACTAGCGCACGCGCTAGATATGGCGGTGGCGGGGGGAGAATCGGAATTCACCCGTTGGGCGTTTAAAGATTTGCTGGTCCGGGAAGCAATCGACATCATTCAGCCGGATCTGGGCAGATGCGGCGGATTTACCGAGGCGCGAAAGATTGCTGCATTGGCAAGCGCGTTCGATGTCCCAGTGGCTCCCCACACCGGCGCCTCATCGGCGGTCTCTATCGCCGCAGCCATGCAGTGGGCGGCCGCTCTTCCTAATATGCTGCTCTTCGAGTACATGTATCCGCCGAACCCGCTACGCGAAGAGCTTCTGGTCGAGCCGTTGCCCATTGTGAAGGATAGCTGTATCCCTGTGCCACAGAGGCCTGGCCTTGGGGTGGAGTTGGATCCTAAGGCGCTAGCCCGCTTCTGGCAGTCGTGACCCTGGGTTCCATCTGGCGGACCGAGAATCCCAGAGGACTGCTGGGATCGAGGCTTCCCCTCTGTCGGGGTGGCGCACCTTGGTCCCCTGCGGCAAACATTGCGATCTTTGACGAGCGTCGAACCGGCTTTTGGGTTGCTGGTTGAAAGAACGTGACCGCCATTGGCGAGAAAGCGTCTCTGCCCGCAGCAAAGCATCGCGCGGAACCCCAAAAAGGTGCTGTGCGGCTCAGCGATCAAGTGCTAATCTAGCCGCCACAACGGAGAACGCTGCTTTCCAGGAGGGATGGATGGAATCAGTATCGGTGGTTCCCAATCTCCAGGCAATTCCCAGGGCAAGATGGTGGCGCATTATCCCGCCCGCCGTGATTATTTATATCATCGCCTACATGGATCGAGTCAACATCAGCTTTGCCATGGCCGGCGGGATGAACGAAGCACTAGGACTGTCGATGACGGTTTCCGGCTTGGCTGCGGGGATCTTCTTCTGGGGATACCTGATTTTGCAGGTGCCCGGCGGCCACATCGCGGAACATGGCAGCGCGAAAAAGTTTGTCATGTGGACCATCATTGGCTGGGGCGGAATTTCCTTCCTGACCGGATTCGTTCAAACCAGTTGGCAGATGCTGGCCATGCGGTTCTTGTTAGGTGTCGCCGAGGGCGGCGTCTATCCGGCCATCCTGGTGGTGATCGGAAAGTGGTTTCCGCAAAAAGAGTTGGGCCGCGCGAATGGGCTGTTCCTGGTAAGTCTGCCGCTCTCGGCTGCGGTGACGAACCCTATCTCCGGCTGGATAGTGTCGCATTACAGTTGGCGGGGGCTGTTCTTCTTTGAAGGAGTCGTGTCGTTGGCGTTGATTTTCGTCTGGCTGCCCTTGATCAGCGATCGCCCAGAAGAGGCGAAGTGGATCTCAAAAGAGGAAAGGGAGTATCTACAGGCAACTTTGGCCGCCGAAAAAGCTGCCCAGCAAGCCAAGACGAAAGAGACCGCGCAGACGAAATGGATCTACCTGCAACTGTTCAACGACAAGAACCTGTGGCTGATGATCCTGATCTATCTGTGCTACAACACGGGGAGCTGGGGTTACGTGATATGGCTGCCCACACTGTTGAAAAAGATGACCAAGATGAGCCTGACCAACGTGGGTTGGCTCAGCGCGCTGCCGCTGGCTGCCGCCGTGTTGGGGGTGTACACCTTCGGGGCATTGTGCGATCGGAAAGGAAATCGACGGGGATATACTGCCCTGTCACTGTTTGCTTTCGGGTTCTGCTTTTGGCTTTCGACACTGTTCCCCAGCCACATCTGGCTCTCTTACGGGGTGCTTTGCGTCACTGGGTTTCTCTCCAAGGCATTGCAGAGTCCTTTCTGGTCGATGCCGGCAGTCGTCTTTCCGCCGGGGCTGGCGGGCGGTGCGCGGGGGGTGGTTAATGGCATCGGAGCTTTGGGCGGTTTTGTAGGACCAGTGCTGGTTGGGTGGTTTTCAACAAGGACTGGGAACATGACGAACGGCATTTACAGTGTGATCGTAGCGTCACTCATCGGCGGAGTCATCGCCATGCTCATGCCTAAGGTCACGGCGGGCTATAAATACCTTGAGACTACAAAGCCAGGAGAGGCCAAAGCAGCAGGCAAATAGCTCGGCGCACGATTGTGCATTTGTGTGAGAAAGCGCGTTGAATTCAGGAAATTCGGAAACCTTATTCGGGTCTATTTCAGGGGAGCTTTTGCGGTTGAAGCACACTCTGTCAGGTGTCCTGGATATTAATTTCCGATGCGGAAGCTGGAAATATCCGCAACCGTCTAATGTCGATTGGGATATCAAGGACGCGCGCTTTCTGGAGACATACCGGAGATATCAATCGCTCGCCTGCCCCATTGCCGTGAAGCGGCGACTTCACACGAAAACCCCTTGCGCCAACTGAGCAGGAGGCACCGGCGCTCCACTCCGTACGCTCGGAATCCTGCTATTCCAGTTCGGCCCAGCATTGTTGCAACCTTTCCAATTAATTCATGGCAAAAACTCCAATGTAGCACTCTGTACAGCCAGGGGCGACACGCTAACCAAAGTCCACTCCTGCGGGTGAGGAAAGGTTATGATGAGACCGACATGACACCCTCGGATCGGCCACGAATCGAAATTGAATACTGTACCCAGTGCCGGTGGCTGTTGCGAGCTGCCTGGATGGCGCAGGAGTTGCTGCTCACGTTTGAGCAGGAGGTCAGTGGGGTAACTCTGATACCGGGAACGGGAGGTATATTCGAAATACGCGTAGGAGATACGCTGCTCTGGTCACGAAAAGATCAGGGCGGCTTTCCCGAGATCAAGGAACTGAAGCGGTTGGTTCGCGATCGCATTGCCCCTGGGAAAGACCTCGGTCATATTGATCGCTGAGCCGATGCGGCCGGAGCGAACCGGTTCGACTCGTCCGGGGGGGTGAGGGGTGAGGGGCATCTGCCCCCCTGCAAAACAAACAACAATTCAACTTTGCCCCCAAAGGCGATTACAGGCGGGGCGACCCTCATACCATGGTTCCGGTGCTGCTGGCTGGTGCGGAGGTCACTGAGGCTTTTTGGGCCAAGCTGGCGGTGCTGTCCTGACCCCTTTCCGCTTGCCACGTCCGCATCAACTTCTCAGACCAGATTAAACACAACTGGCAATTCGCCCGCTCGCAGGCCGGCAGATGGCTCTTCCGACACTGCTTTGGAATTGACGCAGCAGAGGTGGTCGGGCAATTGCGATACCGCCGGAATTATTGTCGCCGAGCCACAAACTCTGCCTAAGAACGTGCAGTTGTAGTGCCGGTTTCACGAAAGACTCCTGCCTTTATGTAGGGACGAAGACAGATCTCCGGCAGGTCAGCAAATCCCCGATACGGTTGATTTTGATGTCGGCTGGCGCGTAAGAACTCAGGATTTTCGGATCATGCGCGTAGTGTCCC
>Ga0181533_1001094_pt1 | contig 35555 bp, 24 predicted proteins | sample PEATcosm2014_Bin_45_FD_119772 | JGI IMG/M metagenome (GOLD analysis project Ga0181533, IMG submission 119772) | Peatland microbial communities from MTU Mesocosm Facility, Houghton, MI, USA - PEATcosm2014_Bin11_60_metaG | ecosystem: Environmental > Terrestrial > Soil > Wetlands > Peat | place...
TTAGGCATCAAGACCAGGGCCAGCGACGCGAGAATCGCGCCGCCCAGAATAAACGGACGCCGCCGGCCCAGCCGCGTCCAGATGCGGTCGCTGTAGTGCCCGATCAACGGTTGGATGAGCACGCCGGTGACCGGCGCGGCCAGCCACAGGATGGCCAGGGAATCAGCGTTCGCCCCGAGGTAGCTGTAAATGGCGCTCATGTTCGCCATCTGCAACCCCCAGCCAAACTGGATGCCGAGAAAGCCGAAGCTCATGTTCCAGATTTGCCAGAAGGAAAGACGCGGTTTATTCATAAAAAGTTCGATTCAAAAGAAATGTGCACCGGTACGAACGGCATTGACTTCACAACGCCACCGGTGAGCGCAACGACAACGTTCGATTTTTCGCACAAAATGATTGCGGTTTTATTTCGGCACCACGCGATGGTAAATCCGCCATTCAAACCCACCCAGATGAAAGAGCGGGAAATCGTCACCGGGTAATTTGGGCATCCCCGCAATTTGCACGGGCTTGAACTCCCCGCTGTTTTCGACGTCCACACGACCGATGATCGGCCGGTTGGAAAAATTGATCACGGTCACAAACTCGTCATTTTCGTCGGGGCGCTTGAGGGTCACGAGGTTGGCTTCGTCTGAATTATGCAGCCAGATGACACGGTTGTTGCGAAAGGCGGCGTATTGTTTGCGAAGCTGGATGAGTCCGTGATAGATCTCGCGCAGGGGCGGACGTTCCTTCGGGCTCCAGAAAATCGGCTGCTTGTAAAACAACGCCGGATCGCCGGATTCGGTCGCGTCGCCGACTTCCATGCCATTGTAAATCAGCGGCACGCCGTCGAGTGAAAACATCAGCGCGGATGCCGCCAGTGCGCCGCGAACGCCATAGCGTGAAACCGCCCGTGCTTCGTCGTGGTCATCCGTGATCCGCATGTGCAAGGAATTCTGGGGAAATTGCCGGAGACTTTCCTCCCAGGAGGCACGCAGTTTCAAGGCGGGCGCACCGCGCAGCAACACGTCATTCATCGCGGCCATTAACGGCCAGGAATAATCAATGTCAAATGCGTTGGTCAGCAGTTCCGGCTTGCTGGCTTCGGCCAGCATCATGATGTCCGGCTTGGTTTTTTCCAGCTCGGTTCGCGCCTGCTCCCAAAAATCCATCGGCACCATGGAGGCCACGTCGCAACGGAAGCCGTCCACATCACAGGTTTGAATCCAGTATTTGAACATCGCGATCATGTATTCGCGCAACTGCGGGCTGGCATAATTCAAACCGGCCACGTCGGTCCATTCCGGCAGGGGCGGGATGATTTTTCCATTCGCATCCTGCTTGTAAAATTCCGGGTGCTTCATCAACGCGCTGTCCCACGCGGTGTGGTTGGGAACCACATCCATGATGACTTTCAGGCCGCGTTTGTGCGCCTCGGACACCAGCCGTTTGTAATCGTCCACCGTGCCATAATTGGGATCAACGGCGTAATAATCCTTGATTGAATACGGGCTGCCCAAACTGCCCTTGCGGCCTTTTTCGCCGATGGGTTGAATCGGCATCGTCCAAAGGATCGTCACGCCCAAATCCTTTAACCGGTCGAGTTGCGCGGTGACGCCGTTGAGGTCGCCGGCGGAGGAAAAATCGCGCGGAAATATTTCGTAGATCACCCCGTCGCGCAGCCAGGCGGGCGGGGTGCGCGCCGGCTGCTTTGAGACGTCGGCGGCCTGGACCAGCATCGCGGCGAGCAATAGTCCAGCTGCTGACAAGGTAAAAATCCGGCGGGCTTTGAATGTGCTTTTCATGTTTTTTTAGTTATGCTTAAGCCAGTGTGCGGCCCTCGACATCTATAGTTTTTGTTGGCAGGAATGTCAGGGTAAAAGTTCAATGCGATAAAAGCGTTGTGTCGCTGTCATTGATGGCGCCTCAGTGTAATTCAACTGCATTTGCAACGACCCGGCATAATTCGAGCCGGCGGGCAGATTGCTCCACGTTCCACCAAGGCGGCTGGCGAATTGAACCTGATACGCGCGGCCCGGCATCGCCGCCCAATTCAACATGCAGCCATTGGTCGATGAATCGGTCGACAAAATCTTGAACCCGCGCGCCGGATCGCACAAATCGAATGTGCCGTTGCCCAGCGAATCGCGCAACGCCACAACCGGGATCACCAAAAATTCATTCGTGTCAATGTTCGGGCCGGAGCCGGGGGGACATTGCGCGACGAGCGCGCCGCCGTCGGCGGTCTGATACGCCGCGGCGCAAAGGTAAAGGTTTGGAGGCACCGAACCGAACGCGGCGGCGAGGTCGAGCGTGCCTTCGAGCGCGCCGGAATTCGCCGGAGATTTTGCGCACGGCCAGTTGGTCGCGGTGTTGTTGACGAACCAACTGACGTAGCTGTTCTGGCTTTCACTGGCAAGAAACGGCTGGTTCGCGCTGACGGCGACTGTTCCCGCTTTCGCCCAAGGCGCAGCGGCGGTCGTGGCCGGCAAAAGCTGGTCGCTGACAAAAATAAAATGATCGTTCGTCCCGCCGGTGCCGGTTGACCAGGTGGCAACGTAAAGCGTCGTGCCGCGCACCGCGCCATAAAGCACCATGCCGTTGTTGGACGCGAGGAGATAGCCGGCGGAATCAAAAGCGCCGTCCATCACAAACGCGGGCAAAACCACCGGCGCGTTGCTGAACGTGTTCGCGCAAACCGTCGCGCTCGCGGCGGAAAATCCCACGCTGTTCGACGCGATGACAGAATAGCAATGGGAAGAATTTGCCGCGAGTCCGGTGTCGGAGAAAGTTGTGGCGGTCGTCGTGGCGACCAGCGAACTGTCGCGGCTCACTTGATAGCCGCTCGCGCCCGACGAAGCTGACCAGCTTAAATTAATTTGATTCGTCTGCACCGGAATCACGGTGAGATTTTGCGGTGGTGACGGCGGCTGTGGATTGCCATTGGCGCTCACGGTGAAGTTCCAATTCGCGCCACCGTTGTTGTCCCAGGTGCCGGAGCCGTTGTTGAAGACACAGTTCAAATTCGTCGCGTTATTGGGAACCGTGACGGTGTATTGCCACCAGTTCGAGGCGGAGTTAAAAGTCATCACCGGATCAGGCGAGACGACGGGGTTCCAGTTGTTCCAGCCGAGGTGAAGATAAACCGGATTGGCCGAAGCAACAGCGCGTCCGCTGGCGACGTATTGAATCGTCACGGAATTTCCGGCGACCGGTGGAACTGGGGAGACGGTGACCGGGCCGCGGTTGCCGCCACCGCCGGAACCGCCACCAACATAAACGTGCTGGATGGGTGATTTGTAAGTGTTGCCGCGCGCGTCGGTCGCGCTGACGTAGTAGTCCACGAACGCATTCGAGATGGCGCTGACCTTGGCGTAATAATAATCCGCGATGTATTGCGGCGTCTCGCCACTCCCCGGCGCGGTGACGCGCTGCGTCATGTTCGAGGTCTGCCACGCGCCCGCGAGCGGACCGCCGGCGTAAGTTTTGAACTGGTCGCTCGTCGGCGGATTCGTGCCGTTGACGCGCAAAAGCAAACTGACGTTCGTGATTCCCGAAACGTCGTAGGCGTAAGTCCAAATCCAGAAATCGGAGTTCGTGGCGACGGTGACTTTGTAGCCGTATTGCACGCCGAAGTTCGTGCCGCCGGGATTCCACGGATGGCGCTGCGGGATAAAAACCGTCGGCGGCGTGGTGTCGCTCGCGAGGTTCGACAAATATGAATTCACGTTGCGAACGGCATTCGATTGCGCGACGACGGCGCGGAGACATTCATCGCCATTGCAGCCGTAATAAACGAAGCCGCTGTCGAGGCTCCCCAGATAATAATGCCAGCCAAGTTCGATTCCGTTGGGCGTGCCGGAAAAACTTCCAGGATCGCGCACCTGGTCAATGTCCGGCGTGATGCCGGAAATCTGTTGCGCGGTTTTCACACGATTTTCCGAGGCGATGATGACGCGCCAGTTATCGGCCTTGTCGCTCACGCCGATGCTGGGGTCAACGACGTTGTTCCCGCTGCCGTCGGTGTAACTCGGCGGCCAGTGCCAGTTGATGAACATGGGCGAGCCGAAATCGCCGTCGGCAAAAACCCAGCCGCCATTCTCGACGTGGACGACGTCATTCGTGTCCGGCGGAAAATCGGAAATAAACTGTTCAATCGTCGTCGGTTCGTAGCCGTCCGAAACGGCGGTGCTGGCCATTTGCGGCACCCATTCGCTGTAGTAGGAATAGCCGCCGCTCCAGGCGTTGTCGCCGTCGTGCGCGCACAGCACGAGCGCGGGCTCGCTTGGATTGTTGCGAGCGGCGAGCGGCGAAATCAGTCCCAAGTCCCAGGGGCTGTAACTGTCGCGCCAGCTCATCACCTGATCGGCGGGAACGATGATGATTTTGGATTCCGCGCCGGAATTCGGATCAACGTGGCGTGCGTAGTGAAGTTGAAACGCGAACGGCATCGCTGCGCTTGGCGCGCAGCCGCGTTCGATGGAGATGCGCTGGTAATTTCCCGTGCCTTGTGCGGGATTGATCTGGTCGGCCGGATTTGGGATGTCGCAGTTTTCGCCGCCGCTGCCGACCGCGAGCGGAAAATCCGCGCACGAGCGCGTGAGGTGATTGTTGGCGACGACGCTCCACGCAATTCCCGCTTGGTTCAGGATCGGAATCATGGGTTCGGAGAAACAGGTTTCCGCCGGGAAATAGCCGCGCGAGTCAGCGGGATTTGTGCCCCAGAAAATTTCCATCTGCCGTTTGTGAATTCGCAGTTCCATTTCCAAAGTTTCATCGCTGACGAGCGGCGCGAGCGCGTGATGATAAGTGAAATTCACCAGGTCCATGCGCGGCTTGCCGCTGCTGGTCGTCCAACTGCGCGCGGTCTGGGTGCCATTGCTCCAGCCGCTGTAATAGCCGAGCTGGCCGGCAACGGCGAGGCTCTGGACATTTTCCATGAGCGCGCCGGAATAATTCACCTGCGCGCCGGCGTTCGGATAGCCGAGCAGCCCGCTGATGGTGGAACTTGGCTGGCCCTGATAGGCGTTCACGCGGTCGGCCTCGCCGAAAATGGTGGACAACACTTCCGGCGAGGGATGCGGCCGTCCGGCGTTCTGCTGTTGAATCGTGTCCCACGCATTTTCGTAATGGTCGGTGCCGTAGTTGCGGCGATCCGGCCAGTAAATCGGCTGGTGCAGATGCCAGAGCCACGTCGTATGGACGCTGGTATTGGTGCCTGCTTGAACGCCTGCCGGCAAGAATATTGCAACAACGCACCATGGGATAATACGACGAAGTAACTTCATTTGGCTTGGGTCATAATTAACTCCCTGACGCTACATAAACCACCGCATAATCATGCGGTAGCAATTCGGCCAAGAGCATGGTATGGACATCTAATGTCAGTCATTTTGCAAAGCAACCCAAGCTTCAACAAAGGCGCAAAAGACTTGTTGTTGCCGCGTGTTTTTTCAGTGACGTAATTAATCCACAACTAAATCGCGCCATTAAAAGATTTATTGAACTCCATGTATTGCCATTCTTCGATTGTGTTGCTTTCGCGAAAAGCCTGGGTCCCGATTTTTTTTGGCAGGCTGTCGTTGGCGGCGCTGCTTTGGGTCGGACTGTTTGATCTCGGTTATAAAAACCAGCCATGAACATCATTCACCTTGTCCGCGCAGCGTCAAAAAATCAATTTTCCGCTGGTTCCAACCTGGCTGCTTTGGCGCTCGTGTGTGCCGCGCTGTCCATGGCAACCACGGTGCCCGCTCAATCCAGCCGGCCGGGGTGGGGCTCAACTCCCTATCGTGACGCACAGGGAACGGGCGTCACCTTCCGGGTCTGGGCGCCAAACGCGACGAGTGTTTATCTTCCCGGAAATTTTAACAACTGGTCATTAAACACGACTCATCTAATCCAGGAGACGAACAATGGGGTTGGAGACGGCATCTGGTCGCTGAATCTGGCCGGAATAACGAATGGCACACAATACAAATACTACTTCAATGGAAATCTCTGGAAGCAAGACCCGCGCGCGCGGCTGGTCACCTGGTCTGGTTCGAGTGGCAACAGCATTGTCTATGACCCGAACGCCTTTAACTGGGCGGGCGACAGCTTGACCCCGCCGGCACTGAATGACTTGTTCATTTACGAACTCCACATCGGCACGTTCTACACCAACTCGGCATCCAGCAAGTTTGTGTCGGCCACCAACAAGCTCGATTACTTGAAAAGTCTGGGCGTCAATGCGGTCGAAGTCATGCCGATTGCGGAGTTCCCCACTGATGCCAGTTGGGGCTATAACCCGGCCCAAATTTTTGCCGTGGAAAACATCGGATACGGCGGGACGGATGGATTCAAAACCTTTGTCCAAGCCTGCCACCTTCGCGGCCTCGCTGTCTTGCTGGACGTCGTCCACAACCATTACGGGCCGACGGATCTGGACATGTGGAACTTTGATGGCTGGTCGGGCGGCGGCCCGCTCGGCGGCGGCGGCATTTACTTCTACGAGAGCAATACCAACCTTCAAATCACGCCTTGGGGGGATACGCGACCGAATTTTAACAGTCAGCAAGTTGACAATTTCGTTCAGGACAACTTCACCATGTGGCTTAGCGAATGTCATGTGGACGGGTTCCGCTGGGACACGCCCAACACCATGATGAACGGCAACGGCGGCATTTATATCCCCGCTGCGGATAGTCTCATCTATGCCATCAACACCATGATTCACTCCAGTTATACCGGCAAAATCAGCATTGCCGAGGATGTGTATAATTACGACGGATTCGACAGCGCTTGGGATACAACCTTTCCTGGCACGGTCACCACGCAACTGGCGTACACCTCGGATTCCAGCCGCGACATGCCCACGATCGCGAACGCGGTGCAGTATAACGTCCGTTACGGTGGCACGGCGGGTACGGGTCGCGTGGCCTTTCTCGAATCGCACGATGTGGTCGGCAACGGCGTCCGGTTGGTGACGGCGATTGATCCGGTTACGCCCAACAGCTACTGGGCGAGAAAACGTTCCACCCTCGGCGCTGCCGTGACGATCACGGCACCCGGCATACCGATGATTTTCCAAGGCCAGGAGATGCTTGAGAATCAGCATTTCAGCACAACAAACACCGTGGATTGGAGCAAAACGAACACTTACAGCTACATCGTCCAGCTTTACCGCGATCTCATCAGCGCGCGGCGCAACTTGAAAGGCTATACTCCGGGGCTGGAAGGTGACCAGTGCGGCATGCTGCAAGTGGACAACATCAACAAGCTGGTCGCTTATCATCGCTGGACATCCGCCGCCCCGAATCAGGACGCGGTGGTGATCGCCAACTTTGCCAACGGCACCCTCAATAATTATAACCTGAACTTTCCATCAGCCGGCAACTGGTATGTCCAGTTCAACAGCGATTCCACCAACTACGGCTCGGACTATGGCAATATTGGCAGTTCCGTCGTGACCGCCAGCGGCAGTCCGGCCACAGCCAGCATCACCATCGGTCCGTACAGCGCGCTTATCCTGTCGCAAGTCCCCAATATTTCGCCGACATTGACCATCACCCAGACAAGCGGCGTGGCGACCATTTCCTGGCTGAATTCTTATTCCGGATGGGTGTTGGATTCAAGTGTGACGCTTGCGGGAAATCCGCCGCCATGGAATCAGGTTTCGTCGTCGCAATACCAGACCAACTCGACGACGGTTTACATCAACGCCATTCCATCAGGCGGCGCGACCTTTTATCGGCTGCGCAAACCTTGATTATCCATGCAAGTTCCACGCAATCAAGATATTATACTGAACTTCGGACATGTCTCTCTCTCGTTTGATTCAAGTTGGCAGGTTGCCAATCGAGGCTTGGAATTGGCCAGCATACCGCATGAACATGCGGTAGCATTGTCGCGGAAAATATTGGTATGCTTCACAGAGCAGTAAAATCAGAATAACTCTAAAAAAACCAATTATTATGAAAATTAACGTCTTAACCAGTGTTTCAATAGCGATCTTTGCAATAGGTTTGGCATGCGCACGCGCCCAAGTTGTAAATGGAAGCTTGGACGGCGCCTACGGCAGTCCGCTGGCCACCCAAACCATTAATACCGGTTTTGGTGACAGCACGGTGGGCGATGGCACATCCACCGGAGGTTCGGAGTTGGACGCCGCCTACGGCATCGTGAATGGCGGAAATCTCTATCTGTTCCTCGCCGGCAACTTTGAGGACAACGGCAATCATGTGAATATCTTCATTTCCGACGGGCGGGCGGGTCAGAGCACCCTTGCCGTTCCCACAACCGCCACGCTGCAGGCCATGAACGGCTCGGTATTCAGCCCCGGTTTCCAAGCCACCTATGCGATTGACTTGAACGACTATGCCGGCACCGCGTACGTCGAAGAGTACAGCCTTACGGGAACTCCCTCCGGCGGTTATGTGGGAGCGTTCGGTTTGTCCGGTGGAATCGGAACCGGCAGTCCCGGCGGCAGTATCTTCTACGGGCTGAACAACCTGAACGCCGCGGGCGTAAACGGCAATACCGGAACTGCCGCCAATGCCGCCGCTGCCAATGCGGTAACGACCGGTCTGGAGATGTCCATTCCTCTCTCGCTCCTGGGCAATCCAACGGGACCAATCCTTGTGCTGGCCGACATCAATGGCGGTGGCGATGGTTATCTCTCGAATCAGTTTCTTCCGGGATTGCCTGTGGGAACTGGAAACTTGGGGCCGAGCACCACATTTAATTTCGGTTCGACGCCAGGTGAGTATTTTACCGTTTCCGTTCCTGAACCGTCCACCGTGGCGATGAGCCTTTCCGGTTTGGCCGCGCTTTTGGCTTTCCGCCGCCGCGCCAAATAGATCAAGCAGGTCAATTAGAATTCCCAAACCAAGCCCGCTTTCGGGCTTGGTTAATTTTTTTAGCCAGGGAGGTGTATCGCGAGCCGGTCCACCATGAAATTTCCAGTGAAGCGGCCAGAAGACGCATTAACACGAACTCCGAAGTTGCCCGGCGTGGGGAGCGGTGACGCATCGTCACCACGTGTGGCTGCGACGCCCTCGTCGCATTTTTTCAGACGCCGGAAAAGACGCCGCGCCAATCGGCGACGAGGGCGTCTCCAGCACCTTTCTGCGACGGGGCGTCGCAGCCACTGCAGGCCAGCTTCGGAATTCGGGATTAACGCTCGATGACAAAGCGCATCGGCTTGAAGCCGTCATCATCCTTCACGGTAAGCAAGCCATTGGTGAATGACCACCCCCGCGGCGAATGGGCCAGCGCCTCCGCGCCCAAATGCGGCAATGGAACCCGGTCAGCGGCTGCGTCACCGATTTGCCGGAAGATTGTTTTGGGCTCATGGTCTGCCCTTGTCTCCAAAACCAAATCGCGCGCTGCGGGACGATATGTCCCTTCCGGCCCGGACACGTCAACGATCATTTTCTGATCGTTGCAGGTCTGATGAAATCGGCGCTTCATAAAGTCACCTTTGCGATAATCAAGTGTTTCTCCATTGTCTTCGTAAAGTGAGGATTCAGACTCGTTCGCCGGAGCGATGAGGACGCGAAGCGGTTTTCCCGGCATTTCACCCGTGTTCTGAACAACTGGCTGGCGGAAGATAAAACCGCCGCCGCGCACGAACAGCGGAATGGAATTGAGCGTTACCGGCAGATGTATGGTCTGCCCTCCTGCGAACTGACGGCCGGTCCAGTAATCGAACCATTCCCCTTGGGGCAGGTAAACTTCGCGCTCATTTGCGCCTTCATACAGAACCGGCGCCACGAGCAGGTCGTCACCAAAAAGAAATTCGTCATCCAGCCCGGCGACCCTTTCATCACCGGGATATTCGAGAAACAAAGGACACAGGGCCGGCACGCCGGTCTGGCTGGCCTGTTGCATCGCATTGTAAATGTAGGGCAGCAATTCATAGCGCAATTCGATGGCGTGTTTGTTGATGATTTCATGGTGATAATCAAACGACCACGGTTCCTTGTCGGGCGAACCCCACGTGGAATGCGACCGCATAAACGGGTAAAACACTCCGGCTTGCAACCAGCGGGTATAAAGTTCGCCGGACGGCGAACCATCAAAGCCGCCAATGTCGCAACCCACAAAGGAAAACCCCGACAGTCCCATGCCCAGCAGGGTGGAAATGGACTGCCGCAACGAAGACCACTCGGATGTGTTGTCCCCTGGCCAGACGGCGGCGTAGCGTTGGCCGCCCGCGAAACTGGCACGCGTGAGAACGAATGGCCGCTCGTTCGGCCGCAAGCGTGACAATCCTTCAAACGTCGCACAGGTCAGCAACTGGCCATACACATTGTGGATTTCGCGATGCGTGGTCGGCTGCCCCTCGTTGTTAAAAACAACATCCAAAGGCATGGTCCCGCTCGTGGTATTGAAAACCGCCGGTTCGTCCATGTCGTTCCAGATGCCGGCCACGCCGATATCCAGGAAACTCTGGTAAAGCGATCCCCACCATTTGCGCGCCGCCGGATTGCTGAAATCCGGGAACACACTTGGGCCGGGATTTTTCCCGGCCAGCGACGGCCAAACCGGAGCTTCATACAGCGAGCCGTCGGGATTTTTCACAAAATAATTTCCCGCGATGCCCTCGTCGTAAGGCGCATAGCCTTTTTCAACCTTCGGATGCGCATCCACGATGCAGACGACGTGGAAACCTTGTGCGCGCAAATCCGCAATCATTTTCTTCGGATCAGGAAAACGCTCATGATCCCAGGTGAACGGCTTGTAGTTGTCCTGATAATGAATGTCCAGCCAGATGACATCGGCGGGGATTTCCTTTTGGCGGAACGTGTCGGCCAGCAGGCGCACCCGCGATTCGGGATAGTAACTGTAACGACATTGATTGAAGCCGAGCGACCACAGTGGCGGCAATGGCATTCGTCCGGTCAAGGCGGTGTAATGTTCGATGACTTTTTTGGGCTCGGGCCCATTGATAAAATAATAATCCAGATCGCCGCCTTCCGCGCCGAACGTCAGCAAGTCTTGGCGTTCGCGGCCCACGTCGAACGTGCTGCGCCAGGTGTCATCCAGGAAAATCCCGTGCGCCTGCCCGTGGCGGACGACCAGGTAGAACGGCACGGAAACATAAATCGGATCCGTGCCCGAATCGTGGGCGAAGGTGTCTGAATTCCACATGACATAATTGTAGCCGCCCAGTTTCCAACCGCGCTTGTCGAGCTTGCCATTTTTTTCGCCGAAGCCATAAACATGCTCGTCATCGCGCAATTCTTTGGCGACACGAAACGCCGGGCCGGCAAAAGCGATTCCGCGTCCCGGATCATCGGCGTCCAGAATTTCACCGGCGGAATTGGCAAAAGAAATGCGCAACGGAGACTCTTGCACGGTCACTTTAACCGAAGCTGTTGCCAAGGTGGTGGAATTGAAACCGGTTTCAACTTTTGCCGACACCGGGCCCAGGTCGTGATTGACGACGGCGTAAGAATGATCGCGGCCAAAGGATTTTGCGGTTGTGAAACGGACGCGGATGACATCGTCTGACAAAGGTGTGATAGCAAGCGTGCCTTGGCCGCCCTGAAACAACAGCGCCCGGCCATCCCAGGTCGGAACGGGCATCACACCGATCGACGACCAACCACCATTTCCAGCATCGCCATGAACCGAAACCGGCGGCAGCGCGTCCGCAGCCTGCACCACCCGCCCGGTCAGGCACAGGAAAAGACCAGATACGATTGCCAAAACGATTTTGTTTCTCACCCGGATTTTCATAGTCAATTTTATATCAAGGCACGACTTCAATTTCGTAGAATTTTTGTGGCGCCGGCGGGGAATTGGAAATGTCCAAATAAGAAGTGGACCGGCCGTTGGCCGGAATGGCTCCACTGATGGGCGTGAAGGGCTGGCTCAAATTGGTGGTCGCCAGAACCGTATAGTTGACCCCAAGCGTGCTGCTCCAAACCACTGTCTGGTTGTTGCTGGCCAAACCTGAGATCGCCAGCGGCGGCGGCACAATCACCGTCCGCGCACCACTCAAAACCACCCCATTGTTGCTGTAAACCACCTGAATCGTGTTGGAGCCGGGTAAAGCGCCGTTCCAGTTGTAGAGCAACGAGCGCATCCCACTGCAACCGGCCACGGCCCCCGGAGGACGAAAGATGTAGGATGACTGCGGCTGCAACATACCGTTGATGGTCAGGTTAAAAAGGCTGGGATTATTCGTATCCAGAGCCGGAGTGAAACAGACCTGGATCAGATAAGTAGTATTGCTTCCCATTGGAATCACCAATCCATCGGTCGCCGGACTGGAAATATAAACGGAAGGCGGGGCGGCGGCGGTCTGGAACAACAAGTGGTAAGGCGCAAACATGGTTTTACCCGATACCGCGCCGAATGCCGAGTTGGTCAGATTCACCGTGATGTTGGTCAAACCCGGCAGACCTGCGCCGTCCGCCGTGAAGGTCATCGCATCATGCGCTGCCGACCAGGTAAATGAACCGCTTACGGATGGCGCAGTGGAAAACGCAGCCTGAACACTATTAGCATCCATCGGCTCGCTGAATTGAAGCACGATTGGCGAAAAGGCTGGCACATTGGTAGCCCAGTGACCCGGTGAGTTGCTCACCACCACCGGATCGAGCGGCTGCCACTGCGATTGCGCGATGAAAATTTTGGCGGTGGTGCTTGGGACGGTTATGGCCGGAGTTTGCGAACCGGAAGCGAGAGTGATGGTTTCATTGGTGTTCAGTAAATTCACCAGCACGGTGCCTGCGGTATAAGTCAGAGTGCGCGCGGGCAACGTTTGGCTGGAACTGGCCGTGTTGAAAACGACAAACACTTCCTGCGTATTCAGCACGCGGGAATAGGCAAACAATCCCGGGCCGATGGAGTTGTTGGCCTGATTGATGTATGAGCCGAGCGTGAGCGCAGGATACAACCGGCGAAAATTGTTCAATTGGGCCACCCACCGGAACAACGGGTGGGTCATGTTGAAATTATCAACACCCGGCGAACTGAGCTCTAAAACAGCACCTACCGGGCCGTCCTTGAATTCCCCGGCAAACATATCCTCGCGGTCATTCGGGTCGGTCGTGCCATCAAAACCCTGTTCCGTGCCGTAATACAGACACGGGATGCCGCGCGAGGTGTAAAGAAAAGCCAGCGCCAATTCAAGGCGGTTGGTGTTGTTGTTCGCCTTGCTGGTGCTGAGAAAACGGGGATTATCATGATTATCAAGGAAGGTGACCAACTGCATCTGCGCGGCCGGATCGTAATTGGCCGCGACCGCGTTGTAATGGTTTTCAATCAGTGACGTGGCTCCGCTGGCCGTGGCAAATACGCTGTTGACCGTGAAATAAAGCGGATAATCCAGAACGGAATCAAACTTAAATGGCCCGCCACCTTCCGTCCCGGTGTATGAACCCACCAGGGTTTCAGAACTGTTGAAAGCCTCGCCAAACATGAAGAAGTTGGTATTGCCACTGGTCGCCGCATTCGAATGAATCGCCGGGCAAAAACTCTGCCAGCACCCCATATCAACTTCCAGCGCCGTATCAACCCGGAACCCATCAAAACCAATCTGATTGATCCAATATTCGTAAATCGCAGCCATGTTCGAGCGAACGTAGGGCGTTTCCGTTCTGAAATCATTCAGCCCGGACAGCCAGCCCAATACGGCTTGGGTACTATCATTGAAATTTTGGATGTTGCCGTAGTTGTGGAAGAGGTTGGTGAGAGATGGATTGGCCCTGCTAACATTGAAAGGTGCCGGATAGGTTTTTGAACTGTTCCGATAACTGAGCGTATAGCCGGCCGGGTAGTTGAAAGTGGAACCGCTGCTGCGGACGAGGTCGCCCGCGTGGTTCACGACGATGTCGTCAATGACCAGCAAGCCTCGTGCGTGCGCCGCCTGAACCAGGTTTTGCAGATCGGAGATGGAACCCCAATGCGGAGCCACCTGGTAAAAATTCCAGGCGGAGTAACCATGGAACTGCCCTTCCGTGTTCAACACGATCGGTGAAATCCAAATGGCCGTTGCTCCCAGTGCCTTGATATAGTCCAATTTCTGTTCTATCCCCTTGAAATCTCCGCCATGCACCCCGGTCGGATTGCTGGGAGCGTAAGTTCCTTCCGCGTTGTCGTTGTTCGTGTCCCCGTCGTAAAAACGGTCGGTGATGATTTGGTAGATGCTTTGCGTCCGCCAGAAATTATTGGATTGCGCAAACAAGTTTGTTTCCACAAGGCCAAAAATAGCCAGAACACAAAGCACCTGAACACAGAGACGCCATGTCATCACCACAGAGACAAATGCGGAGTGCCACCGCACCGGCAGACGCATTCTTTTCATCAAATTCCATTTTTTTAGGAGCTAGGATCAAGCACTGGGGACGAGCTGCTTTCAAAAATCCTTGCCATGCGGTGGCGAACATTCCAAAAAGAGCCGACCAAAAGTTTGTCTGGCAAGCCTATCACTGCACCGGCGTGTGCAGGGCCAGCCAAGTCAGATCATTCACGCTGGCGGGATCAAGACCGCCGACGTTCTGCAAATAGCTGGTGCGATTGGGGTCAAATGGTTGAGTGGTGACACTCCCCAGCCATTTATGCAACTCCGAATGTCCATCGGCATAAACTATCCCAGCGGAGTTGGCATGCAAACTTCCCGGAAGCTCCGTCCAACTGGTTCCACTTCCATTCGCATTCGCCGGGGCGACGAAGAAAGTGGCATCGTCGTCACTGTTGGGATGTTCATCCATAACTACCCAGCAATCCGAGGGTCCGGGGCTGTGTAAGGCAGACATTGTTTGTGCATTGTAGAACGTGAGCCATTCACCAGTATGACCACCATTAGGGGTGCCATCACTCTTTAAACCAAACCATTTTGAACCGTCGCCCATCGCCCCGTTCATGGCGCAGGTGCGGATGCGGTTCTGCCATCCCAGTGGGCGTTGTAAGTTTGAAAGTTTGTTGTCCGCCGGACAGACAAAAATGTTCAGCGATTTGGCGACATAGTTCCCCATCAGCGATGTTATCCGGGTTCCCATTAAGACAGTATCAATTGTTATATACGAAGTATTAGTGTTAGCTTGACTGGTGCTCCAATCCAGCACATATCCATTCGGGCAGACCCAGTTTATCGGCTCCGGCGGGATGTTGTTTCTATCGGAATTGGTCACCAGTCTGTCATTGTTGTCGCCGGCATACATGAACCACGCCAGCCCCAGTTGCTTGTAGTTGTTCATGCACGAAATGCCCATGGCCCGGATTTTTGCCCCGCTCAAGGCGGGCAGAAGCATGGCGGCCAGGATGGCAATGATGGCGATCACCACCAGCAACTCGATCAAGGTAAAAGCGCCCTTTTGTGGTTTATTGCAGGTCATCTTTTTCATGTCAACCAAATCCATTGATCTGCCCGTCTGCCTAAAATTTCCCCCGGCTGGAGCTTGGGCTGTCGCCCAACACTCCCAGCCGGGGATTCCTGACACTTAATTCTTCTTCAACTTATTGTTTTATTGTTTCTCCATCAACCGGAAGAACTGATTGCCACCGGCGTTGGGCCAGTTGGTGGCCTGCGTGCCGTCAGTTGCGCTATTGTCAGTCCAGCTTCCACCCGACAAACTGGACGAATTCTGCAATAAAACTGCCGGACGGCCAAGCCAGGTGATGGGAAATTTGCCACCTGAAAGAGGTTGGATTGCAAGGTATCCAAAGTCCGGTTCCACGATGTTCGTGCTTGCGATTCCAGCCAAAGGGTAGGGGTTGCCGTTTCCAGGTTGAAGCACGCTCCAAGACCAAACGTCCTGCGGCATCGCATAGGTCGGCCCGTAGGAGCGGATTTCACGGACATGGTTGGTCGCAAAGCCATTCTCATCGTCGATTGAATCAATGCCATATTTGTAGGTAAGAACGATTGAATTACCCTTCGGGACGAGGAAAGAATTTGTGTAAACGCCAGAGGTGCCAACTTCAATCATCTGTTGCGCCGCCGGGAAGTTGCCTACCGGCCCTGGCCAAGAGGTATTGTTCCAGTTATTCAGAAAGTCAGCGTTGATCCACAGTGTGTCACCGCCCTCGGGATCAAAGGGATAGGGCGCATCAGTGATATTATTTCCATCATCCAGCGTCCCATCCGGCATGTAGATGGAAAACGTCACCGTAATGGGTGCAGACAGCAAGTCATAAGGGCTGTTGTTATTGTAAAACACCAACGGCAAAACCTGACTTGAGCTGGTAATGGAGGCCACCCGATTCGGAACACCTTCCCAGCCACCGTTCATGCGGAATTTGTAGTTGACGGTTATCGGACCCAGAAAACCGGGAATCGGAACGACTCCGCTATAAATATTCGTTGCATTACCACTTAACGAGGGGTTGTTGGTCAGAGGCCATCCGTTATCCCAACCCGACCCAATCAAATCGCCAGAAACGGTAATTGATCCATTTGGGTCTCCCAGTGCATTGCTATTGTCATTGGTGAAAGTATTAAGCAAGACCTGCGCGGACATATCAACTTGAAAAGTCACCCAGTTGGTGGGGGTGGGCCAAGTGCTGGTTGTATTCCATGTGGCCAAGGGCAGCACTTCCGTTCCGGGTCCTATCGTGCCTGTGGTTCCCATTAAGAACTCCCGGTTAGCACTAGGTTCCCAGCCGCCATTATCAGCAGAGACGTTATCAGTAAACTTTACTTGTTCAACCGTGCCAGCGGGGTCACTTAAGGTGAACGTGTTACTCCAAATGGTGCCGCTAACATTGATCATGGCCAAACTGGCGGGATACTCACTCCATGGACCGGCCTCGGGGAAAGAGCCAGTGACATAAACAGCCGTAGGAGTTCCTAATGTTTCAGTGGACATGTCTACCGTGAAGGTGACCTGTGTTGAAGCTTGAGCAGCCAGAGCCGCGACGAGCGACATTCCCACGCTGAACCAGCGGCGGGAGAGCCAATGTTGAAGGATTGTTTTCATAGCATGTTTTTGGGGAGCGAATTGCTTAGTTTTTTACACATCGTTTCGGTGAACAATTGCATTATCAGCCAACTAAGAATTTTTGTCCACCGCATGTTTGTGCGGTGAAACCGGTGCCGCCTGAAGGCAGCAGAAACCCCGGTGTTTTCAGGGTTTTTGAGCTTTATGGGCGCGAACCGAAGCGAGGTATTCCTGTGCAATCTGGTTGTCCGGCTCAATCTTGAGCGCATTCTGGAAACACGCAATGGCATCATCCAGCCGGTTGAAACGCACCAGCAGCACCCCCAGATTCAAATGACTGATGACATGACGGGGATTGATTTTGAGCACCTCGGCGTATTCGCGGATGGCCTCTTCGGGCTGATTGGCGGCCACGAGTTCGCCCGCGAGTTCAAAATGCGCCTCCCATAAATCCGGACTCATCTGGATGGCACGCCGGTAATGTTCAATCGCCTCGGAATGCCGGTTGAGTTTGGCCAGCATCTGGCCGGTATAACAAACATAGGACGATTCCTGCGGACGCAAGCGTGCCGCGCGCTCCATGTATTCCAGCGCCGGCGCAAACTTCTGTTGAGCCGCCAGGACGGAGCCCAGTTCGAACCAGCCATCGGGCAGGCTGGGGCGCAGGGGTACGGCCTGTTCGAGGAACGGCTCGCCCTGCTCCGGTTTCCCTTGCTCGCCGAGCAGCCGGCCCAGTTGCAGGCAGGCGTAAAAATGATTCGGCACCAGTTCACACATCTTGCGATAAGCTGCAATGGCGCCCTGCGGGTCATGGATCGCTTCAAGAAAATTGGCCAGGCCTTCATAAATATAATGATCCGTCGGCGCGCGCTCCAACGCGGCGGTGAACTCCTCGCGCACGCGCTGGACAGCTTCGGGTTGTGCCTGTTCCTGACGAAGGTTCAATTCTTCGGCGCGCACTTGCTGGAGCCGTCCGGCATTATTAAACTGTGTGCTTAACGGGGGCGATCCCATCCGCCGGATCACCGACTGCAACACAAACTGCCGGTTCCAAATGGACAAGCCTAGCGCGCGGTCGCAGGTTTCCTGCGATGCCCAGTTCGTTGTGGCCGGCGCATTTCCCGCCGCCGACAACCATTGCCCAACCTGTTCCGCCCAGATTTTTCCCAGACGGTAATTGCCATCGAAATTGAAATGCACATGCTCGAAAAATGTTTCATCCCCTGCGATGCGCGCCGGGCTGGCTTGTGCCAAGGCTTGTTCGGCGTCACAAAGAACCAGCCGGTCGCTGGCGCGTTGTTGCGCGACTCGTCGGATGGCAGTGTTGATCCGCGTGTCGGCGCGGAACGGCAGCGCGTCCGTATCGCACGCGATTTGAAACTGCTCCTGTGCCGCAGCATTGGTCAGTTCCAGCTCGCACTGGGCGAGGCGGAAATGCGCCTCGGCAAATTGCGGTTCCAGCTTGGTGGCCTGAGTGAACAGACCGGCTGCCGCCGGAAAATTGCTTTGCGACTGCAACGATTTCGCCTCGGCAAAAATCTGTTCAAAGCGCTGCCCGTCCGCTGAAGACAGGTGGCTGTTGGTCAGTGAAGCAAACGGTGGAGAGTCTTTGAGGTTCACCGAGACCGTGTTCAGAATGACTTTCACGCCGGAATTTACCCCTGCATCAACGATGTCACGCAAGTTAGCCTCGAAATTCCGATAGACCGTCTCCTTGTGCGGATCATCGGGCGCGATGCGGTTTTCGAGGAACATCTCCATGCCGCTCCAGGAGGTGTTCTTCGGTTTGCCGCCAAGTTTGCGCAGCCCGGAAACCAGCAATTGTCCCACGCGCGTCTGCTGGATGGCGAGATTAAACTGGACCGCACTGCGTGGCAGCGCCTGTGCGCCAAACACGGTTGCCACTCCAAACGGCCCGACCATTTCGTTGTTGCCCATGTAGACAATCCAGAAGTCGCCATCATGCCGGGCGCACTCGCACGCGATGGGCAGGATGACGTGCGAATTGATGGCCGTGATGCCAAGGTTGATCGCCTCGAATTTTTCCCCGGGGAATCGCTGGCGCAACAGCACCTCCAGATAGCGACTCGCGCCATAGGCTGGTTGCGGATCACCCATCGCGGCGGATTCGCCAAAAATAAAAAGGCGAACCGTATCCGGCGGTTTTGTCGCCGGAACTGCGAACGGATCAGGCCAGCGCGCCAGTTGCGGTGGAAAGAATCTCAGGCTGAAATTTTCATTGTTGACCAGATAATCCTTTCCGCCAACGTGGATTTTTTTAAAGAAGTCGGTTGCATATCCGTAACCTGCCAACCGTAAAGCAGCTTCCAGTCCGCCCAGCAACAGCAGCGGCACGATGACCGAGGCGATAAAACGGAACAGCCATTTGCGGCCGGCCGACAGCGGAGCCGCCGGCTCGCCCGGGACTGTTTTGCCAGACGGGGCTTTTCTTTCCGGTTTGCGTCCGGCTTTGGATTTGTTCGGGCGTTGTTTCAAGATTTGAGTTTCAAAAAAGCCGGTCCAATGGATTGCCATCTCTGGCTTGATGCCAGTAAGTCGCCGCGTTGTGCGGACGCTTGAGTTGCAACGGATCTTTGCCCATCAACCACAGCACCCATCCGACCGGCGTCAGGATGAAAATAAAAAATATCGCCAGCACGCAGCGCCCGATGAACTGGCTGGAATAAAATCCCAGCCGCAACGAGAGCCGATACCAGCCCCGGAACCAGGGCGGTTGCAGCACCGCGCAGATGGCCACGAGGCCGAGCAACGCGAGCATGGCACACCAAAAATTCACCGGCAGATGCCGCCGCCAGCGCAGGACCGAACTTAAAATCGCCAGCCCCAGCGTGGTCAATAGCGCGGACTTGCGCCATTCTTTCGGGTCTTCTTTGAAGTTTAATTTCATTTCAATCGGCCTGCGGCAAAATGCGCCGCTGGATTTTTTGCTGCGGTTGCGCGGTGCGTTCGATCACAAAACTGCCCATGATGAGATAGTCCATTTCCGTGTTCATGAAGCAGCGATACGCGTCATCGGGCGTGCAAACAATTGGTTCGCCGCGCACATTAAACGACGTGTTCACCAGCACGCCACAACCGGTCGCGCGTTCGAAGCGCAGCAGCAAATCGTAGAGCAGCGGATTGCCCGCGCGCGACACCGTTTGAATCCGCGCCGAATAATCCACATGTGTGATCGCCGGCAAAGTGGAGCGTTCGGCTTTCAGCAAATCAAGGCCGGTCACGTTCGCCGGCAAAGGTTTTCGCAACTCTTTTTTGACCGGTGCCACGAGCAACATGTAGGGCGACTCGACGTCCAATTCAAAATAATCCGCCACGCGCTCGCGGCGGACGATGGGCGCGAAAGGCCGGAACGATTCGCGAAACTTGACCTTCAAATTCATCACCGACTGCATTTTCGGCGAGCGGGCGTCGCCAAGAATTGACCGGCTGCCGAGCGCGCGCGGGCCAAACTCCATCCGCCCTTGAAACCAGCCGATGACTTTTTCTGTTTTTAATAATTCAACGGTAAAATCAAGCACCGCGGCATTTTCCAGTTTTTGAAAAACCGCGCCGTGCGCGCGAAGCGCGGCCTCGATTTCCTCATCCGAATATTCCGGGCCGAGCAACGAGGCCTGCATGGAATCGGTGGGGGAAACGACCCGCGGTGGCGCTTCTTTGTGCAAATGCCACGCGGCCAGGGCTGCCCCCAGCGCGCCGCCGGCGTCCCCGGCGGCGGGCTGGATCCAAATTCGCTCAAAAATCTTTTCACGGAGAATAAGCCCGTTCGCGACGCAGTTGAGCGCGACGCCGCCCGCCAGGCAGAGATTTTTCAAGCCGGTCACTTCGCGGGCGTGCCGGGCGAGCCGCAGCATGATTTCCTCCGTGACCAACTGGATTGAGCGCGCCACGTCCATGTGCCGTTGCTCGATTTTTTCCTCCGGCCCGCGCGGCGGACCGCCGAAAAGCCGGTGAAATTTTTCATTTGTCATCGTCGTGCCGCGTAGAAAATTAAAGTAATCGAGATTCAACCAGAACGAACCGTCGGGTTTGATGTCGAGTAATTCGCGACGAATGGCATCGGCATATTTCGGTTCGCCATACGGTGCGAGGCCCATGAGTTTGTATTCGCCAGAGTTGATTCGAAAACCACAATAATCGGTGAACGCGGAGTAAAGCAGGCCGAGTGAATGGGGGAAACGCAACTCCTTCAGTATTTTGATTTCGCGTCCGCGTCCCCAACCAATGGTCGTGGTGGCCCATTCGCCCACGCCGTCAATCGTGAGAATCGCCGCTTCGTCAAACGGCGACGGATAAAATGCGCTGGCCGCGTGCGATTGGTGGTGTTCGGTAAAAAGGATCGGGCAATCGGAGCGCAGTTCCGGCAGTTCACCGCGAATAGTTTTGCGCAAATCGAGCTTTTCGCCGAGCCAGTTGGACAGCACGACGGGGAATGTGCGCCAGCCGCCGGGCGCGACGGCAAGATACGTTTCCAGCAGGCGCGTGAATTTCAGCACCGGCTTGTCGTAAAAAACCACGGCGTCCAGTTGCGCCGGCGTCAGGTTTGCGTGGCGGAGACAAAATGGAACGGCGTGACGCGGGAAGTCAGAATCGTTTTTTTTGCGGGTGAAACGTTCTTCCTGTGCGGCGGAAATAATTTTTCCGTCACACACCAGCGCAGCGGCGGCGTCGTGATAATACGCCGAGACGCCAAGGATATTGCGCGGCGCGGGCATCGTTCAAAGAAACGGGTAAAGCGCCCAGGCGATGCCGGAACTGGCGGTGAAAACCAGAATGGCTCCCAGCAACAACAACACGACGATCAGCGGAATGAGCCACCATTTTTTTTCCTGTTTGGAAAATTTTAGAAATTCTTTAAGCAGTGACCACATGGAATGTTGTGAATTTAGGATTTGTCTCGATGCTGGCAAGGAAAATCAAGGCGTGCGCTTTTTCATGGACTGCAACTGGGCAAGATATGGCTGCGCCTTTTTGTAGTCCGGTTCAAGCCGAATTGTTTCTTCAAACTCGCGTTGCGCTTCATCGAGCCGGTTTTGTTTCGCGAGCAGCACGCCGTAGTTAAAATGTGTCCGCGCGTTGCCCGGATTCAGCCGCGCCGCCTCGCCAAATTCATTTCTAGCCTCGTCAAGCTGGTTGGCTGAATCCAGTTCGCCGCCAAGTTCAAAATGTGTTTCCCAATTCGCCGGATTCAGCTTGATGGCCGCGCGATAATTTTCGATTGCCTCGGTGTGCCGGTTCAATTTTGCCAGCACCTTGCCAATACGGAAAATAGTTTGCGGATCCTGTGGACTTTGCTGGCGTGCGCGGTTGTAGTCGGCCAGAGCCAGTTCAAATTTTTCTTCGGAGGCGTGAACGTTGCCCAGTTCATACCAACCCTTGGTCAGGCTGGGACGAATTGTAACAGCTTCGCGAAGCGATGATTCCGCCTCGGCCCATTGGCCCTGCATTCGGAGCAACCGACCGAGTTGGAAATACATGACACAATCTTGCGGAATCAAATCGTGAACACGACGCCACTCTGCGATGGCTCCCTGCAAGTCGCCGACGGACTGGAGGAACAATGCGAAATTTTCGTGCAGGAAATAGTCGTCCGGTGACTGCTCCAAAGTTTTTTGAAAATCCTCCCTGGTTTTTGTGGCAGCGGCGGCATTCATCCGTGGGCGGAATTGGTTCACGCGATCCTCCAATACTTTCAGGCGCCCGTCGTTGTTAAGTTGGCTGCTCAAAGGTGGCTGCTGCAGCCGCCCAATCATCTGCTGGATGACCAAAGAGCGGTTCCAATCCGTCAAACCCAGCCGGCGCTCACAAGTTTCCTGCGTGGCCCAACCACCAACTGCATGACTCGCGATCGCTGCCGGCAACCTGGATGCTATCTGCTCTGCCCAGGCGCAGCCCAGACGGTAACTGCCGTCGAAATCGAAATGAACGTGTTCGTAAAATGTTTCCTGTCCGCAAAGATTGGCCGGATTGTTTGAAGCCAGCGCGGTTGCGGCGTCGAACAAAATCAAATTATCGCCGCTGATTTTTTGCTGCTCATTACGAATTATGGCGTTGATACGCGAATCCGCGCGAAACGGCAGCGCGTCGTCGTCGCAAGCGAGTTGGAAATGTTCGCGGGCGGCCGCGGCATTCGTCAGCCCAAACAAACTTTCACCCCAATGGAACTGCAATTCGGCAACCTTCGGATCCAGCCTGGCCGCCGACTCAAATTTCTGCGCCGCTTCGGCAAAATTACCCTGGGCTTCGGCCTGCACACCGTCCGTAAAAAGCTGGTCGAATTGCGCGCGATCCGCCGTCGGCAGGTTGCTGTTAACCAGCGAAGCAAAAGGCGCGCAGTCCTTGAGATTCACCGCCACGGTGTTGAGCAGGATTTTTGCACCGGAGTCCAAACCCGCCTTCACGATGTCGTGCAAGTTCCGCGAAAAATTTTGATACACCACTTCCTTGCGCGGATCGTCCGCCGGAAGCTGATTCCCGACAAACATTTCCATGCCGCCCCACGACGGGGCATCCGCGTTTCCGCCCTTAAGTTTGCGGCCAACATTTATCAATAATTGACCCAGCCGCGTTTTCTGAATCGCGAGGTTGAGCCGGATCATTTCGAGCGGCGGAGCTTTGGCACCAAAAACGGTTGCAGCACCGAAAGGTCCGACCATCTCGTTGTTGCCCATGTAAATGATCCACAGGTCGCCGTCGTGACGGGCGCAATCGCGGGCGATGGGCAGAATAACGTGCGAGTTGATGGCCGTGATACCCAGATTGACAATCTCAAAATGCGTTTTTGGGTAACGCTCGGACAGCAAGGCCTCAAGGTAACGGCTCGCGCCATAGGCCGGTTCCGGATCGCCCATCGCAGCGGACTCGCCCAAAATGAATATGCGGCAAGTGTCAGCGGATTTCCTGGCCGCCATGCGAATCGGCCCTGTAAAGCGCACCAGTTGCGGCGGGAAAAATCGCAGGCCGAAGGCATCATTGTTTACAAGAAACTCACCGTTGCCAATCTGAATCTCTTTAAAAAGACTCGTGCGATAACCATAGCCAGCGAGTCGTAATGCGGCTTCGAGTCCGCCGAGCAAAACCAGTGGTATGACAACCATCGCGACGAGGCGAAAAAGCCATTTGCGGCCCGAAGTCGGCGGATTAACAAACCCACGATGGCCAGCCGGATCGCGCGGATTGGCGAACTCCGGCTGCCGCTTGGATTTTGAGTTTTTGGGTGGTCGTTTCAATCAGTTTCTGATTCAAAAATGCGCGGCAGTTTTTATTTTTGTGGCTTTGGTATCCTGGACAATTGTTCGTTCAACTCTTAAGATTCAGCAAGATAATTGATGATAATTTTCCGGAAAACAGACTGACTGAAATTTTTACCATGCACCAAACGGACCGCCGCAGCGCTGCGCCGTATTGGGTGGGGAAACCAGCTCATGCTTTATGTGGATTAACCGCCACTCGCACCGGCAGAACTTGAAAAGACCGGCCTGCGCCATGACCAATGGAGCGAAGCCCAAACGAGCCGCACAAGGAGTGGTATTGGCGCTTGCGCGCGTGGCGCGCCTTGACTTTCCTTTTCCACCGGGCGAAAAATAATTCCGCTGCTTGTCATTCCGCCCAACTCGTCGCATATTCCCGCCATGCCCCGGCCCATCGCCGCCAGCCTCCGACTCCTTGCGTTGCTCTTGGTTGTCGCGCACCTGTTGGCCGTTCCGGCGCGCGCCACCATTCTGTGGCAGGATCAGGGCGCACGGGTCGTGCACAACACCGGTGAAGGGGTGGATATTCTGGGCGGCAAGGTAAAGCGGGATAACAAGGCCAGCGACGAGCTTTATTTCCGGTTTCACGTTGACCCGATTTCGGACGTGGATTCGGAGCCCTACCTGGCCGGGATGCAATTATTCGAGGGCAACCAGGAACGGCTGGGGGTGGGCAACGCGGAGGAAGCCTGGGGCTACTCGGCTTTCAACACATCGGAGATCGGCCCGTCAAACAAGGTCGCCGGCGAATTCAACTTCAGATCGGCGCATCCCGAACCGGCCAATCTGGGCTTGTTCTGGCCTTATGAAGTGGTGCGCCACGGCGTCGAGCGGACCATCATCTTCAAGGTTCAATACGTTCCCGGCGGAGACGACCTCGTGACCGTGTGGCTGGACCCGAACCTCGGGCGCGACGCAACGGACAAAAACCAGCCCGAGAACATCACCACTAAGTTCCGGGCGAAGGCCACCTTCGATCAAATCCGGCTGCGCCACGACGGCGGCGGCCACGGCTGGAACTTCAGCGACATGGCGGTGGCGACCTCGTTCAACGACTTCATTGTGGTGCGTTTCTGGCAGACGTGGTGGTTCATCACGCTAGCCGCAACGAGCCTGCTGGTCGGGGTGGGCACGACCGTGCGCTTCGTTGAAATGAAAAAATTTCAGTTTCAGTTGCAACGGGCCGAACAGAAACACGCGCTGGAACGGGAACGGGGGCGCATCGCCCAGGATTTACACGATGATCTCGGTTCGTCCTTGACGCGTATTTCGTTGTTGAGCGGCCTGCTCCGCGCGGACAAGGACAATCCTGATCAGGTGGAAGCGCACGCGATCAGGCTTTCACAATCCGCCGACCAGACCGTCCGCGCGCTCGAAGAAATTGTCTGGGCGGTGCGGCCCGGCAGTGATTCGCTGCAAAGTCTGGTGGACTACATCACGCATTTTGCCAGCGAATTGTTTGAAGGCACTCCCACCCACTGCCGGCTCGACCTGCCCCACGATTTGCCCGCGCTGCCGCTGCCGCCGGATTTCCGGCACAACATTTTTTTGATCATGAAAGAAGCGCTGACGAATACGCTCAAGCACGCCTCGGCAAGAGAAGTGCACGTGCAGGCAAAGATTTCCGCAAGCCTGCTGGAAATCCGCATTCAAGACGACGGCACGGGCTTTGTCCCGGCGACGCCGAAGACCGAAGGCGAGCAGCACGGATTAACAAACATGCAGCGACGCGCCGAAGACATGGGTGGAAAATTGACGTGGCAAGGTTCTCCCGGACAGGGAACCTCCATCCAGCTTACGGTTCCGCTTCCCAACACGCCCGTGCCCGATTAAATTTAAGATTGAGCCATGCAAATTAAAGTTGCCATCGTGGATGATGACGAGGGAATCCGCACCAGCCTCGCGACCCTGATCCGCCGCGCCGCCGCGTTCAAATTGACCAGCGACTATCCTGACGCCGAAACCGCGCTAAAAGAAATCCCCCGGAATCCGCCCGACGTGGTGCTGATGGACATCAACCTGCCGGGAATCAAAGGCCCGGAATGTGTCCGCCAGTTGAAGCGGCAACTGCCCGCCGTGCAATTCCTCATGCTGACGGTTTATGAAGACAGCGACTCGCTTTTCAATTCCCTCAAGGCTGGCGCGAGCGGTTATCTGCTCAAGCGCACCGCTTCCGCGCGGCTGCTCGATGCCATCCGCGACGTTCATGCGGGCGGTTCGCCGATGACGCCGCAGCTCGCGCGCCGCGTCGTCCAGTTTTTCACCAGGCCAGCGGAAGCCGCCTCGCCGGTGGCATCGTTGACCCCCGGCGAAAAGGAATTTCTTGACCAGCTCGCCCACGGCTACGCCTACAAGGAAATCGCTGACCGCATGAAAATCAGCATTGACACCGTGCGGAGCTACGTGCGGACGGTCTATGAGAAGCTCCACGTCCATTCGCGCACCGAGGCCGTGGTGAAATATCTCCGCGGTTGAAACTCTTTTTGAACGTCGCATGGATATGCGGTGGCGGCAGCGCTTGACAGCGGATATAAACTTCTCAACTCACGGAACTAAATGAACTTGATGAATTTCAAAATTGGACCGCGCCGCAAGCGGATTGGATTTTTCGCCGGATTTTTTCTCATCGCAACGCTCGCGGCAACCGCAGCGCCAAACAGCATTGTCGTCGGCAACGTGCGCGTGCAATTGCTCTCCGCTTCGCTCGTGCGCCTGGAATTGCGCGGCCCGGCGGGTTTTGAAGATCGGAACACGTTCCACGTGCTGGATCGGAACTGGCCAGGAATCAAATTCTCCACCAATGCGGAAGCTGCGGAAATTGTCATAAAAACGCCGGACTTTTTTGTCCGCGTTCCGCAAAACGCGATGTCGCTGGCCGGCGCCCGCGTCGAATCGCCCGAAGGAAAAATACTTTACACCTGCGCCGGCAAGTTGGAAAACAGCGAATGGCTCCCTGGTCCGTCGGAAAATCCTCAAGCCTGGTCGTTTGCCGATTCGCCACGAATGATTCCGCCGCCGTGGGGATTGACGCCCGCGCCCGCGAACGCAAAATTGCCGGCGACGTGCGGCTGGGATTTGCAAAATGATGCGCCGGACGTTTATGTTTGTTTGCCCGGTGGCGATTATCGCCAGCTCCGCAAGGATTTTCTCAAGCTCACCGGCCCGACCGAAATGCCGCCGCTGTTTCTCTTCGGCGCATTCGACAGCCGCTGGTTTGATTATTCCGAAGCCACGGCGCTGAAACAGATTGACGATTATCGGGCGCGAAAAATTCCACTGGATGTGCTGGTGGTTGACACCGGCTGGCGGAAGGGGGCCTCGACGGGTTATCAGCCGAATCCGAATCTTTTTCCCGACATGGCGCGGTTCATCCGCGAGGCTCACGAAAAAAATGTGCGCGTGCTTTTCAATGATCACCCGCAGCCAACCGGCGCGAATGGGCTCGACCCGGCGGAAATGAAATTCCGCTACGATGGCCTGTCTGGTTTGTTGAACGACGGTTTGGACATCTGGTGGTATGACCGCAATTGGATGGTTCATTTGGTGCCGCCCAAGCCGAACCTGAACAAGGAAGTCTGGGGCATGCGGCTTTACCACGACATCACGCAAAATGTCCGGCCCGAACAACGCCCGCTCATCATGGCCAACGTGGACGGCATTGACAACGGCATCCGGAAACGCCCGATGGATGTGGCCGCGCACCGGTTTCCGTTCCAGTGGACGGGCGACATCGGACCGGGCTGGGATTTTTTGCGGCGCGGGGTGGAGAACGCGGTCTATTCCGGAGCGCAGTCGCTTTTCCCTTATGAAAGCGACGATTTGGGCGGCCACACCGCCAATCCGACGCCGGAAGAATACATCCGCTGGATTGAGTACGGCGCGCTCTCGCCGGTTTACCGTCCGCACTGCACGCATAATCTGGCCCGGATGCCGTGGACATTCGGGCCGGAAGCCGAGGAAGTAGCACGGCGTTTTCTGGACATGCGTTATCGGCTGTTGCCGGTCTTTTACGCGGCGGCGCATGAAAATTATGAAACTGGCGAACCGCTGTTGCGCCGCCTCGACTTGGATTACCCGCAATTTGTCGAAGCCCGCCGCGATGATGAATATCTCCTTGGCAAAGGAATTCTCGTTGCGCCCGTGCTGCAAGGCCCGATGCAAATCGTGCCCGCCGACTGGTTGAAAACGGCGCCAGGCGAACCCGGTTTGTCGGCGGAATTTTTCGCCAACGAAACCTTGAGCGGTTCTCCAACCGTGACACGGACGGATCGCGCCGTGGATTTTGACTGGGGTTCCGGCAGCCCCGATCCGCGTGTGCCCAACGATCATTTTTCCGCGCGTTGGACTGGAACGATTCAAGTGCCGATGGAAGTTGGCAACGTGATTTTGGCGACAACCGAGGATGATGGCGCGCGCGTCTGGCTTGACGGCAAGCAGGTGATTGAAGCGTGGGGGCCGCACGATTCCGCCACAACGGAGGCCTCCGCCGTGCTGACCGCCGGCAAACCACACCCGTTGCGCATCGAATATCTGCAATTGGAGGGCGCCGCCAGCCTGCGCCTCAAATGGCGTCCAGCCGCACTGAATAATTCAACCGCACGGGCGGTGTGGATTCCGCCGGGCGATTGGATCAATGCCTGGAATGGCGAAATTTTGACCGGACCAATCACCGTCACGAACCGGACACCGCCGGATCAAATCCCGCTTTTCATCCGGTCGGGAACCCTATTGCCGCTGGCGCCCGAAATGCAATTCACCGGGCAGTTGCCGTGGAATCCCATTACGCTCGACATTTATCCGCACGCCGGTGAAACCAATTCGGCAACGCTTTACGAGGATGACACAACGACCACGGCGTATCAGCGCGGACAATTTCGCAAAACATCCGTTTTTATTTCAGCCGATGACTCGGACAAAAAAATCCAGGTCACCATCAACGCGGCAAAGGGATATTTCCCCGGCGCGTTGAAACAAAGGTCGTGGACTTTGCGAATTCATCCGCCGATGAACTGGCCAAAACAATCGGCGCCAACGCAAGCCACGGTGAACGGTAAAAAAATCAGCGCACCAATCCGGCGTTTGACTCGCAGCGAAACCGCGATGCCGTTTGGAGACACGGCTGGCGCACCGGGCGGCGATGTCTTTGAACTGAAGCTGCCCCCTGCCCCGGTTGACAAAAGCGAATGTATTGAGCTTGTTTTCATGCCTCAGTGAATCCCTGACGCCGGCGACAAAAATTTTCACAACCAATTTCTCATGGTTTAACGGAAAAAAACAAGTGCTGACTCGCAACCGATTTCTTAAAAATAAAGCCGCCGTTTACAATTGATTGGGACGCACCTTGACACTGCGATAAGCCAAGTTGCATCGTTTCGGAAGGAACGCCGGATTCATCCGGCAGGACATTTGATCACGTGTGCCCGCTGCCGCATGAATGCGGCGTTCCCGTCGCAGTGCCCAGGTACGCCCAATTAATTGTGATTTTCCATTTTAACCTAGCAAAAACAGGGTTCCTGTGCTTCTTGCACCAAAAGCGCGCTCACCGAGCTGTTTCTCCCGTTTCTCCCGGCTTGCACGGCGGGAGAATGCAGTAATTCTTCAACCAGGAGCAGGTTCAAAGTCAATGTCATCGCCTGCAATCCCAAGCGTGAGGAATTGGCAACCAAGCCCTTGGAGGAACTGGTGGACGCCGGCTCGGAACTCACCTGGCTTCCGGCGGACGTTTTGAAAGGCGCCGGTATTACCCCGCGCCGGAAGCGGATATTTGCCACGGCCGCGCAACAGAAGATCAAGCGCGAGATTGGCTACGCCATCCTGAGTGCCGAGGGTTACGAAACCAACGATAAAGTGGTCTTCGCGGAATCAGGCGAAAGGACCGCTCGGCGCGAGAACTTTGGAGGGCTTTGTGGTTATGGTGGAAAACATCGGCCATCGGTTTGTGGCCACTACGACAATGGTATCCGAGCAGAGACCAATTTCTGAACGGGCAGCTAAATCGGTGAAGATTCCGGTGAAACTCTGACTCCTGACACCAACCAAACCGCTATGAATACAAGCGATTCAATTGGAGGCGAGGGTCGGAATCGGGCGGTTCACGTCCGTTTTTGCAAAGAAAATATACGCAATTTCGCCAATAAATGCAAGCACTTTTGCACTACTCTTGACCCTTCCGAACGAACCCATTACCTACCCCCTTACTGAAGGTTTCACTGAAGGTTTAAGCAGCCTCGCTCAAAGCCACCGAGACGCGCAATCCCAATGGTTTCAAAATTTCCTGCAACGTGGCCAGCGTGGGATTGCCCCTTTTCGAGAGAATCTTGTAGAGGCTGGGCCGCTTAAGGCCCACCCGCCCGGCCAGACTGCCCATGCCGCCACCTGCTTCCACCACGTCTTTGAGCGCAATCAGGAAAGCAGCACTGTCGTTTTCCGCCAGCACTTGGGCGAGGTATTCGGCGGCGTATTCGGGATCACGCAGCCGCTTGTTCAAATCATCTTTGTAATTTTTCAGACGCATGTTTCGTAAATTGTTGCCATAGTTGTTGTGCCCGGCGGATGTCGCGCGCCTGGGTGCTTTTGTCACCGCCACCCAACAGAATCACGACTTGCTGGCCCTGCAACCCGTAATAAACACGGATGCCAGGCCCCAGCGCGATGCGCAACTCAAACACCCCACCGCCCACGGATTTGCAATCGCCGAAATTCCCGGCGCGCACCCGTGTCAGGCGGGCATCCACTGCCGCCTGCATTTTTCTGTCATGGAGGGCATCGAACCACTCGTCAAACGGGACGAGGCCGTTCTGAAGCTCCAGCTTCTTGATTTCCCTCTCAATCACTGGAGGACTGTAAACTATAGATGACAGACTTGTCAACCTCATTTTCCTGCAAAGTTTGGGAAGCCAAAGGCTTCATAGTCTGCTTCGTGATTACAACGCCGGAGGCTGACACACTTCATTCTCCTTGTTAGATTTCCAGCACGGGAGTATTTTGCCACCAATTCCGTCTGATCCAGAAATGCGACAAAACCAACCGCCAAATTTCCTATGAAAAACCTGGCATTTGTTCTTCTAGTTCCTCTCACTGTCATCTGCCTCGCGCCCGTAAAAGTCTCGGCAGACGGCATGTTCGTCGTGCCAAAATTCGTCTGGGATGGTTGTAGCGGATTTTCGCATGTTGATGCGCCGCTCAACCTTGCGTCGAGCAATCGCTGAATCAATTCAGCCGCGTCACGGCGGGCGCGATGAGTCAACCATAAGTCAACTTATTAGACAACCGTTTTTGAAGCATGGCACGCGGTTAATGCGGTTCCAAAGCCAAAGGCTTCCAGGTCTGCTTCGTGAATTCCTAACCAGCCGCAACTGCTCCGTTTGGCTTGTCAATGTGGAGATCGAGGGCAGCCGGGGCGATACGACATTGACAAGCCAAACGGAGCGGTATAATCGCGGCGGCAATTCACGAAGCCGAAAGCTAAATTCTTTCGCATCTGCGAACTCTGGCTGCATTGCCACCGTGGAGATATTTTTCAGCCAGGGCGGATCAAGCGGGGGGAAACGGGTTTCTGAACACCTGGAAGAAAGCCCGTTTCTCCCCGCCCGCCCGTCCAAGCCAAAGTCTTGCGATGTTTTGCGAGTGGAAGCGGTCCCGTCGAAAGGGTGTCGGGGTGAGACGGGATGGCGGCAGGAGCAAAAGCTCGCAAGTCTTTGGCGCACTTTTGCTTCATTGCTGCTGCTGAACATCCAGCAATTGCTTTAATTCCGATTCAGGACGTGGACTGGCGAAGAAAATTCTTCCGGTGCCGTCTTTGAAGTCCGCGCCCTGCGCGTTGGGAATATACAGGCAATAACCGCGTGGAATGAGCGTGCCATCAGGATTAGAACTGCGCGCAACATAAACCGGCACGTCGGCGGTGGCCAATTGTTGAAATGCTTCTTTGTTGTTTTTAAGCGTATATTTCTCCGAACGGATTTCATCGGCCAGCGTTTTGTCAAAGTGACTTTTCATCTGCCAATACGCCGCGCCGATTCCCAAAGCGGCAATGGACAGGCCGACCATCACGCCCGCCGTCAACGCCATTTTCCAAATGCGCTGCGGCCACAGTTTCGCGGCGCGGTCGGCGGCGGCATTGAGTCTCTCCACAGTCGGCCCGACGGTATGGGCGAGATCACTCGCTCGAACATGAAGCGGCAGGAAGAGGTTTTTCATTGCATCCTCGATTCCCTTTACAATCACCTTGGTGTCCACTTGCGAACCGAGATTTTTCAACATCAATTCAATGCTGGCAACCGTCTCGTCGCACTTGGCCTGCGTGATTTTGCAAAGCTCGTCCGTCTTGGCGGCGTGATTGGTGATGTTCACGTCACGGGCTTCGATGGTCTTGGCGATCATGCCGATTTCCCCGCGCATATCCTCCAAGATGGCAAATGACTCCTGATTGGCCTGAACTGCGGCCTTGGGGATGCGCCCGACATAACAGGCATACACGTCCAGCACCAGCAAAAGCTGGGTGAAAAACTGCGTGCTGTCGCCGTCGGCAAAACGCTGATAAACCTTCCGCGCCAGCTCCCGCTTTTCGGCGGGATAAGTGGCGAGCATTTCTTCAAATAAATCTGTTTCGGCCATAACGACTCCTTTTTAGTTGGTGAGATTCACTTTCGCGCCGCGTTTGGCGGCAAACGGTTCGCCAATGGGCGGCACAATCTTGGGTTTTATACCCGCCGCTTCGACGGCTGGCAAAAGTTTTCCGGCAATCTGGTCATATTGATTGAACATGGTGGAAAGCCAGTCCTGCAACACGCCCCGCGCCATGATGTCCAAGCCAAGGGTGTCGTTGCCGATGGCTTCATTGAACGGGATGCCGCGCTGCTGCTCGGCCTCCAGCTTGGCCAACCGGAGTTTCACAAATTCTGACAGCACCGGCACGGTGATGGTCACTGCGCCGCAATCGAGCAATTCCTTTTCCAGCGGGCTGTTATCAAACATCCGATTTCTGGACGCCCGCGCCGGATTGCGGACGACGACGTAATCCACCTGTTTGCCGCAGAACTGGCAGACGGCATCGAGGTTGGTCATCACGTCCATGTCATCGAAGGGAAACACCATGAGCGTGATGCCGATGTTTTGCGCGCTGGCGATGTCAAAGAAATGCGTGGCGGCAAGTGCCTTCATCAACTGGCCGTCCAGATGCGCCCGTGGGTCAATCAGCGTGACGGGTTTGGCGGTGGTCTTTCGCAGAATCAAAATGAGTTCGTCCAGGTCTTCGGCCTGCCCGCTCAAGGGTGTCAGCTTCACCTGGGCGGGGAACAACCGGGACAAGGTGCGGTTGTCGCCGTCCAGATCAAATCCCTGCCACGGGATGCCGCGTTGGTTAAGCCAGCACGCGCGGGCGGTGGCTTCGATGCTTTTGCCCACGTTTCCTTTGGCCTGAATGGGCAGAATCAGGCGGTGTTTGGTTGTTTTCATATTTCGAGGTTGAACCGATATTGGTTCGTCGTTTTGGTTGTTGTTGTTTGCGGTGTTGGAGTGAAAATTGGCGGTTCCTGTTCAACTTCAAGCGGGCTGCTGTTGCGTGGCCGGCGGGCAATCGCCCGCTCGCAAAAACGATAAACGGAAGTGAGCGTCGTCTGGACGCCGCGCTCATTGAGCCACTTGGCAATCTGGCCGTATGTCCAATGTTTGCGGCGCAAAGCGAAAATGGCTTCGCGGTGCGCTTCCAGTTTGCTGCGCGTTCTGCGCGGGCTTTCGTTTTCGGCTTGTGGCTGCAAATTCATTTTGGTTCCGGGTTTTCCGCCCCAATAATTCCGTCAGACGTTTGCGCAAATTTTGCGGAAAATTTGCGCAACGCCGCGCCGGGCGGCGAGTCCCTCTAGCTGTGCTAAGGGAAGATGTCTGACGGAATTATTGGCTTTTAACACTGGCTTCATAACTGTGTGCATCGTTGTCATTACGATACGGTGATTGAAGTGGATACCGTTACCGAGTAGTGGGAGGGTAGGTATGGAGTAAGTGCGAATAGTGGCTTCAAGGGGATGACGAGGCGTAAATTCCGGTTACAGTGGCCTCTATGTTAAGAGTCATAGCGAGTCGGAATGCCAAAGAATACTTCGCTGAATCTTTGAAGCGTGAAGATTATTACAGTGAAGGGCAGGAAGTCAGCGGCGATTGGAACGGGCTGGCGGCTGAACGCTTGGGGCTATCAGGCGCGGTGACGACGGCTGCTTTTGAATCCCTGTGTGACAACCAGAAGCCGGGCACAGATGAACGATTGACGCAACGGAACAAAAGTAATCGCACGGTTGGTTACGATTTCAATTTCCATTGTCCAAAATCAGTTTCCGTTGCTTACGAATTCACGCAGGATGAACGGATTTTAGGCGCGTTCAAAATATCAGTGAACCAGACGATGCGGGAAATTGAATCCGAAATTAAAACACGGGTGCGGAAACAGGGAGCCAATGAGAACCGGACCACCGGCAACATGGTTTGGGCGGAGTTCGTCCACTTCACCGCGCGGCCAGTCAACGGCGTTCCCGATCCGCACTTGCACGCGCATTGCTACGCCTTCAACACGACCTGGGATGACGCAGAAAAGAAATGGAAGGCGGGACAATTTCGGGATTTGAAGGCCGATGCGCCGTATTTTGAAGCGGCCTTCCATGCCCGGTTTTCGAGGCAACTGGCGGAATTGGGTTATCGCATCGAACGGACGGCCAAAGGGTGGGAACTGGCTGGTGTCCCGCAACGGGTGCTGGATGAGTTTTCCAAGCGCACGGAACAAATCGTCCAAAAGGCGAAGGAATTGGGCATCACGTCGGCGAAAGGAAAAGACGGGCTGGCGGCACTGACCCGCGAACGAAAGCAAAAGGAGCTGACCAAGCCGGAATTGAGAGAACTGTGGAATGCGCGCGTTACGCCAGAAGAACGGCAAAAAATTCAAGGCGTCCACAACGAGATTATTGCCGTGCCGAGGGTCTCGGCAATGAAGGCGATGGATTTTGCCATGCAGCATTGCTACGAACGCGCCTCCATCGTCACGGACAAGGAATTGCTCCGGCACGCGCTGCGCTTCGGCATGGGCGATGTGGACGTGGCACAAACCAAACGCCAGCTTTTGCGCGATGAACTGATTAAGGAAACCGTGGATGGTCGGCAATGGCTCACCACCAAGGACGTGCTGGCGGAAGAAAAACGGCTGATTGATTTCGTCGCGGATGGCAAAGGGAAATTCAAGCCGTTCGGGTCGGGAAAATACCAGTTTCAAAATCAGAAACTTTCCGATGAGCAACGGAACGCCGTCCGGCACGTCCTGCAAAGCACGGAGCGCGTCACGGCCATTCGCGGCGGGGCTGGCACGGGCAAGACGACGATGATGAAGGAAGCCGTGGCCGCGATTGAATCCGGTGGCGCGAAAGTTTTTACTTTCGCGCCATCCGCCGAA
>Ga0181533_1001098_pt1 | contig 35467 bp, 29 predicted proteins | sample PEATcosm2014_Bin_45_FD_119772 | JGI IMG/M metagenome (GOLD analysis project Ga0181533, IMG submission 119772) | Peatland microbial communities from MTU Mesocosm Facility, Houghton, MI, USA - PEATcosm2014_Bin11_60_metaG | ecosystem: Environmental > Terrestrial > Soil > Wetlands > Peat | place...
GAGCACGGGTGACCCATTCGTGTTCTTCTACACGAACTCGACCAGTCCCAGGTCGATGGATTACCTGATGGCAAATGGGACGGCGGCGACGAGTTACTACGGAGCCGCCATTGAGATCCTGGGAGCGGCTCCGTCGGTATCGGGGTTGCTCACGCCAACGGTGACGGTGACGCCGTCCACATCGAGCATCACCATACTGCAATCGCTTTCTGTCACAGTCACGGTCGGCAGCGGAAGCGGCAACCCAACGCCCACCGGAACGGTCACGCTGACCGAGGGCGGTTACTCTTCCGCGCCGACAACGCTCAGCGGCGGCAGCGTCACCGTCAACATCCCGGCGGGATCGTTGGCCATCGGGTCGAATCCGCTTACCGTCAGCTACACGCCTGACGCCGCTAGCTCCTCGACCTACAACTCTGCTACAGGAACATCGCCGGCTGTGACGGTGACCCAGGCAACACCGGTGGTGTCGGCATGGCCGACGGCAAGCGTCATCACCTACGGTCAGACATTGGCGTCGTCAACTCTCACGGGCGGCACAGCCTCGGTGCCTGGCGCCTTCGCCTGGACCACGCTGAGCATTGCTCCCGGCGCAGGAACGCCGTCAGAGAGCGTAACCTTCACGCCCACTGACGCGATCGACTACAACACGGTGACGGGATCTGCCACGGTTACGGTGAACAAGGCGATCCCGACGGTGACGGTTTGGCCGGCGGCCAGCAACATCTCCGCCGGGCAGACGCTGGCCTCGTCCACATTGACCGGAGGCACGGCTTCGGTCCTGGGCACTTTTGCTTGGACCACGTCGGCCACAATTCCCCCTGTGGGAACGACCGCCGAGAGCGTGACCTTCACGCCGACTGATACCACCGATTACAACGCGGTCACGGGTTCTGTCGCGGTGACAGTGAACAAGGCGACTCCAACGGTGTCGGCATGGCCTACCGCCGGCGTCATCACCTACGGGCAGACGTTGGCTTCGTCGACCTTGACGGGCGGTACGGCCTCGGTGCCTGGCACCTTCGCCTGGACCGCGCCCGGCACGACTCCCGGCGCAGGCACACCGTCAGAGAGCGTGACCTTCACGCCCACTGATACCACCGATTACAACGCGGTCACGGGTTCTGTCGCGGTAACAGTGACAAAGGCGACTCCAACGGTGTCAGCTTGGCCCGCCGCCGGCGCCATCACCTATGGGCAAACGCTGGCTTCATCCACGTTGACCGGAGGTACGGCTTCCGTCCCCGGCGCCTTTGCCTGGACCACCGCAAGCACGGCTCCCGGCGCAGGTACCGCCACACAAAGCGTGACTTTTACACCGTCTGACGCGACCGACTACAACACCGCGGCAGGGCAGGTGAGCGTCACAGTGAAAAAGGCGACGCCAACGGTGTCGGCATGGCCGGCGGCCAGCGCCATCTCTTACGGGCAGACGCTGGCTTCGTCCACGCTGACGGGCGGCACCGCTTCCGTCCCCGGCGCCTTCGCCTGGACCGCGCCCGGCACGACTCCCGGCGCAGGCACACCGTCAGAGAGCGTGACCTTCACGCCGACTGATACCACCGATTACAACGCGGTCACGGGTTCTGTCGCGGTGACAGTGAACAAGGCGACTCCAACGGTGTCGGCATGGCCGGCGGCGAGCGCCATCAACTACGGACAGACGCTGGCTTCTTCGACACTGACCGGAGGCACGGCTTCCGTCCCCGGCGCCTTCGCCTGGACTTCGGCAAGCACGGCTCCCGCCGCAGGAACACCATTAGAAAGCGTGACCTTCACGCCCACTGACGCAACCAACTACACAACCATCACGCATACGGTCCAGCTCACAGTGAACAAAGCCCTCTTGACCGTGACGGCAACTAACGCCTCAGTGCCCTACAACCAAGCCATTCCGAATCTCACTTACAGCACGGCCGGCTACGTGAATGGGGACACTTCTTCAGTCCTTAGCGGTGCGCCGGCGGAGACGACGACAGCTACGCAAGGTTCGCCGGTTGGAACCTATCTCATCACCATCACCCAGGGCACGCTCGCCGCAGCCAATTACAGCTTCCAGTTCGTGAACGGCACATTGACCATTACCGCTTCGGGAAACACGGCCGCGCCTACGGTGACCACCAGGGCCGCATCGAATGTTCGAACAAACAATGCCACGTTGAACGGCACCGTAACCGCGAACAATGCCACCACGCAGTACTGGTTTGCCTACGGAACCAACAGTTCCTCTTTGACTCACACAACAACAGAAACTGGCGCATTGAAGGGAACGTCAGCCACGTCGGTGAACGCGTCATTGACGGGGTTGAGGGCGAGCACCACTTACTACTTTCAGGTTGTCGCATCCAATGCGGTGGGCATCACCTACGGCGCGGTTTTGAGCTTCACTACGAGATTTTGAGCTTCACTATTTGAGCTTCACTACGAGATAGGGGAGCGCCGGGTTCGGACGCGGTGGCACGCTCGCCCGCCGAACAGCCGCGTGGCCCGGCCCCTTGCTCTAATCGCTGCTTGCCTTCTCCGCGAGCATCTCCGCCGCTCTCGCCTCCGCCGTCGCCTTGTCCATCGCCTTGCCGAGCTTCTGCGTCATCACCTGGAAGTGATATCCCATCACCGCCAGCGTCATCGCCACGCCAAAGCAGCGCCGGTATTTCGTCGCCGCCGCCGCCAGAAATTTCCAATAGCTCCACTGGTGCCGCCCAAACACCCCCTGCCGCACGATCGAATTCACCAGCGCGCGCATATTGGCGCCGGTCAAAAATGGAGGACTCGCCTGCTTCTTCGCTCGCTCGCCCGCCGCCCTTTTCGACGGCTTCGGATGCGCCCGATTCAGGTAGAGCTTCACGCGCTCGTAGTAGGCCTCGCAGTTGTAAATCCTCTTCATCACGTCGCGGTAGCCTTCCACCAGCTTTGCCGAATCCATGCGCGGCAAAAAGTTCAGCCTGTCGCAAAAGGTGTTATTGCCGCCGCCCGAGTCCAAAATCCGGTCTTCCCGCCGCAAGCGCCGAAACAGTTGTGTCCCCGGCATCGCCTGCAGCAGCCCCACCATCGCAATCGGAATCCCGCTCTTCTGGATGAACTCCACCATGCGATCGAAAATGTCTTCCTTATCCGTGTCAAAGCCCAGGATGAATCCGCCCATCACCTGCATCCCGTAGCTCTGGATCGTGGCCACGCTCTCCAGCAAACTTCGCCGCGTGTTCTGCAGCTTGTTGCTCGCAATCAGGCCTGACTCATCCGGCGTCTCTACGCCAAGAAACACCGATCTGAATCCCGCATCCTTCATCAGCTGCATCAGCTCCACATCGTCGGCCAAATTCAGCGAGGCCTCCGTAATGAAGTCGAATCGCGCGCCTGTCTCCTCGCGCCACTCGGCCATGGCCCGCAGCAGCTCCTTGGCCCGCGCCTTGTTGCCGATAAAGTTGTCATCCACGACAAACACGGTCTCGCGCCAGCCCGCCGCGAGCAACTGGTCCAGCTCCGCCAGCACCTGCGCCACAGCCTTGGTCCGCGGCCGCCGCCCGTAAATCTCGATAATGTCGCAGAACTCACAGTTGAACGGGCAGCCGCGCGAGTACTGCACGGTCATCGTCGAGTAGCGCTTCATCTTGATCAGGCTCAGATCGGGCAGCGGACTCGAAGCCATCTCCGGCCGTTCCGCCGCCTGATACACGGGCCGCGCCGTCCCCGCTTCCAGCTCCCGCGCTAAATCTCCAATCAGGCTCTCCGCTTCGCCGATCACCACGTGGTCCGCCTTCAACTCCTCCGCCGCCACGCTGCTCGCAATCGGCCCGCCCACAACCGTACGCAGCCCGCGCGCGCGGCAACGCTCCACGATCTCCACCAGCGACTCGCGCTGGATGTGCATCCCGCTCACAAAAACCACATCGGCCCACTTCAGGTCGCGGTCCCGCAGCCGCTCCACATTCGTGTCCACCAGACGCCTCTTCCACGTGCCCGGCAGCAACGCCGCCACCGTCATCAGGCCCAGCGGAGGCTGCGCCGCCCGCTTGCCCAAAAACTTGAGTGCGTGTTTGAAGCTCCAAAATGTCTCAGGGAATTCCGGGTAGATCAGCAGCGCGTTCATAAGCCATCTCTCAGCAGAATCAGCAGGAAGAGTGGCTGCGCGGGCGCGATCGACGGATTCAGGCCGTGCTTCCCCTGATGGAAGCAGTGCGGCCCCGCTCGGTGCGGCGAACTAGTCCTAGATCCATTCTCCCACCGAAAGGGTGAAAAACTGGTCAAATGTGAACAGTTTTGCGGCAAGCCGTGCGCCCGCGCGCCAAAACCGCCGCTAGCTCAGCTAACTCCGCCAACTCCGCCAGCTCCGCTATAATCAAATCCATGCAGCACCTCGCTCATCGCCGCGCCCTCTTGATCGCCGCCCACGCGGCCGCGGCTGCGGCGGCTCCGGCCGCCTAGACTCCTGCCTCATCTCATCGCCAAAATTCAGTTCTTGGATTGCAGTTAACACTTATGGTGTATGGTGTCCGAGCCACGAACTCGTCGCTCTGAACCCTGACCCCTGATCTCTGATCCCTGCGCCGGGGCCCTCATCGACGGGTCTTCGTCGATGGGGTGGCTGTATTCTGGAGTCATCATGGAAGAGTTTTCCCGCATTCAGCGCCTCCCCGCCTACGTCTTCAACATCACCGGCGAGATGAAGATGGCCGCGCGCCGCCGTGGCGAAGACATCATCGACTTCGGCATGGGCAACCCTGACGGCGCCACGCCCGCCCATATAGTAGATAAGCTCATTGAGGCGGTCAGGAAGCCCACCACGCATCGCTACTCCGTCTCGCGCGGCCTGCCCCGCCTGCGCAAGGCCGTCTGCAACTGGTACAAGTCGCGCTACGACGTCGATCTCGATCCCGACTCTGAAGCCATCGTCACCATCGGCTCCAAGGAAGGCATCGCCCACCTCTGTCTCGCCATCCTCGACTCGCGCGATACCGTGCTCGTTCCCAACCCCAGCTACCCCATCCATATTTACGGCCCGGTCATCGCCGGCGCTCACATCGTCAGCGTCCCCGTCCACAACCAGGAGAGTTTCCTTGCGCAGCTTGAGGAGCTCATCCCGCGCATGACGCCGCGCCCCAAAGCCCTCATCGTTAACTTCCCTTCGAACCCCACCACCGAATGCGTCGACCTGCCCTTCCTCGCGCGCCTCGTCGCGCTCGCCCGCGAGCACGGCTTCTATCTCATTCAGGACCTCGCCTACGCCGACATCGCCTTTGACGGCTACCGCCCGCCCAGCGTCATGCAGGTTCCCGGCGCCAAAGAAGTCGCCGTCGAGTTCTTCACGCTCTCCAAGTCCTACAACATGCCCGGCTGGCGCGTCGGCTTCATGGTCGGCAACCAGCGCCTGGTCAACGCGCTCGCCCGCCTCAAGAGCTATTTTGACTACGGCACCTTCACGCCCATCCAGGTCGCCGCCATCGCCGCGCTCGAGGGGCCGCAGGAATGTGTCGCCCAGATCTGCGATAACTACCGCCGCCGCCGCGACGTCCTCGTCGATGGCCTCAACAAGGCCGGCTGGTCCGTGGCCAAGCCCCGCGCCACCATGTTCGTCTGGGCCCAGATCCCCGAGGCCTACCGCGACCTCAAGTCGCTCGAGTTCTCGAAGCTCCTACTCACCGAAGCCAAAACCGCCGTGAGCCCTGGGATTGGATTTGGCGACTACGGCGACAACCACGTCCGCTTCGCCCTGATCGAGAACGAAGAAAGGACGCGGCAAGCATTGAGGGGGATTAAGCAGATGCTAGCGAAGGGTGTAGTCCCTGCGTAGAAACAAAATCAGGGTGCCCCATCCTTTCCGCGTCGTCTGCGGAAAGGGTGGGTGACAACCCCGCCAGACGCTGCGTGGCATTAAGGCCATGCTCGCCAAAGGCGTCGTGCCCGCGTAATGCTCAGGAAGCTCCCGTAGGGAGCGCAAGAAAATAGCCCAGGGCGTCAGCCCTGGGATCCGGGCCGTTCAATTCAAAATAACAAAGTACGCGGCGCAGCCGCGCCGTCTCAAGCGATACGCCGAGTTAGTGAAACCACCGAGACATTAGGTATGAGAGCCCAGCGACGAACGGCGCGCCGACCCGAACCCATGCCTCAGCGACGAAGGCATTCGAGAACCGAATCGCAACCCGGAGCTCTAGCATGACCACCGCCTCAAAACGCGGACGGCCTCGACGTCTCTGGAGTGAACGCCCCAAGGGCGGCGTCCCAAGCGGTACGCGCGCAACTTGCCTTGCCTAATCCACCGGCGCACCGTCCGGCAAGAGCAGCCCATTATGCGCGCAGCACGATGAACACGAAGTAGATGCACCGCTGGCTCCGCGGCGGCACCAAGAACAGTTCCGTTTGTCATGATTACCCCTCGAACCGTTGAAGATTGGTCTTGGGGTGTGCCTGCGACTATGAGGCTAGAGCTCCCGCACACCCGAACAATTGGCTGTCAAACTGCCAACGTCCAGGCTTCGGCGGATGGCTGCCATGCAAGAGGAACCAGAATCTGCGCGTCCAGCTCAAGCCGCAAAACCGGCCGACGACACAGCAGAGCTTCCTCTTCAGCGAAAGAATTTTAATGGATATTCGATCCCGTAGGTCGCGCGCATTTTCTCGCCAGCCAACCAGCACCTTCAAAATCCGCTCAAACTTCTCGCAACGCAGTACGTAATCGAGGACTTCGTTGCCAAAGAGGACATGGGCCGTCTGATCCTTGGAATCGAAGAATTCTAGGGCCTCGTCGGTTGTCAGCTCGGAGCCACCGTCGCCCTTTTTGAAGTACCGGAAGACGTTTAAGTCAGCGAACGTCGTGAGGATCGACTTGACCATTAGCTCAAAAGCATCAAGCCTGGCTCGCGCACCAAGGAGCCGGACCAAATTCCGACCGCTCGCATTCGGCAGGACCGAGAAGTCAATGCGAGTGAGCGAGTCGTAGCGACTGAATGAGTAGGGAGGCTCTTGCTCAAGGACCCGCCCTGTAATCGGATCTGTGAAGAATCCCTGGGGCCAGCCGTAGCCTCCGGAAGCGCCGTCATTCGCCGTCAGTTCGAACTGACTCATGAATGCGGCCAATGAACCTGGAACGGCCGAGCGGACGCACTCTGCGATTTCTCGCTCGAATGTGTGCATTGCGCTGGTCCGCCGCTTACATTCCATTGGGCCAGACGGCCCGATGATGTCCCATCGTGGCGAGGAGGCGGGGAAAGAATCCACTCCAATCCAGCAGTTGGCCGAACCCGCCGGCACAGATTCCACTTTGTACGTCGCGGTCTCGACCTCGGGACCGGAAGCGCCCAAAATCGTATAGCCTCCGCCCAGAGGCCGCGCCGGCTCCGACAGTATCCGCTTACAAATCGGGTTGGAATTCATCCCCACGCTAAAATTGTACGGCGAATCTTGTCTCTACAAACCAATCGTGGCCGCTAATCTTCAATCGAAGTCGGCGGGCACCCAGCCACTTGCGACGCGCCACCCTCGCCACAACAATTCCTTTGTCATTTCCGCCCCACGCGGTATAGCCTTAGGCCCGGTCCATTTGGCCCAGGCTGAGCCTCACGGGTCAAGCAATCACAACAATCAAACTTTCCCCGAGGAGGAGAAATCATGAAATTCATGGTCGTATGGAAGACTGTCCCCGGTAAGTACAAGACCGCGCTTGAGCAATTTCTGAAAACGGGCGGCCCAGCGCCGGCCAAAGCCAAAACAGTAGGACGCTGGCATGTTCCAGGGTCAATGCTTGGCTGGCACCTGATTGAAGCGAGCGGACCGGAGGCTCTTGCCGAGCACGCCGCCGAATGGGCAGACGTTCTGGAATTGGAAATCTACCCCGTCATTGAAGACGCCGCAGCCGGAGCTGCTGCGAAAAAGGTCTTCGGCAAATAGCCCCGCAAGGCTACGCCCCATCCCGGCCGGGTTCCCCATCCTGGCTTTGCTAGGGTGGGGTCGGCCCCTCGTTCCATTCACCTCTTCACTCGTTCACTCCTTCACTCCATCTGTGAATGTCAAGTCCCCCACCAATGCCGAACTGCCGTAAACCGCTGAAAACGCACGCAAAAAACATCCGCCAAGTTTGCCGATTATTTCCTTCAGGTCGCTAGACTTGTCTTAGGTAGGCAAGCCGCAGGTTCGTCAGACTCGCCTCCTCAGGAGGGCAGAAATTAAATAAAGAAATTTTTTGGGGTGCCAAAAGCGCAGAAAGTCCACGTAACGCTTTTAGAATCAACAAATCGACCTCAAAATCCTCGCCGATTTTTTGCGATTTTTATCGATTTTTGTGCGCAAAACGGCCCTGATTCGCCCGGATTTCACGATTCCTTGCGCGAATGGGTGCGTCCCCTGTCGCCCGCGAGGGCACGCAAAACGCCGTAACTCCCGCGCGCACCCACGCCGCAAATCTGGGACGCACTTCTCCACCGTGCGGTATAACGGTCCTGTCAGCCCGCCATGCGGTGAGTCCCCAGCCGCACGCGAGGGTGGGGGTCATGATTGCGTTCGATGTTGAGCATGGAGCGGTCCACTTTCCCGCGGATCGCCGCCACCGTCTCTGGATTCGTCCTTCGATTCTGATCGGAACCGCTGCCGTGATCGCGTCGCTGGTGGCCGCGGCGTGGATTGAGATGGCCGTGGCCGGCCTGCCGCACATTCCGCCCGTCCCCGTGGTGTATCCCAACAGCTTTATTGGGCCGCACGGCTTCCCGCTCTGGGTTCGCTACTGTCACTTCTTCAACTTCCTCTTCGTCACCATGCTCATCCGCAGCGGCCTCTCCATCCTTGCCGATCATCCGCGGCTCTATTTCAACGACGACTGCACGCCGAACAGCGAGTGGATCCGGCTCACGCCCTTGAGAGTTCCGCGCGACCGCCTGTGGACGGCGAAGGACGACGCACGCTACCTCACTCCTTTCATCGGCACTCCCGGCTACCGGCACACCATCGGCATCGCGCGCGTGTGGCACTTCATCAACGTGCACGGCTTCATCCTCTGCGGCCTGTATTTCGTCGCCATGCTCTTCACTACCGACCAGTGGAAGCGCCTTGTGCCCGCTTCGCCCACGGTCGTTTTACAGGCGTGGAATACCTGGGTCCACTACGCCACCTTTCATCTGCCTGCCGAGCCCAACGGCTTTTACGGCTACAACGCGCTGCAGCAGATCGCCTACTTCACCGTCGTCTTCGTGTTCGGTCCCCTGGCCATCCTTACCGGCATTGCCATGTCGCCTGCGGTGGTGAATCACTTCACCTGGTACGCGAAGCTATTCGGCGGCCGGCAATCGGCGCGCTCCATCCACTTCCTCACCATGCTCAGTTTTCTCGCGTTTCTGGTCGTGCACATCACGCTGGTGGTGATGACCGGGTTCGCGCGCAACATGAACCACATCGTGCTCGGCACCAACGACGCGGGACGGCTGGGCGTCTGGCTCGGCTTCGTGGGCATTGGCGTCGTGGTGCTGTGCTGGATCGCGGCGCACTATCTCTCCTGGTTTCAGCCGCGCGCGCTGCAACATGCGCTCAAATTTGTCACCTATCCCATGCAACTGCTCACGCTGAACCGGCTGATGCCGCAGCAAACCTATTCTGAGAAGGACATTTCGCCCTATTTCTGGCCCAACGGCAAGCTGCCCGTGCGCGACGACTGGAAGCGCCTGGCCGAGGACCACTTCCGCGATTTCAAGCTCAAGGTCGGCGGCCTGGTCGAAAATCCCGTCGAGCTTTCGCTGGCCGAGCTGCGCAATCTGGGCGAACTGGAGCACATCGCCATGCACCATTGCATCCAGGGCTGGAGCGGCATTGCCAAGTGGGGCGGCATCCCCATGAAGACGCTGATCGATCTCGTTCGCCCCAGGCCGGAAGCGCACACCGTCGCCTTCTTCTCCTTTGGCGAAGCGCTCTACGGAGGGCCCTACTACGATACCCAGAGCCTTGAGAACGTGCTCAAGCCGCAATGCCTGCTCGCTTCCGAGATGAACGGCCAGCCGCTGCCCGATGTCTACGGCGCTCCCTTGCGGCTGCGCGTCGAAAATCAGCTCGGCTACAAAATGGTCAAGTGGATCGAGCGCATCGAGTTTGTCGAATCGGAAAAGAAGCTGGGCGCGGGAGAAGGCGGTAAGAACGAGGACGATGAGTACTTCGACCTTCTGCCGAACATCTGAGGAACTGAAGGACGCATTTTGCGAGTTGAAGGCACGAGCACCAGCGATAGGCGGACTGAGCACGTTGCGGTGCTGCTCGGGCGCTTGCGGCTGGCGTGGCTGCTTGACCATTTTCCGCCCCGCGTGGTCTGGGCGATCTATGTCGGCGTGAACGGCTTCCTCACCATTGCGCTGCTGGCGCTGCTGGCGGTCGTCACCGGCAGCCCCTTCGTCTTTCCGTCGCTCGGCCCCACGGCCTACCTTCTGTTCATCGCTCCGCTGGCGGAGAACTCGAGCCCGCGGAACACCATCCTGGGCCACGCCATCGGCCTCGCCTGCGGCTATGCCGCGTACTCCCTTACCGGCGCCGCCAACCTGCCTTTTGGTGTGCATCCCGGCGTCTACTGGCCAAGGATTCTTGCCGCCGCACTGTCGCTCTCGGCCACAGGCGCCCTGATGGTTCTTATGCGTGCCGATCATCCTCCCGCCGGCGCCACAACGCTCATCGTTTCGCTGGGCATCATCTCGAAGCCCAAAGCGTTGGTCATTATTGAAGTGGCGGTCTTTCTCCTCGTCGCACAGGCCATTGTCATCAATCGGCTGGCCGGGCTGCCGTATCCACTTTGGAGATACAGCGAGAAGCCCAATCCGCGATGATCGCCGCTCACAGACGCGCAATTCGGTGCGATAACGTTCCAAACAATGGCGCATAAGCCCGCCGGAGAGCCCCGCAATGCCCGCCTAAGCGTCGAAATGCGAAATAACTCGCGACCTTTTCCTTCGAAATGTTCAATATTCCTTGACCATTTGCCCATGTTTCGGGCAATTTCCAGGTCCACCACTCGATGATTCGCGAAACTCGAAGCGAACATTTGGCGGGTAGCTGTTCAAGGATCTGCGAACCTTTCGCGGGGTCGCGTTACCGCCAAGTTGAACATTTCGGGCGCCTTGATCGAGCGCTTTGACTCGCCGCGCCAGGCCCTCGAAAGTCACCCCGTTCCGCCCCGCTCCATCCGTCTGACGGCAGCGCAGAGTAGCCAAAGCTCCCTCTTCAAAATGCCGGTGACTTGCTCGGTTCGTAACCGAGCAAGGCCCTGACCTTCATGTGTGTGGGAAGGTGCCCCAACCCAGGAGGTTTGTTGGCGTCCCCGACGGGATTTGAACCCGTGTTATCGCCGTGAAAGGGCGGTGTCCTAGGCCGGGCTAGACGACGGGGACGGCTGGGAGAGCAGAGCGCAGAGGTGAGATTGGCCGCGGGTGCCCTTATCAACGAGGCTATCAACTCGCCTAAAGCGTGTCAAAGAATGGCCGGAGCCGCGCAGCGAGAATGGCTGAAGCCGAGCGGCGCTTTCAAGCATCTAAACGGGCACGTTGCCGCAACCGCTAGTTATGAGAGCGTTAAGAGCGGCGCATACGAGACCGTCAAGAGTGGCACGAGCCGGAACCAGAAGCGTCACCGTCGCGTAGCCGTGTTGTGCGCTATCCTCGATGAAGATTCACATCGAAGCGGACGCTGCAACGGACGGCGCCACGCTGTTTTTGTGTCAGTTACCCAGATCCGCGTAACGCATCATCCGGCGAGAACCGCAACGAAGCGAATCCGGCGACGATCATGGCGGAGACGCTCCAGGGCCTGCCCGCCCCACTAGTCGATCGCAGAGCGTGGCGATCACGGTATCCAGAGGAAGAATCGAGTGATCCAGATCAGATTCCAACGCATTTATACGATTAGTTGCGTGATCCTGGCGGGATTGGCGGCTACCGGTTGCCAGAAGAAGCCGGCGGCGGCGGCCGGCAGACCCCAGATGCAGGCCTTGCCGGTGCAGACGGTAACGGTGACGATGGCGCCTGTAGCGCAAAGCAGCGAGTATGTGGCCACCATCAAGTCGCGCCGGTCGACCGCGCTGCTGCCGCAGGTGAGCGGACAGCTGACGGATATTCGAGTTCACTCCGGAGACCAGGTGAAGGCCGGCCAGTTGCTGATGGAGATCGATGCACGGCAACAGCGAGCCACTGTGGACTCATTGCGCGCAACCGAGCTGCAGAAAAAAGCGCTTGACGACTACGACACCGTAGAAGTGGAGCGGCAGCGCAAGCTGTTTGAGGCGGGCGTGACCAGCCGCGACGCGTACGAACAAGCGCAACAGGCTTTTCAAAACGCCAAAGCGGACTATCAGTCGGCAGTGGAAGCGCGCAAAGCGGGGGAACAGTTGCTGGGCTATTACGCCATCCGCGCGCCATTCGATGGCGTAGTGGGCGACGTACCGGTCCACGTGGGCGACTACGTCTCTCAGAATCAATCGCCGGCTACGGTTCTTACCACTGTCGACGAGAACAGCCATCTTGAGGCGTATATCTATATTCCCACTGAGCGCGCAGGCGAGGTGCACCAAGGGCTGGCAGTGAACCTGACAGACAACAGCGGCAAGCTGCTGGAGAAGACGCGGATCGATTTCGTTTCATCGGAGGTAGACAGCACGCTGCAAGGGATTCTGGTGAAGGCTCCCGTGCAGGCGGGGCCGGAAGGGTTGCGCAATGCGCAGATCGTCAAGGCCGACGTTATCTGGAGCACAAAGCCGATGGCGGTGGTTCCGGTGCTGGCGGTGACGCGGCAAGGTGAAGAAAGTTTCGTGTTCGTGGTGCTGAAGCAAAATGGAATGGCCGTGGCGCACCGCACTTCGGTTGTGCTCGGCGACACGGTGGGGAACAACTACTCCATTGTGTCAGGGTTGAATGCGGGCGACAGCGTGATCGTTTCGGGCACGCAGTTCCTGGTGGATGGCATGCCCGTGATGCCGATGGGCGGACCGCCGCCAGCGGCGCCCTCGCAGGGACAAGCAAGCGGACCTCACGCGAAAGCAGAAGAGTCGCAGGCAGAGAGCAGCGGAACGCCCCGCAAGGCGGCTTACCGTCCTCAACACAAAAAGCATCATAGGGCTCGGGCAAGGAAGAGCAAACACACGCAGCCCGCGACGGTTTCGTAGGAAAGAGGGCTCACAAGTGTTTGTCGACTTCTTCATTCATCGCCCGGTCTTCGCCACGGTTTGCGCCCTGTTGATCATTCTTGCGGGGGCCATCTGCATCCCCAATCTTCCGGTCGCGATGTATCCCACGCTGGCGCCGCCCGTGGTGTCGGTAACCGCGAATTACGTGGGCGCCGACGCGGAGACAGTCGAGAAGGCCGTCACGATTCCCCTGGAAGAAGCGATCAATGGCGTGGAGGGGATGCGCTACATCAGCTCGTCCAGCACCAATAGCGGCAGTTGCGAGATCGACATTACCTTCCAGACCGGATACAACCTCGACATCGCGGCCGTGGACGTGCAGAACCGCGTTGCCAGTGTGGAGGGCCGCCTACCGGGCGAGGTGGTTTCCACGGGCATCAACGTCCTGAAATCCAATTTCAACTTCGTCTTTGGCGCCGGATTCTATACGCTTGACGGCCGCTACTCAGACGAATACATCTCAAACTATCTGGACATCTACGTCGTCGACGCGCTCAAGCGCGTGCCGGGCGTGGGCGATGTGGTCGACTTTAGCGCACGCAAGTACGCCATGCGCGTGTGGCTCGACCCAGTGCGGCTAGCCGCCCGCGGCCTGACCGCAACCGACGTGGTAAATGCGCTCGAGGAGCAGAACGTCGAGGTTCCGGCCGGACAACTCGGACAGCCGCCAGCCGACCCGAAGCAGGCTTACCAGATTCCCGTGCGCGTCGTGGGCCGGCTCACCAGTCCGGAAGAGTTCGACAACATCATTGTCAAGAATTCGCCCAACGGCCTGGTGCAACTGAAGGACGTGGGCCACGCGGAGGTAGGCGCCGAAAGTTATGGCACCGGGCTTAAGTACCAAGGCCATAGCGCGATGGGCCTCGGAGTGGAGCAACTGTCGAACGCGAACTCTCTCGAGGTTGACCGCAAGGCCAAAGCCGCTCTGGAACAGCTCTCAAAGAGCTTCCCGCCCGGCCTCCACTACGCAATTGCTTTCGACTCCACCACGGCGGTGGGCGAATCGATTCGCGAAGTGCTTATCACGCTGGCCATAGCTGTCGTTATCGTCATCACGGTCATTTTTCTGTTCTTGCTCGATTGGCGAGCAACCATCATTCCTGCCGTCACTATTCCCGTTTCGCTCATCGGGACCTTTGCGTTTATCCGGATTTTCAATTTTTCCATCAATTCGCTCACGCTCTTCGGCATCACGCTGGCTACGGGCCTAGTGGTCGACGACGCGATTGTGGTCATCGAGAACGTGCAGCGGCACATTCACATGGAACATTCCAAAGCGCGTGAGGCCACTTCGCGCGCCATGAGCGAGGTGACCAGCGCCGTGATCGCCACTTCGCTGGTGCTGATCGCCGTGTTTGTGCCGGTTTCATTCTTTCCCGGCACCACGGGCATTCTCTATCGCCAGTTCTCGCTCACTATCGCCTTTTCCATCGCCATCTCGGCGTTCAACGCGCTAACGCTTTCGCCGGCGTTGTCGGCGCTTTTCCTGAGGGGAGAAGAGGCTCGTCCTCGCCAGCTTGATTTTCTCCACATCGGGCTGGTCTCGCGGGCTTTCGCCGCGTTTATTCACGGCGCCGACGCTTTCATCAATTGGCTGGCCAGCACCTATGCGCGCATCATTCACGTCGCGCTGCAACTGCGCTATGTGCTGCTGGTGGTCTTCTTTGCCGGGCTGGCCGCAACGGTATGGATCTACCGCGTTGTCCCCACGGGCTTCATTCCGCAGGAAGACCAGGGCTACTTCATGGTGATTGTGCAGGCTCCGCCGGGGTCCTCGCTGGCCTACACCACGGCCCTCTCCGACGAGGGAGCCGCCATCATTGCGCAGAATCCCCATGTGGGCGGATTGTTCTCCATTCTGGGCTTCAGCTTTTCCGGCAGCGCGTCAAACGCCGGCATGATGTTTGTGAACACCAACACAACGAACGAGCACGGCGAAAAGGCATACTCGACGGCCGACGTCATCAAGGATATCTCGCCTAAACTGCAAATGCTGATGTTCGCCCCCAATGGCGGCCTGGTGGCCGCATTCGAGCCGCCGGCCGTAGAGGGCGTGGGCAGCTACGGCGGCTTTCAATTCATGCTGCAGGATCAAGGTGGCAACACTCTGAGCGACCTGGACCGCGTGGCGCACCAGGTTGTGAACGCGGGCGCCACCCACAAGGATCTCACCGACCTGATCACCACTTTCTCTGCCAACGACCCGCAGGAACTGGTGACGATCGACCGCGAGAAGGCCAAGGCGATGGGTGTCTCGATCACGCAGATCGCGACGACGCTGAACGTCTTCATGGGTTCGGAGTACATCAACGATTTCGACTACAACAGCCGCACCTATCGCGTTTATGTGGAAGCCGACCAGCCTTTTCGCATGAAGGCCAGCGACCTGCACAGCTACTACGTGCGCTCCGATTCCGGCCAGATGGTCCCGCTGGACAACCTGGTCACGGTGGCCGACAGCGCGGGGCCGCCAGTGATTACGCACTACAATCTCTTCCGCGCAGTGGAGATCGACGGCTCGCCCGCGCCCGGATACAGTTCGGGGCAGGCGCTCGTGAGCATGGAGAAGCTGGCCACAGACAACATGATGCGCGGCATGAGCTACGAGTGGACGGGCCTCACACTCGACGAACTCGAGTCCAGCGGCAAAGCCCTCGTCATCTTCGGGCTGGGCATTCTGGTTGTCTATCTGACGCTTTCGGCACAATACGAGAGCTTCGCGCTGCCGTTCATTATTCTGCTGGCCGTGCCGATGGCGGTGCTGGGCGCGCTGGGGCTGGTCTCGCTACGCGGGCTGGCCAACGACGTTTATTGCCAGATCGGGCTGGTGATGCTGATTGGCCTTTCGGCGAAGAACTCGATTCTGATTGTCGAGTTTGCCGAGCAGTTGCGGCGCAAAGGCCGTACCATCGCTGAAGCAGCGATCGAAGCCGCAGAGCTGCGTTTGCGGCCGATTCTCATGACCTCGTTCGCATTCATCATGGGCGTCCTGCCGCTGGTGTTCGCTACGGGAGCCGGCGCGCTGGGCCGTCGCTCAGTGGGAACAACGATTGTCGGGGGCATGTTGCTCTCGACCATCTTGAATCTCGTCTTTATTCCCGTGCTCTACGTGATCCTGAGCCGCGTGCTCAGGCGCGGCGATGTTGCGCAGGCGGAGGCGGAAAGCTAGCGTGGCGCGCCGGTCTGCGGCTGCTTTACCACTTGCACTGGTCCCACTTGAGTGGCGGTGGCCGAGTAGAGATGGCAGTTGTCGGCGGTTTCCTTGAAGCGGAAATACGGATGAAGGAATAGCGCGGCGCGCGCATCGCCCGAGCCTTCGGCCAAATCGGTGAGCCACACGCCATCGGAACGCGGTTGATTATGAATGTGCAGCCATAGGCCCTTGTGCACATTGGCCACCAGTCCGCCGCCGATCTTCAAGTCCGCGACCGACGTCACGTTAATATCGATCAATTCGCCGGTCTGCTCGTCAATGGAAACTTTGCCCTGCATCACCTGGGCCAGATGCTGGTTCAGATTCTTCGCCTCGAACTTCGGATTGGGCACGATGTCGTAAAAAAGCACAGTATGGCCGTCAACACTTTCGCGGCGCCCGTTGGCCAGCATCATGGCTTTCATAAAATCTTCAAGCTCCTGGTTGTTCTTGTCCTCCTCCTTCTGAGCAGTGGCCTGGTTGCTATATTTGAGCGTCTTCTTCATGACGCGATCGTCCTGCTTACGCTGATCATCGGCGGATAGATCCTTGCCGTCTTTCTGGAGGGTCCGCTCGATGGGAATGCCGTTGACATAGAAGAGATCCGACACGACCGATGTGTCTTTTTTGGTGTTGCCTCTGCTGTCGGTTTCAAGCGTCCGGTCAGTAATGCGGCAATCGTAATTTTCCCGTTCGGCCGCCAGTTTGCGCTCATTGGCGAGCGCCCGCTGCAACAGCTCGCCGGCATTGGGCAGGGGCGCATTGGGAGCGGGTTTGGGGGTTTGCGCGGCACTGGCACACCTCCCGGAGAAGAGAGCGGCGGCAGCGGCGAATAGAAAAATGGCGACGCTACGATTCATGGGAAGGCAATCGGAAGGCGTGCGTATGTTGGACGCGCCGGCGCCCCATTTTGCCCAAGGATTCTTTATGGTCCCACCGGCAGCGCAGGCATGGCGCCCTGGGTCTTCGCTTCAGCCACCACGGCGTCCAGGTGATCGAGCACCTCGGCAACAGTCATGGTGTAGACTTCGCGCCGGGAGTCGTAGCCTTCCTCGACCAGTTGCTTCAAATATCGCCCGGCAATTTGCGCTGCCAATTGGTCGGTGATTACTTTGCCGGAGCGCTTCTTCTGCTCGACCCAGGCGGTGCAGGGCAACGCGATCCACATGGGGCGGCCGTTCACGTCGAAGCGTACGTCCACGGCATCGGCGTGGCGCGTGGCGATGGCCACGATTGTCCCCTTCCAGCGACAGTGAAGGTCGTCGCCGCTCCATCGGTCGCTGACGTGAAAGTCCTCGTACATGTCCTTAGCGTATCGTTCCGGCGGTGCGGCGGCAAGCGTGCAGCGCCCGGTCGCGCAAAGAACGCCGCATGGCGGGCTCAGCGCCCCGGTGGACTCTGTTCAAACCGCGCTGATACACTAATTGGGTTGCAGTGGCACCATTTTCTTCTGTTCAGACCCGCCTGCAAGGATACCGGCAAAGGACAAGAAAGACCCCGTGGATACTCGAACCCGTCACGCCCTGAAAAAGGACAAATTTGCACAAGCTGCCGCAAGCAGCGCCAGTTGGATCGGCGAACATCAGACCGCAGCCGTGCGCTGGAGCATCGTACTCGGTGTTGTTGTAGTTGCGCTCATCGGCGGACTGATCTTCTGGAACATTCGCTCATCGGCGGCAAATGCCGCGCTGGGCGGCGCGCTGGATGTGTACACAATGCCGCTGGCGACCCTGGGTGCTCCACCTGAAACCGGCACGTACACCACCGCTGCCGCGCGCGCTAAGGAATCCAACCGCGAGTTCGTGGCCATTGCTCACGATTACGGCTGGCTGCCTGAAGGGACCAAAGCCCACTATTTTGCGGGCATTACCTACGAGGAGCTGGGCCAGAACGGCAATGCCGAGACCGAATTGAAGACGGCGGCCGGGTCTTGGGATCGCAATATGGCCAACCTGGCCAAGCTGGCTCTGGCGGGACTCTACCGGCAGACTTCCCGCGACAACGATGCGATCGCGCTCTATAACGAGATCGCAGCCAAGCCTTCAGCTACGGTGTCAACCAGCGTGGCCCAGCTCGACTTGGCGGACCTCTACGTCGCCGAGGGCAAGCAGGACATGGCTCGCGCGCTGTGGGCCAAGGTGAAGGATGCGGACAAGGATGGCGCGGCGGGGTCGATCGCATCGCAGAAGCTCGCCGCCAAGTAGGATCGCGCCAGCGGCACAGGGAAACGCCGTTCTTTGAGCCTTTTCCCGGCATAGTAACGGTAGGCTTCGCGTACCTGAGCATTTTCTTCTCTGGCTGCGTCTGGTGAGTGATGAGCACCAGCCAGGCCATTGTCGCAGGGTGGATGGAGAGTCCCACGAGCGCGGTGAATGACGAAGCCCGCCGGCGCGCGGAAGATGAAGCGCTTGCCGCGTTAGTCGACCAGTATGCGGGCGCCCTTTACCGCGTGGCCTATTCCGTTCTCCGCAATCAAGCCGATGCCGAAGATGCCGTGCAGGAGGCGTTTGTGCGCGTCCTGCGCCATCGCGATTCGCTGGGCGAGGTGCGCGATCACCGCGTCTGGCTGATTCGCATTGTTTGGAACATCGTGCTCGACCGCAAGCGCCGCGCCAAGACGCGGCCTGAGACCGACGACGTGAGTGAGCTGGCGCGGGTGCTGCCATCTACGGGCCTTTCAGCCGAGGAGATTGCCGCGGCGGCGCAACATCACGCTCATGTGCTGGCCTGCGTTGACCAACTGCCCGCCAAGGAGCGGCAGGTGCTGATGCTTTCGGCCTTTGAAGAGCTCACCAGCGTCGAGATCGCTGCCGTACTGGGGATTAGCGAGTCCAGCGTGCGATCGAGGCTCTTCCGGGCCCGCAACCTGATGGCCGGCTTGCTCGACCATGAGAGGAGTTTGCGATGACATCGACCCCTCACGAACCAAGAGCTACAGCATCCGCTTCAAGCCCAGCGGAAGAGACTCTGCGGTTGGTTGCGAGCTTACCTGCGCCCGACGGTCTTGAAGACCGCGTGAATGCGGCGTTGAGTGCCGAACAGAACCGCGACCGTGTTCTGGGCCGCAGCCGTGTTCTGGCCTGGCCGAGAGCGATTCGTCCAGAGAGTAGCTGGATGCGCACCGCTGCAGCAGCGGCGATTGTTTTTGTGGTAGCTGGCGGAGGCTGGGGCGTTTATACGCGCGTGGAGCAGAACCAGCCGGCTAAGGTGATCGTGATACCGGCCCGGATGCCCGCTCCAGGAGGGTTCTCGGGAGCAGGCGCCATGCGCACGCCGTTGACGCTGCCAGGCCCCGCGGCGCCACAGCCTGTCAAGGCGAAGACCGCACAGACGAAGGCGGCGAAGAAGCCTGCCGCTCGAGCCAAGACTACCTCGAATGCGAGCGGACGGTCTTCCGCAGCCGGCGCGACGGGCTCATCGGGCGAGGGCTCGACCCGGCCCGACGCGTCGAAGTAAGCTCCTCGCCCCTAGGCGTCCTTTACAATCGCGCGGATGAGCATACCCAAAAGCGCCAGAACGACCGCGCCCCAGAAGGCTGGGCCGATGCCGTCGACGTGGAAGCCTGGGACAACGGCCGAGGCCAGGAGAATCATGACGCCGTTGATGACCAGAAGAAAGATTCCCAGCGTGACGATGCTAAAGGGAATGGTGACGATCTTGAGGAAGAGCCCGAGAGTGGCATTCAGCAGCCCGATCACCACTGCGGCGATCAGCGCCGGAAGCAAGCCGTTGACGTGAAAACCCGGCACAAGATGAGAAACAAGAAGTAGCGCGATGGCGCTGAGCAGCCATTGTAAAAGGAGCCTCATTCGGTCTTCCTCCAGCGAAGTCTTAGAATCCCTGAAGCATTCACCCTATCGATGCTGACCGCTGGCCTGCAAGTTGCTTGTCCTTCATTCTTCGAGAAGGCTTGGTCTTCCGAAGTTTTGGTTTGGCGTTTTAGAGTAGAGCCATGTTTGCGCGGCGACTGAGTGTGAATCGAATCGACGCTACTGGCGAACGCCACGCCTGCCCGATCCGGCAGATCGACAACTTCGCTATGCGGAATTTCACCAACGATGCGGTTTTTGACGATACGTTTCCGGCCGCCGACGGCGTTCTGGAAGCGGGAAACCGCGTTCCGCTCGAGCGGCTGCAGAGCGCGATGGAAGATTGGTTTCGGCGCAAAGGCTATTTGAAGGCCGAGGAACGGCTCGAGGTGATCGAGGAGCGTAAAGACAGTGGTTAGTGGTTAGTGGTTAGCAATTCGAACGAGCGAGACAGCGATGTTTGCGAAGCTTGCGCGGTTTACGAAATGCGATGACCTGCGAGAACAAAAACGATCAAAGCAGGTTTCGGGATTCGGGTTTCAGCTCCGTGCAGCCAGTTTTCAGCGATTTTCGAGAATCGGTTGTTTTTCAGCAATTTTCAACAATCGGTTTTTTCGCGATCAATTTACCGCTATCCTTTTCCTTTTGAGTGATTTGAGCATCCATTACCCGCCTTTTCTTCTTCATTCCACAGTTTCACAGTTTCTGTGAAACTGTGGAGCGAGTGGCTGTAAGGCTCTGATTCCAAAGACTTCACAGTTTCACAGTTTCACAGTTTCACAAAAGGGCATGGGGGGGTGGGTGAAAAACAGTGGACAGTGAACAGTGGACACTGGTCAGAAAGACGAGGAACCGAGGGAACGGAGAGACAGGGAATAGCCAATCGGGAGTAGGGAGTAGAAAAACAGGAGCCTTTGCGGATGAGACGGTCGACGTGATCTTCATGTTCGTTCCCTCCGGTTGATGGTGCGTTCGAAATGGTTCCACTAGGCAGCGTTGGTTTTTGGGCGGCTTGCCGTTATTTCCGCCGGCGGCTTTGCGTTGGCGCGGTTCTCTTCCGTGCCTCCTGCCCAAAGCTCAAATTCGGCCTGGCGGCGGGCCTTGAGCCCCGCATTGACCACGCCCCCGGCATGGTCCCAGGCGAGCAACTGCTGCGCGGCAGCATTGTGGTGGCCGGCGTTCAGTTCGCGGAGCAGGGTTGAGCTTGCCAGCCGGCCCGCACCAAGGTTGAAGCAAAAGTCGACCAGCGCGTCAAACTGGCCCTGGGTCAGCGCGACCTTGACCAGCCGTGTAACGGCCTGTTCGGCGCCCTGAACGTCGCAGGCCAGGATTGCGGCGGCCTGCGGCTCGGCAATGCCGTCCGGAAAGGACTCGGCGGGCTTGATCAGGTGCCCGTAGCCGATGGTGGGAAAGCCGGCCACGTCGCGATAGACGCGATCGCGAAAGCCCTCGGACTTCTTGATCAGATCCAATCCATTAATGCTCAATTGCATACGGGCTCCCTATTCCGCCAGAAATGGCAAAGGGCCTGCCTTGAACCCCCGACCAAACGGAGGGTTCAATGCAGACCCTAAGACCACGGTAGCAACATCCGCGAATTAATCGGCAAACTTCAAAAAAATATTTCTAGTGCGACGGCAAGGGGCCTTTGCCGGCAACGTTCAGGAATTCGTTGAGAACATTGGTGACCGCCTGATCGAAGTTCTTATCGCGGTTTTTCTGCAAGATGGCGGGCTCGATGGCCTGTGTGATCGTCCAAAGCACGTAATGGCTTTGGCTGCCGTAAACCACGAGCCGAAACTCCGCCAGGGGGCCTGGTGCTCCATATACCGGGCCATAGTGAGCTCGCAACTGAAGTTCCAAGACCAAGTCGGCCTGGGACGGATCGCTCAGCAGGTTGTAATCGCCAGTGGAGTTGAGCACCGTATAGAACTCGGCATAGGGGCGCTCCTCGTCTCCAGTGAATAGATAGGGAAGTTCCTGATCCTCAGAGAAGATCCCTGGAAAGAGGTCTCTATCGGATCCGGCGTTGGAAACGAAGATGGATTTGGCGTGGATGATTGCGGGCGGCACCGGGCCAGCCGGGGCAGGGGCCGATTTTTGAGCCAACGACATCGATGCGGTGGCCCATGCCAGGACGACGGCAAGGCCACAAAGGGCACGGAGCAATTTCATTGGTAACTCCTTTTATTTCTGTAATATATATTCCCGATGCGCATTCGTGATGCCAAGTTGCTTATTTGTACTCGATTTTGCACAGAAAACTGTGCCCAAAATAGGAAAAGTTGCACCGCCTATGGTGCAGTTTTCTAACCCGAACGGACTGAATACGTTATCGCCGACGAAGGGGTCCGGCAACGATTTTTCAACAAATACCCTCTTATCGTTCTTGACAACATTTCGGGTTAGCCGATGGCGACCTAGTAAAATTGTTAGATGGTTATAAAAAGGAAAACACGCAACTTAAGACGAAAGGCACCGCTATGGATTTGCCTCGTAGCTGGTGTCTCCGCCGTTGCAATGGTGGCGCTGGTGGTCTTGTTCTCGGCGCGCACAGTGCAAGCGGATGCGAGTCTTCCCAGACCAGCCCTCACCGCGCCTGCAGCTTTCCCTCGAGCGAGTGCAGCAACACCGTCAATGCGGGCATCGCTCGCCGACCAGGAACCGCCGCAGAACGCCCCAACCCCCGCCGCCCAGAGCTGGAACGACAGGATTCACGGAGTCGCCTCCTGGTACGGCGGTGTCTTCAACGGCCGCAAGACGGCAAGTGGCGAAACCTACGATATGTACGCCATGACGGCCTGCCACCCATCGCTTCCCTTCGGGTCGATTGTGCGGGTAGTGAACGTGCACAACCACCGGTCGGTTGTGGTCCGGATCACGGATCGCGGCGACCTTGTGGAGGAGGGGCGCATTATCGACCTCTCCTATGGCGCAGCCCAGAAGCTCGGAATGACCTGGTCCGGCCTGGCGAAGGTGGATTTGCAGGTTTTGTCGTTGGGGAGGCCGCAGAGACAGTGATTAGTGGTTAGTGATTAGTGGTTAGGTTCCGGGCCTGCGGGCCCGGATTATTTTTGGGGGGGGCGATTCGTGGTTTGGAGGCCGCGGGGCAGTCAGCTCACCGGCCGCTGCTGAAATTGTCTCGACGGGATTCCGCGGGGAGTATCTATGCGGCTCTCTCTCGGCGAGACGAACCTCGGCGGTGGTTCCCTCAACTTTTTGGAGATAGGCCACCAGTTCCAGGAGATTTCGCGCCTGTGGGTTGCCGTTGGCGCTTAACATGCGCATGAGGCTCTTTGGAGAGCGGCGAAGCGCCTTTCCCGCTTTGATAAACCCGACCGTCCCGTTGATGTACTCGCGAAGAACCGTCTTTGCCGAGTCGAGATCCCCGGCGAGCATATCGTTGATGGCCTCGCCAAGGAACGCGCGGCGATAATCCTTTTCGCGCAGTTCCTCCATTACCGATTGCCGAAAGCTTCGTGTGAGTGCCATTAAGCCTCCTGCTTTTTGCGCCGCTTGTATTCCGTCCAGAGGCGCCGCCCAAGCTGAATATCTTCCTGCTGCCGCCTTTTGCTTCCGCCCGCCAGCAAAATCACAAGCTGCCGGCCATCGTTCGCGAAGTAGACCCGGTATCCGGGGCCAAAATCAAGTCGCAGCGCCGATACTCCCTCGCCTTCCGGTTTTACCGCGGAGAAGTTCCCTTCTCCTAATCGAAAAACCGCCTTGTCGATTCTCACCCGGACACTTGGGTCCTGCTTCGATGTCCAGTCACGGAAGTGATTGTGGCCGCGCGCGTCGACGTACTCGCGGACATCGATCATTATGCAATAGTAACACGCGCGTTACTATTTGACAATCGCCAATGCGGGCAGACATGTGGGAGATGGGGTCGCCCCCTAGTGCATGCAGGTGCCTTCGGGCTGGGTGAAGGGCTTTTGCAGGTACTGGCGGGCTTCGTTGACGGCACCCTGGGTGTTGTCGTTGGTCTGGACGGCGAGACGGTACTCGGCGACGGCACGGTCGCGCTGGCCGGTGACGTCGAAGATTTTGCCGACGGCGATGTGGCTCCAAACCTCGGTCCAGGGCGGCTCATCGTCGCCGCGGAGAGCGTCGCGGAAGGCGTTGACGCTGGCCTGGTAGTTGCACTGGGTGAAAAGCACCTCGCCAATGCGATAGCTGGCCAGCGAGCTCTGCGGATTCGCTTCGAGAGCTTTCTTGTATTCGTTGACGGCGCCGAGAAGGTCGTTCTGCGCGACCAGTTGCTGGCCTTTGAGGATGGCGATGCGGACCTGAAGGTCGGGGCTGGCTTTCAGCACCCAGTCATTGGGATCGACGCTGATGCGTCGGGGGCGACCGAAGGTGTCGACGACGTATTGGGTGTCGGTACCGACGACCTCGATGCTCTGGTTGACGGTTTTGCCGTCGGTCTCGATGCGCAAATCAACCGGCATGCGGAAGAGGTCGAGGTCCTGGTTGATTTCGCCGATGGTGCGGAAGCCCTTGTTGTTGCCGAGGCGATAGACGGAATACTTGTTGGTGAAGGTGGGCGCGCCGGTGCCGTCGATCCACTGCGAGAAGAAGGGCACGAGCTCTTTCTGGCTCTCGGCCTCGGCGACTTTCTCAATGTCGGCGGTGCGGATGGAGCCGCCTGAATATTGACTGAGCGCGGCTTTGAGGATCTGCGGAAAGACCTTGTCGCCGACCTCCCAGCGCAACATGTGGAAGATCATGGCGCCTTTTTCGAGCGTCATGGACTGGAACTGGGGTGAGAAGGGATCGAGACGGCCGACGCTGGTGAGGGGAATGGTGTCATAGGCGAGCGCGCCTGCGGATACGTCTTCCATGGCGGCTTTCATGGCGTTCTGGCCACTCTGATCCTCGACGTACATCAGCTCGCCGTAGCGCGACATGCCGTTGGTGATCCACGCATCGTCGAGGGTTTTGGGGCTGATTTCGAGTCCCCACCACTGGTGGGCTATGGTGTTGGCGAGGAGGCGGATGCCGGATTTGTCGCCGGTGCGAGAGCCCATGATGGCGGCCAGCTCGGGCGCGTAGACGGCGGGCAAGGTGTCATTGGGAAGCTCGACGATGTTGATGCGGGGCGTGGGAGGGAGGCCGAAAGTGTCCGTGAAGAAGTTGTATTCGCTGGTGGCGGTTTGCGCTAACGCGTTGGCCGAGGCCTGGTGAGTGATGGTGACGTAGACCTTGACGTTGCCGGCACCGGCTGAGACAGGCGGCAGATAGCGGCCGGCGATCACGGTTCCCGGGAAGCCGGGCTTCGACCAGTTGAAGTCGTACTCGTCGCCGGGCTTGCCGCCGGTGAGCGTGACGGGTTTGGAGGCGCCCGTGGAGCCGCTCGCGAACACGCGCATTCCCTGGGGGACGCGGATGTGCAATTCAGCGGTGAAGCGGTCGGTCATGAAGCCTGTGAAGGGGAACCAGCGGGCGGAATAGAGCAAGTAGCTGATGGGTTCCTGAATGGCCGCGAGCTTAAGGCCTTCGATGGGGCCGTCTTCGTTGCCGGTGATGACGCCGTCATAGACGAAGGTCCAGTGGGCTGGCTGGCCGTCAACGAAGGGCGTGTTAGCGGTGACGCGGATGGAGCCATCGGCGGTGCGCTCGGCTTCAAGCAGTTTGCCGGAATCGTCGGTGATTTTGGTGACTTTGAGGGCGGGATGGAAGCCGAAGGTGACCACGTCAAGGTTGGAGGGCGCGGTAAATGTGACCTGGGCGGTGGCCGTGAGGTGGTGGGCGGCGGTATCGAGCTCGGCGTCAATGACGTAGCCGGTGATGTTGAGCGCCGGACGCACGATTTGCGCGGCGGCGGGGAGTGCGGCGGTTGCGGCGAGGGCCGCGGTGAGGAGGGCCGGGGCGAACCGGAATATGAGGCGGCTAACCGCGGGTTGCAAATCTTTCAGATTCTTGTTCATTCGTTCGCTCATTGTGCTGCCGCCGGCCAATTCATGGTTGCGGCGGGTTGGGGTTGATTCGTGGGACGCTGCCGAATGGCTTCAGCGGCCGACCGTCTAGGCGGACTCGGCAGTTTCCGCAGGCGCTGGAGAAAGCGATTCGACCTCTTGAACTACGATAGCGGCTACCTGTTCGATGGCGGATTGGGCCGGCTGATTGGCCGGATGTGCATGGAGCGCCTCCCGAATCGCTGCCAACTCCATCATCATGGACTCCCGAGCGGGGCCGTCGGGTAGCAGCGGGTTAAGGTGTTGGACGATATTTGCGGCGGTGAAGTCGTGCTGGATGAGCTCTGGAACCACGCGTTTGCCGGCGATGAGATTGGCCATGGCCACGTGGGGGACTTTGACCAGGCGCCTGGCGATCGCATACGTGAGCGGCGAGACGCGGTAGACCACGACAAAGGGATTGCCGATGAGGGCCGCTTCGACGGTGGCGGTGCCGCTGGCGACGACGGAGGCTCGGGCATGGAAGAGAGTGGCACGGGCGTCGTGGACGAGGTGAATCGTGAGGTTCTCACGGAGCCGGTTTGCCATTTCCTCCATCTTGAGACGCTGCGAGGCGGTGAGAGTTGGAGCAAGCGGGAGCACAAACTGCGGTTCTGGATTGCCCTGCTCCAAATGGTAGTCGTGGACCAAGAAGATCGCAGCCTGGATGATCTCGGGCAGGTTTGCCTCGATTTCTTTCATCCTGCTGCCGGGGAGAAGACCGATCCAGGTGCGGGCGGTGTCGAGGCGGTTTTCGGCGGCAAACTGCTCACGGGAGATGGAGGGCTGGGGCAGATCGGCGAGGGGATGGCCGACAAATTCGGCATCGACGCCGCGGGTGCGGTAATACGACTCCTCGAAGGGGAAGATGACGAGCATGCGGCGGACGTATTTCTGGACCAGCTTGATGCGGTGCTGCTTCCAGGCCCAGAGCTGAGGGCTGACGAAGTAGATGACAGGAATGCCGAGGCGGTGGAATTCGCGGGCGAGGCGGAAGTGAATTTCGGGGAAGTCGATGAGGATGGCGACGGTGGGGCGGCGGGCGCGGATGGCGCGCTTGAGCTTGCGGAACTCGCGGTAGATGCGCGGGAGGTGCAGAACCACTTCAGTGAGGCCCATGACGGCCATGTCTTCAGCGCGGACGATGCAGTTGACGCCGGCGGCTGCCATGCGCGGACCGCCCATGCCCACGAGCTCCGCTGTTTCGCCTTTTGGAGCAAGTTGTTGCCGGAGCGCAGTGGCAAGAAGGGCGCCGTAGTGCTCGCCGCTGGCTTCGCCTGCCGAGATGAAGATGGAGGGTGGCATGGATCCCCGCGCTCAAGCCGGTGCTCGCGCTGAGTTCATGATAGCGGCGAAAAGTGCGATCCCCCTCTGGACCTGAAGAACGCGTTCAGGATGGGGCACCCGGCAGGAGGCGCGGAGAATCCGCGGACGGTGGTAGTCTTCCCGATGGAGCAGGAATGGGGGCTACAGTGCGCGTGTCTTTCAGGATGCCGGTTTCGTTCAGGATGGTGGCCATCGTGGGATTGGTGGCTGGATGCAGCCTTGCGGCGATAGCGCGGGCGCAGGCGTCGCAGGGGCCGAGCGGTGCGGCGGGGGCGGGCGTGCGGGCCGTGCAGGCGGAAAACGATCCTGTGGCCGATCCCAAAGCAGTGGTGACGTTCGGGCACGCGCGGTTTACCGTGCTGACGCCCCAGTTGATTCGGATGGAGTGGTCGGAGGACGGGAAGTTCGAGGACCACGCTTCGTTTGTGTTCATCAATCGGCGGTTGCCGGTGCCGAAGTTCGAAGTCACGCATTCTGTGAGCGGTAGCGCCGTTGTCATCGATACCTTCCTGCAGTCGCCGCTCAGAGACGTGCTCACCCTTACCTATGTACCCACCGGCGATGGCCATTTCACCGCCGAAAGTCTCTCCATCGAACTCACCGTTGACGGCAAGAATGTCGTCTGGCATCCGGGGCTCAACGATCCTGAGAATTTGATGGGAACGACGCGGACGCTGGACACGGCGCGGGGATCGAAGACCGAGGAGCCGATCGGGCAGGGGCTGGTGTCGAGGTCGGGATGGGTGCTGGTGGACGATTCGAAGCGTCCGCTGTTCGACTCGGCGGACTTCAGGTTTCTTGATGGCGAGAAGAGCGTGTGGCCGTGGGTGATGGAGCGGCCGGCGAACGAAAAGCCGGGGACGTACAGCGACTGGTACTTCTTCGGGTACGGGCACGACTACCGGCAGGCGCTGGGCGATTTTGTGCGCGTGGCCGGGCGGATTCCGCTGCCTCCTCGGTTCGCGTTCGGAGTGTGGTGGTCGCGGTACTGGGCGTATACCGACGAGCAATTCGACGAGCTGGCGAGGGACTTCAGGGAGAACGACACACCGCTGGACGTGATGGTGATCGACATGGACTGGCACATGAGCGACGAGCAGCTCAGAGCCATGGGCGCGATGGATCAGTCGGGGCAAATGCTCGGATGGACGGGATACACGTGGAACAAGGTGCTGTTTCCCGACCCCGATGCGTTTTTGAAAAAGCTGCACGAGAACGGATTGAAGACGACGATGAATCTGCATCCGGCGTCGGGCATTCAGCCGTGGGAGCAGGCTTATCCGGCGATGGCGCGCGCAATGGGGATCGACCCGGCGACGAAGAAATACATTCCGTTCGATCCGACGGACAAGAAGTGGGCGACGAATTATTTGAACCTGGTGCTGCATCCGCTGGAAAAGCAGGGCGTGGACTTCTGGTGGCTCGACTGGCAGCAGTAATCGACGACAAACTTGCCCGGCGTGAACCCGACGTGGTGGCTGAATTACGTGCACTTTACGGATCAGCAGCGCGAGGGCAAGCGGCCGCTCTTGTTTCATCGCTGGGGCGGATTGGGGAACCACCGGTATGAGATTGGATTTTCGGGCGACACGATCTCGGTGTGGGACTCACTCGCATTCCAGCCGTGGTTTACGGCGACGGCGGCCAATGTGGGCTATGCATTCTGGAGCCACGACATTGGCGGGCATATGCCGGGCGCAGTCGATCCGGAGTTGTTCACCCGGTGGATTCAGTTCGGCACGTTCAGCCCGATTTTGCGGACGCATACCACGAAGAATCCGGATTCGGAGCGACGGATTTGGGCCTATCCGGAACCTTACTCGGCCGTGATGCGATCGGCTTACCAATTGCGCGAAGCGATGCAGCCGTACCTTTACACCGAGGCGCGGCGGACGTACGACACGGGCGTGGCGTTCTTCAGGCCGCTTTATTACGACTGGCCGGAAGACGATGCGGCTTACACGAGCAAGAACGAGTACCTGTTCGGCGATCAGTTGATTGTGAGCCCCGTGACTGCGCCCGCGGACAAAATTTCCGGCCTGACGACAGAGCAGGTGTGGCTGCCGAAGGGCGATTGGATCGAGTGGCCCACGGGAGAGCATTTTGCGGGGCCGACGACGGTGGAGCGCAGCTTTACGATCGATCAAATTCCGGTGTACGCACGGGCGGGCACGATTCTTCCGATGCAGCCGGCGATGCTGCACACGGGCGAGAAGCCGGTCGATCCGCTGATTGTGAATGTGTGGCCGCTTGCGCCGGGTACGAGCTCGAGCTACTCGGTGTATGAGGACTCGGGCGTGTCGGTCGAGTACCAGAGAGGCGTCTTCGCGCGAACACCCATCAAGGCTACCGAGGACGGCGACACGCTGCGCGTGGAGATTGGGCCGGTTGAGGGCAGCTATCCCGGAATGCTGAGGACGCGCGGATATGAAGTGCGGCTGCCGGCGGATTGGCCGCCGGTCACCGTGACGGCGAATGGCAAGGCTGTCGCGTTTGCCAAGCCGGGCGAAGCGGGCGGGTGGAGGTTCGAGGGGAACACGCTGACGACGGTGATTCCAGTGCCGAGCGAAAGCGTGAGCGCAAAGGTTGTGGTGGAGGTGCAGCGCGCGAACGGCAGGATTGCGCAACGCGCGGAGCTGGATGGATTTGCGGGAGCGATGACGCGGCTGCGCGGAACCGATGACGCGATGCAGCAGACGGGGCCGGTTGCGGGACCTTCAAACGCGCTGGTTGACGCGATGCAAACGGGCGACCGGCTGAGCTACTACCCCGGGCGCATCGACGCCGAGCTTGCGCACTTCCACGAAGCGCTTGCGAAGGCGCAGAGCGATGTGGCCGGACTGGACAAGGAGTTCGAGCAGCGGCTGAGCGACACATCGCGGCGGATCGGCGGATCGACGTGGGCTCCGGCAGACATTGAGAGCGAAAAGCAGAAACGTCGCGACGCGCTGCGTCGGGCGGAGGCGCTGCTGGGCGAGGCAGCCTCTCCGCGCTGAAGCGCGGAGCGAGCAAGGCGCCATCCCTACGGGACTCCGGAGAATATCTGGGATCGCTTCCCCACGCTGAAGAGTCTGTTACGAAACTCAAAATCGAGAGCACATATAGGGTTTGCGATTCGCGCAAGGCCCTACAGATTGTGGTCAAAGCTTAAGACTCTCTGGTTTCGTAACGGCCTGTTACGCCTGGGGCAATCTTCTTGCGCCCGCTCGCGCGGGCACTGTTTACGGCTTGGACTTCTCGGCGCGCTGGCGAGCCTGCTCGTTCATGTAGGACCAGCCGGTGGTGACGCCCTTTTTGTGGTCGTCTGAAATGAGACCGAAACCGGAGTGGCAGAACTTGATGAGGGTTTCGTCATCCTGCTCGCTGAGGCGGTAGATGACGTTGTTGGACACGGGATAGGACATGAAGAGCGGTCCGTTGAATTCAAGCAGAGTGGGCCGCTTGATGGATTGCACAATGCCCCAGCAGTGGCCGTTGCCATTGCCGAGGTCGCGGAACCAGCGGCCGCCGGGCCAGGCTTCAAGCTTGAAGGGCATGGGCGTGCCATCGGGCATTTCGTTGGAGGGGCCGAGCTGCTCGAGCAGGGCCGCGAAGGTGACGTCGATGGGAGCCTTGACGCGGATCTCCTGGGTCACTTTGAGAGAAAGGGCTTCAATGTCGGGAAGTGTCGAGGTGGTCATACATTCTCCTTGGGGAATTTTTAGGGGATTGCTCTGATTCGCGGGCCCGGTTATTTCGCAGGGGGCTTCGGGGTCATCTGTGCTTCGGCGCGCTCCTTTACACGGTTCAATTGGTGCTGCCAATATCGCTCGAAAGTTTCGGTCCACTGGTGGAGCGGCTGGATGGCCGCGGCGTTGGTGCGGTAGAGCCGGTGGCGGCCATTGCGGCGCACGCGCACCAGATTGACGCGGCGCAAGACGCCAAGGTGTTTTGAGACCGAGGGCTGGTCGAGTCCGATGGCGGTGACGATTTCGCCCACCTGGCGCTCATCGTGCGCGAGATAGAGGAGGATCTGGCGGCGCCGGGGTTCGGCAACGGCATTAAAGGCGTCGGAGGTGGTTCGAGCCCTGGCCATGACTCAGGACTTTACATTCCTATATGGGAATATGTCAAGGGCAAGATTTGTGACTTTCGTTCCGGCGTCGACCGGGTCCGCATTTGCTGCTGATGGCCGCGCAATTTACCATCCGTCGCATGAAGCCAGCGCCGTTTTTGATTGCCGCCATGTTGCTTAGCTTTGCACCCGTCCTGTTTGCTCAGGCTCCCGCCGCAAATGCGGCGGCGGCGGCTGCCGCCCCGAACCCCAGCCCCACTGAGGCCAAGCCGCCGATGAAGAGCTGGTTGATCCACATCATTCCGCCGCGGCCGACGTTCGACAAGGACGCTACGCCGGCCGAGCAGGCGTTGATGGACCAGCACTTTGCCTACTGGAAGGACCTGAACGAGAAGGGTGTGTGCATCTTCGGAGGGCCAGTGCTCGATCCGAAGGGCGTGTATGGGATTATTGTGGTCCGTGCGGTGGACGAGGAAGGGGCGCGCGCGCTGGGCGACGGGGATCCGAGCGTGAAAGCCGGGCTGATCAAGATCGATGTGGCGGAGATGCGGGTGGCTTTTGTGCCGGTGCATCACTCGTAAAGCGACTCTCGGAAAGGACGATCGCAGATGACTCTCAACCGCCGAGCTTTCTTGAATGCATGTACCAGCGCGGGGATTGCTTCGCCGCTGCTGCCGGGGATTCTTTACACGCTGGCCGCGCAGGCGCAGGAGGCGGCTCCAGCGGCGAGTTCTTCTGCCGGTCCAGGGGCTGGTTCCGGCACGAGTCCCGCGGTGAGCACGAATGCAGGCGGCGAGGCCAAGGCGCCGGCGCTGCCGAAGATTACGGCGGAGATGATTGACCGGGCCGCGGAGTTGGCGGGGGTGGGGCCGTTCACCGACGAGCAGAAGAAGATGATGCTCGACGGGCTGAACGATCAGCGGGATGCGTACGGGCAGATTCGCGCGCTGAAGCTGGAGAATGACGTGCCGCCGGCGTTTGCGTTTCATCCGGGGCCAGCAGCGAAACCGGCGGAGAGCAGTGTTGTGTTCCAAGGCACCACGCCGCAACTGGTTTTTGACGACGCGGAATCGAGCGCGCCGAAAGCCCCCGCGAATCTTGAGGACCTGGCGTTTGCCACGGTGCTCGAGCTGGCCAACTTGATTTGGCATCGCAAGATTTCTTCGGTTGCACTGACCGAGATGTATATCGATCGCCTGAAGCGCTACGACCCCAAGCTTCATTTTGTGATCACGCTTTTGGAAGACCGGGCGATGGCCCAGGCTAAGGCCGCCGATGAGGACCTGGAGAATGGACTTTATCGCGGACCGCTGCACGGGATTCCGTGGGGCGCGAAGGATTTGCTTTCGGTGAAGGGCTATCCGACGACTTGGGGCGCGGGAGGGTTCGAGCAGCAGACGTTTAAGGAAGACGCGACCGTCGTGCAGCGGCTGGATGCGGCGGGAGCCGTGCTGGTGGCGAAGTTTGCGCTGGGCGCGTTGGCAATGGGCGATAAATGGTTTGGCGGGAGGACGCGGAACCCGTGGAATCCCGCGCAGGGATCGAGCGGATCGTCGGCCGGCTCGGTGAGCGCGGTGGCGGCGGGATGCGTGGGATTTGCGATTGGGTCGGAGACGCTGGGGTCGATTTCATCCCCGTCAACGCGATGCGGGACGACAGGGCTGAGGCCCAGCTTCGGCATGGTTCCGCGCACCGGAGCGATGGCGCTGAGCTGGACGATGGACAAGCTGGGGCCGATTTGCCGATCGGTGGAGGATTGCGCGCTGGTGCTCGATGTGATTCACGGGCCCGATGGCAAGGATCTGTCGGCCGGAGCCAGCATCGACTTCAACTGGAATCCGGATTTCGATTGGCGCTCGCTGCGCATTGGCTACTTCAAGAGCGATTTCGATCCACTGCCGCCGCTGCAACTGAAGGACGCCGCGCCTGGCGAAACTCCCGACGAGACGAAGAAGCGCGAGGATGCGAATGCGGCCGCGCAGGATGAGTACACACGGCGCACGTACGACAAAAAGTACGAGCAGGCCGCGCTGGACAAGCTGACCAAGATGGGCGTGAATTTGATTCCTGTTGAATTGCCGAAGCTGCCGTGGGATGCGATGGTTCCGCTGCTGACCGCGGAGGCCGCGGCGGCGTTTGACGACCTGACGATGAGCGGGCGCGACAAGCTGCTGACGGAACAGGGCCGGGAGGACTGGCCGAACGACTTCCGCATCGCTCGGTTTTATCCGGCGGTCGAGTACATCCAGGCCAATCGCGCGCGAACGCTTGGCGTGCGCCAGTTTGCGAAACTGTTTGAAAAAGTGGATGTGATCGTGACGCCATCAACCGACGAACAGTTGATCGCGACGAATTTGACGGGTAACCCTGCAGTGATTTTGCCCAACGGCCTGCGCGGCGCTGACGCGCCCGCGCCGCCCGCGACTGACGACGGGAACCACGACAACATTGGCGGGCCAGGGACGCCGGTGTCGATTACTTTCCTCGGCGCGCTTTACCAGGACGCGAAGCTGGCGGCTTTTTCGCACGCTTACCAGGAAGCGACCGGGTTCCAGAAGCTGCACCCGAAGCTCGACTGAGGGCGTGTAGCATCGATTCATGCCGCTGGTCGAGGTCAAGTCGGTTTCGAAGACTTATCCGCGCCGGGTGGGGATGCGGACCACGGAGCAGACCGTGGTGGAGGACGTGACCTTCGAGATTGAAGCGGGCGAGACGCTGGGACTGGTGGGCGAGTCGGGGTCAGGGAAAACGATGCTGGCGCGGATGATTCTGGGCCTGACGGAGCCGAGCGCGGGCACGGTGCGCGTGGATGGGACGGATGTGGCGCGGGCGAGCGATGGGGAGATGTGGCGGCTGCGGCGGCAGATGCAGCCGGTGTTTCAGGATCCGTATGCAGCGCTGAACCCGCGGATGAATGTGCTGGAGATTGTGACAGAGCCGCTCGTGATTCACCGGCGCGATTCGGGGATGGGCGTGGGTAAAGCGGCGCTGCGGGCGAAAGCGATAGAACTGCTCGGCGATGTGGGGCTGGACGAGACGGCGCTCGGGCGCTATCCGCACGAGTTCTCAGGCGGGCAGCGGCAGAGGATCAACATTGCGCGGGCGCTGGCGCTGCTGCCTCATTTTCTGGTTTTGGACGAGCCCGTCTCCGCGCTGGATGTGAGCGTGGGCGCGCAGATTGTGAACCTGCTGCGGGGATTGCAGCGTGAGCACGGGCTGACCTATTTGTTCATTTCGCACTCCATGCCGCTGGTGCGCTACCTGAGTACGCGCATCGCGGTGATGGAGCACGGAAAGCTGGTGGAGACGGGCGAGGCCGAGGAGATTTGCGCGCATCCGCGCGAGGCGTACACGCGGCAATTGATTGCGGCAACGCCGGAGTTGCCGGTGGGTGCGGGGAAATGATTCGTTCCGCCCGGTCGAGTTCAAGCGGGGCTTTTCTTGCGCCCGCTTAAGCGGGCTGACAGAGAAGAATTCACGGCTTCCATCCCCAGGCTGACGAGTCTGTTACGAAACTCAAAATCGAGAGCACATATAGGGTTTGCGATTCGCGCAAGGCCCTACAGATTGGGATCAAAGCTTAAGACTCTCTGGTTTCGTAACAGCCTGTGACGCCTGGGGCTACCATCTTATGCCCGCTTCGCGGGCTGAAACGGAAAGAAAGGGCACCGCATTGCGGCAATTCGCCGGCCCAAACGCAGAGCCAGCTCCCCATCGCGCGGCTGCGCGGGCGCCAATGCCAAGCAAACTGAGCTTCGTGCCAGTTCGCGGGTTCCAACGCAAAAGCAATTGCGATTCGCCGAAAACGATGTGCGTCGTCCCTACGGGACTTATAAAAACCGTTACCCACGCATCCCCCGCTCTGAAGAGCGGGGCTAGAGCATTTTAGGAAATAGTATAGACTGGTAATTGGCGACACTCCGCGGCGCAGAAGATATGGGGCGACCCTATGGGGATGATTTGCGTCGTAAGTTTCTATCTGCCTACGACGAAGGC
>Ga0181533_1001099_pt1 | contig 35450 bp, 39 predicted proteins | sample PEATcosm2014_Bin_45_FD_119772 | JGI IMG/M metagenome (GOLD analysis project Ga0181533, IMG submission 119772) | Peatland microbial communities from MTU Mesocosm Facility, Houghton, MI, USA - PEATcosm2014_Bin11_60_metaG | ecosystem: Environmental > Terrestrial > Soil > Wetlands > Peat | place...
ATGTCAAGCGGTTGCAGATTGCGGAACCCGAAAAAGACGGATTGATGCCGCGCGTTCTTCAGTTTCTCCACGCCATGCGGGCAAACAGTTTTCTTCCCGTGGGGATTACGGATTTTCAAGGCCCGCTCACCACGGCCAATCAACTCATGGGATACGACAAGCTCATCTACCTGATGGAGGACTATCCGGCCGTGATGCACGAACTGATGGACAAGGTCACGGAAACGCTAATTCGCTGGGTCAAGAAACAGAAAGAAGTAATCGGCGAACCCCTGACCGACTGCTTCTCCGATCAGCAGGTGTACGTGGGCGGGCACGCGGGAGTCTGGTTTTCTGACGATGACGCGGTGCTGATGTCACCCGGAACCTATAAGGAGTTTGTGGTCCCGTACAATTCACGCATTCTGAAAACCTTTGGCGGCGGATGCCTTCATTACTGTGGCAACGCTACGCACCAGGCAGAAAATTTCCTGGCCACGGAAGGACTGCGGGCCATCAATAACTACACGCTCTACGACCTCCAGGGATTCCGAGCCTTGAAATCGAAATTGGAGGGCCGCGTCGTGCTGTTTGCGTGTGATTTCACTCCCGTGGAATATCAGGATTACTTCCGCGAAATGCTGGACGGCCTCTCACTGAAAGGCCTGGTCATCGATTCGCAGTTCACTCCACTCGTGGCGCTGATCAAGGGAGGAAAGTATGTGCAGGTCCAACGCCCTCTGACGCCAGGGAAAAAGAACGTCAACAATTTTCTCTTCGACTATTTCCAGAGCCGAAAGCAGGAGCAATAGCATGGGGTTCAAATATGGGCGCTTGCCCATGCCCATCTTGCAGGACAAAGGTTTGATGAAAACCCGCCGATTGAAGTAAGCTAAAAGCTTGCGGGGGTGTAGCTCAGCCGGATAGAGCATCGGATTTCTAATCCGAGGGTCGGGGGTTCGAGTCCCTCCACCCCTGCCATTCATTTCTAAGTGCTTAGTATTCAATGGTAATTCTAGGCAGTCCTTGAAGTTTGGGGGAATTCATGGAGATTTGTTGAAGTTGGGTGCTCTCACCGTCTACAAAATTGACTACAGCCTTCTTCGAGGCCTCGGCAACCCTAACGGAGACCTGCACAAATTCTTACAGTCAACGGTGTCGAAAACCGCCGACCACCATGTACAGCGGGGTTACGCGTAGAGGCAGCGCATTTCCCCAGGGCCGGTTCGTCCTACACGGCGTCTGCAGACGCTGGGTCATCTCTCCGACTTCTCGTTTCTAAATCAGATAAAGCCTACTCCAGCACCCTGGGATTGATTACAGCTCCTAAAGGCAACTGCCGGTCAGCGGCATTGGCCGGCACGACCCGGCTGAAGTCATTGGGCACCCTCAAGCTGTTATACACCATTAGGCTGGGGAAGATATACCTCTGATTGTTATGGATCCAGTAAATCGTCCCATGGTCATTGATGTCTACACCTTCTGGATGAGCAGAGAGAGGATTATCAAGGTTAGAGCCTTGTGGCAACTTGTTAAGTTCTGTAGCCGTGACGATTAAGACTGAGGAGAACTTAAAGCTTAAGGCAGCAAATACGGCAGCTGAGGTAAAGCCATGCCTTTGCTGATTGGAGATGAAATAGACCGTAGGGTCTTGTTGGGATTTGACCAAAGCCCCGTCACCGGGAGTGAGTAGGCTGCCCTCAGGCAATAACAGGTCAGCTGGACTGGCAGGTTTAGCCATGGCAAAGGTAAAGCCGTAAGTGGTCAGCATCCCAGGATTGGTGATGCCGTGCCTGACAGAGTTGATAATCAGGTAAAAGGTACCTGTAGCATTGATAAGCTTGAGGGTGATGAGGGAAGGGGTAGATGAGGCTTGTGATGTAGCAGGAACTTCAACTGATTGAGGGAGATTCGTGGTACCTGGCAAGACCACAGGTGAAGAGTAACCGCCACCTCCTCCACCTCCGCCGCCGCAGCTACAACCAAAAGTAGGACTCTGGGTGGTGGCAGAAGCCGAGGCAGATTGGGAAGAGATGTTATTAGCATTGTCATAAGCAGACACAGTGTAGATATAGCCGGTAGAGGCAGCAAGACCGGTGTCTTGATAACTTACCTGAGTGGTGGTGGCAATTTGGGAGCCGTTCCTAAATATCTGGTAACCAGCTACACCGGAGGTGGTCTGGCCACTGATTATAGGGTCAGTGGAAGCTGTCCAGGACAGATCGATTCCAGAGGTAGAGACTGCAATGGCTGAAAGATTAGTGGGTACAGAGGGAGGGGTAAAATCCGTCTGAATATACTGGTAGGTGCCGCGGTCCCATGTGCCGCCCGCGCCGCGGGTTGCGCCCGTAAGATCAAGGTTGTAAGGGGAAGAGAGAACTGTGCCGTCGTTTAAGTGGGGATCGATGGTGTCGCTCAAAAGCGCGAAGTTCCCGGCCGCATCGTTCACGAATGGGTCGATCCCCGTGGCCTGAGAATAGTCATGGGGACCGGGGGAAGGCATTGGGTACGAAGTCCAGATTTGTCCAATTGAGGTGTTATAATCCTCAAAACCACCACTGCCCGTCACAATATAAGCACCACCACTTGCGCAGTTGTAAAAAAGATTGTTTTCAACCGTGGCGGTGGAACTCACGCTACCAAAGTTAATTTGGCACGCACCATTGGCGTCAGCAGTGACCGTATTACCGTAGACGAAAGCGCCAGTTACCGGCTCTTCGCCGTTGTCGTCCCCGATGGAACTGCTCACGCCGCATTGGGGGCTTACGTAGGGAGAGGTTCTTGATTCCGCCGCGGTCGAACAGAAAATCAAATTGTTGTAGATGAAAAAATTGGTGTCGGGGCCACTACCGCCGACATGGTCGATGTCTGAAGTGCCGGTAATATCCTCTAGTATGTTATCGGCAACGTACACATTGTGATTCTCATCATGGAACTCGATGCCGTTTTGATGCTGAGTGGGCGTACTCCTATTTCTCGCCACAAAATTTCTCTCAACATAACACGTGTTGCACGTTACCACCAAAATCCCGCTTATAAAATCATGCATATACGAATCGGAGATGATAATGTTGTCTGGCGTGCTTGTTGTGCTCGAGACCTCCACCGGCACACTTCCCGAGTAGTTGAGTGTGACGTATGTTTGGGTGGTCGTCGTAAGCGTCTCGTCCGGTCCTGATTGGGCATAGGTGATGACGGTGCCGCTCACCGAGGCAAGCGATACGTCGTGGATATTAAAATCGGTGGTTGAGGCATTGTAAAGGTCAATGGTATCGCCCGCGACCCAAGCAGGCGCCGAGGCCAAGGTCAGGGTCACGATGTTTGAAAATCTGCTGCCGCTCAAGATCTGTACGCCGTATTCTGGACTTACGCCGTCGTATTCTATGTGCTCCAAGGTTACGTTAGTCGGATTTTTGTTGCCTGCTCCACAACCGCTAGTTGTAGCTCCAACCGCGATGCCCCCGCCACGATTTTTGCTTCTGACCACAATTCCGTACGTCGTCGTCGACGAGGGTGTTCCTGATATTGGAATAACGCCGTCAATCGTGTAGTTGCTGCCGCAAATATCAAAGAACGCCGAATAGACTTTCTCCGGGTCGGGGTCGGTCGTTTGGCTGAATATGGCCTGGCTCGTGCCGTAGCTTGCCTGCCAACCGGCAACCTGGTCGGGGTTGCCTGGGCCTGCGGCAATGGCTTTATAAATATGAATGGGACTGGTTGAAGGACAATCGGTAGTCCAAGTTTTGGAAACAGAAGTATAGTCATAAGCGCCTCCGGCCAAATAATAATTCACGCCGCAGCTGAGCGTCGCCGGCAGATCGGCATAGGCGTTGTTCCAGTCAAGGCCGCGATTGATGCCTGTTCCTCCAGGAACAATGTAGCAGCTGCCGGCCAGCTCGCAGGATTGGTTTTGGGTCGAGAAGGCGGCAATCCCCGTAAACCAGTAGGAAGCAAAGCTGGAGGTGGCAGTGGCAGCATAGCTGCCCACTGCGCCGGAAATTTCGTCTTCCAGGAAACTGCGGGCATTGTTGGTAGAGGTGGGACCTTGCAGACGCAATGTATAACCAGCGCCAGAAGTAAAGGTTGTAGGCGACGAATAATCATTGCTGCCACCCCCGAATCCAAGGAGCAATTCGCTGCTTGTCGCAGTGGTGACGGGCCCTGAGCTTAAAGAAGTGGAAGTGGCGCTGTTTGTGGTTCCTGTTACCGCGTCAAACGGCTGGAGATTGCTCAGGCCGGAATATTCGGCGCACATGAAATTTTCAAAAGTCCCACCACTGTTTAACGCAAAAGTAAGCGTGTCGGATGAGCTTGCAGTGGAGGTCGCATACCAGAGGACGACTTGGCCATCGGACTTGGAGCTAGCGCTATTCAGCAAAGATAACTTGCTATAGCTATTTCCAATAGAATCGCTTAAAGACTCGCTCCTGTTATAGTTGCCAAGCTGCGAGATCCCGACAATCAGATCGCCTTGTGAAACTGGGCTGCTCAAATAACAGGGGCTAGAAGTAGGCGCCCCGCCTGGGGTTTCTGTATCCCCTTGAACAAAGGAAATCGCGGCGTGCGTTTTACCCGCCATGCCGAAAAAGAGCATGAGGCCGAGGACGCACGCGAAAGCGGCCAACAATAATCCGAAAGTAGATATTTTCGTTCTTTGTAAAGTGGGGCTTTCGGGCATGTATTCAATTAAGTTAAGTAGTTATGTAATAATTATACATTTGTTGGGACTTATATCCAATGTGGCCCTAATTTATGTTGTGAATGAGATCGGAAACAATCGCCAATTATAAAAGAAGGCAGGCCTGAAAGGATACCGATATAGCGAAGATTATTTAGTTTAGTTTTGAATAGTTGTTGTAGATGTATCAGAAGTAACCACGGTAGAATCTCCTGTGGTGGAGGTTGGGACAGAATTGTTATCTGATGGGTTCTGGTATGATTGCCAAGGGGTTGAAGAAGAATTTGATGTATCAGAAACAGATGTACTTGTTCCTAACAATGATCCATCGTTCGGCGGGATGGAAGTATTGCTAGAATCGGAAACCGATGTGGGCGTGGAATCGGATACTGATGTAGAAGTGGAATTGTCTGAGGTTTGATCGGAAACATCTGTGGAACTGCCTATCGTATCAGACCCATTAGTTTCTATGCTCCCATTTGAAATTTGAGATTGGGAATTTGAAATTATTAAGACTATACCCTGCATTGTCCCGTCTGAGACCGTGAGTTGGGCATTGGGACTGGCAAAGGAGTGCCAGTTGAAAGATATATCGATCGGTTGTGACACCTGCACTTCAATGCTAAAGCCAGAGGCGTCAGTTGAGGCCACGCGATACGCCCCGGTCACAAAATCTTCCGGCGTCACCGTCACTATGGGCTGATATTGATAAGCCTGACTAAAGCTAATACGGACAGACGTAGCTCCGGCCAATAGCTTGGCCTCTCCCACGCTGTCTCCAGAAAAATACGCCTGGCCTAAGACAGTTAGGCTGGACTGATAGACTACGGGCTGACTGATGGTTAAGGTAGATGTGCTGACATTGCCGGTAAGCGCTCCTTGTAGGGCGGTTATCTTCTGGTCTAAGGCCTTGATGCCTAAAAGGGCCACACCCGCAGGGTCAATGGTGGAAATGGAAGTTTCGCCGCCATCCCCGTTAAGGCCAAAAGCAGCATAGAAGTCTTCGGCAGTGGGACCGATGTGGGTGGTAGTGGCAGGATCCGCCTTATAATTCCATTGGGTGATGGGCAAAGCATCAATCTTCTGCAGGATATCCGCGGGAGACACCGTGGCAAAGTTTTCCTTTAAATTCACGTCTGAAGCATTAGACCAGCTACTGCCGTTGCTATAGGCTCCCCCGCTTAAGGTAATCAGATTGCCTGGGGTGGTGGTGCCGATGCCCACGTTGCCAGCAGCGGTAATCATAAAATAAGCTGATGAAGAGGCAGCAGAACCGGTAGTAGAAGCCACTTCAAAGGCGTTAATGGCAGCCTGGGTCTGTATAACTAAAGTAGCCGTCGGCGTGGAAGAGTTAATCCCCACATTACCGTTGGAACCGACGCTCAAAATTATGGCGTTAGTCTGGGTGGCGACATCAAAGATATCAGTAGTCTGGTTTATGCTGCTCTGTACGACCAGAGTTGCTTTCGGGGTAGTAGAACCTATCCCTACATTGCCACCAGCCAGCACAGTCAGGAACTGGGAGTTGGAAGAGGAAGCCACGGTAAAGATGGGGGTGGTAGGCAGGATAGAAGAACCCTGGACAGAGAGCGTGGCAATGGGAGAAGTGGAACCGATGCCCACGTTGCCAAGATTGGATACATACAAAGCCGAGATCGAAGAAGACGCGGTGATATTAAGCAGCGGCGTGGTCGAGGTACCTTGCACAAACAGCATGGCCGTTGGCGATATCGTCCCGATGCCCACGTTGCCGGTGGAAAGGACAGTGAAAAGGTTGGTGGTGGAAGTGGCAATGGTGAGTACGGCGTTGGCCACCGGTGTCGTAGTGCCGACAGTCAGGCTGCCGGCAATGGCCGCATTGCCTTGGAGACCCAGATTTTGGGAGATTTGCAGGGATTGGCCGACAGTGACTCCGCCCTGGAAGCTGGCATCCATGGCCTGGAGGTTGTCCCTCACGTTCAGGGTGCCGGTTTCTATGCCCCCGGTTTCCAACTGCTGGATATATGCCCCGCCCACGTCAAAAACCTGCAGGGTGTTTGAGCTAGAATTTACCACATAGGCATAGCGGCCTTGGACGTAAACGGAGTAAGGGCTATTACCTGTTGACGCAGAACCAACGTTTACGGGAGCGGCGGGGTTGGAAACGTCAACAATCTGCAGGGTGTTTGAGGCAGAGTTTGCCACGTAGGCATAGCGGCCTTGGACGTAAACGGAGACAGGACTACTACCTGTTGACGCAGAACCAACGATGGTGGGAGACGCGGGGTTGGAAACGTCAACAATCTGCAGGGTGCCTGAACCACGGTTTGCCACGTAGGCATAGCGGCCTTGGACGTAAACAGAGTTAGAGCCACTACCCGTTGGTATAGAACCAACACTGACGGGAGCGGCGGGGTTGGAAACGTCAAAAATCTGCAGGGTGTTTGAGGTATAGTTTGCCACGTAGGCATAGCGACCTTGGACGTAAATGGAGAGAGGGAAAACACCCGTTGCCACAGAACCAACGTTTACGGGAGCGGCGGGGTTGGAAACGTCAACAATCTGCAGGGTGCCCGAGCCGCGGTTTATCACATAGGCATAGCGACCTTGGACGTAAACGCCCCTAGGATTAGAACCTGTTGCCACAGAACCAACGATAACGGGAGACGCGGGGTTGGAAACGTCAACAATCTGCAGGGTGCCCGAGCCGTAGCCTGCCACATAGGCATAGTGGCCTTGGACGTAAACGGAGTAAGAGGCACTAATTGCTACAGAACCAACGATGACGGGAGACACGGGGTTGGAAATGTCAAAAATCTGCAGGGTGTCTGAGGTATAGTTTGTCACGTAGGCATAGCGGCCTTGGACGTAAACGGAGTAAGTGAGGGTACCTGTTGTCACAGAACCCACAGCGCCGCTTGGAATCGCTCCGGCCACATCCAATTGGGTAATGGGCGCCGTCATTCCGATGCCGATGTTGCCGCCAGCGGATAAGTTACCGGTGACGGCAAGGCTGTTTATGGTCGTGGTGGCCAAGGTGACCTGGCCGTTAAAGTCAGTAGGACCGTCGACCGTTAATTGGTTGGTAATAGTCTGGTTGTTCGTAACGTTGCTCTGGGAGGATAGGTTGGTAAAGCCAGCAAGGCTCCCACCCGTGTAGTTGTTAGATGAGGAGGAAGGGATGTAAGAAACAATTGGGGTGCCGCCGATGACTGAAGTGGTCACGCCATTACCGTTTTGTACCATGCCATTGGGGCCGGAAAAGCCGGGAGCTAGGTCGCTTGCTCCTGGCAAACCCTGGGGACCGGTGAATTCGCCTTCTGCCAAGTCTTGATTAAGGATAGTTTCAATCTGCGAGGTTAAATTTGGACTTACCACCGTGCTCTCTCCTAAGACTTCAGGGGTTAGAGGGGTCTGGGCAATGGGATTTGCTGCTACAGGTGGCAAGGCCTTTCCCCGGGCATAAATTGAGTGTTTGCTAACTGCGGAAGGCATGGGGACTTCGGCCAGATATTCATCCGTGGTCTTTCCCAGCAGTGCTTGGCCCAAAGCTAACAAAGCCTGATTAACCTGTTTGCCCTGCTCCGCAAGAGCGGGGCGGATGACATTAGCCGCGGCCAAGTAAGGCGCCTGAAGGTTTTCGATAAAGTCATTGACTCCTGGCAGATATACGGCCAAACCTGTAGCCTGCCGGCTATTCCAGACGGCAAAGTCCGACCAGACCTGGGGCAAGGTTTCTAGTTCACTGGCAGCAGAATTGAAGCTTAAAGCGATTTTATCCAGAGAGGGTGCTGCAAGAGAATAGGTTTGATGAATTAGGGGTTGGTCCGCGTAAGCTTTGGGAGCAGTGGAATACGCCAAAAACCCGGACACGCCGACAATGGCCAGCCCGAGCAGGATTAAAGCTTTCAGTCCGGCAAAGCCGGCTTGCTGGTTAGCCAAGGTCTGAAATCCCTCCGATAATTTCTGATGCTTCCTGGCTTGCCGTTCCAGATACTCTGAAATCGCCCCTGGCGTGGTAATCCAGTCGCGGTTAATTTTCACGGCTTTCAGCCTGCCCTTGCGGGCCAATAAACTTAAATACTCAGCCGTGTAAGGGGTAGATTTGGCAGCTTGGCTGATGGAAATGAAATTCCCATCAGCCAGCATTTGCAACTGCTCTCGGGGGGACATAAATTGTGTTTTAATTTTTGTTTCGGAAACTACCGGTTGTTTTTACAGACTGATTTTGGCCTATAAAGTAAGGTAGTTTGCCTGCCGATACTATTTCTACCTTTATTATAGCAGATATTGGAAGTTTTGTCTAGAGCGCGCGCCATTGTTACATATGCTGAAGCGGGCAGCCCTGCCGAGTGGCAAGTTGTTTGCCCGAATCCCATTGGCCATCTGACAGGTAAATCTCCCTGTAGTTCCAACTGCGCGGCCGCTTCAGCAGGCATGAATCCATCGCATACACGGCTATCGCCCCCACCGTCTGAAGGATTTCGATCATTGCCGGCGTGCCAGGACATGGAAAGGTCAGGTTATTCACCGCCTCCGGGAAGACACAACCAAAACACGCCCCTTTTTTCTCTTGAACGAAAACGTATCCGTGGTCCGCGTCGGCACTGACTGCAGTGAAGATGACCGGTATCTGCCTTTGCCGGAAATACCGACTGGCGGCAACACGGCAAGGATTGTTGTCCACTCCACAGAGGGCCACCTCACAGGTCAAATCCACGCCTATTCTGACGGCCTCATCGAACGAAAGTGCGTAACCCGTCAGTTGTGTCGCAAAGATGCATTCTCTTTGGAGGTTCTCAACGAGTGCGATGGCCTTGTTCTTCCCAAGATCGCATTCGTAAAACCTTTGGCGGTTCAGGTTCGTCACATCGACTTCGTCATTGTCGAAGATGGTCAACGCCCCAATCCCTTTCCGAAGCAACGCTGGTGCGCTATGGCTCCCCAGACCGCCTGCACCTATCATTACTACCTTCCTTCTTGAGAAAACGCCCTGGTCGAATCCTGCGATTTTCTTCTGGCGGTCTTCTGCACCAGGGATTGCCTTACCTTTTAGCCTAATCGAGGTTTGCTTAATCAAATTGCGTGAGCTTGTAGGTGTGGTTCCCAAGATTTTGTACCCCCTTTCCATGTATTGTGATCTCACATTTGTTATCGAGGCGAAGGAACCGGATATATCCGTCCCTGCTGAAAATGGCAGCCACCGTTGGATAGCCTGCTGTCTCAAGCCTTCGTTGAAACCCTTCGTCCGTTCCCGATGGCCGCGTGGATTCCAGGCCATTTCCGGGGTGGCTGTGAAAATGTGCCAGCAACCGATGACCGAATTGTTCCAATTTGATCAGTATTCGGTGCGTCGCATTCGTATTCCCCTCGACGCCAACAAGACTCCGTTTTTGGTGTTGGAACTCGATCTTCTGATCCAGCACGAGCACGCCGTCCATTTCAGGCCCGGTGATGAACACGAATTGTTCGTCTCGGTCTGCGGTCAGGTGTTTGAAGCATTCGTGGAGAAATAAGGAGCTGACCGAATAGCGCCGGACGGACGGATCAGGGAGTGGCTTGGTTTCAGATTTGATTTTGTCCAGGGTTTCCAAGAACTCGTTCGTCTGCTGAAGCGATCGGCAAAGGCTCTTCATGTGGTACGCCCGTCCTTTCTCCGTGGCCTCGGTAAAATGCTTGAGCAGCCTTTTCCTTCTTTCAACCAAGGATTCCCGCTTTTCATCCAAGTGGGGTTTCTTACCGATTTGTTGCATCGCGTTTCCCTCCTTATGTATTGTTTTCAAAGGCGTCGGTGATTAGCCGTTCGATGGTCAATATCCCGGAACTCACGTCCGAGGGTCTGGTTGCCATATGGACCAAGAATCCCTTCCTTCCCCTTGGCTGAAAACATGCCCAGTGGGAGCCGTCGCGAACTTCCTGCGGCGGATCGAACATGTAAAACCGGAGATCGCCCTGCCCCCGGTACTCGATGAACCCTTGGAAGGAACCAAATCGGGTTTGGTAGTTTCCCCAATAAACGCCGTCTTGCCAGACCCACCCCCGCTCTTGCCAGTAAGGCAATTCCCGGCGCTTGATGACCTCGACAGGCCCTCGGGGGCCCGCAAGGGCCCCGAGGGTTCGAAGGCCGCGCTGGATCAGCCTGGTTCCAAGTTCTGTTACGCGCATACCAGGGCTCCAACTTCAGCTTTGGTTGAGGCGAAGATCTTTTCGCCGTCTTTCACCTTGTCATACACCGTGTCCGCATTGGCAAAGAACGGATCGTTCGGCCCTTTGCTCAAGAGGTAATCGCGGAGGTCGAGTTGGTTTAATACGTCCCCGGCGGTAGTGCCCGGTTGGATTTCGATATCGCGAATCTGGCCAGTGCCAGCCACGACGACGCTGAGTTTCTTCATGGTAAAGTCTCCTTTTCGAGTTGGTCTTGAAGGTTTAAACAAAGCCCGACTTTCAAATCAGGCTCAAAAAAAGGAGTCTGCCAAGAGGGCAAACTCCTTATCGAGTCACGGGGACTCGAAGATTTTGCGGGCTTCTTCGAACTTTTGGAGCTGCTTGCGCAGTTCAACAAGTTCTTTTTCCCGCTCCTCGATCTGACTGCGTAACTTCGCCGCCTGATCGAGGACCACTTCAACGGGGGTTTTCTTTATCCACGGCTTCCTTGCCCCTTTCGGGGCCGGAAGCAAGGATGAAGGTTTCCCCGCCGATGGCTCAGCCTGTTTCTTAGCCACCATGGTCAGTTCCCTCCTTTCAGTTGTAGTTGCGTTTGGCGTTCGACCCACTGTTCGAGCTTCGCGATTGCTTCGCGTTTGGTCGGCAATTCCACGTGGGTGTAAATGGAATTGATGCTGCCTCCGCAGGAATGCCCCATGAGGGCCTTGCGGATGTCCTGTACGACCCCGGCTTCCATGAGACGGGTATTGAAGGCGTGCCTGAGATCATGGAAACGGATCGGCTTTATACCGGCATTACGAAGGGTCGTTTTCCAAGTTCGTTTGATCGTGCCGAGTTTGTGGCCCTCGTAAGTGAACACGAACCCTTCGTCCTCGCGACTGTCCCAGAGAAGATCAAACAGCCGGTTGGTTAGTGGAATTTCTCGGGCTTCCCCTTCAGGGGTCTTGGAGTGCGTGACAAACAGCACCCGCCGACCGAAATCAACGTCTTCCCATCGCTGGTGGAAGAGTTCGCCCCGCCGCATCCCGGTATCTAAGGCTGCGATAACGAGCCTTTGAAGATGCGGCGGCGCTACCGCCAAAAGCAGTTGCTCGTCATCAAGGCCCATCACCGGGCGTTTGGTTTTCCTTTCTCTTTCCATTCGCATCCGGGTCAAAGGATTGGCACCAAGCAACCGTTCGTCGACCGCCCAGTAGAGGAGCCGTTTAACGACACTGAGATCCCGGTTGATCGTGGCGTCTGAGACGGCCGCATCGGCTTTCCTCCGCATTCTGAATTCGGTTGCCATAGCCTTGGTAATCTGGGTGATGGGCACGTCAGAGAAGTATGGAAGCAGAATTCTGAACCGGTCCAGGTGGTGCTTCCTCGGCGCACCGGTGGCTATAAAACGGGCCGCCAATGCACCGAATGTCATCTCTGGGTCGGTCTTAATCAGACCATGCCGGTTAAGATTTGCTTCCTCTTTGAGCTTTTGGAAAATCCGTTCTGCCTGCCGTTCGTTGCTGGTGCCCGTGGGGATCTGGTAGCGGACACCGGCAACGTAGAAATAGGCCCACCATTTGTTGCCACGCTTCCATAACCCCATAACGCTTTTCCTCCTCCCTTTTGATTTTCTAAAATCCACCGAACGACCTGCGCCTGATAGAAGATCAGCTTGCCGTTCGTCCCGGCTCGAAAGTGCGGTAACCCCGAAGGAATATGCCGCTGCCTTACAGTCCAGGGCGAACAACCGATCAGTTCCGCCACCCGTTTCACGTTGAGCGGCTCACCGAGTTCAAGACCTTGAGGGTTCTTCATTGCCAATCACCGCGGGTAGTGCTGCGGGCAGAACCACGGGCAGAACTACCCTAGCTAAAACGGCCTTAAGCCCAATAAACCCAGGCTCTTCCCGACTCGCACGCAGCCCGACTACCTATGTCTCTGACGCTCATCACTACTACCCTTTCCGATCCATCGCTGAATCACCCTTCGGATGAACAATGGCAACTTCATGTACAAGTACCAGAGCAGAGCCAATACAAGACCCAGAGCCATCATCCGAGACTGCATCGCAGGGTCAGTCAGCATCACCTGGATAAAGGCACCCAGAAACACCACGCTGATGGCCAGTAACACCACGCCTGGCAGAACACCGACTAATCCAACAAAGGGTTTTAGCCAGAACGGGATTTTGGGCTGGGGAACGCTCAAGTCTCGCGAACCGCACTGCGAACAAATCTGCGCGGCTCGGGGATTAGGGTGGAGCCGGGGACAGAGTTTGACTTCGTAACTTCTTCCGCAGAAGTTACAAAACAGCGGCTCGCCGAGGGTGATTCGACTGCAGTTGTAGCAATATTTCATAGAAAACTCACAAAAGCGCCTGCTTTTGATCGCCCTTGGGCCTAAGCCAAATGGCAGACCAAAAGCCGTCGCGGTTAATTGCTTCAAAGGTTGAAAACCAAAATATCTTGTCGGTAGTTTTGGAGACCGTGAGCCGGATGAATTCAGACCGGCGTTCGGAGCGGGTGACAACCAACACTCTGAAGCGGGGTTGTTTAAAGAGGCGGTCAAAGTCTCCTGACAAGGCTAGTCTTAGATAGGCCCCGACTTTTTCTTTCCACCTGTCCATCGTCTCCGTTCCCAGATCGACCTCAAGGAACATCGGATGGACGCCTTGTCTGGATTCAATTTCGAAATATGCATCGGGGGTGATGCGGGCTTTTTCCGAGAGGGGCTCTTTGAAGGTTTGCCAGCGGAGAAGCCTTGCTCCCGGTACCGGAATTCGTCGGTGGCGAAGTACGATCTGAATGGAATTCAAGCAGACCTGGTGCTCCACGAAAACGTCCGTCACCAGAATTTCATCTTGAGCACGCCTCGGGTCTCTATATGGAACGCCGATGAGCTGCGCCCCCTTGCGGGACAAGGAATAAAGAGCTTTGGGACCTCCCCCAGTTGTGCCGATGAACACCCGCCTGAGAAGCCCAGCTTTCGTCAGCGAGAGTAATCTTGTGTTGACCCGCGTGAGGGAGTGGAATCCGGCCACCAACTTGATCTGCTCGCGGTCGGCAAAGGGCATTTCCGCAACTTCGCTTAGCAACTTCAAATCGCGAGGTTGTAAGAAAATATGCTTTTGCTTATTCCCAGTCATTGAGTGCCTCCCTCGTGTTTGGGGCTACCGCCACCTGTCGCGCTCGGATTTCTCTTTCGACATCGGTACGGCTTTTCGCCCAGCGGACCCGGCAACGGATATGAAGGTCTGTAGGATTGATCCTCGGGGTAACAACCTCCGGGACCGTCGCCTGAATCCAGCGCTGATGACCGCTCTTAACCACAATGTGCCGCTGTGGGAGGTTCCTCAGGAGTTCGGCCAGCGGCTTTCCACCGTCGAGTGCTGCCGCCATTTTTTCTGCATCAGTACTGGAAAGCTGGAAGCAGACGTGTGTGCCGACTGCCAAAAGCGCAGAACGAACTTCAGCCGGATGTTGGTCAAAGAACTGATTCGCAGAGACGACCGAAACGCCAAATTTGCGAGCTTCCGATAAAAGCGTCTCCAGCCCGCTGCCGTATGCCACCAAGTTCTGCATTTCGTCGCAGTAAAGGGTAAACAACGAGTTCCGGCGCTGGCGTGAGAAAAGGGCATTCTTCAACTTGGTCAGGAAAAGGCTACCTAAAGTCGCCGCCTGCTCACCGAGCCGTCCCTTGTCAAGATTCAGGATTATCCAGTAACCGTTGTCGATGGCTTGGACCAGTGAAAAGCTCGACTCCGACTGTCCCAAGATGTGGCGAAAATGGGGGTCGGCTGTAAATGCCGTGACCTTATTAAGGATGGCGTCCCGGTAAACCGCTTGCATGGGCTCGCTGGCCCGGTCATAGCGATCCTCGAAGTAGCTGCGAACTTCTTCGTTGGTAGACCTCCTCACGCAGTCAGCGCGGAAAGCTGCATTGCTCAGGAGGGGTGCGAGTTCTAGTACGGTGAGATGACAATCTGCGAGCACGCAAAGCGCATTTCGCAATAATTCTTCTGTGCGGGCCCCAAAGCTTTCCAGGTGCCAGCGTTGCTTCAGTATTTGGGAGAACTCCTCGATGGCATTGAAATTCCCAAAACCGGTTTGGTGTTCGAGAACATTCAAGCCGACGGAATACTGTCTGTCGCCGGGCTCGATGACGATCAATCGGGGGCTAAGATCAATTAGCCGTTTTTGTTCTTGCTCGGCAATGCGAGCCAGAATATATGGGGCGGTATCACCATGATGGTCAAAGAAGACGAAACCCCGGTCAGCCGCGATATCTTGGGCGACCATGTATTTCAAAAGCGAGGTCTTGCCGGTCCCGGTCTTTCCGAGGGTGGCGATGTGCTCAGTGCGCTTGATGTGGGAAATGAGGACGGGCGTTCGCGACAGATTACCGTCGACGACGGCAGTTCCGAAATTGAGGCCGCCGCTTAAATGTGGGCGGTTGTTGCCGGCAACTATTCGGTTCCAAGCGCCAGCCATCATTTTTTCAAATAATCCGGTCATGGTTTGGTCTTTCGGATGATTTAGGCTTCCGCTTAAAGCAATCACTCTCACAGGCCTAGTGTTTTCCAAGGAGCCATTCGAATCCAGGGCACCCTGGGGGCTTTTTGTAACGGGGGGGGGATTAGGGGCTAACGGTTGCGGAAGGCGTTTTCGTAAAGAACCATCGTGATCCACTCGCAGCGGTCCGCCGCAGGCAAGGGCAAGTCGGCAGAGATGCGAAGTAGTTTAGAGATAGTCGCTTGATGGCCGAACTCAGGGGGGAGCGAGCGGGGGAAATTCAAGAGTTCAAGTGCGGTTTTGCGAGCTGAAGAACTGCCCGTTGCCAAGCCGCACGCCGCAGCCCAGTGAACACACATGGAGTACTCCAGGCTGGCCGTTCCGTATTTCCGCTTCGCCAAACGAACGAGTTCTTGTGCTTTGTCCCATTGGATGGGTTGGAAAAGATTTGTGTGTCGAGTACTCGTCATTGCCAGTGTAAGTGCGTCAGGAGTCGGATGAACCTTTTCCGTCTGTCGAGCAGACCTTTCAAAACTGCTACGCGCGAGGTCAAAGCGCCCCTTTTGGAAGTAGAGTATCCCTTCTTGGCGGTAAAAATCTGAGCCCATCTCCTGTCCAGCTTTCTCACCGGCTCCTGCGATAACACCGAGAATCTTTTTGGACCACAAGGGCTCGCCTCGCAGCAGACAGGCTTGTGAAGCAATCAAGCCAGCTTCGATCAAGCGCCTGAGGTCCATGACATCCTCGGAGTCGTGATAGGCAATCCTCGAAAGCTGCATCGCTCGGTCGGCATGGGAAAGGGCCGAGCGCGTCCTACCGGTATGTACAAGAAACCAGGACTCGAGTTGGTGCAGATATGCCAGCAACCGAATCCTCCGGGCTTGACCGGTAAAGCCGATCTTTTCGCGCAGTCGTCTTATTGCGGCGGCGCCCTCTATGAATTGGTACGTCTTCCGATAATGCGCAACAACGGCGGCGATACGGGCTTCCAGTTCGTCCAAAGCTTTACGGTCAGAATCCAGGAGTTCTGCGAGGTCGGGCTCTTCGTGAAGTCCTAACTCCCGACGTAACTGCCGGGTGGGGGGAATATTGAGATCCAGTTTAGACAGGCGCTCAACTTCACCGGTGACCAGAAATTCCTTCCTGGGGGTTGCGTAGCGCTGGCGGTGAACGATAACGCGAACATTTCCCTTGTCAGCACCCGGACCGTCTTCGAGGGCTCCAGCAATGAAACTTGCCGACAACCCCCGGTTCATTAGCCACTCGATGGCACCCGCAAACTGTGCCAGATTGAATTGGGAGGAAAACGATTTGTTCTCTTTCCGGGACATAACGGCGATCTCTCTTCCTTATTCTATCCCTGACGGTCATTAAAACTGCCAACGAGATTTTTCTCCGAGCTTTTGGCAAGTCTTGTTGAAGCAGGCTCGAAGTTCATAATGAACAGTTCCCCGTAACGGCGGCCCGCGTGCATCTGTGCGGTATATGCGATTTTTGTGGATTGGATTGTAAAGCCCGAGAATAAGCGCCTCACTTCGGGAACATCATTCAGCGAGAGGATGAACTTGCCGCGGATGTTTTTGAGTCGCTGGTTCAGGTCTGTGAAGTCTTTTTCTGAAAAGTTAAACTTGTAAAGTTTTCGCTCCCAATAGGGCGGGTCCAGGTAGAAGAGGGTCTCGGGTCGATCATACTTTGCAAGGATCTGTTCGTAGGGAAGGCATTCTATCTGGACTGCCTGCAGTCTCTCGTGGACCTTGTCGATGATCTCGGGAAGCCTCTTGGGGTTATAGTTTGGTCGTCGCACCACGCAGTAATGGTAGTCCTGCCTGACGATCAGTCCTCCAAAGCAATTCTTCTGAAGGTAGAAAAAGCGGCTGGCCCGTTGAATGTCGGTTAGATTGCCAGGGTCCGTTGCCAAAAGGATTTCAAACCACTTCCGGCTCACGAGGTAGAAGCGCAGGGAACGCAGCAACTCCTCATGGTGCCATTGGCAAACCCGGAAGAAATTCACAATCTCCCCGTCAAGGTCATTAAGGATCTCAACGCGCGAAGGCTGTTTGTGAAAGAACACTTGCGCCCCTCCCGCAAAGGGCTCGACGTATGTGGTGTGTTCTGGAAATAGCGGAATGATTTTGGTGGCAAGGCGGTTTTTACCGCCAATGTAGCACAAGGGTCCAACCATGGATTAGATAAGTTAGTTGGTAAAGAGTCTTTCGGTTTGAACGTAAAGGCCCAGGGCTACGGCATCGAGGGCAGGAACCTTGCCGTTTCGGGTCGGAAGGATGGGCCAAATCTCGGCAATCACTTCGCGCAATTCCCGGCGGCTCTTCAGCGCCGGGACCCCGAATGCCTGGAACAAGTCGTCCTTCCGAACATCCCAGAGAGAAATGCCGCCATCGCGTAGGACTCCAATAATTGTGTCGCTCAGCATAGATCGCCGCATTGCCGCCCCTGCTGGGACAATTTCTATGGCAGCGGACTGAATCCTAAACGTGCCAATCACCCAGTTGATAAAGCCGATGGCGCTCGCTTGGGCTTTGCTGAAATCCGAAGCCAATTCCCGCGTCTGGGTGTAATCGAGCCCTCGACCGATGAATACTGCGGCAGCGATGGATCGTCTTTCGACCTTGATGGCCGCCATTTTTATTCTGTTCATGCCCCTCCTTGTTAGGTTATCTCTCGATCTCCGCGTGAAACCTCTCTGCCAATTTGAGTTTTCCGTTGGCGTGGTTAACCGTTCTCCTAAAAGCCTGCAGAAGTGTGTCCTCCGAGTGTTGCTCGACCAAAATGAGGTAGATTTGAAGCCGTTCAATGTCCTCCAGCTTCCTGGCAAGCTGAAGAGCAAAGAACTCCGAAACGGTTTTGGGCCGGAAGGAACCCGCCCTGGGCTGGGCCACTCGGTCAAGGATATTGCGCATAGGCGGTGATGTTTGTTGGGTTTCTTAGATCAGAGGGCTTTACACCGGTTTTGCTGAGCTGGCTTCGCGGCCCCGGATTTCGTCTCGCAATTCCTCGTACATGTCGGGAAAGAGAAAGGCTACCGGCACCCGGTAGACGATTTCGAGTCCCAAAGCGGTGGTCAACGTTGGGAGGATGTGCCCGTGCTCATAACGAGAAAGCATGTCAGTGTCGTGGTGATTCAGAAAGCGGGCGACTTGTTTTTGTGAAAAGCCCATGCGCTTGCGATAGACGAGCAAATTATTTTTGTGTGTTTTGTTTGTGTCCATATAGGTTTGTTGCATTCACTATACCAACCCGACAGAAACCGTAAAGGAGGGAAAAGTTGAACGGCATTCGGATTTTCCGATGCACTTGTAGTTAACCTGTGGAATATTTGGACTGTCCGCGCCCGAGATCGGACCTGAGATGACCCATAGCAGAATTGCTTCGTCCGAATTTTCCCGTACCCATGTAGATAAGTCCTCCTGGTTTTGAATCGGATTCAAATTTTCCCGTCTTACCAAAGACCCATCGCTCTCGTATGCTGAAGCAATGATGGACCCTGAGCCAACGAAATCGCCCCGCTCCAAAAAGACGATCCGGGATTTGTACCCGAATCTCACGCCCGAACAAGCCGAAGAGGCTGAAGAAAACATCAGGCGCTATTTGAGCGTGATTATTCGAATTTATGAAAGACTTCACTTGCGGCAAGAGGTTCACCACAAGCAAGCCTTTGACGAACGCGACCCAATTTCCTAAGATAAATACAAAGGTCGCATCCTCGAAAGTTAATCATTAATTAATAGCCATCAAAAAGGATGAAAAACTATTTTGGCTATATCCGAGTTTCAACAGCGAAACAAGGTACCCAAGGTGTATCACTCCAGGAACAGCGTGAGGCAATCTCCCGGTTTGCCGACAAGAATAGCTTCAACATCGTGACATGGTACGAAGAGCGGGTGACAGCCGCCAAAAGAGGCAGGCCCATCTTTTCTAAGATGTTAAACCTGCTTCGGGCAGGCAAAGCATCAGGCGTAGTCATTCACAAGATTGATCGTTCCGCGCGCAATCTCAAGGATTGGGCCGATCTCGGTGAATTGATGGATTGCGGAACAGAAGTGCACATTGCGAATGAGTCGCTCGATTTGCACTCGCGCGGAGGAAGATTGTCGGCTGATATCCAAGCCGTTGTTGCCGCCGACTTTATCAGGAATCTCAGAGAAGAGACAAAGAAGGGTTACTACGGGCGTCTGAAACAAGGGCTTTACCCTAGGCCGGCCCCGATTGGATACCTCAATGTCGGCAAAGGCAAACCGAAGGCGGTTGACCCTATAAAGGCGCCGTTAATACGGCGAGCATTCGAGCTTTATGCTACGGGCCGATACAGTCTCGAAAACCTGTCAGATGAGATGTTCCGCGCGGGCCTTCGCAACACAGAGGGCAGAAGGTTCTCGGGGACGCGCATGTCCGAAATATTGCGGAATCTGTTCTACTCAGGGATCATTTTGATCAAGAAGTCCGGCGACACATTTCCAGGCATTCACAAACCAATTGTCCCCAAGGCGCTATTCGACAGAGTCCAGGAAATGCTGCGGGGGAGAATGCGCAGAGTACCCCCGAGGTACGAACATACCTTCAGGCGGCTCGTTACCTGCAGCCACTGTCAGCACCACCTGATTGGTGAAAAACAAAAGCAGTTCGTCTACTATCGGTGCCACAGAAAGGAATGCCCCGTAACATGTCTCCGCGAGGACATGATTGAATGCAAGCTCCTTGACCAACTTCAGAGGCTTCAGTTCAGCGAAGAGGAATCAGCCTATCTGAAGGACGCGCTGCTGGACCTTCGACAGAACTGGGATCAACAAAGGGATTCTTCCATCGCCGCTATAACCTTGGCAATCTCGCAGACCCAGGACCGGCTGAACCGCCTAACCGACGCATACATCGATAAGCTTCTGGACAAGGAATCGTTCCAAACACGAAAAATGGCGCTCCTTTCAGAGCGCCGCGAGTTGGACGATAAATTGGACAATTGGAAGGATAAGGGGGCTTCAGTTCTAAGCGAGCTAGAAGAAATCCTCGAACTCGCAAAAACCGCATATTCAACGTACAAAATGGGATTTCCCGATGAAAAGCGTGAGTTGGTGCAAGCAGTCACATCGAACTTTCTAGCTGACCAGAAAAACGTTGTAGTTATGCTGAATTCTCCGTTCAATGAGGTGGCAAATCATTTTCTACCCCCACCTGGTGACCCATCTCGTAGCGCAGGACGAACTTACTGGAGGGAGTTCTTGGAACGGCTTCTTAAGAGTTTAAGTTTCGACAAAAAAGCCGTTCTGTTTCCGAAATTTCGCACCGCTGAAGAATCACTCGGACCTATAGCTTAATTATTCAATCTTTTATACCTTTAGTCAACCTGACGGATCTTAAGTGATCTGGGGGATTTGGTATGCCGCTGACCTTCGAGGGAAGCGGAATGAGAGCCAGCGACGCTTGACTCTCAAGTGTCGCTGGCATTGCGGCTGGGCGAGGGGACTGCCGGGCAGGGAGATCATCTATTCGGTCAGTGAATCGTTGGCGGCTTTTCCTCGGGCGGAGAAAGCTCTGCTACCACGACTGGAACTTTGTCAGCAAACGTGCCCGTGGAGACGAGTTCATCGAACTTCATTTCGTCTTCAACAGCGCAATCGTGCCACTGAACGAAGACCGACTCTTTCGTCACTTTGGTTACTGTGCCCATATTCTCTGGCCAGTCCGCTGTTCTTCCCTTGCCCGAAGGCTTGACGATTTCTTTGATTCGAAACACTTACAATCCTCCTTTGGCGTTAGGTTCCAAACTGCACGAGGTCAGTGAGGAAGAGCTCAATGACATCGCCGACTTGCATACTTTCACTATACAAGTTTCGAGAATCCAAACAAGGAGGGAAAAAGTGGACTGAGAAGGGAATTTTGGCACATCCTGCTCATACCTTGTGGACAATGCGTAGTTGGCCGCGCGTTCCCAGAAAGCAACTTGATCTTCGACAAGGCTTGGATCACCAAAGGAAATCGATGATGGTTTGTTATTCGCCGACCGCCGCACGATACTTTCTGGGGGCCCACCTTGCTTTTCGGCCCCTAATTCCGGGAAGCCCAATTAGGAGCACTCTGGCAAGGAAAGCAAATTGTCAGTCCACACTCTATCTGCATACGTCTGGACGAACTTGGTGCCAGCGGCATTTTTCCTTGGGTAAAGGCATGCTTTGTTGCCGAACCGATCAAGCACGTAGGCGACACCATTTTTATCTTTCAGCCAGTCGTAGACCTGAAGTCGGCTTGATTTACCGGTCTCCCTGGTGTCTTCGTTCACCCACCTGAGGTATGCAATCGCATGGTGAGGATCGTCGTGGTATCCTCCCTCTTTGTTGATACATGTAATTCTGACAGCCAATAGTTTCTCCTTTCCATCAAATTGTTGGCATTACCGCCGAACTTCGGTTCGAGTCCGGTTGTCGAGTCACGGCTTCGAATCATTGTTCCTTGGTCTTTGAGCTGAAGCCCCACATGGTTCTAGCTTTGTTGATGTTCGACCGTCGCTCAACGCACCTACAATTCGTTTTGCGTGTGTGTCTTTTCTTTAAGCCGAGCTGCGGGCCGAAGAGAACGTCAAATTGGTAGCCCGTTTGAAGTACAGGTTCCCAGCCCAGGATGTACCGTACCAATTCAGCAACGACCATGCTCCCACTTAGGCAGGCGACAAAGGGGCTCGACGGCGCGAAACCGTCTTCCTGTTTGTCTTGTGAAATCATCTCGAGTACCGCCTCTGACACGACTGAGCAGATTGGGTTCCCGATTCTTTGCCGGAGCCATTCGCGCTTCTCGGGTCGAGCGGCGTTGACATCTTTCAATGTAACTGGAGACTGAGGCTGAGTAAGCCTAGTTTTGTCTAAACCGGTTTGCTCAGTTTGAACAGTTTCAGCCGATTGATCCTGATGCTGAAAGTCGCAGAGCAAACAAGAAAGATCACCGGACCAAGGGTGTAAACTCACCTCGCAGCCGAAGTCGCCGATGGCTCCGTCCACGATCATATCGGGCCACATTTGCTGTACTTCATGTCTTGCATCAATATTGTCAAGAGCGTTTACTACTAGGCGCGGATGCGGAACCTCGGTGCCAAGTGAGTACCTAAGCGTCTCCACTGGCAGGGGAACCGATCTGGCATTGAGTCGCGACGAGGTCAACAAATTCTTGGCAAATTCGGCTTTGCCCTTGTTCAGGTCATCAGGACCAATGAGAATGCAGGTACCAAGATTCTCTTTTCCGAATTCCTGTCGGTCGACGAGCCACACGTTCCCATTCAGCGGAAGTGAATTCAACAAATGCACCACCGCATTACCAATGGCACCGACTCCAACCAACATCAATTCTAGGGCGATTGTCTCGGGCAATTCCGGACCTTGGTTCTCATGACCCGCCTGGTATGAGAAGAAGGAAAAAGTCAAACCGTCGGCAAGTTCTCCGCGGTCTGGCTTGAGGTTAACAAGCCGCTTGAAAACCTCGGTTACACCCAGCGAGGCCGCACCCAGAGCACCGATGGGATTCGTTTGGTTACACTGTGAGGATAATTGCGTACCACCGGACGATATACGTGCTAGCCAGCCATTGGAGTTGATTACGGTCCAAGGTAACTCGGGACGTGCCTCGGTGCCTACCGAGAGAATTGCTTGAAAGATCGAGAATTCGCGCGTGTTCGTGAAGCGAGGTTTAGCCTTGAAAGAAATGCTGTCAATCAATCTCTGTGTCTCTTCTCTTAGACTGTCAGGCCCAGGCAGCAAAATCGAAATATTTTCGCATATACGTATAAGTAGCCGGAGGCTGTCCAAGAAGCAGGCACGGCCATTCTCCGTGGCTAGAATAAAAGCCTCGCCAGTGAGCAAGACAGGCTTTTTGAAAAACGCGTTCCGGTCAGGTGCAACTTCCCCGAGGGCCATCGCCGTTGCGATGGGCCGACTGAACTCGATGTCGCTTGGATAATGCATAATTATTTCTCTATGGTTAGCACTTTTGCTCCCATCCCAGAAACCACCTGTAAGCTGGACACGACAGCCGTACCACTGATGCGCCTGTAGTGTCGAGTTTCTCGATCGAAAATGTGAACTCCGCATTCAATTAGAGTTCTAAACCCATCCTGAGCATAATTTGGAGCAACGATCGATAGGAAGTCAGGGACGGCAATTCCACATCTCTGATCCACCGGAGAGAGACTGATCCCATATCCCGGACCGTGCGAGTGAATCTGGCCTAGGAGAACTGTACCCTCTTTCCGTGCGGCATGATGTACCTCGCGGAGTAACACCGGCTCAATAGTAATATTGTCGGGGCTCCGGCGAATACCTAAACCCCTAAGAAAGACGATATGCGTGACGATTGCCAATCGATCATCCCTCCTGTCACCCAGCCATAAAGCAATCCCTTCATTTCCACTTGCGCCGTCCCTAGACATCTCAGCAAAGGAATCACTTAAGGCCGCTTGGGGAATTCGCCACCGGTCTATTTCTGGAAAGAAGTTCATCCGCGGAATCTCCTGGTAAAGTGGTTGTCAAATTCTTTCTGAAGGATTCGTAGCACCTTAAGAAGCACGTTTCCAGTTGGAACCCATCTGCAGTTGGGATCATTTTTCCATTCGGGGTGGATACCAAAACCTTCGGCGCAATAGTTCACGCAGGCATCTAGGCTGGTCGGTCGAAATCCTCTTATCTCAGGCCATGCAGATGCTAGGTCAAGGCGTCCTGTTGCAGGGTCGCGAAATTTAAGTGATGGAGGGAGATCAGACGGATAGGAATTCCAAAGGAGCCTCGCCTGGAATACCTCTTGGGGTGCACTCTTCGGCGATATCGTCACCAAAACCTCGAGATCGCCGGGTTTCTCAAGGTGCCAGCGAGAGGCATCATCCGATGTCAGAACTTCATCGTAATCTTGTTGCAGGTTGAGGTTTGATACTTCGTCAGGCATTTGAATTACCCTGAATCAAAACCTCTTCTAGGTCAAAGCTGAGATGGGTTTTCTCTCCCGCGAGTTGACCAAGTGTTTCGTTCATATTGTTGAGCTCCCGCCCTTCGTAGAAGAGCTTGTAAGCCTTTGGTGGTGTTTCGACCAAGCCAAACGCTTTGAGGGCGTGCTCTTTTAATTGCCCCACAGTCTCGGAGGGTTCGGCTTCTTCTTTGTACGGCTCTTTCGCCGCCGCGTAATGTACCGCCACTTTCAAGTCCTTATCTCTCATGTTGTTTCTCCTTTTCCCTGCTGCCGCAGGGATGTTGTTATGTTTACTTTATACCACTTCATACAGTGTATATACTGTATCAAGAACCAAAAAAAATGTCAACTCACTGCACGATACTCAAAGTGTTCCCGCCCGGCAGCGGACACTCCTTTGTCTCTTCGAATGAGCCCTAGGCCCGTCAACTTGTTCAGCCGCTCGTTCATAGCATTTAGATTGACATTGAGTTTGTTTTTCAGCTCGACTGCTGTCATCGGTCCTTTTGCTTGGACGATCGCGTTGAATGTCTGCGCGTCTACCGGATGCAAATTGCCTAGAATTTCCAGTTTTCCACGCTTTCTCTCAATGGCCACGAGATTCAAACTCTCCAGCGCCTTTATGAGGTTCTCACGAGTGTAGTCGGTCAGATGTTCAATCACGATAAAACGACCCGTGTAATCCTGTGGGAGCGCCAAAAGTAGCTTTCCAAACAATTCATTGGCGAACGAAAAATCAAAAACCTCCACTCCATGCATATCGATTACTAAAACGTCTCCGGCAGCCAACTTGTCCAGAACACCCGTGATTTGAGCCCGAATCTTGCGGGCCAACTCGCGGGTCCAAAGTTGTTTGCCATGTTGTGCTAGACCATAGTGTTGCTCCATCACGTCCAGTGTAACAACCAGGATGAATCATGTCAAGCAGTTTTACTCGGTAACGTCAAGGCGACTTGAACCCCTGGCATCTTCGGCACCTGCAAGAACCACCCCTTTTTTTGGTCCATCCGGTAGCGGGCAGTTCCAGTGCCGCTGCGGATCTGTACGGAACCCGAGTGTTTGTAAATGATTTCCAATAAATGGTAGAGCCCTGTGCCACGTGTCGGGTCATCGTGTTCGGAAACGCCGCGCTGAATTGACAGCCTAATGGCATCAACGTCCGAAGTAATGCTCGGATTCTTGGGGTTGCGAGCAAGTGTCGATGCCAAGCCGTTCCCATAATCCGCCACCGCGATCTCCAGGAAGCGATTGGCATCCTTTCCATATACCTGCATCGCCAAGAAACCACAGGTGTCACTGTTGTGGTCGAATGTATTTTGACAAAGCTCGGAAACTGCCGTCGCGATATCGAAAGCGTCGTTCTTCTTATATTTCAAACGAAATCGCAGGACTTGAACCACTTGATCGAGTAAATCCGGAAGGGCTGATCCAGATGTTATTTTCGTAACCTCAATCAATAAGGGGTTACTTCCCCGCATGTACTCGTACATCTTGGCAAGGGGTTCTGAAAAGGACGGTTGGATCGTGGCAACACCATCGAGCGCCGTAAAAAATGCAGTGCGCAGAAGATATGTCCGTACATCATGATCTTCGATAATTACAACTGGAGTCTCGCCAGTAGATGATAGGGCATGACATGCGGCCGTTAATTCAACGAGGCCCGCTGGCGTAATAAAGGTGATTCCGCTCAGGTCAAAGACGCACCGACCTCCATCCGTGAATGGGTTGTTCTGGCGCAAAAACTGATCGAAATTGGTTGCGTCTAGCTTCGTAACTTGCATAAATACCATGAGACGTTTTCAGGGCTGGCGGAAATCTAACGCCTGAGGCTACAAGTCTGATGGCCCGGGGAAATCCTCATACCCGAGATACATGACATATCCAACATAGTTGACATAAGGCACATAGGCACCACGATTTCCGTACGGCGTGAAGACACCCCGTATCTTCGACTTGTTCGCGCCGTTGGTGATGAGACGTTTACCGTTTCGGACCTCTCCCAAATAGCGTCCATCAGGCGCGTATACCTCTTCCTCGTGAAAGCGTCCGACATGACGACCATCGTGTGTCCACAAGTTGTCGCCATCTCGATATCCAAAACATATACCTCCCCACGTCCATAGCCACTGCATTTTGGGCGATCTCCCAAGGCGCTTATTTCTTCGCCTGAAACTTCACGTGCACCGGCACCTCGACCTTTTTCTCTGCAACAAAATCGACTTCTTTGCCCTTTTTTGTAGTGAAGCTAACCTCGGAGGGTTTCATCACCTTCTTGTGAGCGTCGAATTCTATTGTCTTTTTTCCCATAAGTGTCTCCTCATGTTAATAATCGATATTTGGAAGTACATTCACCACGATGCCTTGTATCTGGAAATTCTCGTGCAGAACGATCGGTCTGTGCTTCGGATTCGAGGACCGTGGTATTAGGACAATTGCCCCCTCTGATTTGTGCAACTCTTTGATAGTTGCTTCGCCGTCGATCAGAGCCACGACAACTTGTCCATTCTCCGCATCAGGCTGCTGACGTACCAAAACAAAATTCCCGGATTGAATTCCCTTTTCGTTCATCGAATCGCCCGTAGTCCTTAATAGGAAGTATCGATGGGGAGGTTTGGCCAGCGCAACGGAAACAGGTACGGTCGTCTCGATGTTTTCTTCCGCAAGCATAGGTTGGCCGCACGGCGCGGAGCCAACGACTGGAATGCCCACGGTCCGCGCGTGCGACCGGTCCGCTTCAGGATCTTCGATAAGTTGAAGCCGAGCATCGGTCTTCCGCCTCTTCAGATAGCCACGCTCCATCAGATGGTTGACCAAAAGCATCGCTGAATGCGGGGACTTATACCCCAGCGCTTTCATTATGTCCCGAATCGAAGGGGCAATTCCCGTGTGCATCAGGGAATTCCTAATCTGCTTGAGGGCGCGTGCATCGTTGATAGACAGCCTTTCGTTCTTCATACTGTACAAGCGTATCATGCTGTATTATAGTCTGTCAAGGATGCAACCCTGATCTTCGACGAAGTTGATATCGTTCAAGGAAATCGTACATAGACCATAACCTTGGCAATCTCGCAGACCCAAGGCTGAGCGTGAACACAACACCCTGGCACGACGGCTGCAAGACGCGCACCTGTCGCGGATGAAGACATTGGAGGGTTTGACTTCTCCCAATCCCCCAAGATTTCGGCGGCGGAGACCTACTGGCGACACACTTTTAACTTGATTTTTCCGGCGGCAATCTTAACAATGGGTCAAACGATGAGCGTCCCAACCAATGCCACGATTGAGAAGAAGCAGGTCAACGTGCGGCGCGTGCTCTCAAGGCTGCTCTCCACGGACCTCGACTTCCATCGAGAAGCAAGTAATTACGCTAGCCACGCTCTGCACGCTTTTGCTGCCAAGTTCCCCCCACAACTGCCTCGGGTATTTATTGAGGGACTCACGCAAAAAGGCGAGACAGTAATGGACCCAATGATGGGGAGCGGAACCGTGATTGTGGAATCATTCCTGTGTGGCAGGCGGGCAGTCGGTTTCGATATCGATCCTCTCGCCCTAATGATATGCGGGGTGAAAACCCATCCTGTGGATTTTCTGGAAGCAACTTGGGCAGGAAAACGTGTGGTTAGCTCCGCCATTAAGCTCCTTCAGCGCGCCAGCCGCCTCGAACCTGCAATGAGAGAGCGCTTTTCGCCTGCGAGCCTGGAATTCATCAATTACTGGTTTGGCAAGCAATCTCAGCGCGAACTCATGGCACTCCTTTTAGCCATCGAGCGTGAGCATCTGGAGCAACCACTTGTAGATTTTCTCAAAGTTGTGTTTTCTTCGATCATCATCACCAAATCGGGTGGGGTCAGTCTTGCTTATGACTTGGCTCACACACGTCCGCATCTTCTTGAGGGCAAGCCTTACAAAGACGCGATTAAAGTCTTTGAGGCGCGGCTCGCTAAATCGGCCGCTTTGTTGTCACAGCTCCCCTCGAATGGGAAACAAGTCGAAATTCACCAACGCGATTGCCGGCAACGGTTACCATTGGAGGAAGGTTCGGTCCAACTGATCGTCACCTCGCCGCCTTACGCCAACGCAATTGACTATATGCGAGCACATAAATTTTCGCTCGTATGGTTCGGTGAAGACATTGACGGCTTGAGCACCCTACGGTCGACCTATATAGGGTCGGAGAAAACTGGCGTGCCTAACACACCCGATCTTCCCAGCTCGGTTTGCAAAGTTATTGATAGGCTCCAAGAAGCCGACGGCAAGAAAAGTCGAGTCCTGGCGAAGTATTTCGCAGATATGCGGCTTGCGCTCGGCGAAATGGTCAGGGTCCTCGAACCCGGACACTGTTGCATCGTCGTGGTAGGACCTTCAACAATGAGAGGACAGACCATCAAAACGCATGAACTCCTTAGTGACATTGGAAACCAGGTCGGTTTCGAAACCTTGGACATCGCCGAAAGGAAGCTCGACCGAAATCGCCGAATGCTGCCAGCGGCATTTCGCCGGAATCACAACTCGCAAATCGAAGACAGGATGCACGAAGAGTATATTATCGGCCTCCTAAAACCCATACACTGAAGACCTCTAAAAATGCCGACACGGTTAGAAACGCTCACCTCTGTTACCCAAATCTTTGATTCGTCCACATTTCAGCGCGGCAAACCTGCGGCGGCCACGGCTTGGTCTGGAATCTATCAAGCGTTGCTATGGTACGAGCCGGTTACGAGCATTCCGGGGCGCGCTGGATTACCACATATTATTGATGCCAACCGACTGACTTATCCTTTGTCAGCCAAGGGTGACCTCCGCATTTGGCAAGCCCGCGCTGTCGCAGTTGAAAAATACTTGGCTGATCAGTGGGAAGTGGACCCGAGCAGGATCGCTGAAATGGTCGATAAGCTTATGAAGCTGCCCGCCTATGATGGTCTTCAACGCCAGAACATCCTTGGTAGTGCGTTCGCGGGACTGGTCAAGCACGCGCTGGAACTCTTCGGTTCTCAAAGTGTCACTTACGAGTTGGAAGTCGCGGGCGAGAAAGCTTTTCCCGGCGTTCAGCTTCCGACACGCACCGGGGAACCATTCATCGACATTCTGGTACGCAAGCAGGGTCGAAATCGAGGAATCATCTCAACAAAATGGTCTATCCGTCATGACCGAATCAATGACCTTACCAGCGAATGCCGCGCTTACAAGAACGCCGCTCGCTTCACGGATACTCAAATCTTTTATTACGTCGCAACCAACGAATACGACCCAGCGCGTGTCGAAAAACCTTTAACTGACAAGTGTATCGACGGAGCAGTTCACGTTCACAAGCCGTTAGTGACGGAGGTAAGCGGCCTCGATGGTAGACTAGCCAAATTCCTTGACTTGTCCGAACTTATTGAAAAATCGAACCAGTGGTAAGTGGGCGGATGGGGGCGGAGCGGGGGTTGGTATGATCTCGTTCTTGGAAAGCCCGGAGTGACAGAGAGGGAAGGAATGACGCGTGGGTATTCAGGGTTGTTGGAACTAGAGGAAATTACCAGCTACAAAATCGACTACAGCGCAGTTGTAGAGGCGGCTTAAAATTCCCGTAACGTTATGGATTCATTGATGTTATCGAAAGCAGCCGAAAACAGGGAACCTGCTTTCTAATCCGAGGGTCGGGGGTTCGAGTCCCTCCACCCCTGCCATTCCTTCATTGAGAAATAAGGACTTCCACCTTCGAGTCTTCTTCCTTGGGCTGGGTTTTGGGCTTCACTATGGCTGAACTATGGCCAAACTGCTTCTTCTGCTTCTGGTCAAGCAGTTTTGCAGCATCACGCAGGTCGGACTCAGCAACAATGTCGTAGCGACGGAAGATGCTGGCAGTCTTATGGCCGGAAATCTTCATTGCCACTGACTCAGCCACGCCCAGCCTTCGAAGGTTGCGGACGCCGGTGCGGCGGAGGTCGTGAATAAGCAAGCCTGGACATCCTGCGGCATCAGTAGCCCGTTTCCACGCCTTCCTGAACTCCGCCACACGCTTTCCATCGGGTCGGGTGAATACGAAATCATCCTGGTTCTTGCCAGCGCAGCAGGAAGAGAGAAGCTCGAATACCTTTTGGGTCATCACCACGGTACGGCCACTGGCGTTCTTGGTGTCGTAGAGACGAATTGTGCGGGCGACAAAGTCGAGATGGCCGACCCGCATCTTCAGCAGTTCACCCTTCCGCCATCCATAGCTGTGCATGACTTCAAACATCGACCTTAGCCATAGCCCTTCAGCAGCACAGGATTCAGCGAGCTTGGAATACTGGTCATCCCGGAGGAAACCCTGTCTGACATTATTCTCTTTGAGCATCGGGAAATACGGAACGGTCCTGAGCAGGCCGGAGCGGCGGGCTTCGTGAAATGCGGCTCGAACCAGGGCAAGCTCCCGGTTAATCGTTGCGGATGCTACGCCGTCTGCTTGTCTTTGTTCAACGTATTTGCCAAGGAGGGCAGTGCTGAGGTTGCGTGCCTTGATGTAGCCCAGGAAGGGTTGTAAATGGAGTTTCCAACGCCCATTGGTGGTATCGAGGCTCTTGCCGTCATTGTTCTTATCGGAGACGAGTTTGGCTTCGACAAGTTCCGTCACGGTCACCTGCGAGGCCTTAGGGCTGTAGGTTCCCGAGCTGACTTCGGCAAGCTTGTCACGCAAGTAGGACCCAGCTTCCCGCTTATTGTCGGTGCCGGTTGACTCCCGGAAGCGTCGCCCGTTCTGGTGAAACTACACCCACCAGATTTTGCTTCCCGGCTGCCGATACAAACAGCCCGTTCCTTTTGGTCTCTTTGCCATGCTATATCCCGTGACCGCAATTCTTACGGCCCATGCCCACGAAGAGAAGTTGCGAATGGCTTGTGTCTATGCCCTATGCAGCACTCGCCCGGAATTCCGGCGCTGCGGGCACCGTGTATCTTTCCAGATACTCGTCCAAGTGCTTCACCCGGAACCGCAGGGCGGATGTGTTGTCACCATCGCTGATGTACGCCAGCTTGCCATCGTGGACCAGATTTCTAAGCTTCCAAGGAGATATGGCCAGATAAGCTGCGGCTGCTTTCGTCTTCAGAACTTTGTTTTCCATTCGTAATTCCTTCCCTTCATCTCTCTAATACCAAATCCTTCGCAAAACTTACTGACCGAGATTCCTGCGGCACCTGCGCCGGTGCGCTGTCCGCCAGTGGGCCGTCGTCGGTCGCAAAGGAGCAGGTATCGTTCATTCCTGCCTCCCCTGGACGAGACAGATTTCCACATCGTCCTCTTGCTGCGCATCGTAGAAGAAGCCCGTGCCCTTCATGCGGTGTCCTTCCTCCCCCGGCCCGAATTCATAGGTGAAGTAGAACCCCATGCGGCCGTCGATGCGCCGTGGCGAGGGGGACAGGACAGAGGTTACCTTCGCATCGTTCCTCCTCCATCCCGTCGTCCTGTCCATCATGTTAATCATGTCGCCCGCCTGCGGGGCATGGCGTGTATCGTTCTTCATGTTCTCCTCCTTGACGTCGTATTTCATTGCCTTCCTCCTGTGCATGTGAACGGTCGATTCCGTTCACACCTATGTAATACTGCGGCGGCATGAACTTTCCGGGGGGATTTGAGCAGCCCTCGTGCGGACAATGATGGTCAGGCTTCAAGGGAGGTTAGGTCGGCTTATGCATCCTCACGGGACTTGTAGCCCGTTTGGACGAAGGTGTTGGTGTAGACGTTCAGGATGCCGAACTTAGGCTTGCCACACCCTCGTGGTCGCAGACACGCACTACGTAGCGGCGATGCTTGCGCCCATTCCCGTCTTTCCAATAGGTTTTCGCTAAAGTGGGCGTGATTAGTCTCCCTGCGGCTCCAGACTGCGCTGCCGCTGCCGTCGAGCAGCTCACTCGCAGATACAATCCGACACATTGTCAGCGGCATCATTCATCCATTTTCCCTTCATCACACCCAACTCATCAGCGAAGTTCCTGAGATACATGGCGATGGCATCGCATCGGATGTCACTGTTGTAGGGACGGAGAAGCTCTTCAATCTTGTCCGTGACCTTCTCCGCCTTGTCCTTTTCCTTACGGTTCATATGAAGTGTCCTGCCGGTCTGGCCATCTACCCGGCTGCCTGAAAATATTCTTACTCTGGCCATCTCAATGACCTTCTGGCAAACGATGGTCGGTCGGGTTCTCACTAATCCAGTCTGCGTGCCCGCTGCCTGCAATGAATAGCCGCCGCTCGAACTCGGCAAAAGAGAAAGATTGCACCCGCCGCCGATACGCCGCCTGTCGCTTGGCGTTCGACGGATATATTCTTGGGCGTCCAACCGAGCGCTTCTCTAATTCCGTAACGAGGGTTGTCATCGTTCTTCCTTCTCTCACTTCCCGCCAGCGATCATCTGTTGGTCGGGCTACCTGACCATGTGGCCAAGCCCTTTCCCCGGCCGCATATATTGATTTACCACCGGAAATTTGGGCTTCCAGGCCGGACCGACGGATTTTTCTGGGGGACTTGATTGGAGATGCCGGATGCGGGAAAACGCAGTAGAATCTGCTCAGTTATGCGCTCCCATACGCCAAAGACGCCGATGGCCAAGGTATCCCGCAGGAAGGTCGAGGAGGCCCTACTTGCGGACCGGCTGGGGCTACACGACGAGTGGGTCGAGCAAGGGGAGCGCGGAGGCAAGTGGGTCAAGGAATCCCTCACACCCGCCGCACTGCCGCAATTCATCGGTGCCACGCTCGGCCCACGCAAGGCCGACGATGTGGAGGGGCACATCAGGCGGCTGGTGAAGGCGGGGTGCAGCAGGCCCGTCCTGTACTTTTGCCTGGAACAACTAAGCCCCGATGCTGAGGCGGCTCGTAAGGGGCAGCGGCGGATGTCGGTTCCCGGAGAGGACGGCGAGGTTGACCTGCTCGCCGAGCGAACGGAAGGACGACCGCTCGCAACCCGTCAGGACCTGGAGGCGCTAGTGAACAAGGCGGAAGACGCTCGACGCCTAATCCAGCATCATAGACGGGAACTCCTGCTGGTCGCCGACACAAGCGAGTTCCGTTTGCCGACCGGGATGATGACGGAGCCAAGAGACGCCGACGATGCCTTCTGGCTGCTGAACGAATCCTTGTCCTGGGGGTCCAGCCTTGCCGGGGCATATACTGCACCCTTTGCGAAAACCCTCCTGAAGTCCAAGGGACTCCTTTACCTGACCGCCTACGTGTTGACGCATGCGAATAAAAAAGAGACTCCGGGACGGCGTCGTGACGGCGTGGACGAGGCGCTTGCGGGGCTGGCGAGGATACTCACCAAGAAAAAGTTGTCGCCCTCCGACCTGCGTGCGAAGCTGCGCAAATTCGAGAAGGACCACCCTCGCCTGTACAAGCTGCTGGTGCGCAAGCTATACGAGTTGCACCGTTTTCACGCAGGTCGGTAACTCCGTCCCCTTCTCCTATCGTTCAGGACCTCAACCTACCGAAGCCCAACCGACAGAAGCGTTGAGCGTTGGATTCCGCCCTACACCGTGCGGATTTCGAGACAAGGCAAGAATCCGGGATGAAGCCGGTCGCTTACTCCGATTTCAATCTGGCCATTTTGGGATATCTGCCAGTTCACGTGGCACGATAGCTCTGCGAAGACGCACTAGCCCTATCACCATAATACCGTTCCGGCGGGGGACTGCTTCCAAGAAAAGCCGAATGCATCCAAGTATCTTTGCGAGTAGCCCCCAGAGAACCTCGTTGGTTGGCTCCAAAGCCCTCTGTGGTCTCAACAAATCCAGTATTGGATAAGTGTGACCAGTTCCCAACCTTAACTGGCCAGGAAACGGGATGGCGGCGACCAGCAATGCGCCGCTCAGCATTAAATCGAGAAAGGAAGTGGATACACTATGAACTACCCGAATGAATCAACGATAACTGAATTTGAATTCGGGGCTGACCTGGGTGGGGAGCTTTCGCCTCTCCACCAGATTTGTCCCAAGGAAGGGCAGACGATTAGAATTGCCCTCCTCGACCAATTCTGCAAACCCAAGGCATCGCACTACCATTTGTCAGCACCGGATTAAAAGGGAGCCGATTTCATCAGTGCACAGGGAACCGGGTTGTAACGACCTCATCGGCGGGGACGCGGTAAAAACTCTATATCCGATTCTATTCAAGGTCACGCCGGATAGCTGTAACACGGGGCGCTGTGGCAATCGTGGTCGGCTGGACAACCAAGTCGGTCAGCAGGATGGGGCCAACCGCGCACGTTAGAGTCCCTCAGTCTGTCCAGTTTCGCCGGAGCCAAATTGCGTAATCAACCAGGCGCGGGCGAAATCCCAGTCACGTTTTAAGGTTGCCACGGAGATGCCCAGCACTTCCGCGGCCTCTCGCTCGGCAAGTCCTGCGAAGAATCGCAGCTCGACGACGCGCGCGCAACGCGCATCCAGTTTCTCCAGGCGGCGCAATGCCTGGTCGAGTTCGATCAAATCGCCTTGCCGGGGGGCCGCCAATCCGCTCGCCTCGTCCAGCGACAAATGGACCTCACCGGCCCCGCGTTTCTCTGCCCTGCTGGCGCGCGCGTGGTCGATGAGCAACCGGCGTAACTGCTGCGCCGCCACGGCGAAAAAGTGCGCCCGGTTCTGCCACTCCACGGGCTCCCCCGAGAAGAGCTTGAGGTACAACTCGTTCACCAGGGCGGTAGGCTGTAGCGTATGGCCGGGCTGCTCTCTCTGGAAGTGCCATGCCGCCAGGCGGCGCAACTCCTGGTAGGCGGCCGCAAAGAGGCGGTCGCCGGCTTCTCGGCTCCCCTTTCGCCACTCCAGGAGCCAGCCGGTGAAGGTTCCCGAGTCAGGTGGCGACATATTGCCCGGTAGTATAATCCTAGTGTCGCGTAACACCCAACTCTTGAGAATTGGCCAGCGGCTCTGCCGCCTCGATCGTAGGGGTACGGCTTGCCGAACCCTCTAGGTTCGGTCGCGCGATAGAAATGCAGCGGGTACGGCAAGCCGTACCCCTACAATAGAACGTGAGCTGTTTTGGGCCGGCTTTTCGCTATTTGGGGTGGAGGGACTGAGCCATGACGCCCGAACGCTTTCGCCAAATCCGCAATCTCTTTGACGCCGCGCTGGAGCGCGATGCGGCTTTACGAACATCTTTCCTCGCCGAAGCCTGCCAGGGCGACGAGCCGTTGCGCGCGGAAGTGGGGCGGTTGCTGGCCGCACATCTCCAGGAGGCCTCGCCCCTGGACGGGGGGG
>Ga0181533_1001103_pt1 | contig 35353 bp, 35 predicted proteins | sample PEATcosm2014_Bin_45_FD_119772 | JGI IMG/M metagenome (GOLD analysis project Ga0181533, IMG submission 119772) | Peatland microbial communities from MTU Mesocosm Facility, Houghton, MI, USA - PEATcosm2014_Bin11_60_metaG | ecosystem: Environmental > Terrestrial > Soil > Wetlands > Peat | place...
AGGCTTCGTCGGGGAACTGTTTTCGTAACTCGGTAATCGTCATGGTTTTCCCTCCTTGAACAGGAGGTTAGCCCATGACTGCGACAGAATACGTCATACCTTCTTTTCGGGGATAGTTCCGTAATCGGACACCTCTTTTTTGGGTGACAAATGGCGGCGCTCTACAGACGTCTTTTTTTATAACTCTTGGACGAATATTTGATCAGGATTCAAAGCACAATGTTGACCGCTTACTAAAGGCTGCTCAGGAAAATGCTGAAATTTTCTCAGCTGATTCACTCAAAGCTCGAAAAATAGGAAGCAGTGCAAACGCTACAGAATGGATTACGGAGTATATGAAAGACGTCTATGTTCCCACAGCAGATGACTTTCGAAGGTTACGAGGATATGTGAAGAAGTATCATAAAATCTACGTTTCTGGATATCGTGATATCAGACGGAAGGTGTACGCTCACAAAGAACTAACGAAGGCTGAAGACGTCCAAGCACTTTTCGCAAATACAAACATAAAAGAAATGCAGAAACTGTTGATTTTCTTAAATCGTCTATATCACGCCCTATGGCAACTTTTCTATAACGGAAGGAAGCCTGTATTAAGACCCATGAAGTACTCTGTTGAAAGCATGAAAAAATCTGAGACACCAAAATGGCAAAGCCAGTATGTCCAAGAACGTGTTGTGAATGAGACAGTGAAATTTTTCAAATTACTGCTTACTGTGCCCAACGAGGGGTTACACCGGGTGCCGCGAAAGGCGCGGCTCCGGTGATCCCCAAAGGCGTTATACGAGAAAAAATGAAGAATAAAGATAAAGACGATTACAAGGTCATCTTCGGTGGGGCGGCAATATCCAAGAAGGAAGCCAATAAGGTTGGAGTGGCGATGATCTTTGGATTGATTGGGATTGTCGCAATCGGCCTTACCTTTGAGATCACGAATAAACTGGCGATAGGAATAATCTCTTTAATCTTAGCGTTCATTGGATATTTCGGCATCGCTAATAGGCTCTTTAATAAATGATGAAATACGAAAAGAACAGACACGAATTGGAAATTTTGGAAAAAGATTTCAAGGCTGAGTTATTACCAAGACTGAAGCTGGCAGCAGATGGCAAAGAAAGCCTTCTCTTCTGCATATCTGAACTTAATCAGTTCCGACAAGTCCGGCCACGCGCAGAAAGCGACCAGCTATTCCAAACCGCCATGAGAATTAAAGCGTTGAGAGAAACTCTCGTCATACCGGCATACCAAGGTCACGATTTGGCCACGGCTTTCACTGATTGTTGCAAGGAGTACAACAACATAGAGAACGACCATAGGAGAGGTGCTGTGAAATTGGCTGCCTCTCTCTTGAAAATGGCTGCGGATGAGGATACATAAGATACCGTTATGCAAAAGACACTTGAGATATAGAGAATCTGTCTGTTCTGATAGTCTGAGGTAAGTATGACACGAAGCCAGCATCTTCGACGCGTAGCGATTCTCTGCTGTCACTACCTTCGTAACTTAGCCTTCTACAAAGCAGGATGGCACAATGGAAAACCAAAATTAAAAGACCAGTTTTGGCTGAGCGTAAATGGCAACTTCCTTGATATTGCTGTCCTAGAGTGGTGCAAGCTGTTCGCTGACACCCGTGGAAAGCATTTTTGGCGTAAAGCTATCTCAGATGAGGTGACTTTTCAGGAAGGCTTATTGGTGGAACTCGGACTGACGGAGACAGAGTTTGAAGACTATGTAAATCAGATGCGGACCTACCGTGACAAATTTATCGCCCATCTCGATTCCGAAGAAATAATGCACATTCCTCTCCTTCAAACCGCAGTGAACAGCATCGAGTACTTGTATGATTACCTTTTGAAGAATGAAGAGACTGGCAGTTGTTTCGCTGATGCTCAAAAAGGCGGTTTGAAGTTCTATAAAAAGTTTCTCGTTGAGGGAATGGCCGTATACGAGAAAAACAGGACATAACCAAGTCGGTGGAGCGGTGACCCGCTCACCCGCTGCTGACCCGTTAGTTATAAATAGAGGTGCACATTGACTGGTATAAATGCATTAACAATAACTGGTATCTTCGATTTAGCCACGAATATTGGTTTGACGCCACGTGCATGGGCCTGGAAGCCGCTACAAACTTATAACGGGTTTGATCATGACGAACGGGTCAGGAAGTGGCAAGCAATCTATCTAGGGATACAGTTAGGTTTTCTCCCTCCCGCAGAAAATTTTCCCTGCGATTTTTGCGGCAAAAAGTCTCCTGAAGCACTAATATCATACCACTCTGAGGACTACTCCAGCATGACAGGCCATTACCCTTTATGCAGGAGCTGTCATACGCGGGTTCATGTGCGTTTTAACAATCAAGTGGCATGGCTGGACTTAATCTGCAAATACGGCGATGGAACAAAATGGTTTGAGTACCTCAAATAAAAGAAATCTAAGAGCGAAGCTTAGAAAGTTTGGGGGCATTTTTGGGGGCATGTCAAAAATAATATATTTTAAAAAGATTATAAAATAGATAGTTACAAAACCTGTTTTATGGACGGCACCGAAATGTCAGAGAATCCTCCCATGGATAATGGGCCCAAGCGCTGTTCTGTCTTCCTCACCCCGGCAGGAGATGATTTCGCCTACCTCGACCGATTGATCAGAGAGACAAGCGCAAAGTACGATCTACCACCCTTTGAGCCCCATGTGACACTCTACTCGGGAATGTTTACCGACCCTGCCCTCCTGCGGAAGTCGATTGACGCTGCCGTGGCCGGAGTATCCCCCATTACTTTGCACGTGCGGGGAATCGGATGCACGCCTGACTATTTCAAGACCCTATTCATCGAATTCGAGGAGCATCCGCTTCTGCGCCGCATCAATGATCGGTTGAATGTTGAGTGCGGCGATGTTTCCCAATCTGAACTGCTCCCGCATCTGAGCCTCCTCTATGCTGAGTTGCCTTTAGAGGAAAAGAAGGCTTTGGCGGCCCGGACACTTCTCGACCGCGGTGAGTTCCGCTTTGACGAAGTTAAGATCGTTACCCCCCTTAACAGAGAGGAGGGGTGGCGCGATACCATGCAGTGGCAGACTCTTTATCGTAAGAAACTGGATAGAAATCAGCCCGGACACGGGCTCCGGGCGGTCCTCTTCGATTTCGGCGGGGTGATTGCGACTGAAGGATTTCGGGACGGGCTCTATGCCATAGCCCGGCGTCAGGGGCTTGACCCCTGTGAACTGGTCCGGATCGGGATGGATGCCATATATGACTCGGGTTATATAATGGGACGGGCGGGCGAGGCCGAGTTCTGGGCCATGATGCGCCAGCGGGCCGGTATTGCCGGCACCGATGGGGATCTCTCCGCTGAGATACTCACCAGCTTCACCGTCCGGTCGCGGATGCTGGATGCGGTTCGGCGCCTGCGCCGGACGGGGATAATCACCGTCATCCTGAGCGATCAGACCGACTGGCTTGAACGGCTCGATGAACGGGATGATTTCTACCGCGAGTTCGACAGGGTCTTCAATAGCTACCGGTTGGGGAAGGGAAAACGGGACCCGTCCATCTTTGCCGATGTGGTCGCCATCCTCGGTATTGCACCCGTCGAAACACTCTTTGTGGATGATATGCCCGCCAATGTGGAACGGTCAAGGTCCCAAAAGGTGCGGGGGCTGGTATTTGAGAATGAAGAAGAGTTCCTGGCGGAGTTGGCGTCGCTTTTCAGTTGACGAGGGAGTTGTAGTTCCAGCATCGAAGGACCCTTTCTTCATCCCGTTGTTGAAGTTGCAATCTTGCAATATTGACCTTACCGGTTTCACCATCGGTGAATATCGCAGGTGATGTTCAGGGGATAAGGTGGTATGATATAGACAAACGTTTTCGGGATGGGTACGCAGCATGACCTCAATGATAAGGAGAAAACATTATGAGCAAAAGCCTAGACAGCAAGAAGACCTCCAAAAAGGAACCGGCAAAAACCCCGAAGGAAAAAAAGGCCGAAAAAAAGATCAAAAAGGAAGAAAAGAAGAAATAATTGAGTTTCTTGCAAAAGTGTATGCAACAAGCTGTATATATTTTCGAATCCCTTTAGCGAATCAATTGCTTAAAGTAAGTGGTTACTATTGTCAAGGACCAGAATCAACTCCCAATAGGATGTAGTGCGTCAATAATTGGGGGGAAACGGCAAAATTGCCACCTGACCAGATTTCCTGGCAAAAACAAGTGCTGCGGGAATTGAAAGAGGACAAAAAAGCCGCACCGCAGAGAAAGCAGAGGTTCGCGGAAATAACGGCAGAGAGATATTTCCATGCCCTACAGAATTCATCTGGAACTATTCGGCAATGTTCATGCCCTGCCGGTTTTGCACTACAGGATGGAATTTGCTCACCTGGTCCGTCAAGCGGTCCGGCTGCTCAAGCCTGACTGTATTGCCATCGAGCTCCCCTCCACTCTGGAACGGCCTTTCCTGCGTGGTATCAATAGGCTCCCGGAAATCTCGGTGATAAGTTACGAAGTCAGCTCCGCCGCCATTCTCAAGGGGAAACCAACGGAGGACGTGCCATCAATTGTCTATCTCCTCATCGAGCCGGCAGATCCGCTGATGGAAGCGGCCCGACAGGCCCTGGGAGAAAAGGTTCCCCTCCATCTCATCGACCTTGACCTTGATGAATACCCTCTGCACCATGAGCCGCTCCCCGATTCCTACGCTGTCCAGCGTATCGGCCTTGCCGCCTATTACCGTGAGTTCACGGCAGCTTTCCAGGATGTACACCCCGACCCGGAGGATCTGCGCCGGGAAAAAGGGATGGCATTCCGTCTGCAACAGCTTTCGATCCGACATGAACGGGTTTTGCTGATCTGCGGAATGTATCACCTGGAACGTATCAAGACCTTTTTCAACTCTTCCCAGGCCGAACCGCTGGGAAGGGTTAGAAGGGAGAATGCACGGCTTTTCAACCTCCACCCGGAATCGTGCCGGGAGATCCTCGGCGAATTCCCATTCCTCTCAGCTATCTACGAGATGCGTCGCTCCTCGCTCCCCGCGGAGCCCGAAAGTGACGGGGCTTCCCTGCGCAAGAGATACAACGCCCTGGAGCTAATCGCCGGGGGGCGGCGGGACCTGCCGGAAGAGGAAACGTTGCGCAACTCCATCTTAAGGAGCGCCCACCACGTGGGGAGGGAAGGGGAGATGCCCGACCGCCAAAGGGTCCTCTTCAGGCTCTTTCAAGAAACGTCCGGACATTACCGGCAGGAGACCGGCGAGCCGGTCCACCTCTGGCAAAAGCGCGCTTTTTTCCGGTTCTCCCGCAACTATGCGCTCATCGAGGGGCTCCTGCTTCCAGACCTTTTCCACCTGCTCACTGCCGGCCGGGGCTGCGTCGACGACAACTTCGCCTATGCCCTCTGGCGGCTTGCCACCTGGTATCCGTGGCAGAAGGAGATAAGTGATATCCCGACACTCCGCCTCCGCCCCGATGACCTATGGCGGATGAGCCACCATATCCGTTTCCGTCCCAGGGAGAAAAGAAAGTTAAAGGGGCTCAGCCATCTTGACTTCCTTCGGCGCAAGCGGGAAAAGCGGCCCAATGAGTGGCTCGAAGGCTTTGACGACCCCGCAATATGTTCCTTCCAGCCGGAAGATCTTGTGATCGAGGATTATGGACGTTTTCTGCAAAAGAAGGGAGCAAGGCAGTTGTCCGAAGAAGAAACGAGGGTGGAGCCGTTCTCAGTATCTATCCTGGACGGGATCGACATACGTGAAACCATACGCAACCTCCAAGAAGGACGTATCTATGTGCGGGAAAACCTGCGGATCAAGGGAGGGGTCGGGAGCATCGTGGTGATCTTCGATATGGACAGGGAGGGGGGAAAATATCCATACCTTATGACCTGGCTGGGGGAGCATGACCAGGAGTCGGACATGGCCTTTTATGCCACCCCACCCGCCGACAATATCGTTGGTCCCGGTATCTGTCGTTGTGAATATGGAGGTTTTCTGCTTTCCTACCCTCCACGACGTATGAATGACGTCTGGTCCGACAATGATTATTCTTTTGCCCGTGGTAAGGCCGAGGTGCTCCTTCTGGCGGCCCTAGACTACTCCCCGGAAAAACATGTGGCCTACGCCGCGGCCCGGCCGCCGCGGAGCTATTTCCGGCAGATTGCCGGCCGGCTCGGTAAAAAGATCATATATATCCCGCTCGGCTCACTCTCACCAGTCACGCTTAAAAAGCTGCGGGTCTTCCATGTCCTATTCGGTCACGACAAACGGGGCATAGCGAAGGATTATATCTGGTGATAGAGGCGCCGAGAAGCAGGAGTTTCACGAGTTCCTTATTCTGGTTCCGTCTCAACAGGGAAGGGCAGGAACGGGTGCGGGTCGTTCCGGGCTGTTAGTCGCTGTTTATTGCCGGCTGCATCCTTTTTCAACTCTTTGTCGCAGTACTCATCATGGTCCGGTTCCGCGCAGACTGCCGGATTTGGATACGATGGAAGAGAGTCTCTAGTAACGGTTGCGGGTTTCTCCGGGGCATCATGCCGCCATGTATCAGCGAGGCAGCTGAAACGGGCAGAACGGAATCTGCTTCCGTTCTCCATCGTTTCAACGGATTCTACAGCAAGGAGACAGTCATCCGGCACTTGTGCCACAAATGCGGGAGAGTGGGTGTTGACGATCACCTGGCGCAGAGGATTGTTTAGGGAGACAGGTTTTGTCACATTTGTAGCTATTTCACGCAACAGGAGGAGCATGGCCGGCAACCGCTCCGGGTGTATGCCGTTCTCCGGCTCTTCCAGGCAGAAGAGGCCGGGAGTTTCCCTGTCAAGTTCCAGGACCGCAAGGGCAAGGAAACGGAGGGCACCGTCGGAAAGAGAGCGGGCGGAGTGGTTAGTGCCGTCCGCTCCCGTTAGTATCAGGGTCAAAAGGCCCCGCTTTTCATCGTGATCCACGCTTACACCACTAAATTCGTCGCTGAATTGGGAGAGACGTTCAAACAATCGGATATAGAGTTTTGTTGATGATACCGATGCAGTGTCCGAGTTTTCAGATTCATCGCCTGGATATCTTTCCATTGTTGCAAGATTATGCAGCATTGCGGCAAGGTGTGACCCATCTGCGCTCAACTTTGTCGGCGCGGTTATATCATCGGGCCTGCGAAGCGCTGACGGCTCAAGCCGTAAAATACGCCAGGATTGCATCTCCCTCTTTGCCATTAAGACGGTCGGATTTTCGGCGGCATTGACTGTTGAGAGCACGGTCCTCGGCAGGTTCGCGGCAAGTATCAATCGGGGCCTGCCACCGCCCTCCCCATCTGTATGGAGTTCAATGATCCGCTCCTTGCCTTCTCCCTCAGTTGAGATAAAGGCCCCGCCGCTCCTTCGTCCCTTGACCGCGCTGTAACGCCAGGCGCCCACTTTATGGGGGAAAAGGATATGTTGGGAAGCGGCTCCAAGATTGATATGGCTCAGTTCTTCGTTAAGTAGTTCCAGTCCTCCCAACTTGTCGGGCCGAAAACCGATTTTTACCAGATACCGAAGGAAGGTGATTTTGGCTTTCGCTTCCTGGCCCAGATCATCCACTCCCTTTTCCGGGACGATCATCTCGGCCTCTAATGACATCTCTTCTGCATAACTGTCACCTACCCGGTGAAACAGGCTGCGGATGTCCGATGCGCGTCCTTCATCATCGCGAATCGACTTGGCGGCATCAATCAGCGGTTTGTCCGCCAGGGCGCTAAGGAAGGCAATGGCATCGAAAAGGTTGGATTTTCCCACGCCGTTGGCGCCTGTGATGCAGGTGAAGGGGCCGAATCTGACATCAACGTCAACGAGGTTTTTGAAGCCGTTAACCTTCAGCCGGGTCAGCATGCAATGCCTCCTCTATGGAGCGTAGAAGCAGCGAATATAAGTCGCATTTAACACTAATTCCATAACTGTGAAAAGAAAAAATCGAGTGATTGCGATGAACAATACGGTGAAAGTTTATCACTCCTTGAACTGCAACTGGTATAGCCGGTAATACAACCCCTTTTTCGCCAGGAGTTCCTGGTGGTTTCCCTCTTCCACTTTCTCGCCCCGATGGATAACGACGATCCGGTCGGCATCCTGGATCGTGGAGAGGCGGTGTGCCACGACAATAGAGGTGCGACCGGCCATGAGTCCTTTCAGCCCCACTTGGATGAGCCGTTCACTGGCGGTGTCAACGCTGGCGGTCGCCTCGTCCAGGACAAGGATCTCCGGGTCGAAGGCGACCGCGCGTGCAAAGGAGATGAGCTGGCGTTCGCCTGCGGAGAGATTCGCCCCTCGTTCCCGGACCTCTTCAAAGAATCCGTTGGGGAGGTTGCAGATGAACCGGTCGGCGCCGACCATTGCCGCGGCCTGTTCCATCCGTGCTTCGGCCTTTTCATCACCCAGGCAGATATTGTAGCTGATTGTGCCGGTGAAGAGGTAGGGGTCCTGTAGCACAAGGCCGATCTTCCTGCGCAAATAGGAGAAGGGGACCTCCCGGATATCCGTACCGTCTATGCTTATAGCTCCCTTGCTTACTTCGTAGAGCCGGGTAAGGAGCCTTGTCACCGTGGTCTTCCCCCCCCCGGTCTCACCCACAAGCGCCACCGTTTCGCCGCGCCTGATCATCAGGTTGAATCCCTTCAGGACGTACTCTTCACCATGATAGGCAAACCAGACGTCCTGGAACTCGATTGTTTGGAGAGGAACGGTAAATCCTTCCTTGCCCTCCTTTTGTAAAGGGGGGAATGATTCGACAGGTGCAGTCACTTCTTCCCCTTTTGGCAAAGGGGGACTGAGGGGGGGATGTCCCTTCTTTTCTGTGTCGAGAAGAAGAAAAATCCGCTCCAGTGCAGCCATCGCCCCCTGCATAACCGAGTACTTGGCTGAAAGGTCGCGGACCGGAGCGAAGAACTTTTCAATATACTGGATAAATGCAACCAGCGCCCCGAAAGAGAGAGTTCCCCGCACTATATCGCCGCCTCCGTACCAGATAATAAGACCCACTGCAATCGAGGAGAGGGTTTCAACAAGGGCGTAGAGTGATGCGTCCCAGGTTATCACCGGCAGGTTGGCGTCGCGGTAGCTGGCATTGAGGCGGGAGAATTCGCGCTGCTCCGTAGTCTCACGGTTGAATAGTTGCACCACAGACATCCCGCCTATGCTTTCGGCAAGAAATGCATTGAGGTTCGCCAGCCTGGACCGGACATTGCGGAATGCCTCACGCATCTTCCGCCGGAAGGTGAAGACGGTCCAGATAAGGAGGGGTAAGACAGAAAAGGTGACAAGCGACAGCTTGAGGTTCATCCAGAGCATGATGCCGACGATCCCGAGCAGGATCATTACATCACCGACGATGGTGATGGCGCCGGCGGTGAACATCTCACCAAGCGCTTCCACGTCGCTTGTCAAACGGGTTACCAGGCTGCCGGTCGGGGTTTTGTCGAAAAATGCCGTGGATAGGTTCTGCACGTGGGTAAACAGTTCCATGCGCAGGTCCTGCATCACCCTTTGACCCAGAAGTTGCAGGAGGTATATCTCAAGATAGGTCAGGAGCGAGTCGGCAAGGAGGAGCAGGAAGAAATAGAAGGCAAGCAAAGGCAAACCCTCCATTTGCCCCTTCACTATATGGCTGTCGATGGCTATTTTGAGCAGGTACGGCTGGGCAATCTTGGCTGCGGCCAGCGGAGGGAGGAGGAGCAAAGAGCAAAGCGCCATCCACTTATATGGGGCCAGGTAGCGGATAAACCGAGCCATAAGCCTGCGGTCGTAAGCTTTACCGATTATTTCATCTTCGTAGAGTCCGCCGAAATGCATGTCGCTCCGTTTTCTAAACCCGTCTTTTCTACAATCGCGTCGTTACGCTCATCGAAAAATTCACGCTTCTGAACATGGTTGGAAAGTTTATAAAAACAATCCCAAAAAACCATTAAAATTTGTGTAGTTCTTTAATATCTCTCGATCTCCTCCCGTAATTGCTGCTCCCGCCAGATCGCCGCATAGCGACGGTCCAAGGCGACAAGTTCGTCGTGGCTCCCCTGTTCGGTGATACTTCCCTCGTCAAGGACGATGATCCGGTCACAGCCGCGCAAAGCTGAAAGGCGGTGGGAAACGATGAGAACGGTTCGGTCGCCGTAGTAAGAGGCAAGTCCTGCAAGAATTTCCTCTTCCGTGCGGGTATCGACCGCGGAGAGGGGGTCGTCCAGCATCAGGATGGCGGGGTCCTTTATGAGGGCACGGGCAATGGCGGTCCGCTGTTTCTGGCCGCCGGAGATGGCAATTCCCCGCTCTCCCACCAAAGTATGGTAGCCATCGGGAAAGCGTTGCACATCGCCATCGAGGCTCGCCAGATGCGCCACGCCCCTGATGTCATCTTCTCCGGCCCCTTCCCTGCCGTAGCCAATGTTATCCGCTACGGTGCGGGAAAAGAGAAAACTCTCCTGGGGAACGAAACCGATGGCGTTGCGCAGCACCTTTAGCGGAATCCGGTTGATATCCACCCCGTCGAGGAAGACCATGCCGTCTGCTGACGGATAGAGCCTGACGATGAGCCGCAGCAAAGTGGACTTGCCGCTGCCGACCGGGCCGACGATACCGAGTTTGGTTCCTTTGGGTATGGTAAGGGAGATATTTGAGAGGGTGGGGGATGGCGGCGTATTGCAATCATAGGCGAACGAGAGGCCCCTCAGTTCGATTGTGCCTCTGATAGTTTCCATTGCCGCCGGCATGACCGGTTCCCGGACCTCCGCCCGGGCATCGAGCACGTGGTTCAGTCGCGTCATGGAAGCTGCTCCGCGCTGCATCAGGTTCAGTATCCAACCCATCACAAGGGTCGGCCAGATGAGCATGGCGAGATAACTGTTAAAGGCGACGAAATCCCCCAGGGTCATCATACCTGAGATGACTCTGCCGCCACCAATGAAGAGAACGACCAATGTGCCCACTCCGCTGGTGGAGGCCATGATAGGCAGCATAAGGCCGCGTAGCTTGGCCAATGCCATATTGCTCTCGAAATAGTTGTTGTTTATCTCACGGAAGGCCACGATCTGTGATTCTTCACGGCAGTAAGCCTTCACCACAGTTGCCGCGGAAACGTTTTCCTCGGCATGGCTCGTGAACCGGGCCAGCTCTTCCTGAGCTTTCTTGGAGCGAAGGAACATGGCAGCGCTGATCCGATTGACAAAAAGAATCATGAGAGGAATGGGAATGGCCGACATTAGGGTCAAAAGCGGGCTGATCCGGATCATCAGCAAGAGGGCGGCCAGGTAAAGGATTGCGGTGTTGATGATATTCAGCACTCCGAACCCGATGAGCATCCGGACGTTGGTTAGGTCATTGGCGAAGCGGGAGAGGATATCGCCGGTCCTCTCCTGTGAGAAGAAGGGGAGGTCCAGGGTAAGTAGTTTTGCGTAGAGATCCTCGCGGATCAGGAATTCGATGCGACGCCCCGCATGGAGGAGCGTTGTGCGGGAAAAGATGCGGATTACCCCTTGAATCAGGGCGGCGCCGATAATCAACTGGGCATAGAATGCCGGTGACCGGCCGACAGAAAACGGATGCTGCAGGCTTTCTATCGCCAGCTTCAACAGCCAGGGAATGAAAAGAGCGCAGCCGTTGGTGCCGATGAGAAAGAGGGCGCCTGCGAGATAGGTCCATCGGCAGGCCAGCATGTATTGGTATAGTTTGGAGAGTTCTCTGATTGAAATACCCCGATTGGTTTTCTATTTCTGCTCAATTGTTACGGAGGTTTCCCTTACAATCCTTGCCATAAGCTCCTGCAGCGCCGTTTGCATGGTTTTCAACAAGATCATATCTCTGTCGAGGATTGTCGAATCGCTGTAGGAGTTTTCATAATTAAGTTTTTTGATGACGCTTCCGTTTCGCCATGTTTCAAACGATATTTTCACGGAGCAGGTTGTCTCAACCTTGTAAAGCTTATCGATTTCTTCCAGTTTGATTGACACGCTGCCCAGGATGATCCCTTTTTTTACTCCAGCAGGCAAGGTATCCACATTAATCACGTTGTATCCGGCAGCCTTGAATTCCTGGTTAAAAGCATCCATAACCGTATCCAGGGGCGGCCTGGCGGTAACAATATTACCGGTATTATCAAAAGTCTGGTTCTTTGTCTCGCCAATAATCCACTGGACGGATTTTAACCTGTCGGAATTTGTCATGACCGTTTGAGACAAATAAAGATCCCCGGACCCTCCCCGGCCAAACCCAGTTGGCTGATAAAGAAAATTAACTCTTTGATCCGCAGCCGCGAATTCCGGCATTAGCGCAATAAGCGCCGGCATTAGGCAGGCAAGTGCGAGAATTTGTCTGAGATTGGAAAAACGGCTCGAAAATCCCAAGGTCATGACGATCCTCCTTTTGCTTGGTTGCAATACAGGTAATTTGGTAATGGATTCTTGTCCCAGCGGACTGAATTTCGGAAGATAATACAGGCACAGCTTAAGATATTTCCGACTCAAAGTCCAGAGAGGTTTTGGCCGGAAGCTTATAATAAAATTAATTTTGAATTTTCAGTTAAAGTTTTTTCTTGACCTGCCGATAGTAAGACATAAGGGGAAAATTTAACAGAGAGAAGGTGAAAAACCATGGCATTACCAATTTCCGGGATTAATTCATTTGGGGTGGATCTGTTTGCTCATTCCACGACAACCGCACCGGAAACAACGGGAAAGACTCATGGCTCAGATCCAAAAGCCACTGGAATTCATTCTGAAAGGGACACAGTAAAGCTTTCAACAAGTGTAAAAGCCTGGCAGATGAAAGAAGAGGGCAAGTCCATCTCGCAGATCGCCAACAGTTTAAACCTGGATGTCAAAACGGTGAACTTATATCTTGGGATTGCGCAAACGCCTCCGGAAATCCAGGCTCAACAGATGAAAGCGCAGGGGAAGTCGGTGAACGACATTGCCAACAATTTGAACCTGGATGTCAAAACGGTGAACCTGTATCTGGGGATTGCGCCAACACCAGCGGATATTCAGGCGCAACAGATGAAGGAGCAGGGGAAGTCGGTGAACGACATTGCCAACAATTTGAACCTGGATGTCAAAACGGTGAACCTGTATCTGGGGATTGCGCCTGCGCCGGTTGAATCAGGAACCGAAAAGGGCCTCAATAGCAAAGCAAGATAGCCTTGTCACTCCGAATCTCCGGTTTCAGCTATGTTTCACCAGGTAGGTTCAAGTCCGCTTTCATAAATGAAGTCTCTGATGGCATGCATGTTTTCCAGAGAGATATCAAGGAACTGCAACCCCATTCCGAACGGATGGTCCAACGATTTTATCTCTCCAGGTTTGTTTGTCCATGCCACCCTGGTTTTGCAGGAAATAGGCATGTCGTCGGTGGGCAGCATGAATTCCACGTATAAAACCGTGTCCACAGGCATGGGCTTGCCTGTTTCAACGAATATTCCGCCGGTACTCATGTTTATTGAATAATCAGTCATAAGCTTATGTTGCCTGGAGCCATAAAAAATGGCGAGTCTAGTCTTGTATCTTGGGTCATATCTTTGTTCTAGTACAGTGTTTCCCGAAAATAGGTATTTCATAAGAACCCCCTTAAAAAATAAATTGTTAAATTCAAAATATTGACACATTTAACAAAGCTGAACATTATTCTGCATATTTTGCGCCAAAGTTTTACTGCTGGAGATACAGGAAAAAAGCTCTGTCATCGGTCATTTACATAGAATACAGTGAATTCTATAGTCCCTCCATTACCTGCAAGGATGAAAAATGCATATACAGGGAAACAAAAACTAATCGATTCAATTGCATACGGATTGATTTGGGATATATTCGATAACGTTGTTTTTTTGCCTGAATCTCAATATGGAGGTCCAGTATGGAGCGCAAAATACATTGTGTACTGGCTCTCCAAGTAAATATCATAGAAATGATTGAGAATATCCAGTGAAAGGCCCGTAAGCTTTTCATGCAAATCCAACTCTTCCCGCAAGCCGCCACTGGTGAATCTGTCCCCTGCCGACAAAAGAATATTAGACTTGATGAGATGCCATTAAGTGAATTGGTCGAGGTGGCATGATGATCGATAGTACACCGGCAAATAATGTGATGCTGATAAAAGTAATTTACATCGATAACTCGGCAGGAGTTGTAACAGCTTGCAGCCTGGAACAGTTTATTAAAAAAGGTAAAATTGTGGCGTTCCGTCGATTAGAGGGATGGGCAAAGATTGGGCGTGATCCGGTCAGAGGTAGCGGCGGCAGGTATGAAGGACCTGAAAGAAGGATTTTTAAGAAAAAGTAGTTCACATTTTAATTGCAATACTTAAAACCTGAATATGGTTATATAGTCCAATCCAACTTTGCAGGTCATTAATTAAGCACGGTTTTTAGCATAATGAACGCTTTCGATCAGTTATCAATTTCTTTCTGGAGATTGAGCTGGTTGTTGTGCTCCCGCCTTTTGCTGGCAAGAAACTCTTCCTTGTCCATTTCATGCAATTTTTGCGGATATTTCTCGGTTAAATCGTACCATAGATTTATACTTTCCTCAAATCGTTGTCCCTTGGGATATTTGAGCGTGTCCATATATGCCTGTAGTGCGAAATAGTAGCGGACGGCATTGCGTTCCATTGCCCCTCTGATCCCCGCTGAATAAACCGGGTTGCCTTTTTTGTCGTAATTAATTATGCTAAAACCTTTCTTATCGTGGCCTATTGTTGCAAAATAGCTGCTCATGGCCATGCGCGCAAACAGGCCGTAGCTGTATGCGTAACTGAAATGAACAAATGTTCTGGCCTTATCAAGTGGTATCGCTTCAAGATTGATCAGGTGATCTTTAGTCCCGAAGGGACCCTTTTCCGCGCAAAGGACGATGTTAAGGTATTCCGGTTCTTTTGCGGCAAGATGAAACCTGAATATCTGCTTGTATGCAGCACTGGGTGGCTGGTAATATTTGCGGCCGCTATAAAATGTCAATAACCACGAACCTTCCTCTTTTTTATAGTTGCAAGCTTTTATATTCAAATGCAATGAAACGATGTCACACCAGTCAATCGGTGTCTGAAGAGCATCTCTTAAGTTGCAGAAAGGATAAATAAAAACACCGTACACGTCGGCTCGCAAGAATCGATTTTCTTCATTTGATTCCAGATAAATCGGAATGCTGAATTGGTTTTTTTCAATTTCGATTTTAGCTGTAGAGTATTTGGAAAATAATGCTTTGCCGGGCGGGTGCAACGATTCAGCAGCCTGAATGCAGTTATTGTTGGAAAGAACCGCGGTAAACAAAAGAAAAGCGCTGAAAGCACGAATTAAGAAATATCTCGATCCGGTCATATGGACCCTTTTGCCGGCTGTGAAAAAACTATTGCGGTCTTTGTTTTAGGAATTCTTGCCGCTCGCTCAAAAGATCAACGTATCCTATCCGAGCAGGAATGGTTTGCTTTTTCCCTTCTAAGTTTATATAGTATAACAGATATGTAACTCCGACGAAGGAAAAACATGATAAGAAAAATTCTCACGTTTCCAGACCCTGAATTGAAGAAAAAATCGGTTCCGGTGACGATCATTAATGACAAGACTCGCGAACTGCTCCAAGACATGGCGGAAACCATGTATGCCGCGCCCGGGGTTGGCCTTGCCGCTCCACAAATTGGTGTACATCAGCGAATCATGGTTATCGATGTCTCGGCCAAGGATGATATGCCAGAGCTAATTGTCGCTATCAACCCGGCTATCGTTTATGCCGATGGCGAGTCATATGAGGAAGAGGGTTGCCTCTCAGTCCCCAAGTATGCCGCTAACGTCCGCAGACATGCGAGAGTAGTGGTAAAGGCCATTAACTTGGACGGGGAAGAGATCACCTATAAGGCTGAAGGGCTCCTGGCAATAGCGTTTCAGCACGAAATCGACCATCTTGACGGGATCTTGTTCATTGATCACCTGTCTCCCCTGAAGAGGGAGATGTTCCGTAAAAAATATCGCCGCATGTTGGAAGAACGGCAGGAGCGAGAATAATGACCGGACTTCGTCTGGTATTCATGGGAACTCCGGGATTCGCCGTTCCCACGCTGCAAAAACTTATCGACCTCGGTGCCCTGGTGGTTGCAGTGGTTACCCAGCCGGATAGACCTAAAGGACGAGGGCAACGGCTGGCGTCACCGCCGGTCAAGATCCTGGCCGAGAGCCATGGCATCGCGGTGTTGCAGCCCCCCAAGGTGCGAGCCCCTGAATTCATCGAGGTCATGAGGGAACTTCGGCCCGACCTGATTGTGGTTGTTGCATTCGGCCAGATACTTCCCAAGGCCCTCCTTGACATTCCCTGCCATGGCTGCATTAATGTCCATGCATCGCTTCTCCCACGCTACCGGGGAGCCGCTCCGATCAACCGCAGTATAATCAACGGTGACGCCGAAACCGGAGTCACCATCATGCAAATGGATGTTGGACTTGACACCGGTGGAATGCTCCTGAAAAAAGCGACCCCCATAGGTCCGGATGAGGATGCCCGGGAACTCCACGACCGGCTTTCCATAATCGGCGCCGAGGCCCTTGCCGAAACCCTCGATCTGCTTTGTAACGGCATGCTCACCCCTGAAAAGCAGGATGACCTTCTTGCCAGTTATGCCCCAATGCTTAAAAAAGAAGATGGTCTGATAGAATGGAACAGCGACCCGCAGACCATCCGGAATCTGGTCCGGGGTTTGACCCCATGGCCCGGGGCCTATACCTTTCTGGAGGGGAAAACATTGAAAATCTATAGTTGCCGGGTTGCCGGCGGCAGCGGAATACCGGGGACCGTATTGCAGGCAGACCGGTCAGGACTGGTGATTGCCTGCTCAAGCGACGGTCTCCTTATCGAAGAGCTGCAGCTGGAAGGGAAAAAACGCCTCTCAGTCAAGGATTTTCTGGCAGGTTATAATGTCAAACCGGGCGCCATCCTTGGGAACAGGAGCCTGTCTCGTGGCTGATAAACTCACGTCGAACATACCACCGCCACGTAAACGACTATTTGTTGCTCTCATGGGGGTTACCTGTCTCCTCATCGTGGGTCTCATCTACTTGCTCTGGTGGGTGCCGACCATGGGGCTGGAAAACATCCATCCCGACCTTCCCCGCCTGACAGGGGTGTTTCTTGGCGCCATGTCAGGTTTGGCGGTGTTTGGAACTCTGCTTCTGGTGCTGACCACGGCCCTTGGCAAAGACATACTCTTTACCCGCTTCATGCGGGGAGTGGTCATCAAATTCCTCCTGCCGGTAATCGAACTGATCGGGAAGGCCTTCGGCATTTCCAGGGATACCATTCGCCAGTCATTCGTCGCCATGAACAACAGCCTGGTAATGTCACAGAAACTGCGCATCAAACCGGACCGGATTCTGATCCTCCTCCCCCATTGTCTGCAACTTTTTGACTGTGAGATCAAAGTCACCGGCTCCATCGACAAGTGCATCCGCTGCGGCAGGTGCGACATCAAGGGGCTCGCGGAACTGGCGGAGAAATACCGGATCGACATTTCCGTTGCCACAGGCGGCACGCTGGCCAGAAAGGTCATAATTGAAAAGCGTCCCAAACTCGTGGTTGCCGTGGCATGCGAGGGGGACCTTACCTCCGGCATAAAAGACTGTTATCCCTTGCCAGTGATTGGCATCCTTAATGACCGTCCCTTTGGCCCCTGCTTCAACACCCACGTGGATGTGGAAAAGATTGAAACGGCGTTGCATTCGGTGCTGGTTTAAAACTGATGGCAACCTTTCGGCTCTTGATTATTCCCTTTTCTTTTCTGCTCACTCTTATCTTCATATCCACCCCTTTGTCCGCTGAAACATTGACTATAACCGACTATCAGCCGTTCTTCCGGGTCGGCACTGATACCGCCGGAAATCTTCAGATTGCCATCCGTCAGTACAAGCGCAATAACGTTCCATACCTTCTTCTCGTAAATCCGGTCACCCTGGAGACCGCGACTGTCATGAAAGCAGGTATCAACTTAGATTGTGGGAAAACTTCCGACATTGTACAAAATACCCCTTTTATGAGGGCGCTGGACCGCTATTCCACCCCTCCTTACAAACTTCAGAACCATGGAATGGTCAGTGCCGGATCCACAACTGACGGCATGTTTCTGACGGTGGACATGTGTCCTTCCAAAAAACCTTTTGAAAAGGTATTTTTCGTGGCGGTTGCCGAACTATCCCTGCAGTTCGGCAGGGGAACCCCGGTGGCGATAGCCATTACAGGCAATTGGCTGAAAAATCACCCGGATGACTTTGCCTGGATTGTGCGGCTGATAAAGGACGGGAAACTTGCAATAACCTGGGTGAACCACTCCGCCAGCCACCCCTATGATCCCGAGGCGCCACTGGAGCGAAACTTTCTCCTTACTCCAGGTCTCGATTTCGAGAGTGAAGTCCTGCAAACCGAACAGCTTCTTTTGGAAAGAGGCCTCCTTCCATCGGTGTTCTTTCGCTTTCCTGGCCTGGTCTCTGACGGGAAACTCGTGCGGAAGCTCCGGGGGCTGTCATTGATTCCCGTCGGCAGCGACGCGTGGCTTGCCAAGGGGGAGATCCCCAAAAGGGGCAGTATCATACTGGTGCACGGCAATGGCAATGAACCTCAGGGTATCAAGAAAGCGCTTCCGCTCTTGCAGAAACCTGGCCGGGTGAAGCTCTTGCCGCTCAATGAAGCCGTCACTGGAGGTGATTTATGACTGTGAATACCAACTAACTCAAATAAAATCAGTCAACCGCACAGCAGGTCAACGTTTTTTCCCGCCCTTTTTGCTGCTCTGCTTTGCTGCGGCTTTAGCCTTTGTTTTCCCCCCTTTCTTTTTTCCGGCTCCTTTCTTTTTGTGCTTATTACCCTTCTTTCTGTGTTTACTTGTCGGTTCCGGAGAAAGTTCGTCCTTAATACTGCTCAGTAGTATAGTTGTTTCTTCCTGCGCCGGATCGGCTTTGCTGGCGGTTTCCAGTGCTTCTTTTGCCTGGGTGATCTGACCGGTTTTCATGTAGACCCGCCCCAGGGCATTGAGGGCTTTGGCGTGGTCGCTCTTCAGTTCGACAGCTTCCTTATACTGCGCCGTTGCAGCTTCATAATCCTTCTTGAACTCATAGACCATGCCCAGTTTGTAATGGCCGTTTGCATCCTTGGGATTTGACTCAACACCTTCCTTGAGGAGATTGGTAAGTTCATCATAATTTTTATTTTTCACGTAGATAGCAGTTAATGCATTGCGAGCGTCAGCATCATCTTTTTTCAGGCGCAAAACTTCCTTATATTGCTTTTCCGCCTCATCATGCATGCCGTTTTTCTTGTAGAGAGCCGCCAACTCGCGGTGTGCTTCCAGATCGTCGGGGCTCAGCCTGATGGTTTCAAGATACTCCTTAATGGCATCCTTGTTATTCTTGCTGCTTGCAAATGCCCTGGCAAGTTTGAGATGGATGGGCGGATTGTCCGCGCGAATCTTCAGCAATTCACAATACTGCTCAACGGCTTGCGGAAAACTGCCGCGCATCGAATATATATCAGCCAGCCTGCGCCGAGTCTCACCTTGTTCGCCGGCATACTTCAAAGATTGTCGGTATTCGACTACCGCTTCGTCGAGAAGCCCTTTCTTTTCATATAACATTCCCATATTGTAGTGAAGGGCCTCGTTTTCCCCTTTTAGACGGACTGCCTCCTTATATGCAGCGATGGCATCGTCATCACGACCGGCAGCCTTATAAACGTCCCCCATCTTTTGAATGGTCTCAGGCCAGTCCGGTTTTTCTTTCAGGGCTGTCTGATACTCAGCCAAGGCTTTGTCGTATTCCTTTGCCGCGAAGTATTCATCCCCTCGGCTGCTATGTTTCAGGTTTCGGCCTTCGTTGACCTTGCCGGCCTGCAGATATTCTTCCTCGGCCATTTTATGGTTACCCATATTTTCATAGGTTTCCGCCAGAAGGCGATGAATCTCTTTGTTGCCGGGATTGGCGACCTGCGCCCTCTTCAACTCAACCAACGCCTTGACGAACTTCCTGTCAGCGACAAGAGCAGCCGCCAATCCAAATCGGGCGGTCTCGCTGTCGGGCTTTAAGGCCAGTGTCCGGCTGTACTCCCATTCAGCATTGTCAAAGAGATCCTGGCTGGAATACACATCGGCAAGCTCTTCATGCAAAGCCGCATCTCCGGGATAAGCCTTAAGCGCCTCACGGTAATGGTACCCGGCCAAAGCCAACAACTTGTTGGATTTGAAAATCCGCGCCAGGCCCTTGTGGTAACGGGGATCAGCCTGGCCCTGCATAGCTTTTGAAAGTTCGACCGAAGCCTCGTCAGTCAACCCCTTTTGCAGATAGAGCAGGCCAAGGTTGCCGTTTGCCTCTGGTAATTCAGGAGCATCCTTAAGGGTCTCCCGGTATTCGGCAATTGCCTGCTCAGTATCCCCGGACTGTTCAAAATTGAGGGCCTTTACGAAATGGCTCGCCGCCCCGTCCGGGCAAAGTTTTTGGATATTGGCTTCAGCTTCGCTCCGTTCACCAGCGCTTTTTAAGTCGGCATAACCACCGGCAATTTTCTTTGCCTCGCCGCATTTGTCGCGATGACCGAAACCCCAGTTAAAACCAGTTGTTAGCAGCACAATCGGCATAAGTGCGATCAGTATTAAATATCTATTCATGTGTTCCCCATATAATCAGACTATGTAATGAAAAACGAATTATACACACCCGCAGGTTCAAATTCAATTCTTAAGAACATAAATCAGCTGATATCAAAGCGTTATAAAACCTGTTAAACGCTGGATGCCGACAAACTGCCGTTCTTGCCTGGATTGCCTTGACTTTGGCGGGGGAAATGGTTAAATCATTCAAAACGGACTATAATGGTGTATATAAGTTTTCATGGTTGTTTTTGTAACTTTGAGAGGAGATATGACATTAATTCCCAAAGACCCTCTTGATTGGCTCCCTTTTTTCCGGCAGCAGATCAACGTGGTCTTCAATTACCTTTCTGCAATTGAGGTTAATGAGACCAATGGGGAGCATAAATACGTGCCGATGGTCGACATTTTTGAAACCGCTGAGAATTTCGTGGTGGAAATCGATCTCCCCGGCTTTGCAAAAGGTGATATCTCCCTCAGTATCTGCTGCAATATGCTTGTTGCCGAAGGGATTAAACGACAGGAGCCAAGAAGCGAAGAGGTGAACTTCATTTGTCTGGAACGCCATTTCGGGCGGTTTTGCCGGGTAGTCGAAATTCCGCCAGCGGTGGATATGAACCGTGTGGCAGCTAAATACGAAAATGGTGTTCTTGCCGTCGTCTTTCCAAAGATGAACGACAAAAACGCCATAATTAGGAATATACCGATTGAACAAGGAGATTGAGATGGAAAATCGTGTGGAAACCGAAGAGCTTAAGATCCCCGACATTTTGCCCTTATTGCCGGTAAGGGATGTTGTGGTCTATCCGTATATGATTCTTCCCCTTTTCGTGGGAAGGGAAATCTCCATAGCTGCCGTGGATTTCGCACTATCCAAGGACAGACTTATTTTTCTTGCCACCCAGAAGGATATCGGTGATGAAGAACCGGCGCCGGAAGCTATCTATAGTTTCGGTACCATTGCAATGATCATGCGGATGCTGAAACTCCCTGATGGAAGGGTGAAAATACTGGTTCAGGGGCTATCCAAGGGAAGGATCAGCGAATATGTGGGCGTCAAGCCATTTTATTCGGTCCGAATAGAACGACTTACTGAACCGGCAATTCCAGAGCAAAACCTGGAAACAGAGGCGATGATCCGCACCGTTAAGGAGCAGCTTGCCAAAATAATCACCCTTGGCAAGGTCGTTTCTCCGGAAGTTATGGTTATTGTTGAGAATATGCAGGAACCCGGCAGCCTTGCAGATCTGATCGCCAGCAATATCGGTCTGAAGGTAGAGGAGGCCCAGAGTCTTCTGGAAATCAACGATCCGCTGGAACGGCTGAAACGAGTGAACGAGATGCTTAATAAAGAGTATGAACTCCTCAATATGCAGGCCCGTATTCAGTCCGCGGCAAAAGAAGAAATGGGGAAAAGCCAGCGGGAATATTTTCTTCGAGAACAACTGAGGGCAATTCAGCAGGAACTCGGAGAAACCGATGCCCGTGCCGAAGAGTTCGCCGAATTGAGGAAGTCCATTGACACGTCCAAGATGCCGCCACAGGTGGAAAAGGAAGCCCTTAAGCAACTCGGCCGACTGGAACAGATGCACCCGGATGCAGCAGAATCGGGGATGTTGCGCACCTATCTGGACTGGTTGGTGGAATTACCCTGGAGCAAGTCCAGCAAAGACCTTCTGGATATCGGGCGGGCCAAGGAAATCCTTGATGAGGACCACTTCGATCTGGAAAAGATAAAGGAGCGGATATTGGAATTCCTGGCGGTCCGGAAGTTGAAAAAGAAGATGAAAGGGCCTATCCTCTGTTTTGTGGGACCACCAGGAGTCGGCAAGACTTCCTTGGGGAAATCGATCGCCAGGGCTATGGGACGCAAATTCGTGCGTATATCACTGGGGGGGGTGCGTGATGAGGCGGAGATCAGGGGCCATCGCCGCACCTACGTTGGGGCGCTGCCGGGCAGGATACTGCAGGGGCTTAAACAGGCCGACACCAATAATCCCGTTTTCATGCTGGATGAAGTTGACAAGATTGGCGCTGACTTTCGCGGTGATCCGTCGTCAGCTCTTCTGGAGGTTCTTGACCCGGAACAGAACCACACCTTTTCGGACCACTATATCAACCTCCCTTTCAACCTCTCCAATGTGATGTTCATAGCTACCGCCAACCATATCGATCCTGTTCCGGGACCACTTCAAGACAGGATGGAAGTAATCAACCTTTCAGGTTATACCGAAGAGGAAAAACTGCAGATCGCCAGACGCTACCTGGTGCCGCGCCAGATAAAGGAAAACGGCATATTGGAAAAAAGCCTGACCATCTCGGATGAAGCGGTCCGGGTTGTCATTGCCAAATACACCAGGGAAGCGGGCTTAAGAAACCTGGAACGGGAAATAGGAAGCATCTGCCGGAAAGTGGCCCGTCGCATAGCCGAAGGGGAAAAGCGGCATTTCATCGTTAATGCCGCCTCCGTGACCAGATATCTTGGGCCGCCCCGGTTCCTGCGGGAAGAAGAAATGGACCGGAACGAAATCGGAGTAGCTACCGGACTCGCCTGGACACCGGTCGGCGGTGAGGTGTTGTTTGTAGAAGCTACGGTAATGAAGGGGAAAGGGGGACTGAACCTGACCGGCCAGCTGGGGGATGTCATGAAAGAATCGGTACAGGCTGCCCTTTCTTATATCCGCTCCAAGGAAACAGAACTTTGCCTTTCGGACGACTTCTACCACACAATGGAAATCCATGTCCATGTACCGGCAGGGGCCATCCCCAAAGACGGTCCTTCCGCCGGCGTTACGATGGTCACGGCGCTGGTTTCGGCCCTGACCAGGATCCCGGTGAAGAAAGACGTGGCCATGACCGGTGAAATTACCCTGCGTGGCAAGGTACTCCCCATCGGCGGCCTGAAAGAGAAAATGCTTGCGGCAATCAGGATGGGGATAAAAACCATCATCATCCCAGAACTTAATAAAAAGGACCTGGCGGATATTCCGCGACATATCCTAAAAAAGATCCGAATAGTGGCTGCCAAGGAGGTCGATGATGTCCTGAAGGTGGCCCTTGAAAAGTATCCTCCATCCCCTGATCTGCCGGGTAAAAATTCGACCGCTAAAGGGAAAGCCGTTACCCGTCGTGTGCTTGTCACTCCGAGAAAAGGGGTTGTGGCAGGAGCCAAGAATTGAGACTTATGGAGCTTGGCGAGTTCGGTCTGATCGAGCGGATTGCCTGCAAGGTTGGGCAAAAACAGGGTGTAAGAATCGGGATAGGTGATGATGCTGCCGCCATTGAACCCACTTCGGGGTTTGAAGTCCTCATCACCACCGATATGCTGGTGGAAGGGGTGCATTTCGATCTGGCGTTGTCCGGCCCGTTTACCCTGGGAAAGAAATCGCTGGCGGTTAACCTTTCCGATATCGCCGCCATGGGGGGGATACCGCGTCATTTTCTCCTGTCGCTGGCCATTCCGGAGAATATATCGGTAGAGTTTCTGGACAATTTTGTTGCAGGTATGCTGGAAATGGGAGACCAGTTCGGTGTAACCCTCATCGGCGGCGACACCTGTTCTGCTCGTCAGGGAATGGTTGTGTCCGTTACAGTCATTGGCGAACAGTCTCCCGACTTGATAGTGAAGAGAAGCGGCGCGCAACCCGGCGACCTCATATGCGTGACCGGTACGTTGGGCGATGGGGCTCTCGGGCTTATGCAACTGAGGGCCGGGATATGTGAAGGCGCGGCGGTTGCAAGGCATCTCGACCCCCTCCCGCGGGTCTTGGAAGGGATGAAACTGGCGAAAGCTGGACCACCTTCCGCAATGATCGATATAAGCGACGGGCTGTTGGCCGATCTGGGCCATGTTCTCGATCTTTCCGGGGTCGGCGCCAGGATCAATCTGGCAAAGCTCCCTCTATCCGGCTATTACAGGGGAAACCAGCCTCTATTCATAGAAGACCCTTTTTTGCTTCCCTTGAGTGGCGGGGAAGACTATGAACTACTTTTTACCGTCCATCCCGACAGATTGTCCGCTATTCAGTCGTCATTAAAGGAAACAGGGCCTCTGGCCACAATTATTGGTGAAATAACCGCCAGTGGCGGCCTCTCAATATTCACCGCCACGGGTGATGAATATTTTCCAGAGCAAAGGGGCTACAATCATTTCCACTACGATTAGTTACAATCAGGTTCGCCACTCAATTTAGTTTTTGCCTTTTCTTCCCATCACTGCTAAAATTCCCCGTCAATTATGCCAGAAACCCATGATAAAGAGCACTTTGATGTTTCAGATAAAGCTTTTACCGTGATCGGCGATATTCTGAAAAGCATCAAGGGCTTCAATCTCGACATTTATAAGGATAAATGCATCCGACGGCGGATTGCCATCAGGATAAGAGCTACACATAGCCATACCGCTGAAGAGTATGGTGAACTCCTCAGGCAAAATATGGCTGAGTTGGATCAGTTGCTCAAGGTTCTGACTATCCATGTCAGTCAGTTTTTCAGGAATCCGCCCACTTTCGAAAAATTGAGATCCGAAATAATACCGTATCTTTTGGAACTCCGAGATAAGGATGGAAGAGGCCGCCTGATGTTCTGGAGTGTCGGTTGCGCCAGTGGAGAAGAGCCCTATTCACTTGCCTTGATACTGAAAGAATTCTTTCCAAAAGAAGTAATCAAGGAGAGTATAGCCATTCTGGCAACGGACGTTAGCGCACAAATTCTGGAAGTTGCCAAAGCTGGTATATATGGAGAAGAGCGGCTGATGGAAGTCCCCGAATCGATCCGGGAGCGATGGTTCCACAGGCAGGATGGTAAATATCACCTTTTGCCGGAATTAAAGGTTATGGTCGATTTTCAGAATGAAGACCTGTTTGATATAGATTCTTTCCCGCAAAGTGATCTCATTGTTTGCCGAAACGTGCTTATTTATTTTGAACGCCGACATCAGGAAAAAATCCTCAATGGATTTGCCGATGTTATGCGCAAGGGAGGGATACTTGTACTGGGAAAATCCGAAACGTTGTTCGGGTCGATACGTTCACGTTTTCAGACGATATGTCCTGTAGAAAGGATTTACCGGGTTGTATAATAAAAGTTTAAGTTCAGAGTCGTAACATATACCGAGTTGCAATCAAAATGAGTACTAGGTGGCGAGGAGGTGGCGACGTAGGCGTACATGAATAGTACGTTGAGGAGCCCCCGACGATTCCAACAACGTAATCGTTTGATTGCGACTTGGTATTAAAAGGAGATCAGTATGCATGTGCCCATCGGTTACAAGTTTATACTTGGTTTTGCAGTGGTTATAGCCGCGGTCCGTTTTGCTCCAGACCTTGTAACAAGTCTGGGATATTCTCCTGAAATGACCATTGTATTAACCTATGTTGTTGCTATGACGATAGGCCTCATATTAGGCTGGCTCTTTTCCAGAAGGTTTACCAAAAACATCTCCTTCCTGACAGATTCTGCCGAGTCCATAAGTCAGGGAGACCTGACAAAAAATGTTTTCATAAAGAGCCCCCTTTTTCCTGACGAAACCAATGACTTGGCTGGCTCAATCAATAAGATGCAGGAAAGCCTACGAGAACTTGTCGGGCATCTAAGAGGGACTTCAGGAAAGGTTTCCGAATCAGCTGCTACCCTCTCATCATCGGTCCTTGAGATTAACGCATCCTCTGAGGAAGTGGCCCAGGCAATTGAACAGATATCCAGAGGAGCCGAAACACAAGCGGAAATGGTCGGCAAAAGTTCCAAAATCATTCATGAGATGGCAATTTCCATTGAATTGGTGGCAAAAAGAGCCAAGGAATCAGCCAAAGCCGCCAGAGAAACCAGTCTTACTGCCCAAAAAGGGGGCGAGTTGGCCAATGATTCGCTGGAACGGATGAAAAGCTTTTTTGATATGGTTGAGCTGACCGGCCGGCAATTTACCGAGTTTAATGCTAAAGTACAACAGGTTGGGAAGATCGCCGACTTCATCGGCGAGATTGCGCGTCAGACCAATTTGTTGGCCCTGAATGCCTCAATCGAGGCGGCGCGGGCCGGGGAATTCGGAAAGGGTTTCGCCGTGGTTGCCGATGAGGTGAGAAAACTGGCTGACGGTACGGCAAAATCCGCAGCGGACATTATCGACCTGATAACGGAAATCAAGGATCAGAGCGGCAAAGTGCATCAAACAATTGCGGAGAGTTCCCGAGAGATAAGCGTAGGGAAAAAGAATCTCGATATTACCGCCACTTCTTTCGGGGATATCATCTCAACTGTCATGGATACAGAACGCAAGGCCAACAGTATTGCCGACCTTTCCCAGATGCAGACCGAAGGAGCGGGGAAAATGGTGCAGGCTGTTGATGAAATCGCCAAAGTGGCCGAAGATAATGCGGCCTCCACTGAAGAGGTTTCGGCGGCCACTGAGGAGCAGACAGCGGCAATGCAGGATATGGTTCAGGCATCCAAGGAATTGGCAAAGCTCGCAGATGAACTGCTGCGCATCGTGGAACGATTTACTATTAATGATAACGGGAATACGACTCTATGATGAACAGCACAAACCGCCTCCTTGTCTTCACTATCCAGGGGAGTAAATTTGCTCTGAGCCTGCGGTATGTTGCGGAAGTACAGGAGCCTCCTCCGATTTACCCGATGCCGTATGCACCACATTTTTTCCCCGGCATCATGAATTTTCACGGCAAACTGGTTTCGGTTCTTGATCTGGCCGGTTTCCTCTACAGCGCCCCGCGTAATCCGCAAGGACATGTATTGGTGCTGGATACCGGCATTGCCAATCTCGCCCTCTGGGTCGACACAATAGAAAATATCGGTTCTGCCGATGTTCTTGGGGAAGAATATGAAAGCGACGAAATCTTTGTGGAAAAGGTTTTGAAAATGGCTGACGGAGAACTGAAAATGCTGTCGGTGGGAAAACTCCTGGATAAACTGGAAGAAATTTTGAGTGGAATTTCCCTTCAATCATTGGCTGGTAAAAGAAGTATGCATTAAGTGAGCAGGTGACTTTTAAGTGGACATGACCAAATACAAGGAGTTGTTCATCTCCGAATCCAGGGAACACCTGCTTTCGATGAACGAAGTGATCGTTCTGTTGGAGAAAGATGCCAATGACAAGGAGAAAATCGACTCTTTATTCCGTTTCGCTCACTCAATAAAGGGAATGGCTGCATCCATGGGGTACAGCGACATCTCGGAACTGGCCCATAAGCTCGAGGACCTCATGGACAGGGTCCGCAAGGGGGTTCTGGCATTTGACGCGGGAGTCGCGGATTTGCTTCTGGAAGGGGCAGACTTCCTTGATGCCCTGATTTTTGATGTGGAGCAAGGTGTGACCGGCAATCGCGATATATCCGGATTGATGCAAACAATTGACGGGTATGTCCCGCAAGTATTAATTCCAGCCATTGCCACTCCGTCATCCGGCCAGGCTGAACATCCATCCTCAGCCATTACGGACAATAAAGAGGTAACCGGGAAAAAACAGGTGGAACCCAGGCAAACCGTCAGGGTAAAGACTGAACTACTCGATCACCTTATAAATACGACCGGCGAGTTGATTACCAATAAACACAGGTTGATGGATGTGGGCAAAGAAGTCAACTCCGTCCGACTGAATGATGCCCTCAAGGAAAATACCAGGCTTTTGCGCGAACTTTATAACGCTGTAATAAATGTCCGGATGATGCCATTTGCGGCGGTAAGCGACCGTTTCCCCCGCATGGTTAGGGACTTGGCGAAAAAAAGCGGCAAAGAGGTAACATTTACGATCGAAGGGGATGAAATAGAACTGGATCGAGGCATCCTTGAAGAACTTGCCGATCCACTCATCCATATTATCAGGAATGCCGTCGACCATGGTCTTGAAAGCAATGATCAACGTCTGGCCTGCGGCAAGCCGGCCAAAGGCTCGATCAGGCTTTCGGCGCACCGGGAAAAGGACCAGCTGATTATTGTTGTTGAAGATGACGGCAGGGGAATGGATACGGCAAAACTTTTGGCCTCGGCAATCGAAAAAGGGTTTCTCAAGCCGGAAAATGCGAGTGAGCTTTCGCGCCGGGAAACGTTGCAGCTGATCTGCATTCCCGGTTTTTCCACGGCACGGGAGGTGACCGATGTTTCCGGCAGGGGAGTCGGAATGGACGCTGTCAGCTCAACCTTGCAGTCACTTGCAGGGAACCTTGCCATCGAGTCGGAACAGGGCAGAGGAAGCAGAATAATTCTGAAGCTGCCATTGACAATAACCATCATCAATGTGCTGCTCGCAAAGATCGGCCGGTTTACCGTCGCTGTTCCGGTCACCAATATCATACATACGCTGGAATTTAAACGCTCTGGTCTGGAAGACCAGGAAATATTTTATATGGGGGATGAAGCCATACCCTTAATGAGTCTGAACCATATATTTGATGCATCTGCCACTTCTCCCGATGGCGGGTTTATTTCCCTTTTTATCACTGAGGTGAAGGGGCGCAAGGTAGGAGTGGCCGTTGACAGATTTCTCGGACAGCAGGAAGTGTTTGTAAAGCCACTGGGAAGGCCCCTGGCCAGATTGAAAGGATTGGCGGGTGGAGCGATCCTGGGTGACGGCGAAATAGTATTTATCCTCGATGTCGCCAATCTCCTCTGAATGGCGTCGCGAAAGGAATTATCATGGGTATTTTTCAATTTACCGACGAACAGTTATCTGCACTGGAGAGAATGAGCAATACCGGCATGGATCGCGCCGCGATTGCGCTTTCGCAACTCATGCATAGGACCATTCACCTCAAGGTTCCCCGAGTTATGGCCGTGGATGTGGCACGCGTACCGGAATTATTGGGGGGGGCGCAACAGATGGCGGTCGGGGTTTATCTGCAGATTCTTGGTGATGCCCGGGGGAATATCATGATGGTTTTCACCCGGGAAAATGCCATTCGAATGCTGGAAATTCTTTTATCACGGGACAAGACCAAGGGGACGCTCCTTACCGAGCTTGAACTCTCCGCCCTGAAAGAAGTTGGAAATATCCTGGCCTCGGCTTATCTGAATGCACTGGGTGAAAAACTCAAAATGACCCTTATCCCTTCCGTGCCGTTGCTTTCATTTGACATGGCCGGAGCGCTTGTGGATTATGTAATAAATGATCTCGGTGAAGTCAGCGATTTATCGTTCATGATTGAAACGGAATTTTCCGAAGATAACAACAAGTTCTGCGGCCATTTTTTCATGCTCCCTGCACTCCACTCTCTGGATGTCATATTGAAGAGAATCGGATTTTGAATCGTCTATAATCAATTTATACATGTAATTTAGAATTAACTTGGAGAATATACTCATGAAACTGCACCGGCTATTGATCATTATCGCAGCATTCCTGTGGGGAGTGTCACCTGTTTACGGCACGGATTTGAAAGTAGTAATAGACACCCTCGAACAGGGATATAACATACTGGCGGATCTACAAGCCGATTTTTCCCAAAGGACGGTCATTGCCTCGGTGAAACGGGAAGATCGTGGCAGAGGCGAACTTTTCCTGAAAAAATCGAAGGGGAACTCCGCAATGTTCCGTTTTAATTATACCAAACCGCTGCAACAGATTATTTCCGACGGCAAAAGAGTCTGGTATTATTTGCCCGACAACAAACAGGTTATGGTCAGCGACGTGACCGCGCTTTTCGCCGGGGGAAACGGTATCGCAATGAATTACCTGACCGGCATGGGGCATGTTTCTAGGGACTTCACCATAAGTTTTGCAAAAGAGGAACGGGATCAAAAGGGGAATTACGTGCTGGATCTGACGCCGAAAAAGCCAAGCCAGGTGATGACCAGGCTCCGGCTCACCATCGCGGCGTCTGCGGTTGAACAGTTTCGGGAAAGCGGAAAACCGCAATCTCCGTTTCCAATACTCTCTTCAATGGTTGATGACCCATTTGGCAACCAAACCATTATCGATTATAGCCGGGTAAAGGTCAACCAAGGGATTGGGAATGACAGGTTCTCTTTCAAAATCCCCAAAGGGGTGGAAGTCATAAAAAACAGGTAAAGGTAAAAGTTGAGGTAAAGGAAACCCAGGTTGAGGTAGAGAAGGTCTTTTTTACTTTACCTTTACCTCTTCCTTTACCTGATTTTCAAGGAGGTTTTGATGCCGTCATTCGACATTGTTTCAAAGGTGGATATGCAGGAGGTTGACAACTCCGTCAACCAGACTGTCAAAGAGATTACTCAGCGTTACGACTTCAAGGGGACCAAGAGTCAGATCACCCTTGAAAACGATACCATCAAGGTTCTGGCAGATGATGATTTCCGTCTGAAAGCGATCATCGACATCTTGCAATCGAAATGCATCAAGCGCGGGATATCTCTCAAAGCCCTCCAGTACGGTAAAGCAGAGTCCGCTTCCGGCGGCATGGTGCGGCAAATCATTACCATCCAGCAAGGAATTTCAAAAGAAAAAGGAAAAGAGCTGAACAGCATCATCAAAGAGACCAGACTGAAGGTCCAGAGCCAAATACAGGAGGACCAGGTGCGGGTCACCGGCAAAAATATAGATGATCTGCAGGAAATTATCAAACTCCTGAAAGAGAAGGATCTGGGGGTGGAGTTGCAATTCGTAAACTTCCGCTCGTAAAGCGCCGTGCCTTTTCCACAATATCTGCGTAAGTCTACGCGATTATTTTAATGTGAGGTTTGTTTGCAGAGTGATAAATCGAAGGAAAAAGTAAGTCTGGTAAGCCTCGGCTGTCCCAAAAACCTGGTGGATGCCGAGGTAATGCTCGGCTATCTGGCAAGGGAGGGGTATGAGGTCACCACCGACGAACGGGAAGCGGAGATCATCATCGTCAATACCTGTTCGTTCATCAAAGAGGCAAAACAGGAGAGTATCGACACCATCCTCGATCTTGCCGACCGGAAACATGACGGCTGCTGCCGGCTGTTAATCGTCACTGGCTGTCTCCCCCAGCGTTACCAGGAAGAGCTGACCAGGGAACTGCCGGAGGTGGATATTTTCATCGGCACCGGTGATTACCCTCGAATCGCCGAGATCATCGCCGAACAGCATGGCGCCGGAGGGCAGATCCGCTATACCGGTGACCCGAATTTTCTCTATGATGAGGAATTCCCCCGGCTGAAATCATCTCCATACTATTCGGCTTACCTGAAGATCGCCGAAGGATGCTCAAACTGTTGTTCCTATTGTGTGATTCCCACCTTGCGCGGCTCTTTCCGATCCCGCCCTTTTGACAAGCTTTTGCGCGAAGCACGCGAGCTTGCAGCCGGCGGGGTCATGGAGATCAACCTGATCGCTCAGGATATAACCGCTTACGGCAGGGACCTGGCGACCGGAGAATTGCTTGAGTCCCTCATCGAGGAGCTGGCGAAGCTTTCGGGGGTACGCTGGATCAGACTTCTCTATGCCTATCCGGACGGTATCCGCGACAGCCTGATCAGCCTGATCAGGGATGAAGAAAAGGTCTGCAAATACCTGGATATCCCTCTGCAGCATATCAGCGATTCGATACTAAAAAAGATGAACAGAAGAAGCTCGGAGGCGGAAATAAGGCAGTTGATCGCCAAGCTGCGCACGGAAATTCCGGGAATTTCACTGCGCACCTCCCTGATCGTCGGTTTCCCCGGAGAAACCGACGAGGATTTCCGGAAACTCCTCCATTTCGTGGAAGAGACCCAGTTCGACCATCTGGGGGTTTTCTGTTACTCCCGGGAAGAGGGGACAACAGCAGCCGAGATGCCCGCACAGGTTTCCGAACGCATAAAACGGGAAAGGTACAAGAAACTGATGCGGGCCCAGACGCGAGTTTCCTTCAAGCGCAACCGCCGTCTGGTCAACACGATGGAACAGGTCATCATCGAAGGGTACAGCGAAGAAACAGAACTGCTTTTAAAGGGGCGTTCCTCACGGCAGGCGCCGGACATAGACGGGCAGGTTTACATCACCGCAGGAACGGCGAATGTGGGTGATATCGTTACCTTACGCATCACCGATTCGTCTGACTATGACCTGATCGGCGAGATTATTGATTGAAGCGAAAGCCGGAATGCGAAAGACGTGGCATTTCCCTTGACAAAAAAAGAAATTATTGTATTATTGCGTCGCCGCGAAAGGCGGTGCATCTGACACACAATGGAGCATATAGATGGTTGAAAAGATGGACGAAATGAAGGCGATTCTTCTTAAGATGAAAGAGGAAACTCTTCAAGAGATCAACAAATCATTGAAGTCCGGCTCCGATGTTACAAGCGGGGAGCCGAGCGGCGATATTTACGACCAGGCCTCTTCCGAGCGGGATCGGGAACTGGGGCTCCTCCTGGGCGACCGGGAACGGGAGAAACTGCGCAATATCGATGAGGCCTTACTCAAAATAGAAGAGGGAGAGTACGGAATCTGTGAGGAGTGCGAGGAAGATATCCCATTGGGACGGCTCAAGGTAGTGCCCTTTGCCCGATACTGCGTCAAGTGCAAGGCAGACATTGAGAAGCAACAGGCCCAGACCAGACGCTTCGAAGAAGACCGGGTATACCGGGAAATAGCGCTGGGGGAGGAAGAAGAGGTTTAAAGAGTTCCCCTGGGTTCGAGATTCTGAAAAGGCGCTGCTGCGGTAGCGCCTTTTTTCATTCTCTGGATAGTGGAAACTCATGGCAGGTTACTATTTTCAGTGGGGAGCAGGTCAACCAAATTAGTTTCCATCCGGAAACGGTCCTTTTCCGCCCTGGCGGCGTCAATCTTCGGGCTTGCTGGTGCGGCGTACCAACGTACGCCCCCGCGCAACCCCTCGATATCCTTGCCAGGACGGAAAATCCCTCGTTTCCGAATTGGAAACCAATAGTGTCTCATCCGGAGTTTGCGGATGGACACTAATTAACCATGTCCACGGAATTTCCCGGAATTCCCCCATGTTGAACGAAAGCCGGTATGAAGATATGGATTGATGCAGATGCCTGCCCACGGGTCATAAAGGAAATCCTGTTCCGGGCATCGGAACGGCTCCAGGTGCCGGTCTGTCTGGTTGCGAACAAGAAACTCACCAAGCATGAGACCCGTCTGATCGAATCCATTGTGGTCGAGGAAGGTTTCGATGTTGCCGATGACTACATCGCAGACCATGCGTCGCCGGACGACCTGGTGGTCACAGCAGACATACCGCTGGCCGCCAGGATCGTTGGCAAAGGAGGGGTCGCCCTTGACCCGCGCGGAGAACTGTATACCGAGGAAAACGTAGGCGGACGGCTTTCAATGCGCGAGTTGATGATGGAACTCCGGACCGGGGGATTGATTCTGGGGGGCCCGGCCCAGTTCAGCCTGACCGATCGCCAGCGGTTCGCTTCGTCACTGGATCGTCTGTTGACCCGCATGGCAAGGGGGGAACGGCCTGTATGATTTGTTGAGATATTTCCCGCCTCAGCAACCGGCAATTCGCGCAAATCACTTCCAAATCTTTTGCAACAGGTAAAATCAGTTCCGTAGCACATGCCGAAAGGTTATGCGCGTCTTCGGGAAGCGACCTGCATAGCCGTCACTTCTCTGTCTGGCATAAGGAAAGGAATTATACGCATGAACATCAGGAAGTTGTCGGCAGGAGAAAATATTGAGGCACGTTGCACTCGCTGCCGCACGGTTTTAAATCATACGATTGTCGCCATGGTCGGGGAACGGGTAGTCCGGGTTGAGTGCAACACCTGTCGCGGCGTGCACAATTATGTCGCGGAAAAACCGGCAGCCTTGCCGGCCCCACACAGAAAGAGTGCGTCTGCGTCCGGCAAGGCCAAAAAGGAGCCGGGGAGAGCTGAACGGGAAGAATGGGACACTTTGCGTGCGGCAATGGAGGGAAACCCGGTGCAGGCTTACGATATGGACGGAAAATACCGGGCGAATGACCTGGTGGAGCATGCCGTTTTCGGGCTCGGCATAGTTTTGCGCGTGGCTGGCCCGAACAAGATGGAAGTCTGTTTCCAGAGCGGGAAGAAGCTTCTCCGTTGTCAGTGATCTGATCCAGAGGGCAATAGGGCTTCAACTCCTCTTGATGAGTTCAGCTAACTCCACCAGCTTCTCATCAGGGACGTCCTGACCTCTCAACGTGCGGAAGAGCAAAGGAAGTTTTGCCGCAAGCTTTGCGTCGTCCAGAATGTCGGGAGGGATCATCCCTGAACAGGCAGATGCCAGGTCGTAAAATTTAAACCAATCGTCACTTCCTTTCTCTATCTTCAGGTAGTTGGCATATTCATCGAGCTTTTCACGTGATTTCGGCGGGGTTATCAACCCCCTTTCCAGTTTGCTGATATTGCCAGCGTCGAGATTGTCCTGCTGGCAGAAATTCCGAAGCGTCAAACCGGTGTGTACCCTCATCTCCTTGAAAAAACGCCCAAACTCCTCCAGGGCAGTCATATAATTTCCCCCTTTCTTTACTCCTCCTTTGTTGGTAGTGTTGTACAATTTATACAACACTTTGCGCGGAGTGTCAGGGAGGATAATTTCAGCGCTTTGAAGTGTTGAAACTTGATAGGATTTCATTAGGCAGAAGTGAAGAAAGCCAACCGAGAACTACAGGGAAGGACGTGGGCCCAGATGCCGTGGGTTCTGCAACATGAAAGACTGGTTCGGACGGCTTAAGAAGGGAAAACAAGTTATAGGCAAGGATGGGTAGTGTAAAGAGTTTTTCGCTTTTTTGTTTGCAGTGCCTTCTTTCGGTTTAGATTGCTTCAGCCATTTCGAGTTTCTCGTTCAGTTCCTGTTCTTTGAGAAGATCAATATTGAGA